>JAESGQ010000036.1_pt1 | contig 355806 bp, 330 predicted proteins | sample 9266251 | NCBI WGS metagenome assembly JAESGQ01 (sample SAMN17056778, study PRJNA650883) | algae metagenome | isolation source: Kaiparowitsia implicata GSE-PSE-MK54-09C and co-occurring heterotrophs from... | place: USA: Kaiparowits Plateau, Grand Staircase Escalante National Monument, UT ...
CTCTGCAACTCGAGGGCATGAAGTTGGAATCGCTAGTAATCGCGGATCAGCATGCCGCGGTGAATACGTTCCCGGGCCTTGTACACACCGCCCGTCACACCATGGGAGTTGGTTCTACCCGAAGGCGCTGCGCTGACCGCAAGGGGGCAGGCGACCACGGTAGGGTCAGCGACTGGGGTGAAGTCGTAACAAGGTAGCCGTAGGGGAACCTGCGGCTGGATCACCTCCTTTCTAAGGATGCTTCTCCAGGTCCTCTCACGAGGGTCTATTGAGGCTCCGCATAAACTGCGGAGCGCCGCCGTCTTCGTTTCTCTTTCCTGTTTCACGCTTCAGGGCGTCGGCCATACGGGTCGGCGGCAGGAAGCGTGCGATCGCGAGCCTGGGCTTGATCGCCTGGCTGTCGCTGCCATAGGCCCGTAGCTCAGGTGGTTAGAGCGTACGCCTGATAAGCGTAAGGTCGGCAGTTCGAGTCTGCCCGGGCCTACCAGCTTCGGGCTGGGTTTGCCGACAGGTCGCCGACAGTTCTCCTGGCTCTGACCCGTTCCTCTAGAATGGGGCCATAGCTCAGTTGGTAGAGCGCCTGCTTTGCAAGCAGGATGTCGTCGGTTCGACTCCGTCTGGCTCCACCAGGGCATCCCTGGGCGCTAACGCTCACCGCGCGGCGGTTCGCCCCTTGAGCGCAGAACTCGCAATGATCGCACATCAAGTTTGCCTCCGAGCCTTATGGGTTCGGTCGGCATTGACATCGTGAAGGAAGAACATGTCCGGGCCCTCATAGCCTTGTAGGACGCGTTCGAGAGAAGACATTGTCTGACAAAAATCAGGCAGGAACCCACCGGCATTTCTTTCCAGTCGGTCGGATCATTCCTGCATGAGTTTTGCTGAGAAACGATCAAGCGTTGAAGGGCTTCTGACGGATGCCTTGGCGTAGAGAGGCGATGAAGGACGTGGCAAGCTGCGATAAGAACCGGGGAGGCGCTAGCACCCTTTGATCCGGTTATTTCCGAATGGGGAAACCCACCTTTACGGTCTTCCAACTTTGCCTTCCTTCGGGAGGGCGAGGATTGGCGGATCGTTCAAAGGTATAATGACCTGAATACATAGGGTTCATTAAGCAAACCCAGGGAACTGAAACATCTCAGTACCCGGAGGAAAGGACATCAACCGAGACTCCCGTAGTAGTGGCGAGCGAACCGGGACCAGGCCAGTGCTCTTGTGAAATAAAGGCGAACGACCTGGAAAGGTCGGCCATAGCGGGTGACAGCCCCGTAGCCGTCAAACAGCAAGAGACTCGAGTAGGGCGGGACACGTGAAATCCTGTCTGAACATGGGGGGACCACCCTCCAAGCCTAAGTACTCCTCTACGACCGATAGTGAACAAGTACCGTGAGGGAAAGGTGAAAAGCACCCCGACAAGGGGAGTGAAACAGATCCTGAAATCGGAAGCCTACAAGCAGTCGGAGCCCCCAAGCGGGGTGACGGCGTACCTTTTGTATAATGGGTCAGCGACTTCATGTGTCGAGCAAGCTTAAGCCGTTAGGTGTAGGCGCAGCGAAAGCGAGTCTGAATAGGGCGCTAAGTTCGACGTATGACGACCCGAAACTAGGTGATCTATCCATGAGCAGGATGAAGGTAAGGTAACACTTACTGGAGGTCCGAACCCGTGAATGTTGAAAAATTCTGGGATGACTTGTGGATAGGGGTGAAAGGCCAATCAAACCTAGACATAGCTGGTTCTCCGCGAAATCTATTTAGGTAGAGCGTCCGGCGAATTCCTCGGGGGGTAGAGCACTGGATGGTTGCGGGCTGCGCGAGCGGTACCAATACTAACCAAACTCCGAATACCCGAGAGAACTACCGGGCAGACACACGGCGGGTGCTAACGTCCGTCGTGAAAAGGGAAACAACCCTAACCATCATCTAAGGCCCCCAAGTACTGGCTAAGTGGGAAACGATGTGGGATTGCTTTGACAATCAGGAGGTTGGCTTAGAAGCAGCCATCCTTTAAAGAAAGCGTAACAGCTCACTGATCAAGCGATCCTGCGCGGAAAATGTAACGGGGCTCAAGCCAGTCGCCGAAGGTATGGGTTCGCGTAAGCGAGCGGTAGCGGAGCGTTCCGTAAGCCGGTGAAGGTCAGGCGTGAGCCTGGCTGGAGGTATCGGAAGTGAGAATGCTGACATGAGTAACGATAAACAGTGTGAGAAACACTGTCGCCGAAAGACCAAGGGTTCCTGCGTAAAGCTAATCTGCGCAGGGTTAGTCGGCCCCTAAGGCGAGGCTGAAAAGCGTAGTCGATGGGAAGCAGGTAAATATTCCTGCACCAGCTGGAAGTGACGGATGGCGTAACTTGTCAGGGCTTATTGGATTGTCCTGGCAGGGAAGTTGTCCCTGGAAATAACTCCAGCAGAGACCGTACCCGAAACCGACACAGGTGGTCAGGTAGAGCATACCAAGGCGCTTGAGAGAACTGTGCTGAAGGAACTCGGCAAATTGCACGCGTAACTTCGGAATAAGCGTGACTCTCTTTTGGGCAACCAGATGAGAGTGGCACAAGCCAGGGGGTAGCGACTGTTTAGCAAAAACACAGGGCTCTGCGAAGCAGCAATGCGACGTATAGGGTCTGACGCCTGCCCGGTGCCTGAAGGTTAAAGGGAGATGTGAAAGCGTCGAACTGAAGCCCAGGTAAACGGCGGCCGTAACTATAACGGTCCTAAGGTAGCGAAATTCCTTGTCGGGTAAGTTCCGACCTGCACGAATGGCGTAACGACTTCCCCACTGTCTCCAGCACAGGCTCAGTGAAATTGAATTCCCCGTGAAGATGCGGGGTTCCCGCGGTCAGACGGAAAGACCCTATGAACCTTTACTATAGCTTCGCCTTGGCGTTAGCGACCGTATGTGTAGGATAGGTGGGAGGCTATGAAACCGGGGCGCCAGCTCTGGTGGAGCCATCCTTGAAATACCACCCTTACTGTCGTTGACGTCTAACCGAGGGCCGTTATCCGGTCCCGGGACATGGCGTGGTGGGTAGTTTGACTGGGGCGGTCGCCTCCTAAAGTGTAACGGAGGCGCGCGATGGTGAGCTCAGAGCGGTCGGAAATCGCTCGTCGAGTGCAATGGCATAAGCTCGCCTGACTGCGAGACTGACAAGTCGAGCAGAGACGAAAGTCGGCCATAGTGATCCGGTGGTCCCGCGTGGAAGGGCCATCGCTCAACGGATAAAAGGTACTCTAGGGATAACAGGCTGATTTTGCCCAAGAGTCCATATCGACGGCAAAGTTTGGCACCTCGATGTCGGCTCATCACATCCTGGGGCTGGAGCAGGTCCCAAGGGTTCGGCTGTTCGCCGATTAAAGTGGTACGTGAGCTGGGTTCAGAACGTCGTGAGACAGTTTGGTCCCTATCTGCCGTGGGTGTTCGAAGCTTGAGAGGATCTGTCCCTAGTACGAGAGGACCGGGATGGACGTACCTCTGGTGGACCTGTCATGGCGCCAGCCGTGCAGCAGGGTAGCTAAGTACGGAATAGATAACCGCTGAAAGCATCTAAGCGGGAAACTAACCTCAAAACAAGGCTTCGCTGAGGATCGTGGAAGACTACCACGTTGATAGGCCAGGTGTGGAAGCGCGGCGACGCGTGAAGCTTACTGGTACTAATAATCCGATCGGCTTGATCGTTTCTCAGCAAAACTCATTCGATTTTCGCAAGACAATGTCTTCTCTCACAATCCATGTATCCGCTTGGTTGACCTGGTGGCTATGTCGGAGGTTCCCCACCCGATCCCATTCCGAACTCGGTCGTTAAGCCCTCCAGAGCCAATGGTACTTCGTCTCAAGGCGCGGGAGAGTAGGTCGCCGCCGGGTCTACCAAGCGGATATGTGGATTGTGTTTCTCGAACGTTCTTCCTTCACGCCTACCGTTTGCCGCGGGATGGAGCAGCCCGGTAGCTCGTCAGGCTCATAACCTGAAGGTCGCAGGTTCAAATCCTGCTCCCGCACCCAAGATCTGAAAGCCCCGCTGGCGTCCGCCGCGGGGCTTTTTGTTGTTCCGTCGCCCGCTAAAGCGCAGTCTGTTCGTTTCCTCGTCTCGGGCGCGCAGGCAGGCCTCGTGTCGTCAAATCCGATGCTGCCGCGCCTGCGGGAGCGGCGGCCCTCGCAGGCCAATGCGCTGAACTCACTGCGCTCAGCGGCAGACCGGGGCTGGGCTTCGACCCAATGGCGATCTGACGGACCCTGCTTGGGCCCGCGCCATCCGGACCTTCCACGACCAGTCGTCGGGGGTGTCGCGGCCGGGCGCAACGGCGACTTGCGCCCGCGACGGCGAAGACCGAAGCGCCCTCGTATCGGCAGCGGGGTCATGATCCGCCCCCTGTGGTCGCGAGATGATGAGGTGGGAAAACACGAGAGATCCGGCATGCGTCAGCGGCCTCGGGTCTCTCGGTCGAGGACCTCTTGCAGCATGCTCACGGCGTCATCGAGCCCCGCGATCGTGCTGGCCGGCAAGCGGTCCAGCGCCGCGCGCAAAGGCTCAAGCCTACGCTGTTGGCCGGCCTCAAACACCGCCTGTCCCTGCGATGTCGCCCTGAGCGTCACGCTTCGGCCGTCGGCGGCGTCCGGATGGCGTGCGATCAACCCCAGGGCTTCGAGCTGGGCGATGGTTCGGGCGATCGTGGGGCGTTTGACCTCTTCCAGCGTGGCCAGGGCCGAAGGCTTGATGCCGTCGCTGTTAACGATGATCGCGAGCGCCGACGCCTGGGGTCCGCTCAGCTGCGGGGCCGGATCGGCCGCGCGCAGCCATCGCGTCAGGAGGACGGCGCTGCGCACGAGCCGATCTGCGAGAAGGGCATTGTCCTGGGTCATATAGTTCGCATAAGCTAACTACTTAGAAGCTTGCGAGGGCAAAGCGATGAAGGGTCTTGAACCAAAGCGGGGCCTTTGGGCAAATCTCGGCTTGGCCGGACCGCTCGCCGCCGGACTCTTCGCCGCAAGCGTCGTCGGCTTCGCTTCCGTGCGAACGGACGGCTATGCCCACGCCACGAAAGCAGTCAGCGAACTGGGCGCGGTCGGAGCCCCCTCGGCCCTGGCCTTCAATCTTCTGGGCTTCATCGTTCCGGGGCTGCTTGTCATACTCCTGACCATCGCCCTCAGGCGCGCCATGGGGCCTGGTCTGGGGCGGGTAGGGCCGACGCTGCTCGCCCTCTCTGGGCTCGCCTTGATCGCTGCGGGGGTGTTTCCGGTCGACATGGATGATCCAGGTGCACCTGTTTCGGTCGCCCACTTTGCGGGCGCGATGCTGACGGGGGTCTTCTGGTCGTTCGCCCTGTTCTGGATCGGCTCCGGACTGCGCCGCGTCGGGTTCCAGGTCATCGGCCGCATGACGCCCTGGTTCGTGCTGTTCCCCCTGGCCAATGTTCTCTGGCAGGTCGTCTACGGCTTTGGTGTCGGAGAGACACCCGGCTGGGGCCAGAGGATCGGGTTTCTTGGCTATTTCGTCTGGCTGACGTGGCTCGGCCTGGCTCTGTATTCCGAGGGCCGGAGGATCGTTCAGCGCACGGCTGGCGCGCGCGGATGAGCGGTGAGGCCCCGACGCAGGCAAACGCCATGGCCGCAGCCGGTCCGCCAGCGATGTGACCGACGAGATCGTCCGGCTGCTCTGACTGGCTGATGATGTCCCCTGGCCGCCGGACGACGTCCTGTTCCACGCGGGCGCGGTGACCCGCCTCATCGACGCCGGCCGACGGGGGATCGCCGACCGTTGCCAGGACGTCGCCCTCCGTTGGCGCTGCCTCGGCGGATTCGGCCCGGATCTGCAGGAACGCTTTGTTCGGCCATACGGCGCGCGCGGCCGACGTTCGCGAGCCGCCGTTCTATCCGAGATGCTCGAAGCGCTGTTCTGGAAACGGCGGGGGACGCCGTTCGCCCGGAGACCGGCCCAGAGGACCAGGCGCCTATTCTGGCTCGGCGACCGCTTCAACCTCAGCTTTCGTTGGGGAGTTCCTGTCTGAGCGCGGGATCGAATTTTCCCAAGAGGCTATTCGGGACGGGCCCCACAGGTTTGGACTTCAGATGGTCTCAAATTCGAAGCGACGCCGGCCTGCTCCGTCACAACGAATGTTTCGGTCCCAGCAGAGAACGGACAACCCGTCACGCACTGCACTGGTTCAGTTCCGACGGAAATCCGTGGGTTTAAGCCCATGGCGCGCCAGCTTGTCGTAGAGGGTCTTACGGGGTAGCCGCAGCGCTTCGCTGACAGCGGTGATGGCACCGTCATGGCGCGAAAGGGTTTCCTCCAGAACCGCGCGTTCGAACCGCTCCACGCGCTCGGCCAAGCCTCCTTCTACCCCGCCAGGCACCGAGGGCTCGTCAGGGATATCGAGCGCCGCCCGCTCCGCGAAGTGGGCCAGCTGACGAACGTTTCCGCTCCATGGATCCTCCACGAGGACCCGGCGGACGGCGTCGGATATCGGACGCGGGGCGAGGCCGCGCTGAGCTGAGGCCAGAGCGAAGTAATGGGCGAACAGCAGGGGGATGTCCTCGCGGCGCTCGGCAAGCGGGGGGACTCGCAGTTTGAGCACGTTCAAGCGATAGAACAGGTCCTCCCGGAAGGATCCTTCGGCGACAGCCTGCGCAAGATCGATCTTGGATGCAGCGAGGATGCGCAAGGCCAACTGCCGAGCCGAGGCCCCGCCGATCGGTTGAACCTCACGCTGTTCAATGACCCGGAGCAGGGCGACCTGGGCGGCGGGCGACAGGTTTTCGACCTCGTCGAGGAAAAGAGTGCCTCGGTGGCTCTGCTCGACCAGACCGACGCGCCGCCGTGTGGCCCCGGGAAAGGCTCCCGGCTCACAGCCGAACAGTTCCATCTCGATCAGGCCCTCGGGAAGGGCCCCGCAGTTCACTGCGACGAAGCGGTGCACCCGCCGTCGGCCCCCTTCGTGCAGGGCGCGTGCGACGACTTCCTTGCCTGAACCTGTCGGACCCTCGATCAGGACGTCCATGTCCGCGTCGGCGACCTGGTCGATAATGGCGCGCAGCCGCTGGATGGCCGGGCTCTCGCCCAGCAAGGTCGTCTCTGGCCGTGCAGCCGCGACCGCACGGGTCAGCGTGCGGTTGTCGAGAACCAGGCCGCGCTTCTCCAAGGCCCGCCCCAGAGACTCGCGTAGGCGGCCGTAATCGAAGGGCTTTGCGACGAAGTCGTAGGCCCCTTTTTTCAGCGCATCGACTGCGTCCTCGATGTCGCCGTGGCCCGTGATCATGACGACCGGGAGGTCCGGATCCAGAGCCTGAACGCGCGTCAGCAGGCCCCGTCCGTCGATGCCGGGCATCCGCAAATCGGTGACGACGACACCGGGATAGTCAGCTGACAGAGCCTTCAGCGCGGGCTCGGCGGCGCCAAAATCGCGCACCGCCAAATCGTCCAGCCGCAACCGCTCCACCAGGGCTGCGCGGAAATCGTCGTCATCGTCGATCAGGGTGATGGAGCGGGGTCGCGCGAAGCTCACCGTGCCGCCTCCAGCGTCATGATGAAGGTGGTCCCGGAAGGGGAAGTCCTCAGGCTGAGCTCACCGCCGAAACCGGCGACAATGTCTCGGCAGATCACAAGGCCCAGGCCAAGGCCGTGCGTCTTGGTCGTCACGAACGGTGTAAAAAGAGTTCCGGCGATGGCTGGATCGATGCCGGGCCCGTTGTCGGCGACGGTGATCTCGACCCGGTCCGCCACCCGGGTAGCCTCGATGCGGATCACGGGGTCGGGCGTCCCAGACTCGACGACGGCCTCAAAGGCGTTCTGGATCAGGTTGACGATGACCTGTTCCAGCCGCACCGGGTCGGCCATGACCTGAACATCTTCCAGGCCGGCGCGATCGAGGGTGACGCCATGGTCCCTCAGTCGGTGACCGATCAGCAGAAGCGCCCCGTCCAACGCCTTTGCCGGTGACACCGCCGTGACCGATCGTCCGGCCTTGCGAGAGAAGGCGCGCAGCTCATCGGTGATCGCGCCGATGCGCTCGGTCAGGCCCGAGACGCGGTCCAGATTGCGCCGCGCCGCCTCGCGGTCGCCCCGGTCGAGATAGGTCGCGGCGGTCTCGGAGTGCATGCGGATGGCAGCGACGGGCTGGTTGATCTCATGGGCCACCCCGGCTGCGATCTGGCCGAGGGTCGCCAGCCGGCTGGCCTGGACCAGTTCCTCGCGCAGAACCTCGCGGCTGGCCTCGGCCCGACGGCGCTCGTCGATCTCGCTCTTCAAGCGGCTGTTGGCATCGCGCAACTCGGACGTTCGGTCGTCGATCCGGCGTTCCAGCTCTGCGCGGGCCGCCTCCTCGGCCTGGGCTCGGGCGAGGGCCTGCTGACGGCGGCGCAGAACCACGCCGACCGCCGTAGCCAACAGGGTGATGAGTAACAGTGCGATCACCCGGGCGTTGGTGGTGGCCACCACGATGGCCCGCTCGACCGGATCGAGCAGGTGCAAAGTCCAGCCGGGCGTGTCGGTCTCGGCCTCGGCCACCATCCATTCTCCCGCGACCGGTCCGTCGGCGATGCGAACGACCTCGCCGACCTCGCCGGAGTAGGGCAGGGGGTCGAGCGCCCGGCCGCTGAGGGTCTGGTCGGCGAGGATGTCCTCGCGTTCCGCGGGGGTCAGATCGCGGTTGCGCCGAAAGCGCCAGTCCGGCTCGCTGGTGACCAGAACCACGCCCCGTTGATCGGTGACGAAGGCAGGCTCACCTGTGCGGTGCCATTCAGTCTCGAGCGCATCGAACTCGACCTTGACCACCACGACGCCGACGGGCGCATCCGTCGTTCCAATCCGCCGCGCGAGATAGAGGCCCGGGCGACCACTGACGGTGCCCAGCGCGAAGAACTCGGCATCGCCTTCGGCCAGGGCTCCGGTGAAATAGGGGCGGAAGGCATAGTTGGAGCCGACGAAGCTGGTCGGTTCGCGCCAGTTGCTGGCAGCGCGGGCCAGTCCTTCGGCGTCCAGCACATAGATGGCGGCCGCGCGCATCTGGAGGGCCAATCCCTCCAGCTTGGCGCTGACCCGGTCGGCCGCTTCGCGCGAGGGGTCGCTGAGCAGGGCGACGACATCCGGATCCTGGGCGAGCACGACCGGGACGGACCGCTGCTTTTCCAGTTCGCTCCGCAGGACGGCGGCGTGGAGGGCGGCATTGGCATCGGCCTGTCGGGACAGCTCGGACAGCGCGTCCCTGCGGGCCAGTTCGGCTGCCGCGGTCATGGCCAGCGCCGATACAGCCAGCCACCCCAGGATGAGGGCGATCCATTGCCGCGTGGACGGCCGAGACAGACGCTCGCGCAAGGATGCCAACTGCAGGTTCATGAACGCAACTGTGCGGGAATCCGCACAACACAGCCAGACACCTGTGTGAAAAATCGCAGGACCAGAGTCTCATTCGAAAAAATCATTCAACAAAATCAACTGTCATAGGTTTGCTGCCTCTGATTTTGCATGCGAGCCGGGTCCCTCCACACTGGCCGAAAGGCGACGTGAGATCGCTCGAGGAAACGACGGCCGCGACGGCGGCGGAGGGTGTATGCATATCGCGTCTCATCACGACCAAGCCGCGACCGGCCCCAAGGCCTGGTGGAGTCACCTGTACGTCCAGGTGCTGGGCGCCATCCTGCTGGGCGGCGCGCTCGGCCACTTCTTCCCGGAGTTCGGCGAGAGCCTGAAGCCGCTAGGCGACGGTTTCATCAAGCTGGTGAAGATGGTCATCGCCCCGGTGATCTTCCTGACCATCGTGGTCGGCATCGCCGGCATGCGCGACATCGGCAAGGTTGGTCGTGTCGCCGCCAAGGCCTTTGCCTATTTCCTCGTGTTCTCCACGCTGGCGCTGATCGTCGGACTGGTCGTGGCCAATCTGGTTCAGCCGGGCCGGGGGCTGAACATCGACCCGGCCTCGCTGGATGCCGGAGCTGTGTCGCAATACTCGACGGCGGCGCATGAGACGACGGTGGTCGGCTTCCTGCTGTCGGTGATCCCGGACACCTTCGTCAGCGCCTTCTCAACCGGCAATATCCTCCAGGTTCTGTTCGTCTCGGTCCTGTTCGGCCTGGCGCTGGCCATGGTCGGCGACGCGGGCAAACCGGTCCTGACGATGCTGGAGTCTGTCTCGACCGCTTTCTTCAAGCTGGTCGCCATCGTGATGAAGGCCGCGCCGATCGGGGCGTTCGGGGCGTTCGCCTTCACGATCGGAGCCTATGGCATCGCCTCGGTGATCAATCTGATCGCCCTGGTCGCCACCTTCTATCTGACGTCGGCGATCTTCGTAGTGGGCATCCTGGGGCTGGTGGCCATCGCCAACGGCTTTTCGATCTTCAAACTCATCCGATATCTGAAAGAAGAGCTGCTGCTTGTGCTCGGTACCTCCTCGTCCGAGGCAGCACTGCCCAGCCTGCTGCAGAAGATGGAGCGGGCGGGCGCGGCCAAGTCGGTCGTCGGCCTCGTCGTCCCGACCGGCTATTCGTTCAATCTAGACGGCACCAACATCTATATGACGATGGCGGCCCTGTTCATCGCCCAGGCGCTGAACATCGAGCTGACGCTGTGGCAGCAGGTGACGCTGTTGCTGGTGGCGATGCTGAGCTCCAAGGGCGCGGCGGGCATCACCGGCGCGGGCTTCATCACCCTCGCGGCCACCCTCGCGGTGGTACCCGACGTGCCGATCGCCGGCATGGCGCTGATCCTCGGCATCGATCGCTTCATGAGCGAGTGCCGGGCCCTGACCAACTTCATCGGCAACGCCGTGGCGACCCTGGTGGTCGCCCGGTGGGAGGGCGCTCTGGATCGCGACGCCCTGGCCGTCGCCCTCAGTGGAGAGCCCGCGCCGCTCGCGGCCGGGGCCGATCCCGCCGCCGGACCCGGCGACGATCTCGTCGTCGCCAGAGACTGAACCACAAGAAACGAACCATCGAGTTTGGGAGGACTCACCATGATCACCATCCGGACCACCCTTCTGGCGACAACCGCCTTCACCGGCCTTCTGGTTCTCGCCAGTCCCGCCCTCGCCCAGACCACGGCCCTTTCCCCGGCCGCACAGGCCCAGGCCGATCGTACCGCCGAAGGTCAGCAGGCCTCTTCCGTTGACGACATCGTGGTCGTCGGCTCCCAGATTCGGGGCGCGGATGTGACGGCAGCCTTGCCGGTGACGGTGCTGAGCGAGGAGCAGATCCTGGCCACCGGCGCGGTCAACGGCGACGACCTGCTGCGCACCATCCCCCAGATGGGCGACGTCCTGTTCAGCGCGGCGAACAACCCCCAGACCTCGAACGCGGCGCGCGGTGACGTGAACTCGGTCAATCTGCGCTCTCTGGGCGTCGGCAACACCCTGGTCCTGCTGAACGGGCGCCGCATCGTCCAGCATCCGACCAGCCAGGGCACGTCTGACACAGGCACGGTCCCGGTGTTGAGCTACAACTCCAACGCCATCCCGGTCTCGGGGCTGGAGCGGCTGGAAGTCCTGCTGGACGGGGCGGCCGCCATCTACGGCGCGGATGCCGTGGCCGGTGTTGTCAACACCGTGCTGCGCGACGACTTCGACGGCCTGCGCATCACCAGCCAGTACGGCGGGGCCGAAGGCACCCACTTGCGCGAGCTCAACCTCGGCATCTTCGCGGGCCGTGACTTCGAGCGCGGCAATATCTCGGCCTTCATTGATTACACCGACCGCACGGCGCTGCGGGCCGAGGATCAGGATTTCACCGCGACGGACAACTTGCGTCCCCTGTTCGCCAATGAGCCTGACTACGCTTCGAGCAACGTACCCGACGCCCGAAACACGCGCGGGGCGTGGGCGAACCTGGCTGTCGTCAACGGCCCCGGCACGATCCGGCGCGGTACTCAGGCTCTGACCACGGCGGCGGGTGCCTTCCACGTTCAGCCCACGGCGTTGGCGGGCTGTCTGGTGCCCAATGGCGACGTTTGTTTTGGTTCGGGGGCCCTGAACTTCAACAACGCTCAGCGCGACCTGCGCTTTGATACGGCACCCGGCACGACGATCCTGCCGGACACCCAGAGGCTGAATGTCTTCGTCGCCGGACACTATGACCTGAGCGACACCGTCACCGCCTTCGGAGAGATCGGCTACTACACAGCCGACACCCAGCGCATCCAGCCGCCGGTCATCAACCTGAACACCCTCGTGATCCCGGCGTCGAACTACTGGAACCCGTTCGGACCGGTGACCTTTTCCAATGGGACGGTCAATCCCAACCGCATCCCCGGACTGACCAACGTCCCGGCCGCCGGCCTGCCCGTCCGTCTGAACCAATACCGCTTCGTCGACGCCGGCTATCAGGTCGTGGACGTCTCCAACTATCAGGCCCGCCTGCTCGGCGGGCTACGCGGTGAATGGCGTAGCTTCGACTGGGAGACGGCGTTGCTCTATTCCGAGGCCGAGGCGGTCGACGAGTCCGACGCGGTCAACTCCACGGCCCTTCAGGCCTCGCTCGCCCTGTCGACGCCGGATGCCTACAATCCGTTCAACGGCGGCTGCGTGAACCAGACCAGCTTCGGCGACTGCACCCCCAGCTCGCAGACGGCGATCGACGCCATCACCTTCCGGCTGCGGCGCGAATCGCGAACGACCCTGACCCAGTGGGACTTCAAGGTCTCGCGGCCGGACCTGTTCACCCTGCCCGCCGGAAACGTCGGCGTCGCCTTCGGCCTCGAGGCGCGCCGGGAGACCCAGCGTGACGACCGCGACTCCAACCTGGACGGCACCAATCCCTTCGTGGACGCGGTCACGGGCGAGGTACTGCTGTCGAACGTCATCGCCGTCAGCCAGAACCCGGACACCGAGGGCGACCGCACCGTCGCCTCGGCCTACGTCGAATTCGCTATTCCGCTGGTTTCGCCCGAGATGAACATCCCGCTCATGCGCGAGCTGAATGTTCAGATCGCGGGCCGGGCCGAGCACTATTCGGACTTCGGCGACGTGGCCAAACCCAAGATCGCGGCGTCCTGGGACGTGTTCGATGGCCTGCGCCTGCGTGGCTCCTACTCCGAAGGCTTCCGCGCGCCGAATCTGGAACAGGTCAACACCGCCACCTATGGTCGCCTGACGACCAACCCCGATTACATCCGCTGCGAGGCGGATTTGCGGGCCGGCCGTATCGCCACCTTCGGAGCCTGCTCGCGCTCTATCGGCGCCTCGTTGCTGGTGTCCGGAAATCCGGACCTGGAACCTGAAGAGAGCACCAACTCGTCCTACGGCGTGGTGTTCCAGCCGCAGTTCCTGCCTGAGGCCTGGGGAGACTTCACCTTCACCGCCGACCGCTGGCGCATCCAGCAGGAGAAGATCGTGGGCCTGTTCGGCGGACGCAACGCCGTGATCCAGGACTATCTCGATCGCGTGCAGGGGCGCTCCAACCCTCTGGTCACCCGCGCCGCGCCCAACGCCGACGACATCGCCCTGTTCGCTGGAACCGGCATCGATCCGGTGGGCGTGATCGTCTCGATCAGCGATCGGTTCGTGAACCTGCTGCCACAGGATGTCGAAGGTCTGGACCTTGGCCTGATCTGGCGGTTGCGCGACACGCCGATCGGCGACTTCCGCCTGAACCTCAACGCCGCCAAGCTGATTTCCTTTGGACGGGAGCCGGGCCCGCAGGTCGATGCGCTCTACGCGGCCCGGGACGCCGGCACCATCAATGCCGCGACCCCTCTGCCTGAGACCAGCGACCTTCTGGCTCAGAACGGGCGGCCTGAGTGGAGGGTCTCCGGCTCCCTGACCTGGTCCCAGGGACCGTGGCAAGTCGGTACCTTCACCCAGTACATCAGCGCGGTCGATGATACCGACCTGCTTTCGACCGCCGGCGTGCCCTGGGAGGTCGAAAGCCAGATCACCGGCAACCTCTATGTCCAGTACGAGTGGGAAGGTCGCTCGGGCTGGGCGGCGGACAGCCGGATCCGGATCGGCGCCCGCAATATCACCGACGAGGCCCCGCCGCTGTCGTCGACCGGTTACCTGGGCTCGCTCTATCGCCCCTATGGCCGCTACTGGTACGCCACGGTCTCCAAGGAGTTCTGAGACCCGTGAAGGTTCACCGCCGGATCGCTGGCCCGCTCGCCGCCCTTGCGGTGGCGGCGGGCCTTGCGGCCACCAGTCCAGCATCGGGTCAGGCCGCAGACCCTCGTAGGGAGACCTGCCCCGACCGTCTTCCGGCCGGAACGGAGTGCTGGTCTGGGCGGGCGGAAAGCGGCGCCTGGTGGTGGTACGCCCGTCCCGCCGACTGGAACGGCCGTCTGATCCTGCATGCCCACGGCGGCCCGCGGCTGGGCGATCCCGAACGGGACGAACCCGCCGAAGACCTTGCCCGCTTCGCGATGATGGTGGGGCAGGGTTACGCATGGGCTGGCTCCACCTATCGAAGGGGCGGCTACGGCGTGCGCATGGCGGCCGAGGACACAGATCAGCTGCGCCAGATCGTGTGGAACCGCTGGGGACGGCCCGAGCGCACCCTGCTGCATGGCCAGTCCTGGGGTGGCAACGTCGCCGCCAAGGCAGCCGAGCTCTATGCGGTCGCGACTGACGGGACGCGGACCTACGACGGCGTGATCCTGACCAGCGGGGTGCTCGGCGGCGGCACGCGGGCCTACGGGTTCCGCGCGGAACTGAGGGCGGTCTATCAGTTCTACTGCCGGAACCATCCGCGTCCCGACGAGCCCCAGTATCCGTTGTGGCAGGGTCTACCCCGAGGCGCGACCATGCCTCGCTCCGAGATCGCCGCGCGCCTTGAGGAGTGCACAGGCGTCGGTCGCCCGGCGGCTGAGCGCACACCGGAGCAGGCGGCGCGCCTGCGCGACATCCTGGCCGTGACGGGCATCGAGGAGGGTCATCTGCTCGGTCACATGGCCTGGGCGACCAACCTGTTCCAGGATCTGGTCTGGAACCGGCTGGGCGGCCGCAACCCTTTCGACAACATGGGCCGGACCTATCGCGGCTCGGCCGACGACCGCGCGCTGAATGAAGCCGTGGAACGGTTCGCCGCCGACCCGGGGGCCGTCGCCGCCCTGGCCTACGACGCCGACCTGAGCGGCCGGATCGTCCTGCCTACCGTGACGCTCCACGCCCGCTACGATCCGACCGTCTTCGTCGAGCAGTCGGCGATGTATGCCCGGACTGTCGCCGAGGCGGGTCGCTCCGGTCTGTTGGCCCAGGCCTTCACCACCGAGACCGAGCACAGCCGCCTATCCCCACCCCAGTACGTCGCCGTGCTGGAGGCGCTGGAGGCTTGGATCGAAACCGGAGAACGCCCCAACGCATCGAGCATCGCCACGCTCTGCGAGGTGCACGCCGCCCGCTTGGGCGCGCCCTGCTCCATTGATCCGGGGTTTTCGCCAGTGCCGTAATCCGGGCGGGCGTGGCGGACAGAGAGGGATTCGAACCCTCGGTAGGCTTTCACCTACACACGCTTTCCAAGCGTGCGCGATCGACCACTCCGCCACCTGTCCGTTTCACCGCGCGGGCGAGACCCCGGACGGTCGTTCCGGGGGAGGCAGGCTGATAGAACAGGCGAGCGGTAACGGCAAGCGCCGCGCTGGCGAAGATGACCCGCACCGCCCATATGGCGGCCGTGTCCCTTTTCTCCCGGATCGCCGCCATGCTGAGCCAGAAGACCACCCTGCCGACTGCCGACACCGCCCTGCCGGGCCGCCAGACGCCGCTGCGCACCGACGAGGTCCACTTCGTCAGCGGCCGTCCGCTGAAGGGGCCGCACCCGGAAGGGTTCGAGACAGCGATCTTCGGCATGGGCTGCTTCTGGGGGGTGGAGCGCATCTTCTGGCAGTTGCCGGGGGTCTGGGTCACGTCGGTCGGCTATTCCGGCGGGATCACGCCGAACCCGACCTATGAGGAGACCTGCACGGGCCTGACCGGACACACCGAGGTCGTCCAGGTCGTCTTCAATCCGAAGGAAATCCCCTTCGCCGAGCTGCTGAAGGCCTTCTGGGAGAATCACGACCCGACCCAGGGTATGCGCCAGGGCAATGACGTGGGCAGCACCTATCGCTCGGCGATCTACTATCTCGACGAGGATCAGCGCAGGGAGGCGGAGGCCTCGCGTGACGCCTATCAGGCGGCCTTGACCAGGGCCGGGCGCGGTCAGATCACGACCGAGATCGCGCCGGCGGGCCCCTACTACTTCGCCGAGGATTATCACCAGGGCTATCTGGCCAAGAACCCGAACGGCTACTGCGGCATCGGCGGCACGGGCGTGACCTGCCCCATCGGCGTCGGGGCCTGACATTGGACAGGGCAGGGGTAGGCCAGATCTGCCTGGCCCTGCCGGGCGCGACGCTGGACCATCCGTTCGGCGACGACCACGACGCCTACCGGGTCGGCGGCAAGATGTTCGCCATCGTCGGCGGCGAAGGTGGGCTGTCCTTCAAGGTCTCCGACATCGCCTATGAGGTCCTGACCGAAAGCGGCAGGGCGGCACCCGCCCCCTATCTGGCGCGCGCCAAATGGGTGCACCTGTCCGATCCAGCGGATTGGCCTGATGACGAATTGGCCGAGCACCTGGCCATCGCCCACGGCATCGTCGCGGCCAAGCTGACGAGGAAGGCGCGGGCCGCGCTCGGCCTTGGCTAGTCGCAGAAGGCGAAGAAGCGCTCCACACGCACTTCCGAGCCGGGCTGCGGCGCATAGGCCATGCGCTGGCCGTCCACCCACTGAGCGATCCAGCCCAGCCGGCGGAAGCGCTGCAAGACGGGCGTGCCTAGATCGGTCGTCGCCGTCAGCAGGTCGCCGTCGTGGAGCTGTGACGGCTCGCCGTCCGCGGCGAAGCGTTCGGTTTCTCCCCCGGCTTCCAGATGAATTTCGGACGATCCCGTCTTGCCAAGCGCGAGCAGATCCACCTTGCCGGTGCCCACGACGCAATCAAGGCCCAGCTTGAGGTCGTCCGACGTCTCCACGCCGTAGGCGAGGCGCGCCGTGCCTGAGTCCTCGCTCAGGAACCAGTCGTAGCCGGGCGTCGGGGCCGGGGCCGCGACGGTCGCAGGCGGCGCGGCGGGTTCCACGCTGGCGCAGGCGGCGGTCAGTCCCGCCAGGGCGATCACCGCCGCCTGGATCCTGCCCATTCCCGTGCTCCCCCGATCAGCCACCACAAAGCTCGGCGAAGCGGCGCAGCTTGGCAAGATGGGTGGCTTCGACCTCGACCGCCTGCGACCTCCCGGCCACGGTGACAGCCAAGACCCCAGTCAGGACGAACTGGCCGAAGACGGGATGATCCGTACGGATGGCGAGGCTGCGATGGTCGGCGACACCCACGCTCTCGGTCTGAGCGGCCGCGTCGCCGCTGGCCACCGTCGCCATGCCGCTCGACGCGCCCGCGCCATACAGGTCCAGATGTGCGATGCCCGTGCCGGGCTCGCACTCCAGGGTGGCGCGCAATCGAGGCGTGTCAGGGATTTCGTGAGCCAGGACCAGCGGTCCCTCGCCCTCATACAGCGTCCATGTCCAGCCAGCCTGGACAGCGAGCAGGGCGATCATCGTCGCCAGAAAGCTCGTCATGGATTGCCCCCGCAGCCGGCGCGCCTCAGGCGCGTCCTGCTCCGCAATAGGCCAGAAAATCGCCAACGAGGCGACGTTCTTCTTCGTCGGCCGGCAGGATGAACCGTCCGGCGTCGCCTTCGACGGTCAATCGGCCGCGCGCGGCCAGGCGCGCCAGGCTGGGGTCGTTCACCGCGACGCTGACCTCCTGGGCCAGGCCGCCGGACAGGGGATCGATCGACCGCGGCCCCGGATAGCGCGCCGGAATGACCCGGGCGGTTTCCAGACGAACGTCGCCGTAGACGGTGGCCAGGCGGTCCCCAGGCTCGCAAGTGACCATGACGGCGAGTTGATCCGAGTTTGGCACGCCGTAGGCCAGCTTCGCCAGTTCGCCTTCATGATGCAGCGTCCAGCCCATGACCGGCTGGGTCATCTCGATTTCGGACGCGGCGCCTTGCGACTGGGCCCCGACGGTGACCAGTCCGAGGACGACGGCGGCGGGGAGCAGAACCTTGAACATAACCAGACCCTTTGATCTGGTCGTGAAACGCCGCTCCGCGTTAACGGTTCACGGCGGAGCTTGAGCGCGCTCTGCGCTCAGCTTCGACCGGGATGACATCGTCGATCGTTCCCCATTCACCTCGATCGCGCTAGCCTTGCCCAAGTCGTCGCCTTGGGCCTAGTTGCAAGAAAACGCCCTCTCAGGAAGCTCCCGTATGTCCCTTCGCCGTTTCGGCCTTTGCGCCTCGCTCGTCGCCCTGTCGTTCGCCGCCAACCCGGCGCTGGCTGACGAGGGGATGTGGACGTTCGACAACTTCCCGATCCAGACGGTCAACGACAAATACGGAACCCGCATCGACCAGGCCTGGCTGGACCGGGTGAGGAACGCCGCCGTCCGCATCCAGGGCTGCTCGGCCTCGGTCGTGTCGCCGACGGGCCTCGTCCTGACCAATCACCACTGCGTCGTGTCCTGCGTGCAGGATCTGTCGGACGCCCAGAACGACTTCGTGCGCACCGGCTTTCGTCCCACGACCCGGGAGGAAGAGAGACAGTGCGCCGGCCAGACGGCCGAAATCCTGACCGACATCACCGACGTCACCGACCGCATTCTGGCGGCGGGCGAGGGGTTGGACGGCGCGGCCTTCGTCCAGGCGCGTGGCGCGGTCCAGCAACAGATCCAGCGCGAAGCCTGCGGTGATGACCGGACCCGGACCTGCCAGGTCATCAGCTTCTATCGCGGCGGCCGCTATGCCCTGTATGAGTTCCGCCGCTACGAGGACGTGCGTCTGGCTTTCGCGCCGGAGTTTCAGGCGGCCTTCTTCGGCGGCGATCCGGACAACTTCAACTTCCCCCGCTACGCCCTCGATTTCGCCTTCCTGCGTCTCTACGAGAACGGCCAGCCGGTCGAGACACCCGCCTTCCTTCCCTGGACGACCGAGGTTCCTGAAGAGGGAGACGCCGTGTTCGTCGCGGGCAACCCGGGGTCCACCTCGCGTCTGCTCAGCATGAGCCAGCTGGAACGCATCCGCGACCAGGTCCAGCCGACGACCCTGATCCAGCTGTCTGAACTGCGCGGCCGCATTCAGCAGTACGCCTCGACCGGCGAGGAAGCCGCGCGCGTCTCGGTCGATCCCCTTTTCGGCATCGAGAACACCTTCAAGGCCACCTTCGGCCAGCAGCAGGCCCTGCTCGACCCCGATTTCCTGGGCCGCAAGCGCGAGGAAGAGGCTGATCTGCGCACCCGCGTCGCCGCGGACCCGGCCCTGGCCGAGCGTATCGGTGACCCCTGGGGCGATCTGACCGTCATCGAGGACCGCGCAGCCGACCTCTTCGTCCCCTGGCGCCAGCTGGAAGCGGCGGCCGGCCAGCGCTCGCTGCTTTATGCTTACGCCCGCGCCATCGTTCGCGCGTCCAAGGAACGCGCCAAGCCGGCCGACCAGCGCCGCCCTGGCAACTCCGACGCCGACATCGCGGCGCTCGGCCGACGTCTAGCGGCCGTGACGCCGATCGAGGCCGACCTGGAAGAGATCTACCTGTCCTTCTGGCTCTCCAAGACCCGCGAGTTCCTGACCGTCGACAATCCCGACGTACAGCGCTTGCTGGGCCGCGAAAGCCCCGAGGCGCTCGCCGATCGTCTGGTCTCGGGCACGGGCCTGGCCGATCCCGCCCGCCGCGCCGAGCTCCTGGCCATGACGCCGGAACAGCTGGCGGCTTCGGGCGACCCGCTGATCGAGTTCGTCCTGCGCAATGACGACGCGGCCCAGTTCCTGCGGGCCCAGTGGGAATCGACAGTGTCGGGCCCGACCGCCCGCGCCGCCGAACGCATCGCCCAGGCTCGCTTCGCCGCCTATGGTACCGACCAGTATCCGGACGCGACCTTCTCGCTGCGCCTGTCCTACGGGGCGGTCGAGGGCTGGACGTATCGCGGTACGGAGGTCGAGCCCTTCACGCGGATCGGCGGCCTGTACGAGCGAGCCACGGGGTCGTCGCCCTTCGTCCTGTCTGAGGCCTTCGCGGCGGCCGAGGACCGGGTCAACAAGGACGTCGTCTATAACTTCTCCTCGACCAACGACATCATCGGCGGCAACTCAGGCTCGCCCGTGATCAATGCCGACGGCGAAGTCGTAGGCGCGGCCTTCGACGGCAATATCCATTCGCTGGGTGGCGCCTTCGGATATGACGCGGCGCTGAACCGGACAGTGACGGTGTCGACGGCGGCGATCACCGAGGCGCTGCGGTCGGTGTATCAGCAGCCGCGCCTGCTGGAGGAACTGGGGGTCGAGTAGTCCGCAAGGGCGAAGGCGGATGAGCATCGCCGTCATCGGTCCCGGCGCGATCGGTGGGACGGTCGCGGCCCATCTGTCACGCAGCCACTCCGGCGCCATCCTGTGCGCCCGGACATCCTTCGAGCGCCTTGTGGTGGAGACGCCGCAGGGTCGGATCGAGGTCACGCCGACCGTTCTGATCGACCCTGAGACGGCCGCGACCGCCGATTGGGTTCTGGTGGCGACCAAGGCCCATGAGGTCGAGGGCACGGCGCGCTGGCTGGAGCGACTGGTGGGGTCGGAGACACGGGTGGCGGTGCTGCAGAACGGCGTCGAACACGTCGCCCGTTTCTCGGCGTTCGTGCCCGCCGATCGCATCGTCCCGGTCGTCGTGGAAATCCCGGCCGAGCGGAGCGCGCCGGGGATCATCGTCCAGCGGCGGGACGGATGGATGAAGGTTCCGGCAGGAGAGGGCGGCGAGGCCTTCGTCGCCCTGTTCGACAGCGCGGGCGTCGAGGTCGCGACCGCCGATGACTGGACCTCCGTCGCGTGGCGCAAGTTGGCCGTGAACTGCGCGGGGGCCGTCAACGCCCTGACCGGACTGCCGGCCGGCATCGTCGCGCAGCCAAACATCGCCGAATTGATGCGCGGGCTGGTCGCCGAATGCCTGGCGGTCGGGCGGGCCGAGGGGGCGAAGCTCGACGACGATCTGCCGGACCAGATCGTGGCCCAGTATCGGGCGTCGCCGGTGGACTCGGTCAACTCCATTCTGGCGGATCGACGCGCCGGACGGCCGATGGAGTGGGACGCCCGCAACGGCGTCATTGCGCGCCTCGGGGCGGGCCACGGGATAGCCACGCCGCTGAACCGCATGGCCGCGACCCTGCTGTCAACGATGGAATAGGGCAATAAGGCGGCCAGTATAACGGCGTCTGTGCTCGCACGCCCACAGTTACGATTTTGCAATCCAAAGGCCTTGGAACGGCCACGCGGCGCTACGACTTGAGCCCTCGCTGGATGGGGCCGGGACGAGCAGTCCCGCATCTAGGAGATAAAAAACAATGCGTAACATTCTTCTCGCTACCGCCGCCGTGTCTTTGTTCGCTCTTCCCGCTGCGGCGCAGAGCCTGTCTCAGCCTCAGTGGTACGGGACCGCCGGTTATACGGCTCTGGACGCTGAGGGTGCCGATCTGGGCGCCATCACCGGCCGGATCGGGGCCAAGGTGTCTCCGAACTTCGCCTTCGAGGGCGAGGCTTCGATCGGCATCGTCGACGACGACGTGAACTTCGGTGGCCTGACCGGCTCGGTCGAGCACGACTATGACGTCGCGGCCTATGCTGTCGGCATCCTGCCGGTCTCGCCGAACTTCGAACTGTTCGGCCGCCTGGGTTACGGCACGACCTCAATCAAGGCCGAGGTCGCGGGCTTCGAAGCTCAGGCGGACGGCGAAAGCGTCAACTACGGCATCGGCGGCAACTACTTCTTCGACGCCCAGAACGGCATCCGCGCCGACTGGACCCGCCGCGACTTCACCGACGACAACGGCGGCGAAGTCGACACCTACGGCGTGAGCTACGTCCGCCGGTTCTAAACTGCCTATCCTCCCCGTCGCATCGCGGCGGGGAGGCCTCAGGCGGGCTCGGCGATGAGAGCCCAGCGCTTGGAATCTTCTCCGAACGGTCGGGCGAACCATTCCGAATAGCGCTGGAAGGCTTCCACGATCAGGTGGCCGAGATCGGGGTTCACGGCTTCGCCGCGCTGGCGTCTGAGCGCCGCCACACAGTCGATGACCGTGCTCTCATGGGCGGCTCCACCCAGGGATTTGAGCACGAGGGCCGCATCGCGCGCGAGGGCTTCGAGCATCGTCGGTTGGCGGGTTGGGTGCATCCGGACTCTCCGTGGCATCGGTGTCGGTGACGCCCCTTCATGCCCCCACTCGCCTTTCAGGCGCAAGCCAAGCCGGTGTTATCCGGCTCATTCCTTCGTGATCAGCCGCGCTTCCTGACGAACACCGTGCCTGCGGAATACCCCGCGCCGAAGCTGCAGATCAGGCCGGTCTCGCCCGACGTGAATTCGTCGTTGTGCAGGTGAAAGGCGATGATCGATCCCGCAGACGATGTGTTGGCGTACTCGTCCAGAATGATGACGTTCTCGTCCTCTTGGGGATCGCGCCCGAGGACCTTGCGGCCGATCATCTGGTTCATGTTGATGTTGGCCTGGTGCAGCCAAAGGCGCTTGAGCCCGGTCGGGTCTATGCCGAGATCGGCGGCATGGTCGACGATCATGTCCGACACCATCGGCACCACGTCCTTGAAGACCTTACGGCCCTGCTGGATGAACAGCTTGTCGTCCTGGGCCCCCGGCTTCGACGCCGAACTGGGCGGAACCGCCTGGTCCGTCGGCAGGGCCCAGCGGTTCAGGAAGCCGAAGTTGTTCCGGATGTTGTTCGAGAACACGGTCTTCAGCCGCGTGCCCAGGACGTCCCAGCCGCCCGCACCGGCGGTTTCCGCGCTCTCGACGATCACCGCGGTGGCGACGTCGCCGAAGATGAAGTGGCTGTCGCGGTCCTTGAAGTTCAGGTGGGCCGAGCAGACCTCGGGGTTGACCATCAGCACCGCCTTGGCCGATCCCGAGGCGATGAAGTCGGCGGCGGTCTTGATGCCGAAGGTGGCCGAGGAGCAGGCCACGTTCATGTCGAAGCCGAAGCCCTCAATGCCCAGAGCTTGCTGAATCTCGACCGCCAGGGCCGGATAGGGGCGGGGCATGTTGGAGGCGGCGCAGAGGACCGCCCCGATCTCGGAGACCGGCTTGCCCCAGGCCTCGATGGCCTGACGCGCGGCCTTCACCGCCATCTCGGCCATGATCGACAGCTCGTCATTTGAACGTTCGGCCAAGTTCGGGGCCATGCGCGCGGGGTGGAGAATCCCGCCCTTGTCCAGGACGAAGCGGCTCTTGATCCCTGACGCCTTCTCGATGAACTCGACCGACGACGGGGTCAGGGCGGCCACGTCGCCCTCTGCGATCTGCAGCGCGTGATCGGCGTTCCACCGCTCGGCCCAGGCGTTGTAGGCCGCGACCAGTTCGGCGTTGGAGATGGACTGCTCGGGCGTGAACAGCCCGGTGGCGGCAATGACGGCAGAAGGCAAGGTCGTGTCCCTATCGCTCGGCTCGTGGAGCCTCGCTGCTTGAGGGACGATATCCCTCTGGTTTCAGGTCTCAATAGGACGGCGGCGGACGCCGGTCGAGACTGGCGTTGATGCCTTTCCACCAGCGGGCGATCTGGTTCGACGGGGCGGGCGGGGCGGGGGCCTCGCGTTCGCGGATGAGGCGCTCGACCAGGTCCTCGGCCTCGCAAGGCCATCCCTCGGGCGAGATGTAGATCGGATACTGGATCAGGGCGGCCGCGACGAGGGCGTCGAGGCCGGCGCGTCGCGTGCGGCGCTCGAACGTCATGCGATCGGTGGTCAGGCCCCAGCCGCCATAGAAGGGTCGGCCGTAGGTCGCGACCGCCTTACCCCGCAGCAGGGCCTCGAACCCAGACAGGGACGTCAGGGTGGCGAGCGTATCGCAGGTCTCTAAACAGTCGATGATGTCCAGATCATCGGCGACGGCGTCGACCGCCTCCATGGCGTGGGCGTCAAGTCGGCCGGGGCGGTTACCGCTCATGACGTCGGGATGGTTGCGGTAGATCAGGAAGGCGTCCGGGAAGTCGGCACTGGCCGCCTCGACCAGGCCGGAGTTGGTGCGGATATCGCCGCAGCCCTTCAGGATCGACTTGTCGTTCTCGACCTGGCCGACGACCAGCAGCTTCATGCGGTCGGTGGGCCAGTCGGGACGGGCGGGGCCGGCGGCGAGATTGTATTTCGACAGGCCTGCGCTGACGATCCGGTCACGCAGGGCGGCGGCGCGGGCCAGCATCGCCGCGTCCTGGGCCCCGTCCTGGATCAGCTGTTCCAGCCGCGAGGGCACCGTCGGATCGTAGTAGACGCCGAGGTCGTCCAGGGCGACGCTGAGCGCCCCGAAGAAGTCAGAGCCCAGGCCGCGCGAGCGGATGAAGCCGTCTTCCATGCGTACGACGGGCGCGCAGGTGCCCGCCGCCGCCGCCGCGATCTCCGGGCTCTCCTTGCCGGCCCAGTAGATGAGGCGGCCACCGGTGCGTTCGGCGTGGGCGGCGGCGCGCGAGGCGCTGGCGAAGTCCTTCAAGCGGGTCTTGGGCCCGTTCAGCAGGCGTCGGACCTGTGGTTTCTTGGCCGGTGCGAAGTCGACGGCGGACCAGTCGCCCGCCAGACGCTCGGCCCGGTCGCGCATGGTGATCAGCCGTTCCACCGCGGTTTCGACCTCGCAACGTTCGCCGGTCAGGGGGTCGACGTAGCGAGGGTAGGCGATCAGGGCGGCGGCGGCGAGGGTCTCGATGTCCCTGGCCTCGCCCCGACGGCCGGTCTGGACCTCGTCGGTCGTCAGGCCCCATCCCGAATAGAAGGGCGCGCCGAAGCATCGGACGGGCAGACCCCGCAACACCGCCTCGAACCCCAGGGCCGAGGTGACGCACCAGACCGCGTCGACGGCTGAAAGCAGTTCCGCGGGGCGCACGTCGGTGTCGACTACGGTCACCCCCGACAGCTCGCTTTCCGGGATGCAGCCCTTCTTGCGGCCCGCGGCCACGGCAGGGTGGCGCTTGACGATCAGCTGGGCGTCAGGGTGCTCGGCGCGCGCGGTCCGGACCATGCGGATGAAGCTATCGGCGTTGGCCAGGCCGCAGGCGATCGAGGCGTCACCGTCCGTCTGGTCGACCAGAAGAATCCGGCGTCCGGGGCGCAGGATCGCGGCGTCGAGCGAACCGCCCATATTGGTCTTTGACAGGCCCGAAGCCATGATGCGGTCGATCAGGGCGCGGGCCCGGGCGCGCATCGCGTCGTCGCACCAACCGTCCGATGTGGCCACAAGCTGTTCGAGGCCCGAGGGACGGGACGCGTCGTAATAGACGCCGACCTCGTCGACGATGAGGCTGAGGGTCGCCGCGCCGCTTTCGCCCAACCCGACCGAGCGAAGGAAGCCGTCCTCGAGCGCGATGTAGGGGAGGCCGGCGCGCTCCGCCCGACGACGTCCGCTCTTGGATGACGGCTTCAGGCCCCAGCCGACGATGGCCTCGACGGGGACCAGAGGGCTGGCGCGCGGGTCGAGATCATCGAGGAAGGTCCGCAGGAACGGGGTGTCCCAGATGCCTGGAGAACAGACCCAGGCGCGGCGTTTGGAGGGGGAGGAAGGCAATCGAGACGCTTTCGTCGCGCGGTTCAGGCTTCAGCCTCTATCGGCAGGCCGCCGCGCGGTCCAGCAGGGCGCGGGCCTGATCCAGATGCAGACGCTCCACCATGGCGCCACCGACGCGGACCACGCCCTTGCCCTCGGCGTCGGCCGTGGCGAATGCGGCGACGATCGCTTCCGCCTCGGCGGTCTCGGCCGGGGTCGGCGAAAAGGCGGCGTGGGCGGCGGCGATCTGGTTCGGATGGATCAGGCTCTTGCCGTCGAAGCCGTAGAGACGACCCTGGGCGCATTCGGCGGCGAGGCCGTCGGGCTCGTCGAGGCGATTGCAGACGCCGTCGATCACGAACAGGCCTTGGGCGCGCGCCGCCGCCACCGTCGCGGCCAGCCAGGGCTTCAGCGGTTCGCGGTCGGGCGAAGGACCGGTCCCGAGCGCCTTGGCCAGGTCGTTGACCCCGAGCATCAGCCCGGCGAGCGGCTCGCCCGCCTCGGCGATCGTGGGCAACGCCATAAGGGCTCGCGGCGTTTCGATCATGGCGATCAGGCGCGCGCCGTCCGGCAGGCGAGCGGCGTAGGCGTCCAGGATGCTCGGGTCCTCGACCTTGGGGGCGACAACGTAGTCCAGGGGCAGTTCCACCAACGCGGCGAGGTCGGCCTCACCCCACGGCGTGCCCAGGGCGTTGACGCGGACAGCGACCTTGCGGGGAAACCCGCCCGCACGGACCGCCTCGACCGCCGCTTGGCGCGCGTCCGCCTTGGCGTCGGGCGCGACGGCGTCCTCAAGGTCCAGCACGACGACGTCGGCGTTCAGCGTCCGGGCCTTCTCGATGGCCCGGGCGTTGGAGGCGGGCAGGAACAACAGGCTGCGGACGAGGTCCATCGTCAGACACGGCCTGTGACGGGCACCAGGGCTCCGGTCACCGCACGGCTGGCGGGCGAGGCGAGGAACAGGATGACGGCCGCGAGGTCCGATGGCGCGACCCACTTGGCCGGGTCGGCGTCGGGCATGTCCTTGCGGTTCTGCGGTGTGTCGAGAATGGAGGGCAGGACCGCGTTGACGGTCACCGAGGTGGATTTCAGTTCCTCGGCCAAGGCCTCGGTCAGGCGATGCACGGCGGACTTGGAGGCGGCATAGGCCCCCATGCCGACGGCGGCCTTGAGCGCGCCCGCCGCGCCGACGTTGACGATGCGCCCCTCGGATGAGGCCTTGAGGTGAGGCAGGGCCGCGCGCGAGGCGTTGAGCGCCGTCGTCAGGTTGAGCGTGAACATCCGGTCCCAGGCGGGTTTTTCGTCCTCGACCGTCTGCCAGACGAAGCCGCCCGCGATGTTCAGCAGGGCGTCGATGCCGCCAAAGTGGTCGGCGACCTTGCCGATCGCCGCTTCGGCCGCGTGAGCATCCGTCAGATCGACGCCGGAGACCTCGAAGGCACCATCGGGCGAGGTCTGGCCCTCGGCATGGTCGATCAAGGCGACGTTCAGCCCGTTGGCCAGGGCCGCCTCAACCACGGCGCGCCCAAGAACGCCATGTCCGCCTGTCACCACCACCGTCCGCTTCGCCATGACCTGCTCCTTGTTTTCGTCGTTCCTTGTCTCGTTCGCCGGGCGTGGGCAAGCGGCGTCACAAATCATGGATTGATGCGGGGGGCCGAAAGCCCTAGGTGCGCGCGCCATGCCCGCGTCCGCCGCACCCTTGCCCGCCGTCCGGATCGCGCCGGAAACGCCTGACGACGAAGACGCCGTCGAGGCCCTGGTGCTGGACGCTTTCGGACCGGGTCGGTTCGCCAAGACCGCCGAGCGCCTGCGCGAGCGGGCGAGGAAGGTCGCCGGGTTCTCCGCATGGCTGGACGGCCGTCTTGTCGGGTCGGTGCGGCTATGGGCTGTGACCGTCGGCGATGCCTCGGCCCTGTTCCTTGGTCCCATTGCTGTAGCTCGCGATATTCGGGGCGAAGGCCTAGGGGCTGATCTGGTCGCGGCCTGCGTGGACGAGGCCAGGCGGCAAGGCGTAGCCGGCGTGCTGCTGGTCGGGGATGCGCCCTATTTTTCGCGGTTCGGCTTTGTCGTGGCCCAGGGCGCGGTGATGCCCGGTCCAGCCGACCCGCGACGCGTCCTGTGGCTGCCGATCGTGCAGGCCGACGCCTCGGGGTCCGTCCGCCCAGCCTGATCCCGGACTTTCGCCGGGCGGCGACGCGGCCTAAGTCTGGGGCATGAGCGAAGCCGACACCAAGACGGGCATCGCGGCGGTCGCGGAGGCCGCGAAGGCGACGCGCGGCCTGCCGCCGGTCCATCTGTGGAACCCGGCCCATTGTGGCGACATCGACATCGTCATCCGCGCGGATGGAACCTGGATGCACGAAGGCTCGCCCATCGGCCGTGCCGAGCTTGTGCGGCTGTTCTCGACGGTGCTCAGGCTGGATCCGGACGGCTATCACTTGGTCACGCCGGCCGAGAAACTGAAGATTCGGGTCGAGGATCTGCCGTTCCGGGCGGTTACAATGCGGCGCGACGACGAGGGTCTGCTCTTCACCACCGACGTGGGCGACGAGGTTCGCGCCGGACCGGACAATCCGATCGCCGTAGCGACCGATCCCGCGACAGGTGAGCCCGCGCCGCGCGTACACGTCCGTCGAGGGCTGGAAGCGCGCATCGCACGCACGGTCTTCTACGACCTGGTCGAGTTGGCCGAGGAGCGGGACGGCCGGTTGGCGGTGTCCTCCGGCGGGGTCTGGTTCCCGCTGGGACCTCCAGGCGCGGGTCTGGCATGAGTCTGGAGACACTGAGGGAGCGGCTGGCCGAGCGCCTGCTGGCGCCGACCGACTGGCGGCTGGAGGCTGGGCCGGTGCGCTCGGATTTCGACCTGAATCCCGGCGCGCCGCGTTGGGTCGAGGGGCCGCTCAAACAGGCGGCGGTGCTGATCCCGCTGGTGGCGACCGATGACGGCGCGCGGGTGCTGATGACGCGCCGAGCCGACAGCCTGGCGCGCCATACCGGCCAGATCGCTTTTCCCGGCGGGCGCCTCGATCCCGGCGAGACGGCGGTGGAAGCGGCGCTGCGCGAAGCCTGGGAAGAGGTGGCGCTGGACCCGGCTGTGGTGACCGTCCTGGGGTTGTCCGACGCCTATGAGACCGGCACCGGCTATCTGGTCACGCCCGTGGTCGGGTGGCTGGAGGCCATGCCGATCCTGACGCCGTCGCCCGACGAGGTGGCGGAGGTGTTCGAGGTGCCATGGAACGTGCTGATGGACCCGGCCATGCTGAAGCGGGATCATCTGGAGACCCCAACGGGTGCCCGCCGCTGGTTCTGGTCTGTGACCTATGAGGATCGCTACATCTGGGGCGTGACGGCGGGGATCGTGCGGGCGCTGAGGTTGCGACTGTATGGCGAAGAGGGCGAACCGGCGCTGGCCACGGCCGAGGACGCGGCGTGAGCGGGTCTCTGGCGGGTCAGCCCTGGCTGAGCGACGCGGCGACCGATCGCGTCATGGCCGCGCTGGAAAAGGCGGGCGGGGCGGACTGCGCCCGTTTCGTCGGCGGCAGCGTCCGCAACAGCCTGGTCGGTCGAACCGTCGACGACATCGACATCGCCACAAGGCTGAAGCCCGAGGAGACTCTGGCGGCCTTGAAGGCGGCCGGGATCAAGGCCGTGCCGACGGGCCTGGCGCACGGCACCGTCACGGCGGTGGCGGACCGAAAGCCCTTCGAGATCACCACCCTGCGCCGCGACGTCGAGACGGACGGCCGCCGCGCGGTGGTCGCCTTCACCGACGACTGGGGCGAGGACGCCCGGCGCCGGGATTTTCGCCTGAACGCCCTCTATGCTGATCGATCCGGCCGCATCTTCGATCCGACCGGCGGCGGGCTGGAAGACGCCCTGGCGGGTCGGGTGGTCTTCGTCGGCGATCCGCATCAGAGGATCGAGGAGGATCACCTGCGCATCCTGCGCTTCTTCCGTTTCTTCGCCTGGTATGGACGGGCGCAGCCGGACGCGGTGGGCCTCGCCGCCTGTGCGGATCACGCCGCCAGCCTGTCGCGACTGTCGGCTGAGCGGGTGTCCAAGGAGTTGCTGAAACTGCTGGCCGCGCCCTATCCGCGCGCCTCGGTGGCGGCGATGCGGGCGTCGGGCGTGCTGGATCGGCTGATCCCGGCGGTCGCCGACCTCGCCGCATTCCAGGCCATCGTCGATCTGAGCGAGGACCCGGTCCTGCGCCTGTCGGCCCTGCTGCCGGACGACCCGGCCGAGGTCGCGCGGACGGCGCTTGCCCTGCGTCTGCCCCGCGCGGTCGAGCATCGGCTGGTGGCGGCCGCGAACGGTCCCCTGGATCCGCTGACGCCGGCGCCGGCTTTGCGGGCGCTGGTCTATCGGCTCGGGGCGGAGGCGGTGCGAGACCGGCTGCTGCGCGGACAGGCGGCCGGGGGCCCCTCGGCGGACAGCGCTCTGGCGACGGTCGCCGACTGGACCCCGCCGCGGATGCCCGTCGGTGGACGCGAAGTGGCGAGGCTGGGCGTCGCGCCGGGCCCCGAGACCGGTCGCGTCCTCAAGGCTTTCGAGGACGAATGGGTGGCCGCCGACTTTCCCGGCCACGGCCACGACGAGAGGCTCAGGCGGCTGGTGGTTCTGCCGACCTGACCAGGCGCACGACCACGGGCCGGTGGTCCGAACCGTTGTCGGGGCCCAGGCGCCTCTCCGTGATTGCGAGGTCGGGCGTGCGATAGACGTGATCGATGGTCATCCCTGCCTCCGCCGGCAGGAAGGAGGGCCAGGTTCCCGGCCATCCGGGCGCTGCGATCAATCTGCCGTCTTTGCGGATCATTCGGCCGATCCGGGCCGAGGAGACGCTGTTGAAGTCTCCAGCGAGGATCAGCGGCCCCTCCACGCCCTGTGTCCACTCCAGCAGGCCCTGCGTCTGGATGATCTGGCCCCATTGGTACTGAAAGGGCCAGGGTCGGGTCAGGTGGATGCCCGCGATGGTCACGGGTCCGGACGGCGTCTGGGCCTCGGCCGCGACGGCGTACATGTGCGTCAGTTCTATGGGGCGCTGGGTCAGCGGCCAGCGGCTGGCGATCAGCATGTTGGAGGGACCCGCGCCACCTTCCACGCGCGGTGTGGTCGCCCGATGCGGATAGGCCGCTAGCACCCGGTCCAGCCCGGGTCGCACGCCATCGCCGATCTCGATCAGCACCACGATGTCGGCGTCGGCTTCACGCACCGATCGGGCGATCGCCTCGACGTCCTCGTTTCGGACGTACAGATTGGCGAAGTAGAGGGAGAAACCGGGCTCTTCCGCCGCCCAGCCTTTCGTCGGGAACCATTGAGGCGAGCCGGCCGTGACGACGGTCATGAGCACCAGTCCGGTGACCAGCCCCGCGATCCTGGACCGGAGCAGCAGTGCGACCATCGTCAGCAGCACCGCCGCCACCATCGCGGGCCCGACGAACTGGGCCAGGATGTCGACCCACCGGTGGCCATGGCCGCTCAGAGACGCCAGGGCGATGACCAGCGGCCCCCCCGACAGCAGCGCCAGGGCGGCCGTCAGGAGCAATCGCAGGCGCGGCCGGGTCGCAAGCGTCACGATAGTTTGCTTTCCTCGGTGAACAGGGGTCGTCTTGGCGCGTTGACCGGCGGCACGGGAGGGCAGGGATGGCTAATCGGTCGTTCGCGGATATCGAAAAGATCTGGTCCAATGTCGAGGGCATCAAGAAGCTCTCTGACCGGGCTGTGGGTTTTGGGCCCTTCGGCGTGGGTCTGGACGGCCTGCTGACCTGGATTCCGGTGGTCGGCACCGCCTACAGCGTGGGGACCAGCGGCTGGCTGCTCCTGCAGGCCGTCCGGGCGAAGGCGTCTGCGGGGACGATCATCCGAATGGTCGGTCTGTTGGGTTTCGACAGTGCCGCGACCATCACGGGCGAAGTCATTCCCTTGGGTCCGGACCTGGTCGACTTCTTCTTCCGGGGGCACCTCATGGCCGCCAATGCGCTGCAAAAGGACATCGAGACCACCCATTGGGTCGAGGCCAGCGAGCGCGACGCCCGCGCCTCGGGCGATCACGACCGCCACGTCGCCGCCATGCGGACCGACCCGAAGAAGCGACGGATCGTCTATCTGCATGACTGAGGTCTGCATCCGGCTTGACGGCGAGGCCCCGGACAGTCCTAGTCCCGTCATTGCAGTCGTTTCGAGTGGTTCATGGGTCTGATGCTGACGCGAGACGAGCTGGCCATGGCGCTGATCCAGGCCGGTCAGGGCGACCGTTCCGCCTTTCGCACGGTCTATGAGGCCACCTCGGCGAAGCTAATGGGCGTCTGCCTGCGTATCTTGCCTGACCGCCAAACGGCCGAGGACGTCTTGCAGGATACTTATGTCACAGTCTGGAGAAAGGCAGCGAGCTTCGATGCGAGCCGTGCGAGCCCCATCACCTGGCTGGTGACGATCGCCCGTAACCGCGCCATCGACCGACTGCGTTCGGCCGCGCCCATGAAGAACGCCGCTCCGGTCGAAGACGCCCACGACCTCGCCGACAGCGGGCCTTTGGCGTCGGAGGTGGTCGAGCAGGCCGACGAGGCCGTGCGCCTGAACACCTGTCTGGAAACGCTGGAAGATCGCGCTCGCGCAGTGATCCGCACCGCCTTCTTCGAGGGCGCGACCTACGATGAGCTGGCGAAACGTGAGAACGTGCCGCTGGGCACGATGAAGAGCTGGATTCGCCGGGGGCTGATGCGGCTGAGGAGCTGCCTGGAATCATGACCGACCCCACGCACCCCTCTGATGACGACCGCGCCCTGGCCGGCGAGCTCGCGCTCCGCGTCCTGTCGCCCGAGGACGAACGCGCCGCCCGCGCCCGCGAGGCGTCCGACCCGGCCTTCGCGCGCGAGGTCGAGGTCTGGAACGCCCATCTCGCCGCCTTCGCCGCCGAGGTGCGGGCGGTCGAACCCTCTTCCGGCGTCTGGGATCGCGTCCAGGCAGCCATCGCCCCGGTCGCCAACGACAATGGCCGCGTCGGTTTCTGGCGCGGCTGGGCCATCGGCTCGACGGGCCTGTTGGCCGCCAGTCTGGTCGCCGTCGCCGTGCTCATCGCGCGTCCGGCGCCGACCCCGGTCGCGGTGGCTCCCGAGGCTCCTGCGGGCGGCGTGACCCGCGTGGCGACCCTGACGCTCTCGGAAGGTGGCGGACAGGCTGTGATCCTGGCCTATGACACCGTCACCGGAAACCTGTTCGTCGCGCCGACCGGCGCGATCGCCGCCGCGGACGGCGTGCCGCACCTTTGGCTGGTCAAGCCCGAAGGTGGGGTCCAGCTGGTCGGCACCATCGATGCGGACGGGGTGTCGCGCCAGACCCTGTCAGACGCCCTGACGGGTCAGGCGGGCACGGCCACGGCGGTCGCCATTTCGCTCGAGGCCCCCGGCACGACGCCGCCCCCGGACGCGCCTCAGGGACCGGTTGTCGCATCCGGCGAACTTCAGCAGCTCTGACGCATCCGGTCGCCACGCGCGGCCGTAGATCATCTGACCGTCGCGCATCGACGCCGCCCCCGGCGTCGGGGTCCTGACAGCCGCGCGCCGGTCAGCGGGGAGGCCTCCCAGCCCTTCCAACGGCCTCCCCGCACTCGCTGTTTTTCTCAATCATCCAACGACGCGCTGAAAAGCGCCGTGAAATCAACGACCGTCCTGATTAAGGCGCGCTGATCGCGCCCGCATTCGCGGCTCACTCACACTGGTCTCCGAACAACAACGGAGATCACCCATGTCATCCACCCACAGCGCCCGCCTGACCCTGCCCTATGTCGCGGCCGGGCAGCTTCAGAAGCACGTCACCGTCAACGAGGCGCTCGCCCGTCTCGATACGCTGGCTCAGCTGTCCGTGATCAGTCGGACCACGGGGGTCGAGCCGGACTCCGTGGACTCCGTGGACTCTCCGGACTCCGTGGACTCGGTGGCGGAGGGTGATCTTTACATTCTGCCTGCGGAGGCCGTCGGGCAGTTCTGGTCCGATTGGAACACGGGGGATCTGGTCCGCGCCGAGAGCGGCGGCTGGGTGCGCGTGCCCGTGCCGGTCGGCGCGGTCGCCTTGGTGCAGGACCGGGAGGAGCTGGTCGTACGCGAGGCCGGCGGCTGGAATCCGATCCTGAGCCGGGGACAGCACCAGAACCTGACCCGACTGGGCATCAACACAGAGGCCGACGCGGCCAATCCCTTCGCCGCCAAGGTCAACAAGGCCCTCTGGACCGCCCAGCCGGAAGCCGACGGCGGCGATGGAGATCTGAGGATCACGCTGAACAAGGACACACCGACGGACGTCCTCTCCCTGCTGTTCCAGAGCGGCTATGGCGGCCGGGCTGAATTCGGCCTGATCGGCGACGACGATCTTGTGCTCAAGGTCTCAGCTGACGGCGCCGACTGGTCCGAAGCCTTCCGCATCGACGCCGAGGACGGTCGGGCCTGGTTCGCACGAGGCGCGGGGCGGGCGGAGGCGGTGCTGCTGACGGCGGGCGGCAGCTGGAGCCCGCCGGACTGGGCGCGGCTGCTGTCCGTCACGGCGGTCGGTGGGGGTGGTGGGGGCGGAGCGGGAGCTTTCGGAACAGGCGGCCTCCGGAACGGCGGCGGAGGCGGGGGAGGCGGCGGCCTGTCCACGGCGCTCTGGCGCTCGGCCGATTTGCCGGGGCCGCTGACGGTCTCGATCGGCGCAGGCGGTGCGGCCGAAGTGGACGGCGGCGAAACGGTCATCATGGCCGGCGGCGCGACCCTGCTGAGCGCCAGAGGCGGTGGGGCGGGTCAGACCGGCGCGTCCGGTGGCGCGGGCGGTCCAGGCGGACAGGGTCTGCTCGGCGGCAATGGTGGCGGTTCGACTTCGGCGTCTGCGGCTGGCGGAGCGGGCGACGCGTTTGCCGCTCCAGCCGCATCGGGCGGCGGTGGCGCGGGCGGATCGCTGGATGGGGGCGGCACGGCGTATCCCGGCGGTACCGGCGGCGCGGGCGGGTTGCTGGCCTGCCCGGCGATTGGAGGCACGGGTGGATCGTCGGCAGTAGGCGGCGCGGGTGGCGCTCCAGCCGTCCCGGTGTCGATCAGCGGCGGGGGAGGGGGCGGCGGGTCCGCCGCCAGTGCCGGGGTCGGCTTCAATGGCGGCGTGGGCGGCCCCCGTGGCGCGGGTGGCGGAGGCGGCGGGGCTGGCGTCTCCTCCGGCGGCGTCGGCGGCGCGGGCGCGGCCGGAGCCGTCCTGATCCTGGTGCAGGGATGAGCGGCCCTCGTCGCGGCAGGCGCGCCCTCGATCCCGACGACCGCCTGCTGGAGCGCCAGGTCTGGGAGCAGCCGCGACGGCTGACCCAGCGTGAGGGCCTGGACCACCTCGGCGCCGACTGGCGCTCCACCCGACCTGTTTTCGATCCGGAGACCACTCATGACTGACCGAAACTTGATCCCCCCGCTCGCCGAGGCCCAGTGGCTGTGGCGACGGCTTTACGTGTTCCTCGCCAGCTTCGCCCTGTGGCGGCTTCTGGCCTCGGCGGTCGAACGCACCGAACCGACCCAGCTGCCGCGCGTGGCGGCCGGGCTGATGGGGCTCCTGGCCCTAACGCTCGTGCTCTACCTCGTCGCCCCGACGGCTCAGCAGCTGGTCGCGCTCCTGGCCAATCTGCGCCTACGCCTGCGCCTGGCCGAGGGAGGGACGCGATGAGTTTTCGTTTCTCGATGCGCTCGCGCCAGCGGATGAAAGGCGTCCACCCGGCCCTGGTCGGGGTGATGGAAGAGGCGATCCGCCGCTCCCCCGTCGACTTCATGATCACCGAGGGCCTGAGGTCGTCCGAGCGGCAGACGGCCCTGGTCCGCGCCGGAGCCAGCCGGACGCTGAAGTCACGGCACCTGACCGGTCACGCGGTCGATGTCGCGGCCCTGGTCGACGGCAAGGTGCGGTGGGACTGGCCCCTCTATCCGCGCATCGCGCTCGCCGTGAAGGCGGTGGCGCATGAGCGGGGGGTGGCCATCGTCTGGGGTGGCGACTGGCCGACCTTGCGGGACGGTCCCCACTTTGAGCTCGACCGACGGGTGTTCCTGTGAGCCCCGCCGCGCTTCTTCGCAGCCTGACCCCGATCGGTTGGCTGACGGTGATCCTCGCTGGCGTGGCCATCGTGTCCGTTGTGCTCGGCGGTCTCGGCTTTCGCTGGGACCCTTTCGATCTGGCCCGCCGCCGCGCCGACCGGGCCGAGGCCACCGCCGATTTGGCCCGTTCCGATGCCGCCGCCCGCGCGGCCGAGGCCCTGGGTCAGGCCGGGCAGGTCGCCCGGTTGGACGCCGCCCATTCCATCGCCCGGCGGATCGAAGCCGCCACGACGCCCATTCTTCTGGAGGCTCGATCCGCCCATGACGCCGACCTGCCGCTTTCGCCTGACCGTTTCGATCGTCTGCGCGCTCACGATGACGAGCTGTGCCGTATCGCGCCCGACCTCGGCGGTTGCCCCGCCGCGCCTGACGCTGCCCGAGACCGCAGCCCGGCCCTGTGAGCTGCACCGCCTGCCCGACGGAGCAACGCTGGCGGATCTGGAGATCGGGTATGTCATGCGCGGAGCCCAGATCGTCGCCTGCGACGTGGCGCGGCGACTGGCGGTCGAAACGCTGAAGGCCGAGCGCGCGGCGTACGACAGGTCGAGCTCGCCCTGAAGCTCCCTTCTCCCCTTGCGGGAGAAGGTGGTCCGGAGGGCCGGATGAGGGGTGAAACTCATAAGCTAGAGTGAGGAATTGCGACGGCACATCATCTACGGCGTGTCCTTTCACCCCTCATCCGACCTCGCTGCGCTCGGCCACCTTCTCCCGCAAGGGGAGAAGGGACTATCCGGTGAGCCTCGCCAGCGCCGCCTGATAGTTCGAAATCTGGTTGGTCAGATAGGCGGGGACCGGACCGTTGGCGGCGTTGGTCCGGGTCTCGGGCGCGAGGGCGCGATAGGCGTCGCGGATGGCTTTCATGGCCGCCTGGATCTTCTCTCCGGCGTTCTTGACGGCAGCGGCGTCGCTCAGCGTCAGACCGCTGGGCAGGTTCAGGCCGAAGGTGCGCGTGACGTCGTCGCCGGACGCCTGGCCGATGAAGCCGGGCGAAAGGCCCAGGCCCAGCAGGGCGTCCCGGCCCGTTTCCCCCGATGTCAGGACCGCGCCGGTGACGCCGTCCTTGGCGGTGATGGACAGGCGCTGGAAGCCGCCGGTGGTGGTGGTCGTCTCGCCGTCCTTGCCCGTGACGGCTCCGCCCTCTGAGGCGACCGTGACCTTCAGCTTGCCGTTGGAGGCGATGCTGATCTTGCGAGCGAGGCTGGCCAGGGTGTCCTTGGCCTCGATGGTCACGGCCTGGGCTCGGCCGCCGTCAGCGGGGGAGACGTAGAAGCGGTCGCCGACGCGCAGCGAGGTCGCGTCGATCAGGCGCTTGGAATCCGATTGGTCGATCTCGCCCTGGGGCAGACCCAGTCGGTCCAGCACCGAGGCGCCGTTGGACGCGACCGCCAGGGTCAATGGCTTGGCCTGGTCGTTGTCGCCGGACCAGCTGCGTTCGTACTCCACCGCGCCGGTCAAGGGATCGATGCGGGCCAGGAACCCCCGCGTCGGGTCCTCGGGCTTGGCCGCGATCGAGCGATCGGCGACGCCAGTGATCCAGACCTTGCCGTCGTGGACCTTGACGTCGGCGGCCGTGTCCTCGCCCGCCGCGCCGTACCAGGTCAGGCGGTCCGATGGATCGGCCGAGAGGTCGGTGGTCAGGGCGGCGGTGAAGACGTCCGAGCCGCCCGAGTGGGCCCGTGTGACCGTGCCCGCCGACACGCCGCTGTCGCGGCTGGTGCCCGTCAGGATGACCCGACCGTTGGCCACCGAGACGCCCTCGATGGCCCCGGAGATCGCACCGAGGTCGCGCGTCGCCGCCAGCGTCGGTACGCCCGTCGCGTCCAGGGTGAACCGACGCACAATCGCCCGGCCGTTCTCGACTCCAGCGGTATAGAGATTGGATCCGTCCACCGTGACCGCGTCGACGCTGTCGTCGGCGCTTGTGCCGAACTGGGTCTGGCCGACGCTTGAGGCGACGATGCCCGCCGTCGGATAGGGCTCTCCGGCCTTGAAGGCCTGGACATAGCCGTCCCACCCCCCGACGGCGGTGGCTCCGGTCACGGCGGACTTGCCCCGTCCGCCGATGTAGACCACGCCGTCCGCGCCGAAGGCCACGCTGGTCGCCTGATCCTCGGCGCGGGCGCCGCGCCGCTGGGTCCACTGCTCCTCGCCGTCGGCGTTGAAGACGGTGACGAAGCTGTCCGCGACGTTGGCCACCTCGCCCGCCTTGCCCGCATCCGTCGCCTTGGTGTTCAGGGCGCCCGTGACCGAGCCGGCTACGGCGACCTGTCCGTTGGCGTCCACGGCGATGGCGTAGCCGCTTGCGGTCGAGGCAGCGCCTAGGGCGCGCGTGGCCACCAGTCGCCCTGCGCTGTCGTACTTCATCAGGGCGACGTCCTGCACGCCCTTGATCGGCTGGTTCGATCCGCCGGTGGTCACATCGGCGACCAGCCAGAGCGAGCCGTCTGGCCCCACGGCGCTGGCCCGGACCGTGCTGATCCCGTCGGGCAGTTTTTCCTGCGACAGACGGCCGTTGACCCACTGGGTCTCGCCGACATTGCCGCCCGTCGGTTGAGGGGCTGCTCCGCCGTCGGACTGGAACTTGAGCACCTGGTTGCCGCTCGCCGTGCCGAATCCCTGCACCACATAGACCGCATCCGACCGCTCGGCGGCCGTGAAGCCGATGGTCTCGGTCGAGGTTCCGCGAATGGCCAGAGCCCATTTGTCAGGCTGGGCAGGAAGGGTGACGGGCTTGCCATTCACCTGAACCGTGCGGGCCTCGGACTTGATCTGATCGCGCCCGATCCGGGTCTGGAAACCGGCGGCTTCCAGCTTGCCGTTGATGTGGGACAGGACCGCGTCCATCGTCCGAGGCGTCGCGCCCATGTCCGCAAGATCGATCGGGACGGAAGTCGTCGTCGTGCCCAGCCCCTGCGGGACCTTGACGGTGATCGAAAAGCGCACGTCCCCGGCGAAAGCCGCCACCGGCGTGTCGATCGATCCTTCGTGCACCGGGCCCGTGATGGAGTTGGCGCTGTCGCGCGGCACCGCGGCGGAGGTCTTGGACAGGGCGGTCGCGGTGCCCTGCACCAGGCGCATGCCCTCGAACTCGGCCTTGCCGACATAGGCGGCGATCTCGGCCAGCCCGGAGGCGAACCGTTTCTGGACCAGGCTGAGGTCGCTGTTGCCAAGACCCTTGACCGACGCCCGGTTGGTCAGGGCCGAGAGGGTCTCCAGCCCGCGATACAGGGCGAACAGCTTGGTGTAGTCCGCCGAGGCACCACGGACGTCGACAGAGGTCGTGCCCTCGTTGATGAACTTGCGTCCGCCGAGGGCTGCGCGGACCAGGGCGTCCGGGGCGGGGGCCTCCGCTTGGGCCGATGTGGCCCACGGCGCGGTCGGCTGGCGCTTGGTCGTGACGGCGGCCGTCAGGGATGTCGACGACGAAGGGTCGTAGCTTCCCCCGAAAAGTCCAAGCAGATAGCTGTTGTTGACCGTCACGAGAACCTCCGGCCTGCAGCTTCGACTATTGGACTCAATGGGCTGTTAACGTCCGCATCGGGAACGATCGTCAGCGAATCGTGTTTTGATCGCGCCAGACAGGAGGCCGATCATGATGTTTCCGAAGTCGCTTCTGCAGTCCCTGCTCGCCTTGTACGGACTGGCCCCGAAACCTCGACCGGTTCGGGTCGCGCCACACCGCCGACGCCAGGCCCCGGTGATCATCGGAAACCCGAACGCCCGCTGGCGCTGACGCCTTACTGGAACAGCGACAGAATGATCTGAGGCGACTGGTTGGCGATCGACAAGGCCTGAGCCCCCAGCTGCTGCTGAACCTGAAGGGCCTGAAGCCGCGCGCTCTCCTTGGCCAGGTCCGCGTCCACCAGATTGCCGATGCCGCTTTCCAGCGTATCGGTCAGTTTGGACACGAAGGTCGTGTGCGCCCCGATCTGCTTGGCTTGGGCACCGATATCGCCCAGCGCCTTGTTCAGCGCCGTGATGGAATCATCGAGCTTGTTCAGCGCCGTCGTGGCGCCCGTCGTCGTCAGCAGGCTGTCGGCCAGTCCCAGCGAGATGATCGAGCCGCTGAGCGACAGATCCTTGGCCGACAGGGTGATGAACGAGGACGCGTCGGCATTGGCCAGGAAGCGCAGGCCATTGGTCAGCGAGCCGTCGAGGACGTTGCTGCCGTCGAACGTGGCGTTCTCCACCGCTGATGAGATGGCGCGGAGCAGGGCCTTGAAGTCCGCGTCCAGCAGTTCGCGCGACTGGGTCTTCAGCGAGGTGTCCTTCGCCGCGACGACCTTTTCCTTGAGCTGATTGAGCAGGTCCGAGATCGACTCGCCCGCCGCCAGGGCGACGTCGGCGATCGAGGTGGCGCGGTCCAGGCTCTGCTTCACCGCCGACAGGGCGCTGGTGTCGGCTCTTTGTTGCTGGGCAATGGCCCAGATAGCGGCGTTGTCCTTGGCCCCCTGCACCTTCAGCCCGGTCGAGATACGGTTCTGGACGCCCGTCAGATTCTCGTTGGTGCGTGCCAGGTTCTGAAGCGCGACGGCCGCGGACGCATTGGTGAGGACGCTGTTGCTCATAGGTCTTCTAGCCCCAAGATGTTCCCTCGAGGCTAGGCGTTAACCATGAGCGTATGGTTAACGTGGTTTTGCCGCGTCGGGCGGGCCCGCGCGGGTGAAACGATGAGGACCCGGCGCCGGGATCAGGCGCTGGTGTCGATCAGAGCCCCGGCGGCATAGCCCCCGTTTTCGGACATCCTCAGCACCTCTTCGCGGGGGAACTGGCGGATGACTTCGCCGGTCGCGTTGTCCAGGGTCTTGTAGATGTAGGACCCGAGCGTGGGCCCCTCTTCGATGATGAGCCTGTAGCGCGCGGCCTGCTCGGCCTCTTGGCGGGCCCGTCCCTCGTTGAAGTCGCCGCTCGCCGTGGTCGAGGCGGGGGCGGAGAGGGGGCCGTTGACGCTCAGGATCTTTGCGGTCGTCTCCATATGATTTCACGCCGACGATCAGCCGGCGTCTCCTGCGGACGGTCGGGCGGGACCGGAGCCCCGCCCTTCCATTTCGATTACCGGAACAGTCCCAGCAGGATCGAGGTCGAGGAGTTGGCGATCGACAGAGCCTGCACACCCAGCTGTTGCTTGGTTTGCAGCGACTGCAGTCGCGCGCTTTCCTTGGCCAGATCCGCGTCGACCAGATTGCCCACGCCCGCTTCCAGGGCGTCTGACAGCTTGCCAACGAAGTTGCGGTGCGTTTCGAGCGACTTGGCACCGGTGCCCAGGCGAGCCAGGGCGGCCGAGACGTTGTCGATCGAGGTGTTGACGTCCGCCAGGGAGGCCGTGGCGGCCGACGCGGTGTCGATCGCGGCCGAAGCCGCGAGCGTGACGATGCTGCCGCTCAGTGACAGGTCCTCGTCCGCGACCGTGATGGTCGAGCCCGTGGTGTTGGCCAGGGCGGCGAAGCCACCTGTTGCGGAGCCGTCCAGAAGGTTGAGGCCGTTGAACGAAGCATTGTCGACAACCGTCGTGATCTGGTCACGGATGGCCTGGAAGTCTTCGTTCAGAGCGTTGCGGGAAGCGGTCGACAGAGAGGTGTCGGTCGCGGCCAGGGCCTTTTCCTTCAGCTGAACCAGGAGGTCAGAGACGGACTCGCCAGCGGCCAGGCTGACGTCAACGGCGGAAGCGCCGCGATCCAGGCTGTCCTTGACGGCGTTCAGAGCCGAGATTTCCGCGCGCTGTCCCTGGGCGATGGCCCAGATGGCGCCGTTGTCCTTGGCGGAGTTGACCTTCTTGCCCGTGTTGATGCGGTTCTGGACGGTGTCCAGTTCGCGGTTCGTGGCCTGGAGGTTCTGCAGGGCGACAAGCGCGCCCGTGTTCGTGTTCACGCTGTTCAGCGCCATGACGAAAGTCCTTGTTTCAAGGTGACCGACCGTCGTTTTGACCGTCGGGGGCGTTTTGCCCGAGGGGACCATGAGCAAGGCCGGGGCCAGAGCTTGCAGGCGGTGACCGCACATCAAGATATTGAAAAATAGACGGTACCTTGCCTTAACCACGTCTCGGACCCGGCAAGATTTGCCGGATCGGCGTCTGGGCGGCAGAAATTGCCGGGCACCCGGCCGCTTGTGCCGGGTATCGCCTCGCCTTGGCGGTTGACGGGGCGGCCCCGCGCGGGGTTATTGAGGCCAGACCCCCAGCCGAGCCCGCCCCATGCAACTTCCCAACGACAACCGCGTGATCCTGGCGGTCGGCGCGGGCCTGGCGATCCTCGCCGCGGTCGTGCTGGCCCTGGTCTTCATGGGCGGGGGAGACGCGACGAAGACCCCCGACGCCGAACCGGCCGAGCCTGGCGGCCTGTCGGTCGACGTTGCGGACGCGCCCGAGCTTCAGCCCACCCGCGAGTTGCGCTGCTTTGTCGACGGGCAGTTCGTCGGCATGGCCACCCTGGCGGATTGCGCCGAGCGCAACGGCCTCGCCACCGACGGACTGGACGTGGGCCTGGACGCCAGCGGCAATCTGGCGGCTGTCGCGACCGCCTCCTTCGCGCCGCCCCCGACGGTGCCGGTCGAGCAGGACATCTCCGACAATGCCGAACCCGCGACGACCGGTGACGGCGCGGATCCCCAACCAGCCGGGGTCAGGCCTCAGCGCGCGTCCGGCGCGCCCTGCCTGCGCTACGCCGGCTCGGAGTGGCGCCAGCTGTCGGGTGGCATGAGCCTGAATGAGTGCGTCCAGGCGCTGTACGCTGGAACCTGCGTCGGACCCGGCGAGGCTCAGTACGGCCGCCACGGCAATCTGACGCTGCGTCTGGTGCCGCGTCGGGTCGAGCAGTCCAGCGACAACACCCGCTTCCGCGTCCTGGCCGAACAGGATCGCGCCTGCCAGTTCCCGGGGCTGGGCTGATGCGCTCGCTGATCGCTGTCCTCGCCCTGCTCGCCCTCGGGGCCTGCGCCGAACAGGTGCGGGCGCCCCGTGACCCTGGCGTCTGCTACGCAGTCAACCGACCGGACGGCGAGGTCCAGTTCAACGTCGTCGCCCGCGACCAGCCCCAGATCGAGTTCTGCGCGGCCCGGCTGGAAGAGATGCGCATCCGTTTCCTTCGTCTGGGCGGCTCGACGCGCGAGGTGACAGGCGCGTTCCAGGGGCAGTTCATCTTCGTCGATGCGCGCGGCGTCTCCTTCAGTCGTTCCCTGGAGGGCGGGCGCTTCTTCGCCCTCGCCCGGACCGGCGACGGCCGTCTGGCGGTGCCGGGGGCCATCCAGCGCGACATCGACGAGCTGGGCATCGTCACCGAGGCCGAACCTCCGGCCTTCCCGGGCGCGCCCCAGGGCTAGCCGTCAGGGCTGGAACAGAACTAGAACATCTGTTAACGATTTCATCAGCGGGGCCTGCGGGCCTGAATCCCAAGCGAAAGAACGAGCGACATGGCGGGCAGCGTCAACAAGGTCATCCTGGTCGGCAACCTGGGCCGTGACCCGGAAATCCGCACCACTCCGAGCGGCGACCGCATCGCCAACCTGTCGCTCGCCACGTCGGAGACCTGGCGCGACAAGTCGAGTGGTGAGCGCAAGGAAAAGACCGAGTGGCACCGCATCGCCATCTTCAACGACAACATCGTCAAGGTCGTTGAGAACTATGTGAAGAAGGGCTCGACCATCTACGTCGAGGGCCAGCTCCAGACTCGCAAGTGGACCGACCAGCAGGGCGTGGAGAAGTACACAACCGAGATCGTGATCGGACGTTTCAACGGCAATCTGACGCTGCTGGGTGGTCGCGGCGAGGGCGGCGGGGCGTCGCGGTCCAGCGACGACGACTATTCCTCGGGCTTCTCGACCGGCGGGGCGAACAAGCCCAGTGGTCCGCGCGAGAGCTATGACCTGAACGACGACATCCCGTTCTAGGGATCAGTCCCAGACGGCGTCCGGGAAGTTCGCCAGGATGGTCTTGTCCGCAGTCAGTAGCTGGGCGCCGTCGGCGATGGCCGTTGCCGTGATCATTCGGTCGAAGGGGTCGCGCGTCCATGAGAGCATGGCGGCTTGCTTGACCACGTCAGTAAACGGCGTGGTCGCGATGGTCAGATCGCCCTTGTCTCCGGCAGTCTGTAGAACGCGGCTCGGCTCGGCGCGGACACGGCCGATTTCGCAGAGTATCTCGAGCTCCAGAACGACTGCTGGCGAGATCGTCCAAGGCTGTCGAATCACCAGTCGGTAGGCGCGCGCTCCGAGCGCGCGAATGCGACCTTGTGAAACCCAGAGCAGAACGTGAGTGTCGAGGTGAACGTTCAGCGTCAGTTGTCCTCTGGCGTCCACTCAAAATGACGACCATCGGTGATGTCCCCAGGCTCGAAGTCCGCCCAGTCCTCGCGCACGCCGCTCTCGAGAGCGGCCGCGACTTTCCGCCTGTGCTCGGCCAGCCGGTCTTCATCCGGATCAATCGCCCTCAACTTCAGCACCTGGCCCCGCCGGCGCACGCGGATTTCTTCGCCCTGGGACAGGCGATCGAGAACCTTGAACAGGTCTTTGCGCAGGTCGGTGGCGGTGATTTCCAGCATATGTCCATGGTGGGCGTACGACATGTACATGTCAACGGAAACGCCCTGTCACCCAGTGTGACGCGCAGCCTTCGGTCGCCTGTGTCATGACCACCTCGTGACCGCTCCCGCCGCCAAGACGCCCAGCCCGCTGACCCTTCTGGAGATCGGCGCGATCGTGGCCATCGTGGTGATCTGGGGGGCGAACAACGCGGCGGCAAAGGTGGCCACCGAGAGCCTGCCGCCGCTGCTGACCGGGGCGATCCGCTTCGCCATCGCATCCTTGTGTCTGTTCCCCTTCGTGCGGCCGCCGTTCCCGAACGGAAAGAGCCTGCTGCTGATCGTGATCCTGGGCGGGCCGATCCATTATGGCCTGATCTACATCGGCTTCTGGCTGGCCGATGACGTCAGCCCGGCCTCGGTGGCGGCGCAGCTGTGGATTCCCTTCACGGCCCTTTTCGCCTTCCTGCTGTTGGGCGAGCGGCTGACGCGTTTCGCCTTGCTCGGTCTCGTGGTGGCCCTGGTCGGCGTGGCCTGGATGGCGGCTGATCCCCACGCCCTGCAGGACGGGTGGGCCATTCTCGTGATCATCGCCGCCAGCGCCGCCTGGGCCATGACGACTGTGATCGCGCGGCGCACGACCTCGATCCAGCCTCTCAAGATGCAGGGGCTGCTCGCCCTGACGGCGCTGCCTACGCTGGCCTTCGGCTCGGCGATCTTCGAGCGGGACCAGATCGAGGCTGTCCGCTCGGCCACGCCCCTGGTCTGGGGCACCTTGCTGTGGGCGGGCGTTCTTTCGTCTGTGGCGGCCACCACCCTGGTCTTTTGGCTGGTTCAGCGGCGCGAGGCCGGGCGCGTCACGCCCTATTTCCTGGCCACGCCGGTCGTCTCCATCGCCATCGGCTGGGGCTTCCTCGGCGATGTGCTGACGCCTCAGATTCTGACCGGCGCCGTCTTGACCATGGCAGGGGTCGGGGTGGTGGCCCTGGCTGAGCGGGGCCTCAGGGCTGGCGCGGCAAAGGCGTAGCCAGACTCAAGTCGCGAGAACGCGCGGCAGGTCGACGTGATGCCTAGCCCGCCGCCATCACGCCGCACGCCACCCGGGCGCCGGCCCCGCCGATCGGCTGGCTGGTGTGGTCATCCGGATTGGCGTGGATGATCAGGGCCGATCCATCGGCGTCCCACAGCCACTGGCCGGGACCTTCGCTGGCGATGCGGGCGCGGGTCGTGAAGACCTCGGCGTTGATGCTGCCGTCCGCCGCCGCATGGATGTTGGGAAGATCGCCGTCGTCGGGACCGTTCGGATTCAGCAAGCCGTGCGGGGCCGCCGGCTCGCCGTGGTTCACATGGGCTCCCGCTGAGGTGAAGGGGGCAGAGCATTGGCCGGTCGCGTGGATGTGCACCCCGTGCCAGCCGGGCGTCAGTCCGGTCGCCTCGATGCGGATCAATAGCCCTGTCGCGCCCTGACGGAAGGTGGCCCGGCCGATCCTCTGACCCTCGCCGTTGATCAGGGTCGCTTCGCCGAAATCGCCCGGCGTCGCGCGGGTCACGCCGCCATCCGGCACCATGCTAGCACAGGCGGCGAGGGGGACGAAGGCCAGGGCGGCGGCGAGGGCGATGGGGCGCATGATTTCGTCCTTGGTCGGCGGGTCTGGAGACAGGGAAAGGCGGCTGTCAACTTTGCCTAACAGGCCCCTCGATGCTAGAAAACGTGACAGAGGATCACGTTCCGATTCCGGCTGACTGAGCCCCGATTTCCTTGACCGACGAACCTATCGACGACGCCGTGCCGCCTGCCAGCGGAGGCGGCTCCGGCCCCTATGATTCGGGCGACATTTCCGTGATCACCATCGAGGACGAGCTGAAACGCTCCTACCTCGACTATGCCATGAGCGTGATCGTCAGCCGCGCCCTGCCGGACGCGCGCGACGGTCTGAAGCCGGTTCACCGTCGCATCCTGTACTCGATGCACGACCTGAACATGACGCCGGATCGGTCGTATTCGAAATGCGCCCGCGTGGTCGGCGACGTGCTGGGTCGGTTCCACCCGCACGGGGACCTGTCCGTCTACATGGCCCTGGTGCGGATGGCCCAGCCGTTCTCGATGGGGCTGATGCTGATCGACGGCCAGGGCAACTTCGGCTCGGTCGACGGCGATATGCCCGCCTCCATGCGCTACACCGAGGCTCGCATGGCCCCGGCGGCGGTCGCCCTGCTGGCTGACATCGACAAGGACACGGTCGATTTCCAGCCCAACTACGACGAGAAGGAACTGGAGCCGGTCGTCCTGCCGGCCCGGATCCCGAACTTGCTGGTCAACGGCGCGGGCGGCATCGCCGTCGGTATGGCGACCAACATCCCGCCCCACAATCTGGGCGAGGTCATCGACGCCTGCGTCGCCCTGCTGGACGATCCGGACGTGTCCGACGACGCCCTGCTCGACCTCGTGCCCGGCCCGGACTTCCCGACGGGCGGCGAGATCCTGGGCCGCACCGCGCCCCGGAACGCCCTGCGCGAAGGCAGGGGCTCCGTCGTCGTGCGCGGCGTCGCCGCCATCGAGACGATCCGCAAGGACCGCGAAGCGATCGTCGTCACCGAGCTGCCGTTCCAGGTCAACAAACAGACCTTGATTGAGCGCATCGCCGAGATGGTCCGTGAAAAGCGTCTGGAGGGGATCTCCGACGTTCGCGACGAGTCCGACCGTTCGGGCATGCGCATCGTCATCGAGCTGAAGCGGGACGCCTCCGGGGACGTGATCCTGAACCAGCTGTGGCGCTACACCGCCATGCAGTCGTCGTTCGGCGTCAACATGCTGGCGCTGAACCATGGCCGGCCCGAGCAGATGGGTCTCAGGAAGCTGCTCGAGGTGTTCCTCGACTTCCGCGAGGAAGTCGTCGTCCGCCGCACCAAGTTCGAGCTGGCCAAGGCCCGCGACCGCGGCCACGTCCTCGTCGGTCTGGCCGTCGCCGTGGCCAACATCGACGAGGTCATCCACATCATCCGTTCCTCAGCGGATCCGGCCGAGGCTCGGCAACGCTTGCAGGCCAAGTCCTGGCCCGTCGGCGACATGATCGCCCTGGTCGAACTGATCGCCGATCCGCGCAGCGTCCTGGTCGAGGGCGACAAGCTGAACCTGACCGACGAACAGGCCCGCGCCATCCTGGCCCTGACGCTCAGCCGCCTGACGGGTCTCGGCCGCGACGACATCTTCGGCGAGGCGCGGGGGCTGGCCGACACCATCCAGGGCCACCTGACCATCCTGTCGGACAGGAAGAACATCATCGCCATCATCCGCGAGGATCTGCTGCTGGCGAAGTCTGAGTTCGCCGTGCCGCGCCGGACCGTCATCGGCGAGGGTGACTTCGAGCTGGAAGACGAGGACCTGATCCCGCGCGAGGACATGGTCGTGACCGTGACCCACGGCGGCTACGTCAAGCGCGTGGCGCTGAACGCCTATCGAACCCAGCATCGCGGCGGCAAAGGCAAGTCCGGCATGACGATGAAGGACGAGGACGCCATCGTCGGCGTCTTTTCGGCCTCGACCCACACGCCGGTCCTGTTCTTCGCCACCAACGGCAAGGCCTATAAGCTGAAGGTCTGGCGCCTGCCGCTGGGCGCCCCGACGTCGCGCGGCAAGGCCTTCGTGAATCTGCTGCCGATCGAGCCGGGCGACTCGATCATGAACGTCCTGCCCCTGCCCGAGGACGAGGCGACCTGGGGCGACTACGACATCATGTTCGCCACCCGTTCGGGCGACGTGCGTCGCAACAAGCTCTCGGACTTCGCCACCGTGAATCGCGCGGGCAAGATCGCCATGAAGCTGGAGGACGGCGATCACATGGTCGGCGTGGCGCTGTGCACCGCCGAGGACGATGTCCTGCTGACCACGGCGCTCGGCCGCGCGATCCGGTTCAAGGCCGATGACGTGCGGGTGTTCAAGGGCCGCGACTCGACCGGTGTGCGCGGCGTGCGGCTACAGGGCGACGACGCCGTCATCTCCATGGCCATCCTCGGCCGCGTGGACGCGACGCCCGAAGAGCGCTCGGCCTACGTGAAGCACGCCAACGCCATGCGGCGCGCGACCGACGGCGAAGACGACACACCGCTGGTCGAGGCGGACGACGAGGCCGAGGGCTCTGGCGACGCCGCCCTCTCGGTCGAACGCATCGCCGAACTGGGCGGCGCCGAGCAGTTCATCCTGACGGTCACCGAGACCGGCTTCGGCAAGCGGTCCTCCGCTTATGAGTACCGCCGCACAGGTCGGGGCGGGCAGGGCCTGACGGCCCACGGCCTGGGCGGACGCGCGGGTAACCGTCTCGCCGCCGCCTTCCCGGTCGAGGAGGGCGATGACCTCCTGATGGTCACCTCCGGGGGCCAGATGATCCGCACGCCAGTGGCGCAGATCCGCATCGTCGGCCGCGCATCGCAGGGCGTGACGGTCTTCCGAACGGCCGAGGGCGAGAAGGTCGTCTCGGTCGAACGCCTGGCGGACAGCGGCGGGGATGAAGAGGGCGAGGACGCGGCCTAGCGGAGCGCTTCGACCAGGTGGCCGAAGCCTTGGTCTACGGCTTTCGAGACGAGTTTCTCGTCCAAGGTGATGACCGTGCCGTTCCTCTCCTCGGCCATCGCCAGATAAGCGGCGTCGTAGACCGAAAAGCGGTGAAAAGCGGCGAGGCGGTAGGCGCGCTCAGCGAAATCGTCCGTATTCGCCAGCGTGGGTAATAGTTCGCGGAAGTCGGCCATCGCCTCTTCTCCGCCCTCGACCGAGATATCGCCCCGCCACACCTTCTTCGCCGCGATGCTCGCCACCTCCAGAGCGAGCAGCGATGGCGCTGTCAGTTCGTGATCGTCGCCAAGGAACCGGCGAGCGACTTCGCTCCCGGCTTCGTCAAACAGGGCGGCGCCGATCACCGAGGCGTCGACGATGGGCTCACCGGCCATCCCGGTCCTCTCGGATCAGTTCAGCGCTGGAGACAGTCGAAAACCGCGACCGGCCGGGCACCTTGTCGAGGATCGCCCGTCGATGCGCCCTGGCTGCGGCATTCAGCAGGTCAGCGATCACGTCGGTTTCGGGCTCACCCGACTTGTGGGCTCGTGTGCGGATCAACTGCTGAGCCGCAGGCGTCAGCGCGTCCAGACAAATCTGGACGTGAGTACTCTTGTCCGCACCGGCGGCTCGGCCATCGGTTATGAAGTTGACGGTGTCCGAGGCGACATCGAGCCTGGCCTTTCGGCCCGCGTCGAGCCACGCCCTAGCCTGGCTATGCGTGTCCGTATTCGCCCACCACTGTCGCTTGATCTTGGAATCTCGCGCGGAAGGCGGGAGCCGTCTGCCCAGTACAGCCTCGATCTCTGCAAATGACATAGTCACGCAGGCCTGATCCGCTCTGGAAAGGCGCTGGCGCAAAGGCTCATATACGGACATCGATGATCTCCCGTTCAGGTCAATTAGGTATATACCTTTTCAGAAAGGTCAATAGTGGTTCTGATTGACGGCCTCCCTGCGTCTGTCGAAGACCTCGGTTACTTCGCTACGACCAACTACGGGGCCTACACCTCGTTTCGCGTCGAGGTCGGCGGCGTGCGTGGGCTGGACCTGCATCTCGCGCGGCTCAGTACCTCCGCGCGCGCTCTGTTCGGCGAACCCGTCCCCGCAAGTGATATCTGTGAGTTCATGCGCATCGCGCTCGTAGAGACGACGGACGCATGGCTAAGGATCGGCCTGTTCTCTCCAGACATCTGGGCGAGGACACCTGATCTCGTCGTGCGGCCTCGCGTGCTGACCACCGTCAGTCCGCCGCCTCCGCCGCTGGCGAGCACCCTTCGGCTGCAGCCCCAGACCCACGCCCGACTGCTCCCTGACCACAAGCACACGGCCACCATCGAGGCGATCCATGCCCGCCGCACGGCGCGACAGGCCGGGTTCGACGACGCTCTTTATGCGAACGCCGACGGCCTGATCTCGGAGGGCAGCCTCTGGAACATCGGCTTTCTGCGGGGCGAGACGGTCGTTTGGCCCCAGGCGCCCATGCTGATCGGCGTGGCCCAGGCGTTGATCGACCAGGGCCTGGCGGGGCAGGGTATGGCGTCGGAGACCCGGCCGGTTCACCTGACCGATCTCGCCGCCTTCGACGCGGCCTTCATCTGCAACAGCGCCTCGCCCGCCTGCGCTGTCACAGCGATCGGGGACGTCCCTTTCGACGCTGATGAGGGTCGGCTCGAACGCCTGCGCGCCGCCTGGGCCTCGGCCCCGCTTCAGCCGGTTTAGGCGGCCGCCTTGATGCGGTTGCCGTCGTCCAGCAGGACGACCGTCGGCGACCACTGGCGCGCCTCTTCGGCCGGCAGTTGGCCATAGGTGACCACGATCACCTTGTCGTTCTTTTGCACCAGCCGCGCCGCCGCGCCGTTTACGCCGATGACCTTCGACCCGCGCGGGGCCTCGATGGCGTAGGTGGTGAAGCGCGCGCCGTTGGTGATGTTCAGCACATCAACCTGCTCGTGCGGATAGATGCCGGCGGCGTCCAGCAGGTCGCCGTCGATGGCGATGGAGCCTTCATAGTCGAGGTCGGCCTGGGTCACCGTCGCGCGGTGCAGCTTGGCCTTCATCATCGTGACCAGCATGGGGAGTGCGGTCCAGTCGTGACGCGGGGCGATCGGCCCCCGCTCGCAGACGGGGGATATAGGGATTTCTCTCCCGCCCATCAATCGCGATGGTGCGGTGCGTCACACACGCCGAAGACCGAGGTCAGTTGGCGACCACCCATCCGCCAGACGACGCCTCCCGCGCGGCCGCGTTGGTGGGACGCGCGATCAGGCCCGACTGGGTGATCCAGACCTCATAGGTCGCGCCGTCCCGCATGGGCATATAGGCGGCCGAGCCATACAGGGTGTCGACCGCGTCGACGTATCGGCGATACTTGCGCGCCGCGTCCCACAGCGACAGCGACCAGGGCGGGCCGTCCGGGTCGGCGTCACTGGACAGAGCATGGACGCTGCGGGCACCGGTGCGCTCCTGCTCGATGGCCTGATAGCGCCCCGACAGGCGATCCAGCCGATACTGGGCGTCCAGCCCCAGCACATTGGCCCAGGGCTTCCAACGCAGGACCTGGGCCTCGACCCGCCATTCGTCGCCGTTGACCGGATAGACGGCGGTCCGCTCGGCCTGATCGCCGTCGGCGGGCTGGATCACGGTCACCTCGAAGTATTGCGGCGCCAGCTGACGGGTCGACAGCGTCGCCACCGGCCGCTCATACGTCAGCCGCGCATAGGTCTGGGCGTTTTGGCCCAGCAGGGCCGCGCCCAGCGCCGCCGCAAGCAAGGCCCCACCGCCCGCCGTGCCGAAGAGGCCGCTGAGGATCCGCCCCTTGAACAGGCCGATCAAGCTGGAAACCAGCCACAGGCCACCCAGCAAAGCCACCGCCGCAGGCGCGATCCACCACCACCAAACCATGAAGGCCTCCCGAAACGGCACAGCTAGTTAACTCAATGCCTTCACCCTGCACAGGTTGCGCCGGAAATGGCCAAGCTGGACACGCGACAGGCGACCGTTCAATCACGCCCGCAATGCGCGCGGCACTCCTGGACGTCCTGACCCAACTGAACCGGTTCGCCCGCGAGCGCACGCTCGGTCGCTCGATCGTCCTGGCGCTGGCGACGGCGCTCGGGGCCCTGCTCCTGGCCAATCTCAGCACCTTCGTGCTGGTCCAGAGGACGGCTCAGTTCAACGAGACGGTCGATGCCCAGTGGCAGGCGCGGCGTTCGGGCCGATTGCTCCTGTTGAACCTCAAGGACGCGGAGACGGCGCACCGGGGCTATCTCTTGACGGGCCAGTCGGACTTCCTGCTCAGCTATCGCGGCGCCATCTCCGCCCACGACGCCCTGCTGGAGCAGTTCCGCGCCCAGATCGCCGTCGACAGCGAAGGGGAAGGCGACGCTGAGCTCATCACCCGCCTGACCCGCGACAAGATCCTGGAGATGGACCGGGTCATTGAGCTCTACCGCGCGGGACGAGGGCTGGACTCAATCCAGGCGGTGCGTCGGGGCGAAGGGCGTCGGCTGATGCGCGAGCTGGACACCGCGCTCGGCGACGTGGACCAGAGGCTGGGCGGCCAACTGGCCGAGGCGACCGCCCGCTCCGAAGCGTCGGCCGCCTTCACCAGCCTTGTGAACGCCTTGGCGGGGCTGCTGATCCTGGTCCTGGCGGGCATCGTCTTCGTGCTGGTCCGTCGCTACCTGGACGAGGTCAAGGCCGGCCAGGCCGAGCTGGACCGGGTCAACGCCGGGCTGGAGGAGACCATCCGCAACCGCACCGCCGCCCTGACGCGCGCCAACGAAAAGGTTCAGCGGTTCGCCTACATCGTCAGCCACGACCTGCGCTCGCCCCTGGTCAACGTCATGGGCTACACCGCCGAACTGGATCAGGCCGGCAAGACGCTGGAGCGTTCGCTCTCCAGCGAGGAGCTCAAGGGCGTCGTCGATCCGGCGGTGGTCGCCGCCATCCGCGAGGACATCCCCGAGGCCATCGGCTTCATCCGCGCCTCCACGGAAAAGATGGACCGGCTGATCAACGCCATCCTGAAACTGTCGCGCGACGGCCGCCGCAATCTGGTCCCTCAGATGCTGGACGTGACCCTCATGGTCCGACGCATCGCCGACAGCGTTTCCCACCAGCTGGATCAGGCGGATGCCGAGATCACCGTCGGCGATCTGCCCGAGCTGGAGAACGACCGCCTGTCGATGGAACAGATCATGGGCAATCTGATCGACAACGCGGTCAAGTATCTGGATCCCAAACGACCGGGCCGCATTGAGGTCCGGGGCCGGGACGTCCCCGGCGGCTGGGTCGAATATGAGGTCGTCGACAATGGCCGGGGCATTTCCGACAAGGACCACGAGCGCATCTTTGAGCTGTTCCGCCGCTCGGGCCGTCAGGATCGGCCGGGCGAGGGGCTGGGCCTGGCCTTCGTGCGCAACAGCGTTCGTCGTCTGGGCGGGGATATCACCGTCGAATCCGTCCTTGGCGAAGGCTCGACTTTCGGCCTGAAATTTCCCAAACGCCTGATCCTCGACGAGGTCGGAGACACCCTGTGAGCACACCCGTCAAAATCCTGATGGTCGAGGACGACCACGGCCACGCCAAGCTGATCGAGAAGAACATCCGCCGGGCCAACATCTCCAACGAGATCGTCCACTTCGACGCCGGCCAGCCTGCGCTGGACTATCTGTTTTCCGAGGAGATCCTGGCCAATGGGCCGCTGCTGATCCTGCTCGACCTCAACCTGCCCGACATGCAGGGCACCGACATCCTGGCGGAGGTGAAGCGCGACGAGCGGCTCAAGCGCGCCCCGGTGGTGGTGCTGACCACAACCGACGACAAGACCGAAATCCAGCGCTGCTACGATCTCGGCTGCAACGTCTACATCACCAAGCCGGTGGACTACGAAAGCTTCGCCGCCGCCATCCGCCAGCTGGGTCTGTTCCTGTCGGTGATGCAGGCGCCGGAGATCGAATGACTGATCCTCGGCCGCGCATCCGGCTGCTCTACATCGACGACGACCGCGGCCTGTCGCGGCTCGTGCAAAAGGAGCTTGGCCGTCACGGCTATGAGGTGACCCTGGCGCCGGACGGCGACGCGGGCCTCGATCTGCTGAACGCGGACCCGTTCGATATCATCGCGCTCGATCACTACATGCCCGGCCGCGACGGGCTGGATGTGTTGCCGGACATCCTCGACCGCCCCGCGCCGCCGCCGGTCGTCTATGTCACCGGTGCCCAGGAGGGCCGCATCGCCGTGGCCGCGCTGCGGGCCGGGGCCGCCGACTACGTCATCAAGGATGTGTCCGAGGACTTCACCGCCCTGCTGCGGTCCGCGCTCGAGGACGCCCTGCTGCGTCGTCGACTGGAACGCCAGAACGAGGAGGCCCTCGAACAGGTCCGCCTCGCCCGTGACCGGGCCGAGGCCATGCTGCGCGAGGTCAATCACCGGGTCGGCAACTCGCTGCAGCTGGTGTCCAGCTTCATGTCTCTGCAGTTGCGGCATCTGTCCGACGAGGGCGCCCGCTCGGCCCTGCGCGAGGCTCAGGCCCGGATCGAGGCGGTCGCCCATGTGCATCGTCGCCTCTACACCTCCGGCGACATGGAACGCGTCGAGCTTGACGCCTATCTGGAGGGCCTTGTCGACGAGCTTGGCAAGTCCGTGGGTCCGCAAGGCGCCGCGCCGACCATCACCCTGACCGCCCAGCCGATCTGGGTCTCGACAGACCAGGCGGTCTCCCTGGGCGTGGTCGTGACAGAGCTGATCACCAATGCTGTGAAGTACGCCTATGCGCCGGGTCATGGCGGGGAGATCCGTGTGATCCTGGAGCCCGACGCCGAGGGCCGCCGCGCCATCCTGACGGTCGAGGACGACGGGCCGGGGCTGGGCGAAGGCACGCCCAAGGGCACGGGCCTGGGCGGCAAGATCATCACGGCCATGGCGTCCGGCCTGCGCTCCGCGATCGAGTTCGATCAGGCGCATAAGGGCGTGCGCGCCCGGCTGGCGTTCGATCTGTGACCCCGGCGCTTCAGTTCGGCCGGGCCGAGCCGGGCCTCGACTATGCGTTCCGCCCCGCCGTCTTCGGCCTGGTGTTCCATGACGAGAAGCTCGCCTGCGTGCGCGTGACCCGTGACACTCCCTATTTCGATCTGCCGGGCGGGGCGGTCGACGGGACCGAGACCGAGGAACAGGCCCTTGTCCGCGAGTTCCTGGAGGAAACCGGCATGACCATCCAGCCAGTCGAGCGCATTGTCGAGACGGGGCAGGTCTTCCACAAGTCCGACGGCGAGCCGGTCAACAACGTCGGCGGGATCTGGATCGCGCGGATGATCGCACTCGACCCGGCCCGCAAGGTCGAGGACGACCATGAACTGGTCTGGCTTCATCCGCGAACGGCTCTCGCTGAAGTGCGCCACGACGCTCACGCCTGGGCGGTCGCGGCCTGGCTGAGGCGCTAGTTCAAGCGCGGCCATACGGAACGGCTCGGCCTGCGGATCGCTCTCATAGGCGAAGCGCGACCACCCCGGTTTCGCCAAACGCAGGAGATCATCATGGCTGATCATGACCGCATCGAAGGTTCCGCCAAGCAGGCCGAAGGCTCCATCAAGGAAGGCGTCGGCAAGATGACAGGCGATGAGAAGCTGAAAGCCGAAGGCCGCGCCGACAAGGTCGAGGGCAAGGTCCAGAACACCGTCGGCGGCGTCAAGGACGCCGTTAAGGGCGACGGCCACTAGGCTCCGCCTTCGCAGTCAAGAAAAAGGCCGCGTCCCGGAAGGGGCGCGGCCTTTGTCGTTCGAGCGGGTCGAGAACCCTATTCGATGTCTTCGTTCAGCAGGCCGACCTTGAAGAAGCCGTTCTCCTGCAGGGTGTTCATCACTTCCATGAACTGATTGTAGCGGACTTCCGGCTGGGCGCGGACGAACACGCGCTCTTCCTGGCAACCCCGACCCGTGGGGTTGCCCACGGCGGCGCAGACGTCGGACGGCAGGGTCTCGATCGTGCTCTGGACGTCGGCGATGAAGATGGAGCCGGTTTCCTGGATCGTGATGTAGACCGGGTCCTGCTGGGGCTGGCTCGGATCCGGCGGCGTGGCCGGCGGCAGGTCCAGCTTGATCGACACGGTGGCCATCGGCGCGGCCACCATGAAGATGATCAGCAGCACCAGCATGATGTCGACGAAAGGCGTGACGTTGATCTCGCTGTTCTGCGCGATCGTCTTTCCGCCGTCTCCACCGGGTCCCGAAAGCTTGGCGCCCATGTCTGGTCGTCTCCATGTGATCGCGCGCGTGCGCGAGCGTGTTCAAGGCTTCGGACGGTTCTTGGCGTCTGACGCCGGGCTTGTAAAGCGGTCTCCGGTCGAACCGGGTTCCCTGGTCCGCACTTTTCTCCCGGCGCGCGAAGATCAGCCCTTGGCGAGCTTCAGGAACCGCTCGGTCAGGGCCGGATTGTCCTTGAAGGCGCCGGTGAAGCGGGTCGTGATGGTCGAGACGTGGCGGTGATGCACGCCACGGGTCGTCATGCACTGGTGCTCGGCATCGATCAGCACGGCCACGCCCGCCGGGTTCAGGTGATCCTCGATCGACTGGGCGATCTGGTTGGTCAGGACTTCCTGGGTCTGCAGCCGCTTGGAGAAGATTTCGACCACGCGCGCGATCTTGGAGATGCCCACGACCTTTTCGGTCGGCATATAGGCGACGTAGGCCTTGCCCAGGAACGGCGCCATGTGGTGCTCGCAGTGGCTCTCGACTTCGATGTCGCGCAACAGGACCATGTCGTCATAGCCCTGGACGTCCTCGAAGGTGCGGCTCAGCTCCTTGGCCGGATCGGCGTCATAGCCCTCGAACCACTCGGCATAGGCGTCGACGACGCGCTTGGGCGTGTCCTTCAGGCCTTCGCGGTCGGGATTGTCGCCGGCCCAGGCCAGCAGGGTGCGCACGGCCTTCAGGGCCTCCTCGCGCGAAGGTCTCAGAGACACGAGATCGTTGCCGACCAGGACCGGCTTCGTGGCATGGGCGTCCATTTAAGATGTTCAGCGGCTCAGTTGCGCCGGGACGATGGTCCCGGATTGACGCGCGCCGCGCTCCCTTTTCCGTCGGGCGGCTGTTCGCCAGCCCATGACGGCTATATGGGACGACCCGCCCGTCCCGCAAGAAAACCCACGGCACCGCTTCACAATGACGCTTTTCCTTCACGACACCCTTCGACGCGAGAAGCGGGCCTTCGAGCCCCGCGACCCGAAGCGTGTGACGCTGTATGTCTGCGGGCCTACGGTCTACGACTACGCCCACATCGGCAATGCGCGCCCGCCGGTGGTGTTCGACGTCCTCGTGCGCTTGCTGCGCCGGACCTATGGGGCCGACGCCGTCGTCTATGCCCGCAACGTCACCGACGTCGACGACAAGATCAATCAGAAGGCGGCCCGGGAAGGCGTCGCCATCGGCGAGGTCACGGCCCGATATGAGGCCGCCTATCTGGCCGACATGGCGGCCCTGAACGTCTCGCCGCCCGACATCGCCCCCCACGTCACCGACCACATGGACGCCATCGTGCGCCAGATCGAGGCCATCGTCGTGGCCGGCAGCGCCTATGCCGCCGAGGGCCACGTCCTGTTCGATGTCTCCAGCTATCCAGGCTACGGCGCGCTGTCGGGGCGAAACCTGGACGACATGATCGCCGGCGCCCGCGTCGAGGTCGCCCCCTATAAGAAGAACCCCCACGACTTCGTTCTGTGGAAGCCGTCCAAGGAGGGCGAACCGTCCTGGCCCAGCCCCTGGGGCGACGGTCGTCCCGGTTGGCACATCGAATGCTCGGCCATGATCGAGCAGGTCCTGGGTCTGCCCATCGACATCCACGGCGGCGGCATCGACCTGGTGTTTCCCCACCACGAGAACGAGATCGCCCAGGGCGTCTGCGCCCACGGCCATGCCCATGCCGATCAGGCGCATGAGGAATACGCCCGCTACTGGATGCACAACGGCTTCCTGACGGTCGACGCCGAGAAGATGTCCAAGTCGGTCGGCAACGTGCTCTTGCTGCACGACCTCGTCCAGCACATGCCGGGCGAGGTGGTCCGCTGGGCCCTGCTCAGCGCCCACTACCGCCAGCCGCTGGACTGGAACCAGAGCCTGCTGGATCAGTCGCGCAAGAACCTGGATCGCCTTTACGGCGCGCTGGGCCGCGCCAAGGCCGTCGAGGCTCCGGCGGGCGACCCACCCGAGGATTTCACCGCCGCCATCCAGGACGATCTGAATACCCCTGGCGCCATCGCCAGCCTGTTCGCCCTGTCCAGCGAGATCGAGCGCGGCATGACGGCGGGGGACCATGCGGCCGTCGCCGCCGCCAAGTCGGCCCTGCTCGGCGCGGCGGGGATCCTGGGCGTCCTCCAGTCCGACCCCGACGCCTGGTTCTCCGGCGGCGCCGACGACGCCCTGAAGGCCGAGGTCGAGGCCTTGCTGGCCCAGCGCGTCACCGCCCGCGCCGACAAGAACTGGGCCGAGGCCGACCGCATCCGCGACCGCCTGACCGCGCTCAACGTCGTCGTCATGGACGGCCCCCAAGGGGCGACCTGGCGGATGAGGGACTAAATTCCTTCTCCCCCTGCGGGAGAAGGTGGCCCGGAGGGCCGGATGAGGGGTGGAACTCGATTGCAGAAGTGAGGGGTAGCCATGGCTAGCCCCAGGCTTCGTCGCCTATCACCCCTCATCCGACCTCGCTGCGCTCGGCCACCTTCTCCCGCAGGGGGAGAAGGGCAAGGCCTCACATCCCCCGCATCAGCTCATCGGCCAGCGCCGCCGTCAGATACCCGTCCGGCGTCCGACCCGTGGCCGCCTGCCACTGTCTCAGCGCCCGGCGTGTGCCCGCGCCGATGACCCCATCGATGCCGCCGACGTCGTAGCCCATGCGCGCCAGGGCCGTCTGGGCGCCGAACCGCTGCTCGCGCGACAAGGGGCCGTCGTCCGGCCAGGTTCCCACCAGGCCGGGCCGACCGATCGCGCCGTCCGCCGTCAGGCCGATGGCGAGCGCATAGGTCACGGCGTTGTTGTAGCGCCGGATCACATAGTGGTTGGGCAGGGCCAGGAAGGCCGGGCCGCGCGCGCCCTGCGGCAACAGGATCACGCCGGCTTCCGCGCCCTCAGCCGCCGTCGGGGCTCCGCCGTGCGCCAGCGTCACACCCTGCTGGGCCCAGAAGCTCCAGGGGCGAGCCTCGCTCTCGGCCAGGGCGTAGTCGAAGCCTTGCGGCAGGACGATCTCATAACCCCAGCGCTGATCGCGCTTCCAGCCGGCCTGGGCCAGCAGGTTGGCCGCCGAGGCCAGGGCGTCGGCTTCCGAGCCCCAGATGTCCACGCGGCCGTCGCCGTTCTGATCCACGCCCAGCCGCAGATAGTTGTCCGGCATGAACTGCGTCTGGCCCATGGCCCCGGCCCAGCTGCCCAGCAGGCCCGCGCGGTCGCGCCGTCCGTCGATGACGATGTCCAGCGCATCCTTCAGCTGGTTCTCGGCCCAGTCACGGCGACGGCCTTCGTAGGCGAGGGTCGCCAGCGAGCGGATGACGTCCTTGTTGCCCTGCACCTGGCCGAAGCTGGATTCATTGCCCCAGATCGACACCAGGACCTCGGCGGGCACGCCATATCGCTGGACCACGCTGGCCGGGACGGCGTCCAGCCTGCGGCGCGCCTCGGCGATTCGCGCGTTCGAGGCGGCATTGGCGATATAGGCCCCGGGCGGGCGGCTGAACTCGGGCTGGTTGCCGTCCAGTCGGATGACGTCCGGGTCGGGCGTCAGGCCTTCCAGCTGCCGTTCGTACAGCTCGCGCCGCGCGCCGCCCTTGCGATCCAGGAAACCTTGCTTCCAGCCCTCGAACCCGGCCGCGTCGGTGGAGTAGGGGCGCTCCTGTGTCGCCCCGGCCGGCGCCACGGGCACGGTCGGTGCCGGGCCCGCCTCCGCCCTGGCGGTCACGGGCGGAGCTTCCGGCAGCATCGGCGCGCAGGCCGAGACGCAGGCGATCAGGATGAGACGGTGGTCAAGGCGCATGCGGTCGGGTTTCCCAGAGGAAGGCGGTCCGGATCAAGTCTGGCGTGAAAGGGCACGGCAATGTGACCAGGGTCCACACGATAAGGTGAAGCCTCGGTGAACCGGAGCCCCGCAGCCGTTGACGCGCACGCCCTGCTTCTCTATACGCCCCGTTCCGCCGCCGGTCCGCCGACGGCTTTTCTGTTTCAGACACGCCAATCGCGCTCAAGCAGCGAGGCCCAGGCTTCCTTCGGGAGGCGAGCCGAGCGATAGCGCCACTAAGGATGCAAGACCATGAAGGTCCGCAGCTCGCTCAAGTCGCTCAAGACCCGTCACCGCGACTGCAAGGTCGTGCGTCGCAAGGGCGTCGTCTTCGTGATCAACAAGACCGACCCGCGCTTCAAGGCGAAGCAGGGCTGAGCCTTTTGGGGCGCTGACGCGAGCGACGCGGTCGCCCGCGGATTGAGCGCTTCCAACGATCCACAGGCTACGGACATTGTCCGTGGCCTTTTTCGTGACTGCCGTTGAGCCGTTGCGCCCGGCATGGTTAGCACCCCCAGACTGTGAACGCGCCCAAGCCGCGAGCCACGTCATTCCCGCGCAGGCGGGAACGCGCGGCGAGCTTTAGCGCCCAAAGGAATGCAAGCATGGCCGACGACGCCTCTTTCGACGCTTCCCCCGACGTCCTGACGTCCGCCGCCCAGGGCCGCCTGCGTACCATCGTGGAGCGGCTTGAGCGCCTCGAGGAAGACAAACAGGCCATCATGGCCGACCTCAAGGAGGTCTTCGCCGAGGCCAAGGGCGAGGGCTACGACGTCAAGACGCTGCGCAAGGTACTGCGGATCCGCAAGCAGGACCGCGCCAAGCGCCAGGAGGAAGAGGCGATCCTCGACCTCTATCTGTCGGCGCTCGGCGAAATCTGACATCTTCGGTCGGGTGAAGCGAAAGCCGCCCGCCAGTCCCTACGAGGCTCAGCGAAAGGCCGCCCAGCGCGCGGCACTGAACGCTCTCAAGCGCGCCAAGCGCTCGGCCGAGAAGGCGGGTGTGACCCTGTCCGAATGGGAGGGCGAGTTCCTCGATTCGGTCGGCGACCGGGTGAAGACCTACGGCCGGGCCTTCGGCGATCCGGAAAAGGGCGCGCCGGGTCAGGCCTTGTCGGCCATGCAGGGCAGGAAGCTCAAGGAAATCACGAGGAAGGCCAACGGCGAGGACACGCGTCCGCCCTGGCGTCGCAAGACAACGACCGACTAGCCTGGCCAGGCGGCCATGGCGGCGTCGGCGACCCGCATCAGCTTTTCGCGCGACGCTCCATCCCGCGCCAGGGTCGACAGACCCTGGGTCATGGCCATCAGATGGCCGGCGAGGGCGTCAGTGTCGGTCCCGGCCGGCAGTTCGCCCGTTTGCACCGCCCGGTCGAAGCGGGCGCGCAAGGCCGCTTCTATGCCCTGCCGGATCGTCGCCAGCTCGGCCTGCACGTCGCTCGCCGCCGCTGAGCAACTGAGCGCGGAGGTGGCCAGGAGGCACCCCGTCGGCGTCGCCTCGCCCGTGACCCCTTCGGCGCTGGCCCGCAGCAGCCACCCCGCCGCCTCGCGGGCCGTCGGGGCCGTGGCGATCATCTCGTGCGGCGGCTGGGCCGAGAGGTACAGGGTCACCGTTTCCAGGAACAATCGCTTCTTGTCCCCGAAGGCGGCGTACAGGCTGGGCGGGGTGATGCCCATCGCGGCCGTGAGGTCGCTGATCGAGGTCGACTCATAGCCGTGCCGCCAGAAGGTCAGCATGGCCTGGCGCAGGGCCGCGTCCCGGTCGAAGGACCGGGGCCTGCCCGTCCGAGCCGGAGGCCGCTCCAAGGTTTCCATAACAATCACTATGAAACGATTGACCCCTGCCTGCAAGGCGGCCTAGAGACTTCTGTATTGATCGCTAGGAAATATCCATGCCCCTGTCCGACCACCAGACCTTCGGCCGTTCGGGCCTGATCGTCAGTCCGCTGGCGCTCGGCACCATGACCTTCGGGACGGCGCGCTGGGGCGTCGGGGAACAGGGCGCGCGCGATGTGTTCGACGCCTATGTCGAGGCGGGCGGCAACTTCGTGGACACGGCCGACGTCTACGCCGGCGGCCGCAGCGAGGAGATGCTCGGGCGGTTCATCGCCGAGCGTGACCTGCGCGACCGCATCGTCGTGGCGACCAAGTCCGGCTTCGCCCCCGGTCCGGGGGGGCATGCGGGCGGCTCGGGCGCGGGCCGTGTTCGCGCGGCCCTCGAGGGATCGCTGCGGCGGCTGAAGACGGACTACATCGACCTGTACTGGCTGCACGTCTGGGACGGCGTGACCCCGGCCGAAGAGGTGCTTGAGACCATGACGGGCCTCGTCCGCGCCGGAAAGATCCGTCACTGGGGCCTGTCCAACACCCCGGCCTGGTTCGTCTCGAGGCTGGCGACCCTGGCCGGGGCGCACGGCCTGCCGGGGCCCATCGGACTGCAGTATTTCTACTCGCTCGCCAATCGCGAGGTGGAAGACGAGCACCTGCCGCTCGCCGCCGCCTTCGGCATGGCGCTCCAGCCCTGGAGCCCGCTGGCCTACGGATTGCTGACCGGCAAGTATGACCGCGCGAGGGTCGAGGCGGGTCCGGCCCGGTCCGGGGGTCTGCCGCGCGACAGCGCTTCGCCCGGCGAGACGCGCCCTGAGCAGGACAAGCGGCTGGATGGCGACAACCCCTTTGGCGACACCCTGTTCACCGATCGGAACTGGCGCATCGTCGACGAGGTCAAGCGGATCGCGTCCGAGACCGGTCAGCCGCCGGCTCGAACCGCCCTGGCCTGGGTCGTGGGTCGTCCCGGCGTGGTCGGCACGCTGATGGGTGTCAGTCGCGTGGCTCAGGTCACGGATAACGCCGAAGCGCTCGACCTGCGCCTCAGCCCTGAGCACCAGGCGGCGCTCGACACCGTCAGCGCGGGCGACAGTCGTCTGATCTATGGCCTCGCCCGTCGCCCCATGCGCGACCATGCCGTTTTCGGCGGTCGCTCAGTCCGGGGCTGGGGCGAATGAGTTCGACCTAGAACAGAATCTTCCTCAGGCTGATCCGCACCACCCGGCCCTCGGGATCGAGGAAGTCCGGCTGGTAGTTCAGTGGCACGTCGCCGGTCGAGGACGTCACCTCGGTGCGGCTGTCAAACAGGTTCTCGAACGCCAGGCTGACGCGTGATCCGCGCAGGATCGGGAACCGCTCGACCCAGGCCGTGCGCTGGTTCAGGTCCGCGAACATCGTCAGGTTCACGTTGGTCCGGTCGCTGAAGTTCAGGGTCGAACCGCCCGCGCCCCCGTCGACCTCGGTGCCCTGGCGCCAGTTGGCATTCAGGAAGGCACCGAAGCCGTTCCGGAACACGCCGCCCTGGACCTGGACCTCGTTGCGGGGCGTGCCGCCGTTCGCGCCGGTGGCGTCGCCGTCCAGCAGATCGAGCACAGGCAGGCCGGGGCGGATCGTCACCTCGTCGGTGAAGCGCACCGTGTGGAAGACCGACAGGTTGAAGCGTCCCTGGCCCGGCAACATGCCGCCGCCACGCCCCCTGCCGCCGCCCCGGAACTGGCCCCCACCGCCCGGAGGTCCGCCCGCGCCTTGCGGCCGCCCGCCGCCACCCGGCGGACGCCCGCCGCCGAACATGATCGCCCCCATCGCCGCGCCCGGTCCGCCGGCCGCCGCCATGTTCGGCCGTCCGAACGAGCGCGAGAAGTTGAAGCCGCTGCGCAGTTCCGACCGTTCGGTCTGGGTGAAGTTCAGCGGCCGCGCGTCCAGCGCGATCAGCCGACCGGAGACATCCCGCGTGAACCGCTCGGGCAGGGCGGCTTCCAGATCGGGCGTGATCGTCGGAAAGCCAACGATCGCGCCGTCGATGGTGGTGCGGGTATAGTCCGACCGAAGGGTCAGATCGTCGTTGAGACGCCAGTTCAGCCCGACCTTCCAGACCTGGCGGTTGTCGGGCGTCAGATTCGGATTGCCGCCGGTGATGCGGGTCACCAGCACGGTCTCGCCGGTGGCGAAATCGAACACGGCGCTGTTGGGCGTGGAGATCGTGGGATCGTTCAACTGCGAGATCGACGGCGCGCCGTCCTCGTTGGTGTAGCTGATGATCACGCCGATGGCGTCGATGGGCGACCAGTTCAGGCCCGCGCCCCACGTCGTCAGCCCACCGATGTCGGAGGCCTCGTCGTAGCCGCCGTTGAGGTTGAGCGACAGATCGCCGAACGGGCGCAGCACATCGACGCCGTTGGAGATCGGCAGGGTGACGTTGCCCGAGGTGAAGACCCGGTCGCGCCCGATCGTCCGCGCGCTGAACACGCCGCCCCGGGTGCTTTCGGACGACAGGTCGCGGGTGTCGACGCCCAAGCGCCAGGTCGCGGACACGTCGCCGGCGGGAAGGCCGTAGAGGTCGCCGTTGAAGACCGCTTCGAGGTTGCCGCCGCTGGCCACCGAATTGGCCGTGTCGACCAGCCGGTTGAACTGCGACGGATCCAGTGGGCCGAACGGGTTCAGCCGACCCGCCGTCACCTCGGCCTGGGCGGCCTGCTGGTCCAGCCCTCGGCCCGTGGTCGTGTCGGTCTCGACGCGGTCGTAGGCGCCCGACAGGCTCCAGCGCCAGTCGCCGATGAAACCGTCCAGCAGCAAGCCGAGGTTCGCCGTATTCGTCTCATTGTCCCGCGTCACCGCGAAGGGATCGTCGACGTAGCGATAGACGGCCACGTCGCCGCTGAAGGGCGATCCGTACTGCCCGGCCGGGGCCGTCAGGGTCACCCCTGGCAGACCCAGGTACGAGAACCGGGTGTTGCGCTCCAGGTTCAGGCTGACCGTCCCCTTGATCGTCTCGTTCAGGTCGCGCGCGATGGAGGCGTTCAACTGCGTCTGGTCGCCGCGCGGCAGCAGGGTGCGGTACTGGGTCAGGTCGCCGGTGCGCGGGGCGTTGGCCCCGGCCGCGAAGCCCGCCAGCGTCGGATTGGTCCCGCCTGGGATGGCCGCGACCGTCACGGTCTGACCCGCCAGCGCCGACAGGGCGGGGTCGATCTCACCATTGGAAGGAAGACCCGTCAGAGGATCGATCTCACCGAAACCGGGAATACCTGCCACATTGCCGATGCGGTCGAACGGCTGGCTTCCCGGATCGCGGCGGATGTCGCGCTCGGTCTCGAACAGGGCGGTGTCGTGTCTGTGTTCCAGGCTGACGTTCACCCGGTTGCCGCCCACGATCGAGAAATAGCCGCCCTCGACCTCGGTGGAGTTGCGGCCGCCCTGGGTCGGGGCGCGATAGGTGAGTTCGCTGTTGGCCTGGGTGAAGTTGGCCTTGAGGACGATGTTGACCACCCGCTGGTCGGCACCGAAGCCATAGGCCAGACCGGCCTCCTCAGGCAGGATTTCGGTGCGCTCGATCGCCTCGAACGGAATGGTGCGGATCTCCTGGAAGCCCGAGGTGCGCCGACCGTTCAGCAGGACAACGGGTCCGCCACCGCCCCGTCCGCGATTCGAACGCGTCAGAGGCTCCAGCGCCGCCAGCAGCTCGGCGACGTTGGTCGCGCCATAGGCGATCAGCTGATCGGCATCGAGCGTCACCTCCGGCTCGATGTCGCCCTGGACCCGGCCTCGCGTTCCCGAGACCGTGACTTCAGGCAGCACATAGTCCGCGTCGCCATCGACCGCGGCGCCGGTTGGCCGGTCCTGCTCCGGCTCCTCCTGCGTGACCGGCGGGGTCTGTTGCGGCGGCGTCGAGGCGGTCTGGGGCGGCGCGGTCTGAAGCGCGCCCGAGGCGAGCGCCGCGAGCAGGGTGGAGGCCAGGGTCATGGGAACTCGTTGAAGGCAGGCGGGGAGGGTGGACTGACGATTGTCGTCCGTCGCAACGGACGGGGGAGCAAAGGCCGAACGTATTACACGCGCCAGTCGTGTCCTTCCGTCGCGGCGTCAATGAGGCGATTTGTTACAGTTCGCTGTAACGCATCCAGGGTGTGACCCCGGTGTCACGCTCCAATCAGCCCGCTTCTTTCAGCGCCCCTTCCAGACCCTGCTCGCGAACTTTGCGATACAGGGTCGAGCGGCCGATCCCCAGCCGCCGCGCGATCTCCGACATATGGCCGGCATAGACCTCGATGGCATGCTGGATCAGATCGCGCTCGATGTCCTCCAGCGTGCGCAGATGGCCCCGCTCGTCCAGAATGCGGATCGGCTGTTCGGGCAGGGGCGGCAGATCGCCGTAAGCCTGGATCGCCGCCGAAGGCTGGGCGGCCTGCGCCTCCAGCGGCATGGCCACGCCCGAGATCGCCGGAAAATCGTGCGGCTGCAGGAAGGGCGCGTCGGCCAGGACGATGGCGCGGTAGACCGCGTTCTCCAGCTGTCGCACATTGCCCGGCCAGTCGAAGGCCGTCAGCAGGGCCAGCGTCTCGGCCGACGCGCCGGCGATCCGCTTGCCTTCCTCGGCGTTGAACCGGGCCACGAAGTGGTCGATCAGCGCCGGGATGTCGTCGCGCCGCTCGCGCAGGGCCGGGGCCTCGATCGGAAACACGTTCAGGCGATAGAACAGGTCCTCGCGGAAGGTGCCCGCCGCGACCGCGCCCGACAGGTCGCGGTTGGTCGCCGAGACGATGCGCACATCGACCTTGACCGATCGCTTGGACCCGACCGGATCGATCTCGCCTTCCTGCAGCGCGCGCAGCAGCTTGACCTGCATGTCCAGCGGCAGCTCGCCGATCTCGTCCAGGAACAGGGTGCCGCCATTGGCCTCGGCGAACTTGCCCAGGTGCTTGTCGTGGGCCCCGGTGAACGACCCCTTCTCGTGGCCGAACAGGATCGACTCGACCAGATTGACCGGCAGGGCCCCGCAGTTGACCGCCACGAACGGCTTGCCGGCGCGCTCCGACGCCCCGTGCAGGGCGCGTGCGATGACTTCCTTGCCGACGCCGCTCTCGCCGGTGATCAGGACGGGGATCGACGACTTGGCCGCCCGCGCGCCCAGTTGCTTGACCATCTGCATCGGTCGGCTGTCGCCCACCAGATCGGCGAAGGTCGTGCGACCCGACACATGCTTCTTCAGCCGCCCGACCTCGGCTGTCAGCTGGGTCAGCTGAAGCGCGTTTCGGATGCCGACCAGGATGCGTTCCGGGCTGGCCGGCTTGACGAAGAAGTCCTGGGCCCCGGCCTGCATGGCCTTGACCACGGTCTCGATGCCGCCGTTGGCCGTCAGAACGATGACCGGCGTGGTCACCCCCGCCGTGCGGATCTCGGCCAGGCACTCCATCCCCGACATGGTCGGCATGACCAGGTCCAGCAGCACCACGTCGGCCCCACCGCCCTTGGTCAGACGATCGATGGCCTCGCCGCCCGATTCGGCGTGCACGACCTGATAGCCCTCGCGGTCAAGCACCGCCTGCACCAGACGGCGCTGCGTCGGATCATCGTCGACCACCAGAACGGTCTTGGCCATGAGAAGGACACCCCATCGTCGGCCGGTCCTCAAGGTGCGGGACTGGCTCGTTTCGGGACGGTTCTAGCCCCGACGCGGTGAAGATCGGGTTGGCCGACGTGGTATCCGTTGGGTTAAGCGCCATGGCCCAGCGCCCGCCTCGCCGCCGCGATCTCCTCGGCCATGACGGCCTTCAGCCGCTCGGGCGCCAGGATCGTCACCTGATCGCCCCAGGTGAACAGGTGCCAGGCCAGTTCGCGCATGCCCGACGCCCGGAACCGCACGACGACGCCACCGTCCGGCTGGTCCTCCAGGCTCTGCGTCGGATGCCAGCGCCAGCCGCGCGCCTCCGCCGCCTTCTCGCCCGGAAGGACGCGCAGCACCACGTCCTCGACCTGATCCTGATAGATGCCGAAGGACTGGCTGGCGAAGACCGACAGGTCGAACGCCTCCGGCGGCGGAGCCTGCCCCTCCTGGCGCTCCACCGCACTCATCCGGTCCAGGCGAAAGGTCTTGATGTCGCCCGTCTCCCGGTCGGCGGCGACCAGATAGTTGGCGCGGCCGAACATCAGGCCGCAGGGGGCCACGCTGCGGCGGCGCGCCTCCGCCCCCGGCCGGCTGTAGGTGAAGCCCAGCGGAGCCTGCGCCAGCACTGCCGCGCGGATCGTCGCCAGCACGGTCTCATCCGCCGTCGGGCGGGGCCCCGCCTGCACCGCGATGGTCTCGGCGCGGACCAGCGCCTCCAGATCCGGCGCCATGCGGTTCAGCGCTGTGGAGCGCATCGCCGCCTTCAGCTTCCGCTCCAGGCTTTCCAGCGTCGCGGCCCGGGCCGGTTCGCCGGATGCCCTCAGCGTCTGCGCGGCTTTGGTCAGTTCCAGCATCTCCGTCGCCGTGGGCGCCTGTTCAAAGGCCGACAGCCCGCCCCGGATGCGCCACCTTTTGTGGGGCGGATCGAACACCTCCTCCGCCGTTGGAAACAGGGCCAGCACGGCGTCGCGCATCCGCTCGGCCGTGCGCCGGGCGACCCGCAGTTCGCGCATCATGTCGTCCAGCGTCAGCCCCTCGGCCGAGGCCGCCATGCGCCGGGCCAGATCGATCAGCTGGAACGCCTTGTCGTGGCGCATGAAGGGGGCTCGCAGAAAAAAGAACGCAGCCGGAACGCGATACGTCCGATTTTGACGTATCACGCCTCGACAGTCTCCTCAACGGCACGACGCCGAATCGGAGACAGACGAAATGGCCCGCATGTTCGCCCCCCCCGCCTTGACCAATGGCCCCGCCTCGACCTTCAGCCCAGCCGCCGCCGTGGCCGCCAACCGCTATCTGATCGTGCCGTGCGAGGCCGACGGCTGCGGCGACCTCGCCGTCATCTGGGACCGGTTGGAGGAACAGGTCATCGACGTCATCGACGCCCGCGCCTCCGCCCGCTACTCCGACGAAGACGCTCTCTGGGACGAGGCGCGCGAGGGCGGCGAGATCGACTGGCGCATGGCGGCCTGAGCCAAATCCTCCCCCAACGGGGAAGGATTTGCTCAATCCGGGTGCCGCTCCTTCAGCGTCTTCATGCTCCACCGGGCCATTTCGGCGATGACGCCTGTGTCCACATCCGCCAGCCGGTTCAGGTAGATGCAGCCCTTGCCCGTCTTGTGCTTGCCCAGCCGCGCCAGGAAGTCGTCGCGCCCGTCGTCATAGGCGGCCATGTAGAGCACCAGATTGGCCTTCCGCGGCGAGAACCCCACCAGAAACCACTCGCCGCTGCAGCCGCTGTCATAGCGATAGCTGTATTTGCCGAACCCGATCATCGACGGCCCCCACATGACCGGTGGCTCGCCCGTCGCCTCGGTCAGCAGCGCCAGCAACGCATGCGCGTCCTCGCGCCGGCCGGGATGATCGACGCTGTCGATAAAGGCCTCGGGCGAGACAGGCGTGGGCTTGGTCTTGGCTTCATAAGCCACGCGACGTCTCCCTCAGGCTGCGCCCTTCAACTCCGTGGCGTGGGGCGGATAGGGAGCGGAAGGTACAGGACTGGGTGGGAGCTTGGCCAGAGAGCTGGCGAAGCCGTGGTTGACGTCGCGGTGGTGCGCCTCATCGGCCCGGACTTGCAGCACCACATCGCGCAACGTCGCATCGGCCGGCAGCTTCCAGTAGTGGATGGCGATGGCGGGGGCCGGGATGTTGGGCGAGCGGCCCTCATCGATCTCCTTCAGATAAAGGTCGTAGCTGATGACGGCCTCCTCCTCGAAATAGCCGACCACCCTGTGCGCCGTGCGCGCCGAGATCAGGTAGAGCAGGAAGAAGCCGACGTAGAAGACCGCCTGGGCCAGCTGGATCACCAGCCGCTCGAAATAGGTCGGCTTGGCCACCTCGATGAAGGTCATCAGGTGCATCCGCTCGTTCTCCGCCTCCTCCATCAGGGTGCGGATCCAGCCGTCGTCATCCTTCATCTCGCGCAGGCAGCGCAGATGGGTCAGGGTCGCGCCGACCATGCCGGGTACGGCGGCGACCGTCTCCAGCACGATGGCGCGGTGGCCGTATTTCTTGGCGAAGAAGGTGTCGGCCGAGAAGCGCAGCAGCTTGGTGAAGCCGAGCGCGAACCGGTCGGAGAATCCCTGTGGCGCATGGTGGATAACCGGCTGGGCGGCCTTCTCTTCCGCCAGAGCCCGATCATCGGGGGCGAGAATTTTATTGGCCATGACATGCGTCCAGAGCGGAGGCTCGCGAAGCGAAAGCCATACCCAGCCCGGTCGATAAGGGAGGTGCGGCAGCGGGGAGCGGCGCGCCGAAAATCCCTATAAGTATTAGGGTCAATTCACAAGGTCTATCTTGCTGTTAAGCTTGACTAAAGCCCCTTCACGACCCCCTGGACCATCGTCTTGGCATCGCTGAACAGCATCATCGTGTTGTCCCTGAAGAACAGCTCGTTCTTCACGCCAGCGTAGCACGCCGCCATGCCGCGCTTGATGAACAAGACGGTGCCGGCCTTCTCCACGTCCGGGATCGGCATGCCGGAGACAGCAGACGTCGGATTGGTCTTGGCTTCATAGGCCAGGTCCGGGCATCTCCTCGGGCGACCATCCGGCAGGGGCCAGCTCGAACCCGGCGAAGTCGAAGCCCGGGGAGACCGTGCAACCGACCAGGGTCCAGTCGCCCAGCGACGACGCCGATTGCCAAACCCCGGTCGGCACAACCCCCTGGGGCCGGTGACCGAGCGACAGATCCGCCCCGAGGGTCATGGTGTCGATCGTCACGCCATCACACATATGGAGGGCCAGAGGCGCACCAGCATGAAAGTGCCAGATCTCGGCCGCGTCGACCCGATGCCAGTGAGAGCGCTCTCCCGCCGACAGCAGGAAGTAGATGGCGGTGCCGACGGAACGCCCATCGACAGTGACCGGATCGCGAAAGGTCTCCCGGTAATGCCCGCCCTCGGGATGGGGTTTGAGGTCCAGCAGGGCGATGACGTCGGCGGCGGTCATTTGGGAAAGACTACCCATCCGATCATCCCGGCGGAAGGCAGGATGAGCAGAGAGGAGAGGGCGAGCGCGACCTGGCTCTCCACGCCGTCAGTTGACGGTCACCTCTACATACTGGCCAGTATCGCCCCTGCCATAGACCCGAACAGTGATCCATACACCCCCCCGGACGATCGCCTGGGCTGCCGAAGGTGACATCTGACCGTCTCGGACCATGCGTTCCATGATGGCGCGGTTCTCGACCGAGGCGAAAAAGCTGTCGGACTCATCGCCGCGATCCCTGCGCTGGAAACGATGAAAATTGGCCCGGTCCTGTCGGATGATCTGCCAGGCCTGGGTCAGCCGCACACCATCGGAGGCGACCAGATCGCGAGAGCCGATGTAGGCCGTATATTGATCCAGCAGCCGCGTGCCCGATCCCCACCCAAGGCTGGACTGGGCCGCCGCCGGGCCCGCGAGCCCGATCCATGCAAGCAAGGCTGTAATCAAAAGGCGCATGGCCAGACCCTCCTTTTCTGCGGGATCAGATTGACCACCAAACGCAACGCCGCTGTGACGCAGCGTCACAGCCCCTTCACGATCCCCTCGACCATCTTCTTGGCTTCATAGGACATCGGAGCAACGTCAGCACTCTGGCGTCCACGAGCGTTTGAAGGCGTTAGTCGTCGATAAGCTGCCACGACCCATTAAGGAATGCTGCTCTGCCGCCTCCGTACCAAGGCACGCTGGGCATCCAGTCTCTCGTCCAGCCATGCGCCGAAAACTCGTAGGTGACCCCAGGCGTCATGGCGGCGGCAACGGTGTCCTCAATGAACCCTGACGGTATTTCTCCGTAGGTGATGCGCCTCAGCGTCACGCATTCTCCGTTCTGGCTTCGCACGCGCCAAACAGGGGCCGGTTGACCGTCTAAGGTCTGGCCAAAGACAGCGATCCACTCGACACAGGCGGCGATGGCATCAGCCCGGTTAGACTTGAAGACCGAGATTGTTGGCGCTTGTAAATTCCCGGAAGGGTATACTTTGCGAAGCTCCGAGCAACTCGCGAGCGACAGCAGAGCAATCGCGAGAGCGAAATGAGCAATGCTCCGCCTCACAGCCCCTTCACGATCCCCTCGACCATCTTCTTGGCGTCGCTGAACAGCATCATCGTGTTGTCCCGGAAGAAGAGCTCGTTCTCCACGCCCGCATAGCCCGCCGCCATGCCGCGCTTGATGAACAGGACGGTTCCGGCCTTCTCCACGTCCAGGATCGGCATGCCGAAGATGGCGCTGGTCGGGTCGGTCTTGGCCGCCGGGTTGGTCACGTCGTTGGCACCGATCACGAAGGCGACGTCGGCGCTGGCGAACTCGGCGTTGATATCCTCCAACTCGAACACCTCGTCATAGGGGACGTTGGCCTCGGCCAAGAGGACGTTCATGTGGCCGGGCATGCGGCCGGCGACGGGGTGGATGGCGTATTTCACCTCGACCCCTTCCTCCTTCAGCTTGTCGGCCATTTCGCGCAGCGCATGCTGGGCCTGGGCCACCGCCATGCCGTAGCCGGGGACGATGATGACCTTTGAGGCGTTCTTCATGATGAAGGCGGCGTCCTCGGCGCTGCCCTGCTTGACCGGCCGGGTCTCGACGCGGGCTTCCCCGGCCGGTCCGGCGTCGCCGCCGAAGCCGCCCAGGATCACCGAGATGAAGCTGCGGTTCATGCCCTTGCACATGATGTAGGACAGGATCGCGCCGGACGAGCCGACCAGGGCCCCGGTGATGATCAGGGCGATGTTCTCGAGCGTGAACCCCAGGGCCGCCGCCGCCCAGCCGGAGTAGCTGTTCAGCATCGACACCACGACGGGCATGTCGGCGCCGCCGATGGGGATGATCAGGGTCGCGCCCAGGATCAGGGCGATGGCGAAGATGCCCCAGAAGGCCCAGATCGCCTCTCCACCCGAGCCGATCATGATGCCGATCAGGAAGATCAGCGCCAAAGCCAGGCCGATGTTGATCAGGTGCCGCGCGGGCAGGATGATCGGGGCCCCGCTCATATTGCCGTTCAGCTTGGCGAAGGCGATGACCGAGCCGGTGAAGGTGATGGCCCCGATGGCGACGCCCAGCGCCAGCTCGACGATCGAGATCATCTTGATCCCGCCGTCCTCGGTGGCGATGCCGAAGCTCTCGGGCGCATAGACCGCCCCGACCGCGACCAGACAGGCCGCCATGCCGACCAGCGAGTGGAAGGCGGCGACCAGCTGGGGCATGTCGGTCATGGCGACGCGCTTGGCGATCAGGGCACCCGCCCCGCCGCCGACGATCACGCCACCCGCCAGCAGCGCCAGGGTCAGGGGATCGAGCGCGCCGGTGGTCCCCAGCGTCAACAGGGTGATCCCCACCGCCAGCGCCATGCCGACCATGCCGAAGGTGTTGCCCTGGCGGCTGGTCTCCGGGCTCGACAGGCCCCGGAGCGACAGGATGAACAGGACGCCGGCGGCCAGATAGGCCAGGGCCGCGATGGATGCGTTCATGTGTCTTGTTCCCCCAAAGCCGCTTCGATCGTCGTGATCAGGCCAGGCAGTTCATCATGAATGACCCCGACCACCCGACTTAGATTTACGTCCCTATAACCGTGAATCAGGCTGTTCCGCATGCCGACGATGCGCGTCCATGGCGTGCTATCGATCGATCGTCTCGTCTCAAGCGACACCTTCGACGCCGCCTCGCCGACAATCTCGAGGCAGTGGATCACCGCGTACCGGGTCCGCTTATCGTTCTCGAGGTCGAAAGGCGTCATCTCGCCGAGCAGTTCGATGGCGTCGCGACCATGCTGAACCATGTCTTCGATGCGTTCGCGGTCATCGTCGTTCATCACAGACGGACCAGATCACGCTCGACGGCGGCTCGGAACCGAGGCCGCAAAGCATCGAGCTCTACGATGTCGACCCAGCATCCGAGCGCCTCGTTTAGAACGCTCCAGACGCCTCCCATGTCCAACAGGTTCGCTTTCGGATCGATGGCTTCGATGACGACATCCACGTCACTGTCCGGTCCAGCCTCGCCTCTCGCGACAGAGCCGAACACGCCGACGACCTTGAACTTGTTATCTCGAACGGCGGCCTGACTCGCCCTGAGGGTCGCCAGGACCTCGTCCAGCACGGGCGCCCCGCTCATCGCTCCGCCCCCGCGCTCGCCGTCCGCCCCATCCGCCACAGGGCGGCGGCGATGAACAGGGGGCCCAGCAGGCTCATGGCCCAGTCGAAGGGCGTCATGGCCCGCTCCTGCACCACGATGCGCGCCAGGATTCCCGCGAACAGCAGGATGACGCCACAGTCCCTCAGGCGCAGTTTCTGGATCGCGTCCTTTTCCCTGATCCAGCTCCACAGCCACAGGCCCAGCCCAAGACCCGTGGCGATCCACGAGACGGTCTGGGCCACGGCGGCCGGGGTGGCGAACAGGGCGTCGACGGTCATGTCAGCCCTTGGCCTCGGCCTTGGCCGGGCGTTCCTTCTTCTTGTACATGGCCAGCATGCGGCGGGTGACCATGAAGCCGCCGAAGATGTTGACCGATGCCAGCGTCACGGCCGCGACGCCCGCGCCCTTGGCGATCCAGCCGCCGACGCCGTCGCCCGAAGCCGCCGCCGCCGCGATCAGGCCGCCGACGATGATGACGCTGGAAATGGCGTTGGTCACGGCCATAAGCGGCGTGTGCAAGGCGGGCGTCACCGACCAGACGACATAGTAGCCCACGAAGATGGCGAGCACGAAGATCGCAAGGCGGAAGACGGTGGGGTCGACGAGTTCCATCAGAGTTTTCCCTCCAGGTGCCCAAGTCGGCGGTCAAGCGACACCAGCATGAGCAACAACGCCCCGAAACCGGACAAGACGATGGCGGGCGTAACGGCGACAAAAAAGGTAAAGGTCATCATTTCAAGGTCGACATCCCATCCTGTGGCTGCGCGATTGAACCCCAGCCAAATCCGCCAAAGGCCGTAGATCGGTCCCAACGCCACCAAAGGCCAACCCAGGGTCAAAAGCGTGAGGCGCAACATCACCCCCGCACCCCCTCATGCACCACCGCCCCGCCGTGCGTGACCACCGCCGCCTTCAGGATCTCGTCCTCCAGGTCCGGGGCCAGCGCCCCTTCCTTGATCAGCAGGCCCGCGAAGGCGACCAGGTTCTTGGCGTAGAGGCTCGACGCATCCGACGCGATCCGGCCGGGCAGATTGGCCAGGCCGACGATCGAGACCCCGTTCGCCGTGGTCACGACCTCGCCCAGCTTGGCCCCCTGGACGTTGCCGCCATTCTCGATGGCCAGGTCGACGATGACCGAGCCCGGCTTCATCGAGGCGACGTGCTCGGCGGTGACCAGCACGGGCGCGGCGCGGCCGGGGATCAGGGCTGTGGTGATGACGATGTCCTGCTTCTTGATGTGCTCGCCGGTCAGGGCCGCCTGCTTGGCCTTGTATTCGTCCGACATTTCCTTGGCGTAGCCGCCGGCGGTCTGGGCGTTCTTGAACTCCTCGTCCTCGACCGCGAGGAACTTGGCGCCCAGCGATTCGACCTGTTCCTTGGTGGCGGGCCGCACGTCCGTGGCGGTGACGACGGCGCCCAGGCGCCGCGCCGTGGCGATGGCCTGAAGCCCCGCCACGCCCACGCCCATGACGAAGACCTTGGCGGCGGCGACGGTGCCGGCCGCCGTCATCATCATGGGAAAGCCCCGGCCATAGGCGTTGGCTGCCTCGACGACCGCGCGATAGCCGGCCAGGTTGGCCTGCGACGACAAGGCGTCCATGACCTGGGCCCGCGTGATGCGGGGCACGAACTCCATGGCGAAGGCGGTGACGTTCGCCCCGGCCAGGGCCGCGACCGTGTCCTTCTCGCGATAGGCGTCCAGCAGGGCGACGACGACCGCCCCGGGCTTCAGCGCCGTGATCTCCTGCTGCGTCGGCCCGCGCACCTTCAGCACCAGATCAGCCCCGTCCAGCACCGCCCGGGTGTCTGGCTTCACCGTGGCCCCTGCGGCGACATAGTCGGCGTCGGGAATGGACGAGCCCAGCCCCGTGCCCGCCTCGACCAGGACGGTCGCGCCGAGTGCGACGAACTTCTTCACCGTGTCCGGCGTGACGGCACAGCGGGTCTCGCCTTCGTGGCGTTCCCTGGTCACGGCGATGGTCAGACCCACGCGAATCCCTCCGTCCTATGGACGCTCAAGGTTAGGCGCTGGGATGCGGCCGCGTCAAAGGCGAGCTCTCGCGACGGCGCTCGGTCGCACAGGCCCCTCGCTCAAGCCGCGAGACGCCGCGCGTCAAGCGTTAGCGCCCCAATCATGCGCTCAAGCAGCGAGACGCCGCGCGTCGAGCGTTAGCGCCCAAAATTCAGTGATCGGCTTTGGGGCTCTTGAGGAAGAACCACCCCGCGACCGCCAGCACCACGCCGCCGATCAGGCCGGTCATCAGGCTGCCGTTCGGCATGAACCACAGAACCAGCAGCAACAGGATCGAGGCCACCGCCAGCGAACCCCACTTCGTCAGGCCCATGAACAGGTCCCAGGTCTGACGCTGCTCCTCGATCGTCATCGTGCCCCGGACATAGGCTTCCGCGTCATGATCGGCGGCGTCGTGCGAGGTGTGGTGCGGGTGGTCGGCCATGGAGAATGCGGGTCCGATGAAAGAGCGACGGACGCGTCCATATAGCGGACGATCAGCGGCCTCAAGGCCGGTCTGCATCCGGCGGGACGACCCGAACTACAACCCGGCGGTTGAGCGGTTGTCGGAAACCATCCTCAGTCCGTATGGCAGGCTGGGTCTCACCTTGACCATCGACGGTGATGAGTTCTCCAGGCACACCAAGCGATACAAGTGCGTCGGCAACACTTCGCGCCATTCTGTTTGAAAGACCGATATTGTAGCTTGCACTAGATACAGTGTCTGTATGTCCGATGACTTCTAGTTTCGAACCATTTGAACCTGCGAAGTAAGCTGCCGCCTGACGAGCAACCGACATACCCTGTGCGGATAGCCTGGAGCTATCCCAATCAAAATAAATCACGAACTCTCGGATTGCGGCTGTTGGCCGTCGAGGAGGATCCGGGAGCAGGCTGGGGGGCTGCAGCGGTACCGGGCGCTCCGGAGGTCGCGGAGGCTCTCCGGAGGCACCAGCTAACCGTCGGATCGTAGGGCTGGCGGCTAGTAGAGCGTCGAATGATAGGCCGCTATTGTATTGTTGGGCACCAACCGTTTGCGTTCCTCGCAAGTGAAGGCCAACGAAACTGTAGTCGCGAGCCGCCAGTATCGGCGAACCGGAACTGCCCGACTCCGTTGAACAAGTGTGATAGACCTCGCCTTGCGGTGCCGGGACGCCAGAACGCGTGCAACCTCGCGTAATGCGCATTGGTAATGAAAGTGGGTAGTGGATAACGTCCAGATAGGAGCTACTTGAACCTGGGCGCGTTAACCGCATTGGCGCGATACCCTCGACCGGTCTTTCGAGGCGCAATATCGCGAAATCCAGGTCGGTGTCTCGCTCAACGATCGACGTCACCGCAATGGACGACAACTCCTCACCTACACTAGCCACGACGTCCTTGAACGTCACTCGCGCCCGGCGCATCTGCATGCCATTGGGTTGGCTGGCATCTGCACCCGTGCAGTGGCTCGCAGTGAGAACCAAATCTGGTGCAATCAGGGTGACCGTGCAGAAGTCGGTTCCGGTGAGCGCTCCCTGCGCCACAAGAACCGCCATCCTCCCAACGGGTTGAGATGCTAAGGCACGCTCTTCACTGAGCATGTCATAGACTTCCCAATGTGCGGGCAATCGTCCGTCCACCGTATCAATCGACGACGGTGCAATAATCGATTGGTTGGTGCTAAGCCGTCTCTGATATCTCCACGGCCTGGGATCGTCGAACACGCTGGCCGGTAACAAACCCTCGATGGTACCTTGGGCGTGAGCCGGGCACGTGACGGCTATCGCAGCAGCAACTAGCGCAGCCGCCGACCTCACCTTCAAAGCGCAGCCGCCGCCTGACATGTGAGTGTGGTTGGATCCCCCGACGCATCTCGGCGCACAAACTTCACGCCCTCAACCTGATCCCCGCCTCTCCGATGAAAAACGATGGCATGATACTCGCCCGCCGGTCGATAGGTAAGGTATTCAGTGAGTATGGGAGATCCCCAATTAAGCAACAAAGCGAGCGCTGCCCAAATCCCTGACTCCGGCCTTGTATTCTCGCATGCAATCAATGCGCCGCCTGACTCCTTCACGCGGCGGGTCCATCGAACCATCCGTTCGTCGCCCTGAGTGAGCCCCGTAACGGCGGTATTTATCTCACCCACGCTCAGGCTTGCGCTCGAAGGCACAGTGACGGTGATCGACCGGGTTCGGCCCTTCATCGACGCGTGCAGCGACCGATCGAATGCATCGCTGCTCACATAGGTCAAAGCAGATTCGCTACTCGCGGGGATTGTAAGTGCCCCGATTGGATCCGCGATGGCACCGATAGTACTTGGCGAGATGTTCGGAGAACCGACGCCAGCTGTCGTACAGCCTGAGACAGCTAGAACACTTGCGACAATAACGCCGACAGAACCAGTCGTGACCTTCATAGCACCCCCCAAATGCGCAAACCAACGTTCGCTCATCGCGTAGTGGAATGCAAATGAGTTTTACCCCAGCGCTTCGAACTGGTCGATCAACCGCTCCAGCCTTCGCGTGCCGATGGTCCAGAACGCCGGGTCGCGCGGGTCCAGCCCGAAGGGCTTCAGCGCCTCCGCATAGGTCAGGGTCCCGCCCGCCGCCAGCAGGTCGCGATACAGCGGCGTGAACCCCGCCGGATCCTTGGCCCGCGTCTCCATCAGGGCCGCCACCAGCAGATCCCCGAACGCATAGGCGTAGACGTAAAAGGGCGCGTGGACGAAGTGGCTGACATAGCTCCACCAGGCCTCATATCCGGGGTTCAGCGTCACCGCCGGCCCGAGCGAGGCCCCCATTTCCTCCAGGAACAGCTCGCCCAGCCGCTCGGCCGGGACCTCGCCTTTCGCCCGCTCGTCATGGAAGCGGGTCTCGAAGCGATGGAAGGCGATCTGGCGCACGACGGTGTTCAGCCCGTCCTCGATGCGCCCGGCCAGCAGGCCGCGCTGCTCGGCCTTGGGCGCCGTGGCCAGCAGGCGGTCGAACGTCAGCCCCTCGGCGAAGATCGAGGCCGTCTCCGCCAGCGTCAGGGGCGTATCGGCCAAGAGCGTTCCCTTTTCGGCCGCCAGCGTCTGGTGCACCCCGTGCCCCAGCTCGTGGGCCAGGGTCAGGACGTCCCGCCGCTCGCCCATCCAGTTGAGAAACACATAGGGGTGCCGGTCCGCCGTCACCGGGTGGGCGTATGCGCCCGACTGCTTGCCCGGCCGCGCCCGTCCGTCGATCCACGGCTTGTCGAAGAACCGACCCGCCCGATCCGCGAACTCCGTCCCCAGGTCGGAGAAGCTCTCGAGCACCAGATCGCGCCCCTGGCCCCAGTCGAAGGCGCGCGGCGCGGTCGTCTCCAAGGGCGCATTGCGGTCCCACTGGTCCAGCCTGGCCTTGCCCAGCGCCCTGGCCTTCAGCGCGTAGTACCGGTGCGACAGGCGCGGATAGGCGGCGGCGACCGCGTCGGCCATGGCGTCGACCGCCTCGCCGTCGACCTCATTGGCCAGGTGGCGGCTGTCGGCGGGCCGCTTGAAACCGCGCCAGCGGTCCTCCATCGCCTTGTCGGCCGCGACGGTGTTCAGCACCAGGGCCAGCGTCGGCACCCGCGCCGCCAGCGCCCCGTTCAAGCCCTCGGCCGCCGCCTTGCGCCGCGCCTCCTTGGGATCGGACAGCTGGTTCAGGGCCTCGGACAGGGTCAACTCGTCCTTGCCCGCCTTGACCTTCATCGCCGCCAGGGTCTCGTCGAACAGGCGCGGCCACTGCGCCGTGATGGGCATGCGCTCGGCGACGAAGGTCTCCAGCTCCTGCGACAGCTCATGCGGCTTCATCGCCCGCACCCGCCTCAGCCACGGCCGCCACCGCGCCGCGCCGACATGCGCCGCCAGCGCCGCTTCCAGCTCGGCCTCCTCCAGCTGATTGATCTCCAGCGTCAGCCAGACGGTCGGCGTCGCCACCGCCGTGATCTTCTCCCTCAGGTCCGCCTCGAACCCCTGCGCCGCCGCGTCGCTCCGGTCCGTCGACGCCGCCAGGAAGGCATAGGCTCCCAGCGCGCCGAGCTTCTCCGACGCCTGCTCATACAGCCCGATGGCCTGATCCAGCGTCGCCCCAAGCGCCGCCGCGTCCGCCCGCTCGGCGACCATTCGCCCCTGCAGGGCGTTCAGCGCGTCCACCGCCCCCCGCGCGGCCTCCAGATCGGCGGCGACCTTGGCGTCGTCCCGCGACGCATACAGATCGGACAGGTCCCACAGCGGGGGTTCGGCGACGGCGGGGGCTTTGAAGGGCGCGTTCATGAGGGGCTTTGTGGGGACGCGGACGGCCCGGCGCAACGGGGCTTTCCCGGGGATGCGTCATGAAACCCTGCTTTCACTCGGCGCCGACATGGGTTCTTATCCGGATCGAGGCGGAGGCGGCGACATGGCGGCGGACACGGTCGAGATCGGCGGCGGCCGCAACGCCCTTGGGGTTGGCTCCGGGCGGGGGGTCGTGGTCGCGCGTCTGGCCGTGGGCCTCGTTCAGGGCGTGGCCCTGCACCTGCTGATGCGCGCCGCCCTGAGTGACGGCGAGGGCTGGCCGGCGCGACATCCGGAGTTGTTCGCCGCCCTTCTGTCGCCCGCGCTTTTGCTGCCGTCGGTGCTGCTCGCGGGCGTGGGGCGTCTACGGCTCGCGACCTTGGTGGTCTGGACGGCGGTCGCGGGCGCGGCCTTGGCCGGACTGGCCTGGCACGACATCGCCCGTCAGGCCGGGGACGCGCGCTTTCCCACCTTGCCCCTGTTCGCGGCCTCCGCCGTCGCCCTGTTCATCGGCCACCACCTGATCGCGCCCGCCGACCGGGAGCGGCGCCTCATCGCCTCCTTCCCCGCCTACTTCGACGCGGCCTGGATGGCGGCGGTGCGCTTCATGGCCTCCGTGGCCTTCGCCGGCGCCTTCTGGCTGCTGCTGTTGCTCGGCGCGGGGCTTTTCGGTGTCATCGGCCTCAGCTTCCTGGCCGATCTTCTGGGCGAGAGCTGGTTCTCCTTGCCGCTCACCGGCCTGGCCTTCGCCACAGCCGTTCACCTGACCGATGTTCGCGAGGGTCTGATCCGCGGCGTCAGGACCGTCGCGCTCATGCTGCTGTCCTGGCTGCTTCTGGTGCTGACGGTGCTGGTCGGGGGCTTCCTGATCGCCCTGCCGTTCACCGGGCTGACCGGGTTGTGGAATACCGGCAGCGCGACGGCCCTGTTGCTCGCGGCGGCGGGGGCGGTGATCGTGCTGATTAACGCCGCCTATCAGGATGGACGGCCCGACAATCTGCCCCCGGCGGTGCTCAGGGTCGCCGTGCGCGCGGCCGCGCTGCTGCTCGTCCCTCTGATCGGCATCGCGATCTGGGGCCTGGCGCTCAGGATCGGCCAGCACGGCCTGACGCCGGACCGCATCATCGCAGCGGCCTGCGCCGCTGTGGGCGCGCTGCACGCCGGCGGCTACGGCTATGCCTCGCTCAGCAGTCTGCGGGCCGGCTCGGACTGGATGCGACCGCTGGAGCGGACCAACATCGTCGGCGCCGTGCTCGGCGTCGTCTTCATCGTGGCCCTGTTCACGCCCGTGGCCGATCCGGCCCGGCTGTCGGTGACGGACCAGGTCGCCCGTCTGGAGCGTGGCGTGGTCCCGCCAGATGAATTCGACTTCGCCTTTCTGAGGTTTGAGAGCGGCCGGGTCGGGCAGGCGGCCCTGGCGCGTCTGGTCCGCTCGGACGACGCCGAGGTCGCCGCCCTGGCGCAAACGGTGTCCGAGGTCGGGTACCGCGATGCCGAGGCCGCGATCCTCGAACCGCTGAACCGACCGGTGGTGCAGCCGTGGCCGGCCGACCGCCCCCTGCCGCCGGGGTTCGCCGCGCCTTTCCGGGGACCGGGCGTCCTTGCGGAGTGTCGCGCTGGCGGAGACTGCCTGGCCAGCGTCCAGGACCTGAACGGGGACGGTGCGCCGGACGTTCTGCTGGCCTCCGCGACGGGCCTGTGGCTGTTCACCCGCGACGCCGAAGGCGTGTGGCGAGAGGAGGGCGCCTATCCCATTCTCCGCTGTCCCGGTGAAGACGAGGCGCCGGACGCGCGCGCGCTGATGAGATCGGGCGCCCTTCGACCGCGCTCCGCTGCCTGGCCGGACATGGACACCGGCGGCCGTTTCGCCTCGCGCCTGTCGGCCAGCGGTCCGTGTCGGGGCGACGGGGCCTCGATGCCCCCGGTCCTGGCCGACCCATGAGGACACGCCGGGCTCGCCGTGGATGAGCAAAGCTTAAGGTGACGCTGCGCGCGCCGGGCCATAGGGACGAGGGGTCTTTCGCGAGCCTCCCCATGCAGCCTGTCCTCCTCGCCGCCGCCCTTCTCGTCGCCGTTCTCGCTGGTCCCGCCCTGGCGCAGGAGGCGGCTCCTGACGCGCCCCTGGCCCGCGTGGCCGTGCTCCGTGACGGCGAGCGCTGGACCGTCGACTATGACCTCGGGCTGGACCGGCCCGCCTTCGCCTTCCGGGCCTCCGCCCTGATGCGCGAGGGCCGTCGCGTCTGGCGGGCCGAGCGCTGGACCGTCGAGACGCCGGGTGTCGAGCTGGTCCGCATCGGCCGCTACGACGTGCTCAGATCGGTGGACGGGAGCGCGCTGCCCCGCCGTGTCCGCATCGCCATGCGTCCGGCCGGCGGCGATCTGGAGGCGGCTTACACCCCCTCGCTGGTGTTCACCGACGGCTCGGTCGCCCTTTATACCGAGCAGTTCAACCTGATCCCGCTCGACAGCGCCCAGGCCGCCGCCGACCTCCCCGCCGACCTCAACGGGGTCGAGCTGCCCGGCGGCCCGACCGAGGTCTCCTGGCGCGACGCCTCGGGTCCGGTGCTGTTCCGGGGACAGAGACGCGACGTCGTCACCGCCATCCAGGCCGACTCCTACGTCTATTTCGGGCCCGCCGAGGCCGCCGAGGCCGAGGCGATCGCCGCCATCGTCGACCCCGCGCTCCCGGCCTGGCTGGCCCAGTCTCTGGACGCCTTCACGCCCCGGGTCATGGCCCATTACGCCGAGCGGCTCGGTCCCCGCGCCGGCGATCGCCCCACCCTGATGGTCAGCTGGAGCGGCCCGACCTCGGGCATGACCAGCATGGCCGGCAGCGTCTTGCCCAACCTCGTCGTCATGGATCTGGAAGGGGAGGGGGTGCTGGAACGCTCTCCGGCCGTGTTCAACGCCGTGCGCTGGTTCATCGCCCATGAGGCCGCCCATTTCTGGCTGGGCAGCCAGGACCTCAGGTATGAGTTCGCCCGCGACGGCTGGATCACCGAAGGGGGCTCCGACCTCCTGGCCATCCGCGCCATCGCCGCGCTGGATGCTGACTACGACGCCCGCGCCACGCTTCAGGCGTCGGTCGACGAATGCCTGTCCTTCGCGGGCAACGGCCCGGTGATCGAGGCCGGCGACCGGGGCGAGCACCGCGCCTTCTACGGCTGCGGCGCCGCCTGGGCCCTGGCGTTCGAGACGGCGGCCCGCCGCTCCGGCGACCGCGACTGGCTGGACGTCGTCGCCCGCTTCCGGCGCGACCAGACCGACAACGTCCTGTCCCGCGACGACTGGCTCTCGGCCCTGACCGAGGCGGCCGCCGATCCCGCGCCGCGCCATATCATCGAGCGCATGCTGGACGAGGGCTCCGCCGATCCGGCGGGCGACCTCGCGGCGCTGTTCGAGCAGACCGGCGTTCCCCATCAGGTCGAGAGCGACCGGGTGGTGCTCCAGTAGGGCCGGAAGGCCTACGTCCGATTCTGACGCATCGCCCCGTCATGATCCTCGACATGACCGACACCGCCCTCGCCCCCAGCCCCGCCGACGACCTCTGGACCACGATCCGGGAGGCCTATCTGGCCGGGGAGACCGCCACCGTCCTGTGCCGGGCCTTCGACCTGGCCCCCTCCACCTTCTGGTCGCGCGCCGCCCGCGAGGGCTGGCTCCGCCGCGATCATCCGGGCCGCCGGCGCGCCCAGCGCCCCATCGACCTGGCTGCCCCCGCCGATGACCTGGCCACCGCTCTGGAAAAGGCCTGGCGCCGGATCATCGCCGCCCTCGATGCTGACGATCCCGCCGCCGCCGCCCGCTGGACCCGCGTCCACGCCCAGCTCAAGGCCACCGCCGTCGCCCAGGACCTGGCGGCGGCCGACGCGGCCCGGCGCGCCTCCCGCGACAACAGCCTGGACCAGCTTCGCGTCACCGATTCCCTGGCCCGCGCCGCCAAGGCCGAGCTGGCCCTGGCCAAGGCCCTCTGGCCCCGCTCGACCCGGGGGCCGTCCGACCGATTGGAGAAAGTGGAGTCTGTTTCCGCGGACTCCAACGCATCGCCCGCCGCCCCGTCCGACCGACCCCTCTCCCGCGCCGAGCGACGTCGCCTCAAGCGCCTGGGCGGCGGCCCTTGACCCTTTCAGGCGGCTCCGAACCCGCGACTAGAGCGCTCAGTCCCGGTTCTCGCGCATGTGGAAGACCGGGGCGACCTTGCCCGTCCTTCCGGGTTCGGCTGCGCCGCCCCGGAAGGACGACGAGAGGGGGAGCACAATGCTCGGGAGCGCCAGACCCCCGACCTTCTCACCCCGCCCCGAACGGATAGGGACTGACCGACTTGGACCAGTCGTCGACCTTCAGCGGCCGGTCGACCGGCGGGGCGGCGCGCTGGGCGCAGGGGTGGCGCTGGCACAGGCGGCACGCCGGGCCGATCGGGGTCAACTCGGTCCTTTCCGGATCGAGGGCACGCATATAGGCTAGGTGCCACGCCGCCTTTAGTTCGCAACCTTGGCCGAGGGCCAGCTCATAGCGTTAGCCCTGTCCGCCATGCATCTTAAATGCCCCTTACGGCCCTCGTTCCCAGGGAATTGACACCTCGATGACATGCGGCAAGCTAAGCTCCGGGACACAAGAAAAGCATGCAGGAGTTTTCGATATGAGCTCTAGACTGAAACATATCCTTTTCGTGTCGGTGGCTGTTTTGTGCAGTTGTTCTCAGCCCAACGACGATATTCAAACATTTGAGGACGGAGGTATCTCCGCGCAGTTCTCGCCTTCAGATGTCGCTTCGGGTATTGCATTTGTGAGTTATGCCGTACATGGGGAAATTGATCAGAACAGTCCAGCTAAGTTAGTCGGAGAAGAGTTTATAGGTGAGCTAGACTGCGGCCAGAAGCCAACCATTCACCTTGAGGCGGGAATAGATGGGGAATTTCAGCCGATTCAAATACTTTCAGGACCTATCATTATACAAAACGACGTTGGGGATGTCGCCGGAAACTATGATACGATAATTGGCGCGCTGACGGAAAAGACAGATGGCGTCAGCATGCTAGTTTACAGCAATGATAGACTTATTGTCGAGGCGCCGTTCGTAGGTCCGACTGAGTTGATCGGAGACTCGGGCGCTCAATCACGCGCCGCGTTTTTTGGAGACGGGAGCCAACGGCTAGTCGAGGGTAATATACCTTGGTGCCTACATGGCAGAATCGAATCTGGGGCGACCAATATTGTTGAACAACTAGTTCAATATGGGCAGATCAAGGTGTTGTTCAAAAGTAATGTTGAACATGGAGGCAATACTCTAGTTGAAATGAAATTTGATATGACCGCCTTTCCGCGTGTCGCCGAGTTCGTCGCTCAAGAGGTTCGAGCTTCTCAGTAAAATGCAACGTCAGACACCGCCATTTGGCTCGCAGAACAACTTTTACATCCTGCTTAGGTCTTCGAAATACCAGGGGAGATTTTCTGAGATATTATCATTATTAATGCGGACCTGAGTAAAGAAATTCTAAGCACCATGTTCGACACTGATAACGGTACAACGAGTGGCTATTTGTTATGCGTCGGCCAGAATGGTGCGGTCATTCAAAATCTACTGCGGTCCTCCTCTCAGGCGGCCCCGAACGGATAGGGACTGACCGACTTGGACCAGTCGTCGACCTTCAGCGGGCGATCGACCGGCGGTGCGGCGCGCTGGGCGCAGGGGTGGCGGTGGCACAGGCGGCACGCCGGGCCGATCGGCGTGACTTCGGGCGCCTCCAGATCCAGCCCCCGCGCATAGGCCAGCCGCTTGGCCTCCTTCAGCTCGCACCCCAGGCCGATGGCCAGGTCATAGCGTTCGCCCTGCCCCCCTTGCGCCTGCAGCGCCCCTTGCCGGTCGACGGTCCGGGCCAGGGTGAACCAGCGGCCCCCGTCGGGCGTCTCGATGATCTGCGTCACCAGCCGCCCTGGGGTCCGGAACGCGCTGTGCAGCTTCCATCGGGGGCAGGCCCCGCCGAACCGGGCGAAGGGAAAGGCGCCGGACGCATAGCGCTTGGACACATTTCCCGCCTGATCGACCCGGATCAGGAAGAAGGGCACCCCCCGCGCCGTGGGCCGGCTCAGCGTCGTCAGCCGGTGCGAGACCTGTTCGAACGACACCGAGAACCGCGCCTGCAACCGCGCGATGTCATAGCCGGTGGCCTCGGCCAGCCGCTGAAACGCCGCATAGGGCATCAGGATCGCGGCCGCGAGGGTGTTGGTCAGCGACACTTTCAGCAGGGAGGCCGTCGCCGCGTCGGGCGCCCGCGCCGCCTCGACCATGGCGTTCAGCTCCGCCTCATGTTCGGCCAGCGCCAGCTGATAGACGATGGAGAAGGCCCGGCTGGACGGGTCCAGCGTCTCCGAAAGCAGCAGCCGCCTGCGGTGCGGATCGAACCGCCGCGTCCACTCCACCATGACCTCGGCAGGCATCACCTTGACCGTCAGATTGTGCCGGGTCGCCAGCCGCGCCCGCGCCAGGGCCTCGCACCCCTCGCCGGTCATGGTCGGGTCCAGCGAGGCGTGCAGCGTCTCGCCCAGCCCGTCCAGTTCGGGGAAATAGTTCGACCGGCTCTGGATCCAGTCGCGCACCCAGTCCGAAGGGGAGGGGCCTTCGGACGCCGCCCCCTCGATCAGGGCCGCCCGCGCCCGGTCCCTTTGTTCGGTGAAGGCCCGGTACAGCCGAACCAGAGCCTCCGCCGCGCCGGGCGCTTCCTCGGTCAGGGTCAGCAGCTCGTGCCGCGGCGTGTCCAGTCCCTGGAACAGCGGATCGGCCAGCACCTCGGCCAGGGCCTGCTCGCCTGCCGGCCCGGCCTGGCCCAGGCTTCGCAGGTCGACGTCATAGGCCTCGGCCAGTCTCAGCAGCAGCTGCGCCGTCACGGGCCTCTGGTTGCGCTCGATATGGTTCAGATAGCTGGGCGAGACCCCCAGGTCCCCGGCCATCGCCGTCTGCGTCAGCCCCCGCTCGCGCCTCAGCCGCTTCAGCCGGGCCCCCAGGAACAGCTTGCGATCAACGGCGACGTCCATGCGGGCTCCCTCCGGCCGAAGGCCATCCAATCCAACGGCTTCGCTCTGGCGCTGGCGGGTTCATCACGGCGACCACAGCGAAAGCCACGGCGATCACAGCGAGCCGAGGTGCTGATCCATCGACGCTCCCGCCGTGCTCGCTGTGAACCCGCCGTGTTCGCCGTGATGAACCGCCTTCGGCGACACGAAAGCGATTCTGTCACATCATGACCGATCAGCCAAGGTCACATCATGACAAACTGACACGACTTCCAGCCACCGACCTGTATCAAATCCGACAACCGCGTGTTCTCTAGGCGCACCGGACGACCACCGTCCCACCGCATCGACCCCGAGAGCCCTGCCATGACGACCTTCGCCGACCTCGTTCCCGCCCCCGCCGGCCGCTTCGACGGCATCGAGCGCCCCTACACGCCTGAGGACGTGCTGCGCCTGCGCGGCTCGGTGCCGATCACCCACACCCTGGCCGAGCGCGGCGCCAACCGCCTGTGGGAGCTGCTTCACTCGGAGCCCTACATCAATGCGCTGGGCGCCGTGACCGGCAACCAGGCCATGCAGATGGTCCGCGCGGGCCTGAAGGCCATCTACCTGTCGGGCTGGCAGGTCGCCGCCGACGCCAACACCGCCGGCGCCATGTATCCGGACCAGTCGCTGTATCCGGCCAATGCCGCGCCCGAACTGTGCCGCCGCATCAACCGCACCCTGCAGCGCGCCGACCAGATCGAGCACGCCGAGGGCGGGGCCAAGCGCGACTGGTTCGTGCCGATCGTCGCTGACGCCGAGGCCGGCTTCGGCGGCCCGCTGAACAGCTTCGAGATCATGAAGGCCTTCATCGAGGCGGGCGCCGCCGGCGTCCACTTCGAGGACCAGCTGGCCTCGGAAAAGAAGTGCGGTCACCTGGGCGGCAAGGTCCTGATCCCGACCCAGGCCCATGAGCGGAACCTGATCGCCGCGCGCCTCGCCGCCGACGTCATGGGCGCCCCGACCATCACGGTCGCCCGCACGGATGCCGAGAGCGCCCAGCTGATCACCTCCGACATCGACGAGCGCGACCACCCCTTCATCGACCGCGACAGCCGCACGGTCGAGGGCTTCTATCGCCTGAAGGAAGGCACGGGTCTCGAGCACTGCATCGCCCGAGGCCTGTCCTACGCCAAGATCGCCGACCTCTTGTGGTGGGAGACGTCGCACCCCGATCTGGACGACGCCAAGAAGTTCGCCGAGGCCGTCCAGAAGCAGTATCCGGGCAAGCTGATGGCCTACAACTGCTCGCCCTCCTTCAACTGGAAGGCCAAGCTGGACGACGCCACCATCGCCAAGTTCCAGCGCGAGCTGGGGGCCATGGGCTACAAGTTCCAGTTCGTGACCCTGGCCGGCTTCCACAGCCTGAACAACGCCATGTTCGAGCTGGCCGACGGCTACCGCGATCGCGGCATGGCGGCCTACTCCGAGCTTCAGCAGCGCGAGTTCGCCAACGAGACCATCGGCTACACCGCCACCCGCCACCAGCGCGAGGTCGGCACCGGCTACTTCGACCAGGTCGCCACGGTCATCTCGAACGGCACGTCGTCCACGACGGCGCTCAAGGACTCCACCGAAACCGCCCAGTTCGCGGCCTGATCAGAAACGAGGAGACGAACCTATGGAACCGCTCAGCAGACCCCAGGCCATCATCGACTTCTGCCTCGCTCCCCTGAACCTGGAGCCCGGCGCCGAGGCCGAGCAGGAAGTCCGCCGCCGCCTGGAGCACGTCATCAAGACCTTCCAGGCCAAGGCCGCCGCGACCGCCCCGATCGCCGTCGACTTTTCCAAGATGCCCAGCCAGGTCATCAACGAGGCGGCGCACGGGTACGAGTGACGACTCTCCCTCCCCTTCATGGGGAGGGAAAGACCGCGAAGCGGTCAGGGTGGGGCGCGTTACCGCGCACTCGGACCCCACCCTGGCTCCGCTGCGCTTCGCCGTCCCTCCCCATGAAGGGGAGGGAGAACCGCGATGCTCAAGCCGCCAGCGCGCGACCCTCGCCGCCCAGTTCTGCGACCAGGGCCAGCAGCTCGGCCGCGTCGAACGGCTTGGCCAGATGCCGGTCCGCCCCGGCCGCCTGACCGGCCGCGATGTGATCGGGCAGGGCATTGGCCGTCAGCATGACGATCGGCGTCCGCTTGGCCCCCGTGGCGGCCTCGTGCTTGCGCACCTCGCGCACCGCCGTCAGCCCGTCCATCACGGGCATCTGCATATCCATCAGGATCAGGTCGAACCTCTGGGCCCTGGCCGCCGCCAGCGCCTCGGCCCCGTCCTCGACCGAGGTCAGATCGACTGAGGCGGTCCCCAGGATCAGCTCCACCACCTTGCGGTTGGTCGGATGGTCATCGGCGATCAGCACCTTGGTCCGGCGCGTCTCTGGCTCGGCGGCCTCGACCGCTGCGATCGGCTCGACCGCCGGGGCCTCGGCCGGGACCAGCGGCAAGGTCAGGATGAAGGCCGAACCGCCGCCCGGCTCGCTCTCGCAATCCAGCGACCCGCCCATCATGTCCGCCAGCTGCCGACAGATCGCCAGGCCCAGGCCCGTTCCGCCGAAGCGGCGCGTGATCGTTCCGTCCGCCTGCTCGAAGCGCGTGAACAGCCGCGCCTTGGCCGCCGCGTCGAAGCCGACGCCGGTGTCCTCCACCGTGAACCTCAGGACCGGCTTGCCGTCGGCCTGGCCCGCCGTGGCGGTCAGGCTGACGAAGCCCTGGCTCGTGAACTTGACGGCGTTCGACACCAGGTTGGTCAGGACCTGCTTGAGCCGCACCACGTCGCCGCGCACCCAGCCGACGGCGCTGTCTTCGATCTCGACGAAGAACTGCAGGCCCTTCTCGGCCGCCGGTTCGCGGTACAGCTGGGCGGCGTCGCGGATGGCTCTACCGAGATCGAACGGCTCATTGGCGATCTCCAGCCGGCCGGACTCGACCCGCGCCAGGTCCAGGATGTCGCTCAGCAGGGTCTGCAGCGTGTGGCCCGACGACTGGATCAGATCCAGCATCTCGCGCTGATTGTGGTCGAGCCCGGTCTTGGCCAGGGCCTGGGTCAGGCCGATCACGCCGTTCAGGGGCGTGCGGATCTCGTGGCTCATATTGGCCAGGAACTCGGACTTGGCCCGGTTCGCCTGTTCGGCCGCGTCGCGCGCCTCGGCCAGGGCCTGGGCGTCGCGTTTCAGGTCGGTGATCTCATTGACCACGGTGACGATGCCGCCCTGGGCGGTGCGGCGATCCTGGACGCGCAGCCACCGGTTGCCCTCGATCCTTTGCTCGATCGTGTTCGACAGCTTGCGGCGAGAGGTCAGTCGCTCTTCCAGCCAGGCCTCTTCCCGACCGATGGCGTCGGGATAGACCCCCTGGTCGAGGCCGATCTGAACCAGATCGCGGAACCGCATGCCGACGGTCATGACGCCGCTCAGCTCGTTGTTCACCTCGGCGTAGCGGGCGTTCCAGATCAGCAGCCGGTCGTCGGCGTCATAGAAGCCGAGGCCGTCGGGCATGGTGTCGATGGCCTCGCGCAGTTGGCTGAGCGCGGTGTTCCGGCCCCATAGGCCGAGCGCGGTGACGAGGCCGGCGACGCCGACGACCAGGCTCGCGCCGCCGACCACCCACATCAGCAGGCCCAACTCCGAAATCGCCATGTCCGGTCGCATCGCCGAGGGATCGGGCAGGATCTCGACCGACGACATGGAGCCGAAATGAAGGGCGCACATGCTCAGTGTGCCGAAGGCCGTGTTCGCAGGAACCCGCCACCAGCCGTCCCGCCGGGCCCAGGCCGCGGTGCAGAGGGCCAGCAGCAGGCTGACCGCGATCGACGCCGCAGCGTTCGGGATGCTCCACGTCAGGACGGCGCCGTCGATCCGGATGGCCGCCATCCCGACGAAATGCATGGCCGCCACGCTGGACGCGGCCACCAGGGCCGCCAGCACGCGGGTGCTGCGACGGTCGTTGTCGAGCGCCAGGGCGATGCCCAGCATCATGCCCATGATGACGATGCCCAGCGACGCCAGGGTCCCGGCTCCGGCATAGTACAGCCGGGCTTCGGAGACGTAGCCGAGCATGGCCAGGAAATGGGTCGCCCAGACCGCCAGGCCGCCCACCGCGCCGGCGACGGCGCCGAGCACCACGCGCTGCCGCGACGCCGACCGCCGCGCTGTCCCGATCAGGGTGATGCAGGTCGCCAGACCCGTGACGCACACGGCGGCCGCCAGCAGCGTCAACCGCCAGTCATGCTGCACCGTCAGGCAATCGATGAGCCAATCCAAAGTCGGCATTCCCCGAAAATCGGGATCACTCTGACGCCAAGAGGTAAAAAAACCGGTGTCGCCCTGTGTCCGATCTCGGTTGGCCTCGGATGGGCCGCCGCTTCCGTCATGGTCCCGCCGCGCCGCGATGCTAGATTGCGTCGAATCGAACGGGCCTATCGGCCCAGCCGGACACCCGATGCCCTATTCCGACAGCCCTTCGCCCGTCGCTCCGCTGCCCAGTTCCCGGCTGTGGACGGCCAGCACGACCGGCGGCCTGGCGGTGGTCATCATGCTGCTGCTGGCGGCCGCGCGGCCGGACATGGCGATCTGGCTTCTGGGCGGCGCGGCTCTGGTCGGCGTCGTGACCTGGCTGGGCAGCCGGCCGGCCCAGACGTCCACGGCGCAGCAGCTCGGCGCGCCGAGCGCCGACGCCGTCGCGAACGCCGACGAGGCCCGGTTGCTGGAAGCCGTCTTCGAAGCGCTGGGCGATCCGATCATGATCGTTTCGGGCGGGGATGCGGACGACATCGCCGGACGGCGCATCCTGCTCGCCAACGGGGCCGCCCGTGATCTGCTGCGCATTCCCCGGGAAGGCGGCCTTCTGGTCTCGTCCATGCGCGATCCGGGCGTGCTCGAGGCGGTCGACGAGGCCCTGTTCGGGGGCGTGAGCCGCACCACCGACTACACCACCGCCGGCGCGCGCGAGCGTCACTGGAAGGCCTGGGTTCGGCCCCTGGCCGGTGACGTCGGCGGGGGGCGTGCGGCGATCCTGGGCCTACGCGACGAGACCGACGTGCGTCGGATGGAGCTGATGCGGGTCGATTTCCTGGCCAACGCCAGCCATGAGCTACGCACGCCCCTGGCCTCGCTCAGCGGCTTCATCGAGACGCTGAAGGGCCATGCGCGCGACGACATGGTGGCGCGCGACCGCTTCCTCGACATCATGGCGACCCAGGCCAACCGGATGAGCCGTCTGGTCGCGGACCTGCTGTCCCTGAGCCGCATCGAGCTGAACGAGCACATTCCGCCTTCCGGGCGATTGGACGTGGCCAGGGCGGCCTCGGACGTGGTCGACGCCGTCAGCGTCCTGTCCCAGGAAAAGGGCATCACCGTCTTGATGGACCTGCCGCCGGGCGAGACGCGCATCACCGGCGACCGGGACGAGATCGTTCAGGTCATCCAGAACCTGACCGACAACGCCATCAAATACTCCCCGGTCGGAGGCGTGGTCGAGCTCACTGTTCGCGGCGATCTCGACACCGATGCGGCCGGTGCGGCGCGCCTGCCGGGCGCGACGCGGCTTTCGCTGCTGACGCCCGACCGCGATCCAGGCGCCCGCTACGTCGCTGTCGCGGTGCGCGACCACGGACCCGGCATGGCGCGCGAGCACCTGCCGAGGCTGACCGAGCGCTTCTACCGGGTCGAAGGCCAGAAGAGCGGCGATCGGCCCGGCACGGGCCTCGGCCTTGCCATCGTCAAGCACATCGTGAACCGGCATCGGGGCGGTCTGGTGGTCGAATCCATTCCCGGAGAGGGCTCCGTCCTGGTCGCCTACTTCCCTCAGGCCAGCGCGGCGGCCGCCGTACCAGAGCTTCCCGCGAACGCTGCATGACGGGCGCGCGACACCCGCGCTGTCGCATTTGCAGAACTGTCATGGAACCGTCCTAATCCGCTGACCATCCGAAGGCAGTTTCCGGCGCGAGACGGGCCGATGATCGGCGCGCCTTCTGATTCCGGCGCGTGTCGCTAGGGGCCTGATGATCTGGTTTCTGATTCCCGTGGTCGCCGTCCTGGCCCTGGTCGCCTATGCGGCCGGGCTCATTGTGGCCAAGCGCCGTGCCGAGGGGGCCAAGGCCCATTCGCGGCCCCAGCAGCATGGCTATTACGCCCTGATCTGGGTCGCCGCTCCGGCCCTGCTCATCATCATCCTGGCCGGCATCTTCTCCGGGCCGGTCAGTCAGAACCTGGTCTCCGCCGGCCTGCCCGAGGCGGTGCAGTCCATGGAGCCGTTCCGTCGCGACGCCTTCCTCAATGACGCCCGCCTGCTGGGCGAGGGCCAGCGGCCGTTCCAGACCTGGGACGCCCCCTTCGACACCCTGCTTCAGTCCGAGGCCGCGCGCTCGGCCAGCATCCAGCGGACCCTGCTGTGGGGATCGATCGCCGGGTCCCTGATCGCGGCGGTGCTGGGCGGCCTGCTCGCCTTCGCCCAGATCGGGCCGAACCTTCGGGCCCGCAACCGCGTCGAGGCCTGGATCGGCGCCCTGCTGTTCGCCTGTTCGGTCGTCGCCATCCTGACGACGGTCGGCATCGTGTTCTCTCTGCTCTTCGACGCCCTGCGCTTCTTCGAGCGCGTTCCGGTGGCCGAGTTCCTGTTCGGCACCCAGTGGAGCCCGCAGACCGCCATCCGCGCCGATCAGGTCGGCTCGACCGGAGCGTTCGGCGCCGTGCCTCTGTTCGCCGGCACCTTCCTGATCATGCTGATCGCCATGGCGGTCGCCGCCCCGGTCGGCCTGTTCTCGGCTATCTACCTGTCGGAGTACGCCGGGCCGGTCACTCGCGGCGTGGTCAAGCCATTGCTGGAGATCCTCGCCGGGGTTCCGACCGTGGTCTACGGTTTCTTCGCCGCCCTGACGGTGGGACCGGCCTTCCGCGAGTTCTTCAACGGTATCGGGGCCTTGATGATCGGCGGGCCGCTGGACGGTCTCGGCCAGTATCTGATGCTGGTCCAGAATCAGATGGCGCTGGTCGCTGGGGCGGTCATGGGCATCATGCTGATCCCCTTCGTCAGCTCCCTGTCCGACGACATCATCAACGCCGTGCCGCAGAGCCTCAGAGACGGCTCCTACGCCATGGGCGCGACCAAGTCCGAAACGGTCAGCCGCGTGCTGCTGCCCGCCGCCCTGCCGGGCATCGCCGGCGCCCTGCTGCTGGCGGTGTCGCGAGCCATCGGCGAGACCATGATCGTGACCATGGCGGCGGGTCTCGCGGCCAATCTGACCTTCAATCCGCTCGACACCGTCACGACCGTCACGGTGCAGATCGTGACCCTGCTGACCGGCGACCAGGAGTTCGACAGCGCCAAGACGCTCGCCGCCTTCGGCCTGGGCCTGACGCTGTTCCTCGTGACCCTGCTGCTGAACATCATCGCCCAGCGGATCGTCCAGACCTATCGGGAACAGTATGACTGACGCGACCGTCGATCCCGGCGCGGTCCGCGCGGCCCGCGCCGACGCCCTGCAGAAGGGCCTGAAGCGCCGCTATGCCCGCGAGTCGCGCTTTCGCGCCTATGGCCTCCTGGCCATCGCCGTGGCGCTGGGCTTCCTGGTGCTGCTGCTCGGCCGCATCATTGAGCAGGGCCACACGGCCTTCTATTCCAACCAGATCACCGTGCCGGTCTACATGGACCCGGCCCGCATCGACCGCGACTATCCGCAGGGCACCAACTTCCAGCTGATGGTCGCCCAGCAGCAGCTGGCCCGCATGGGGGTCACCGACGATGCCCTGGGCAGCCAGGCCAACGCCTACCGGACCCTGTTGTCCTCCGAGCTCAAGTTCCGCGCCGCCGCCCTCGTCCGCGAAGACCCGTCGGTGATCGGCCAGACGGTCGAGATCACCGCGCCCGTCTCCGACGACGCCGACCTTTACCTGAAGGGCAAGATCACGCGGTCCGAACCGGCCGAGCTTCGCCGCATCTCCGACCAGCAGATGGAATGGCTGGACGCGCTCAAGCGCGACGGCGTGGTCGAGACCGGCTTCAACACCCTGCTGTTCACCCAGGGCGATTCGACCGAGCCCGAACTGGCCGGCGTTCTGGGCGCCGTCGTCGGCTCGGCCCTGATGCTGCTGGTCACGGCCCTGATCGCCATTCCCCTGGGCGTCGGCGCCGCCGTCTATCTGGAAGAGTTCGCCAAGAAGGGCCGGATCACCGACCTGATCGAGGTCAACATCAACAACCTCGCGGCCGTGCCGTCGATCGTCTACGGCCTCCTGGGCCTGGCCCTGTTCATCAACCTGGCCCACCTGCCGCGGTCCTCGCCCCTGGTCGGCGGCCTGGTGCTGGCCCTGATGGCGCTGCCGACCATCATCATCGCCACGCGGTCCTCGCTGAAGGCGGTGCCGCCGTCGATCCGCGAGGCGGCCCTGGCGATGGGCGCGTCCAAGACCCAGACGGTGTTCCACCACGTCCTGCCGCTGGCCATGCCGGGCGTCATGACCGGCACCATCATCTCCATGGCCCACGCCCTGGGCGAGACCGCGCCGCTGCTGCTGATCGGCATGGTCAGCTTCGTGCCGGGCATCCCCGGCGCGATCGACGAGCCCGCCGGCGCCCTGCCGTCGCTCGTCTACATCTGGGAAAACGCGTCCGAACTGGCCTTCCACGAGCGGACGGCCGCCGCGATCCTGGTTCTCCTCGTCTTCATGATCGTCATGAACGCCGCCGCCATCCTGCTGCGCCGGCGCTTCGAACGCCGGTGGTAAGCGCATGAAACTCCCCTTCTTCCGCAGCCCCGACGGCCGCGAGGGCGGCGGCCCCGTCGACCCGACCGAGGCCCCGCGCATGGGCGGACAGGTTCTGCCGGCCGCGACGGCTCCGACCGAGCGTCGCGACGAGACCGTACTTCCCGAGTCTGAGCCGGCTCCGGCCAAGGCCTCGTCCGATACGCCGACCGTCACCGCGCCCAAGGCCCCCGTGGGACCGACCAAGATCGCCGCGCGGGATATCTCGGTCTTCTACGGCGACAAGCAGGCGCTGCACGGCATCAGCCTGGACATTCCCGACAAGACCGTGACCGCCTTCATCGGCCCGTCGGGCTGTGGCAAGTCGACGTTCCTGCGCTGCATCAACCGGATGAACGACACCATCCAGGGCGCGAAGGTCACCGGCCAGATCCTGATGGACGGCCAGGACGTCAACGATCGCTCGGTCGACCCCGTGCTGCTGCGCGCCCAGGTCGGCATGGTGTTCCAGAAGCCCAACCCCTTCCCCAAGACCATCTATGAGAACGTGGCCTACGGCCCCCGCATCCACGGCCTGACCAGCTCCAAAGCCGAGATGGACGCCATCGTCGAGGCCTCGCTGAAGCGCGCCGGCCTGTGGGACGAGGTCGCCGACCGCCTGCACACCGCCGGCACCGGCCTGTCGGGCGGCCAGCAGCAGCGCCTGGTCATCGCCCGCGCCATCGCGGTCAACCCCGAAGTCATCCTGATGGACGAGCCCTGCTCGGCGCTCGACCCCATCGCTACGGCCAAGATCGAGGAACTGATCGACGAGCTGCGCGAACGCTACTGCATCGTCATCGTAACCCACTCCATGGCCCAGGCCGCCCGGGTCAGCCAGCGCACGGCCTTCTTCCACCTGGGTCGCCTGGTCGAGCACGGCGACACCGAGGAAATCTTCACGAATCCCCGCGAGAAGCGCACGCTGGACTACATCACCGGCCGGTTCGGTTAAGGGCGTTGATGAACCAGCACACGGTCAAGGCCTATGGCGACGAGCTGAACCAGCTCACGGCGGAGGTCGCCCGCATGGGCGGTCTGGCCGAGGCCCAGGTCGCCGACGCGGTCGAAAGCGTCGCCCGCCGCGACATCGCGCTCGCCCGCGCCGTAGTGGATCGCGACGGCAAGCTCGACGCCATGCATCGCGACATCGAGAAGAAGGCCATCCGCCTCATCGCCCTGCGCCAGCCAGTGGCGTCGGACCTGCGCAAGACCCTGTCGGCCATGAAGCTGGCGACCGATCTGGAGCGCACGGGCGACCTGGCCAAGAACATCGCCAAGCGGGCGCTGAGCCTGGCCGAGACTGAGCCCATGCAGCCCCTGACCCGCTCGATCGAGCGCATGGGCAAGCTGGTGTCGATGCGGCTGCGCGACGTGCTGGACGCCTATACGGCGTCGGAGATCGACCGGGCCATGGCCGTCTGGGCCTCCGACGACGAGGTCGACGAGCACTACAACGCCCTGTTCCGGGAACTGCTGACCTACATGATGGGCGACCCGCGCACGATCGGCGCCTGTACCCATCTGCTGTTCATGGCCAAGAACCTGGAACGCATCGGTGACCACGCGACCAACATCGCCGAGGTCATCCACTATGAGATCACGGGTGACGAGATGTCCGGCGAGCGACCCCGCTGGCAGCCCTCGCCCGGAGACTGGGACGCCGACACCGGCCACATGCCGATGCCGCCGCCCGCGAACTGACTGCCTGACGGAGAGACCTGAATGCAGCCCTATATCCTGGTGATGGAAGACGAGGACGCCCTGGCGACGCTCCTCCAGTACAACCTCGAAAAGGAGGGCTACGACGTCGTCATCGCCGCCGACGGCGAGGAAGGCCTGGTACAGATCGACGAGCGCCAGCCGGATCTGGTCCTGCTGGACTGGATGCTGCCCAAGGTTTCCGGCATCGAGGTCTGCCGCCGTATCCGCGGCCGGCCCGAGACTCGCAACCTGCCGATCATCATGCTGACGGCCCGGGGCGAAGAGAGCGATCGCGTGCGCGGCCTTGACACCGGTGCCGACGACTATCTGACCAAGCCCTTCTCGATGACCGAGCTGATCGCCCGCATCCGCGCGGTCCTGCGCCGCATCCGGCCGGGTCTGGCCGACGACCGCGTCGGCCACGGCGATATCGTCATCGACCGCGTGGCCCACCGGGTGAAGCGCGCGGGCAAGGAGGTCCACCTGGGCCCGACCGAGTTCCGCCTGCTCGACCACTTCATGCGCCACCCGGGCCGGGTGTTCAGCCGCGAACAGCTGCTGGACGCCGTCTGGGGCAGTGACGTCTACGTCGAGGCCCGCACCGTCGACGTCCACGTCGGCCGTCTGAGGAAGGCGCTGAACGTCGACGAGAGCGCCAATCCGATCCGCACCGTCCGTTCGGCCGGCTATTCGCTGGATCTGGAGGGGTAGGGCGAGCCTACTCCGACCCGGGGATCGGCCGCATGGGCGTCAGGTCGTTCGACCCCATTCCGGGATTGCCCACGCTGGTGGCGCCCTGACGCATGGCGGGGTCCAGGTGCGCGCCCGCGCAACCCGCTCCCAGGTTTGATCCCGGACAATCACCCGGCCCCACGATCCCGATCCCACCCGACAGCGGCCGACGCCGCGCCTCGTACTGGGCCAGCGCCCGCGCGCCGTCCCTTGCGAACTGGGCCTCGCGGCGGGCCTCGGAGGCGTTGAGTGTGCGCGGACCCACCGGTCCGGCGCGCCCGGCGGCCGCATTGAAGCGCTCATCGCACAGGGCCTGCTCGCCCGCGTTCAGGCGACCGTCCATGGTCCGGCAGCCGGCGGGGCCCGTCCTCAGCGACCGGGCCACGGCCGCCCGCGTGCCTTCCGGCGTCACCCGCCAGGCGTCCTCCGGCGCGGGCGGCGATCCGGCCGGCGCGCCCGCTGCGACGCGGGGCGACGGCGGAGCGGGTGTGTCCTCATCATCGTCCAGGCTCGGCACGCGTTCGCTCGTCGGGGTGGCCGACAGAGCGGGAGCCGTCTCGACGGCCCGGGCGAGGGTCGGCTCGCGCGCGGTCTCGCCCTCCAGCAGGGGGCGCGGCTCCATCTCGAGGAAGATCGGCGGGGGCAGGGCGTCGAACGCTGGGGCTTCCGCCGTATCGGCCATCCGGAGCGCCAGCGCCGTCAGGATCAGGCCGTGAAAGGCGATCGACCCCAGCAGGATCGCGGCGGTCCGCCGCCCCGCCGGGGCGGTCGGGTCGATGGCCTTCGCGATCCTGAACGCCGCGTGCGCCACGCACCCTCCACCCCGACGCGGCTACGCTGAACACGGACCGTGGCGGCATCAGGGCAGCCGATGTCTTCGATTCAAGGGGTGCCCTTCAGGCCGTTCAGCATGACTTCCGCCTGATCCAGACGCTCGAACACGTCGGCCGCGTCTCCACTGAGGCAGCCCGCGTCGAAGTTCAGGGCTTGGTCCTCGTGCCCCGACTGCGACCAGATCACGCTGCCATAGGCCCCGTCGGTCATGGTGCGGCGGCATTCGAAGCGGACGCCCTCATAGGGGGCGAACACGGCGCGGAAGGCGTCGAACTGCTCGACCGACACGGGAAAGGCGACCGCCGGTCCGTCGCCGCGGATGTAGCGGCCCTCGCCACCCCGCGGCAGGGTCCATTCGACCAGACGGTTGCCCCAGGACCGCCAGACCAGGGTCATGCGCTCCGGAGCGGGCAGGGCCGGAGGCGGCGTCCAGCGCGCGCGGGCCCAGGCCTGCATCAGGTCGTAGGCCCGACTGATGTTGCGACTGGCGGCGTCGTGACGGTCCGTATAGCAGAGCGTCTCATGGGGACGTCGTAACTCCCGTCCGTCGTCTCGCCACAGGATGTAGCCGGCCCTCGAGGGGTTGGCGTTGGGGTCATCGCACACCAGGCCGCCCTCCCGATAAGGCCTCAGCAGATCGCGGATGCGGCGATACTCACGCGGGGTGACCTGGAACGACCAGTCCTCGCTGTCGCCGACGCGGAACCTGGCGGCCCCGGTCTCTTCCAGCGAAAAGAACATCACGTCCTCATGCCAGACCACCGCGATGCGATCCGGGGTGGGCTGGGCCCGCGCGGCTCCGGCGGAAAAGGCCGATCCGAGCAGCAGCAAAAGGATGATGGCGACGCGTGTCATGGGGCCCTCCGCCGGACAGCTAAGCCCGCAGAGACGCTGGGATCAATGTCTGCGGGTGCGACGGAAGCATCCTGTCAGTTCCGGTGTTCCACCCGGTGCCGCCCGGCCACCATGCGCACGAAGGGCAGAGGGCGGTCGGGGTTCGACAGCCGTTCCGACACCTCGCCCAGCACGAAGCGCGTGATGGCCGGCAGGTCCAGCGCGCGCGCGTCCTCCAGCGCCAGCCAGGCGATCTCGTCCAGCTCTCCCGACCCGGCGGTCGGCTCCGGCGCCAGCAGGGCCTCGGCGTCGGTCAGGAAGAACCGGGCGTCGAACCGACGCGTTCGCCCCGGGGGGGTGATGGCGCGCGCGACATAGGTCAGGGCCGCCAGATCGGGCAGGGCGCCCGCCTGCCGGAACTCGCGCCACGGCCCGGCGACGGACAGGGATGGGGCCGCCTGCCCGACGATCAGCCCTGTCTCCTCGAAGGTCTCGCGAACAGCGGTCAGGCACAGGGCACGGGCGCGCCGGGGACCGACTTCGGCCTCCAGCCGCTCGCGCGTGGTCCCGTCCGGCTCGCTGCCCGCCGCCGCCGTGAAATCGGACCGGTCGATCCGCCCGCCGGGAAACACCCATTTGGACGCCATGAAGACATGCCCCGGCGCCCGCCGCCCCATCAGCACTTCGGGGCGGCGTCCCTTGCGAACCAGGATCAGCGTCGCGGCGTCCTTGGGCCGTTGACGAAGACCGGGCCGCGCGGGCGCGTCGGCCAGGTCCTGGGCGGCGTCGAAGGGTTCGGGCGGAGCCATCACCTTCCGTTGCCACGCTCCGGGCGAGCGGGAAAGCGGGACGGTTCAGCCGAGCACACGGCCGATCCGGATCAGCGCGCCGCTGGGGTCGCTGACCGAGAACTCATAGGTCCCCCAGGCTCGGGCATGCGGCCCTTGTGGCTCGAGGATCAGCTCACGCACCCGATCGGCCACGGCGTCCACGTCGTCGACATACAGATACAGCCCCAGAGGATTGTCCTCGATCCGACCCGGCCATCCGGGGGTCGACCGCAGATGGATGCGCCAGCCCCGGCCGTCGTCCATCAGGCGATAGTCGCCGTAGTCGCTGACGGTTTCGAACCCGAGGCGACGGTAGAAGGCCTCGCTGGCGTTGATGTCGCGGGCAGGCACGATGGCCGCGACGTGGTGGTCCTCACTCATGCGGCGTCTCCTCTTGGCCGGATCATCATGACCGCCGCGACCGACAGCGACCAGAGGGCGAAAACCGCCAGGCTGGTCGCCGCGACCGTCAGGCTGAAGCCTCCGTCCATGATGTTCCACCAGACGGCGAGCCCGGCCATGCCGATGCCGAGTGTCGCGCTGACCTTGCCCACCATCCCCAGCCGCCAAAGCCCCGGCGCCCAGACCGCTGCGCCCGCCGCGACCAACAGGCTCCCGAGCGAGGTCAGGCTCTGGTTCAGCGCCCACAGCACATGGCCGCCCGCCGCATGCACAGCCGGGTCGGCGGTCTGAGCCGCGAGTCTGGCGACGGCGAAGCCGTTGACGATCGCCGCGCCGGACAGGGCGAGAAAGCCCGCTCCGATCAGGAGGGTGCCGGCGCGCGTCAGGAGCGCTCGCTCGCCGAGCCTGCGTCGAACGCCGTCCAGCCCCACCGACAGGGCGATCAGGCAGGCGATCATGGCCCCGTGGACGAGACTGTTGCTCCAGTCCGATAGAAGGTGACCGTCCTCGCCGGCATGGGAGGCCGAGGTCGGGTGATGCAGCATCAGGAAGATCGCCGCCAGGGTCGCGCCCGCGATCAGGGCGCCGTCGGTGCGGTCGTGTCGGTCGATGTCGGGGATCATGGCGTGTCCTTCCTGGCGTTCGCGGAGGTGTCGCGCGACGGCGGCATCGAGGCGACGAACGATCCAGGCGTTTCGGCCGTTAGCGGACATTTGGACGGAACTGTCCGCCTCACCGGGTGGAGATCGGCTGGCGCGGCGCCGCCGATGGGCTAGGCTCGCCCACATGTCGGATGCCCACGACTTCGACCGGCGCAGCCACAGGACGCGAAAGGCGATCTTCGAGGCCTTCACGCGGCTGATCTTCGCGCGCCGTTACAGCGCCATCCGTACGACCGACCTGATCGAGGCGGCGGGGGTCGGCCGCTCGACCTTCTATGAGCACTTCCGGAACAAGGATGACGTGATGGTCTGGGCCATCGACCCGGTGTTCGAGCCTCTCGCCGAGGCCGGGGCGGGGAGGGCCAGCCTGCCGCACCTGCACTTCGTCCTCGACCACCTGTGGGAGCGCCGGGCGCTGGCCCGCGTCATGTTCGAGCCGCCGCTGGGCCCCAAGCTCCAGCGCAAGCTGGCGGCGATGATCGAGGCGCGGCTTCGGACAGATGTCTCGGCTGACGTGCCTGCGGCCCTGACGGCCACGGCCGCCGCCGCGTCCCAGCTGGCCATGCTGCGCCTGTGGCTGACCGGCGAGGTCGCCTGCGAGCCCGCGATCCTGGCGCGCCGGCTGTCGGAGCACCGCGGCTAGCGCGGCGTGTCTCCTGCCATCAGATTGTCGAAGCGAGGATCAGCCGGCTTCCGCTTCACCTTCAGCCTCGGCCTCGCCACCGAGGGCGATCGCGGCGATCTGGGCCTCCAGCGCCTGACGGACCTCCGGCGAGCAGTCGCTGGCCGGGGTTGTCGTCTCGGCGGGCGCGGTTGCGGAAGGCGCGACGATCAGGTCCTCGACCAGGCTCTCGGCGGCGGCGCGCAGCGGCGGTTCCTCGATGCCCGCGACGGCGGTCTGCGCCAGACGGGTCGCGTCCACATCCTGCCAGCCGCAGGTCGCGGCGGCCTGGCGCAAGGTCTGGGCCGCGCGGATGCCCTGAACGATCTCGGGGTTGCTGGCTTCCAGCGCGGCAAGGGCGGCGTCGCGCCCGGCCTTTTCCAGATCGACCTCGCCGCAGGCCGAGACGGTGAGCGCCATTACGGTCGACAGGGCCAGAACGAGACGAGGCATGGCGATCACTCCCTTGCGAATGCCCTCAAGACTTAGGTCGCGCGGAGCGGTTCGAAAAGCGGGACCGATCGCCTTCCTTACCCGTCCTGTGGACGTCAGCGACGGATCAGCGCCGCTTGCCCTTGCGCACGCCCTTCAAGCCGCCTGACGGCTTGCCGCCACGCGGTGGCTTGGGTCCCCCTGGCCGGCCCTTGCCCCGCGACGGACGGTCATCGTCGCCCCGGCCCCGCATCCCGAGCCGCGGCGCGGGCGCGTTCGGATCGCGAGGCTCCGGATCGCTCAGCATCTCGAACAGCAGTCCCCCGGTGATCGGCGTGGCCTCCGTCAGCTTGACCTCCACCATCCGCCCTAGGGTGTAGCGCTGGCCCGAGCGTTCGCCGACCAGGGCATGGGCGCGGTCGTCGTGGGTGAAGTACTCGTTGCCCAGCGATGAGACGGGCACGAGGCCATCGGCGCCGGTCTCGTCCAGCCGCACGAACAGGCCGAAGCGGGTCACGCCGGTGATCCGGCCCGTGAAGGTCGCGCCGACGCGGTCCTGCAGGAAGGCGGCGACATAGCGGTCCATGGCGTCGCGTTCGGCGGCCATGGAGCGGCGCTCGGTCGTCGTCACCTGATCGGCGATGGCGGGCAGTTCGGCGATTTCCCGGTCCGTCAGCCCGTCCTTGCCCAGGCCGAGCGCGCGGATCAGCCCTCGGTGCACGATCAGGTCCGAGTAGCGCCGGATCGGCGAGGTGAAGTGGGCGTAGCGGTCCAGGTTCAGCCCGAAGTGGCCGACGTTCTCGGCCGAATAGATCGCCTGCATCTGGCTGCGCAGCACCACCTCGTTGACGACCTCGGCGTGGGGGCCGTCGCGGGTCTCGTCCAGCAGTTTGTTGAACCGCTTGGTCGTCGGGGCCTCGCCCTTGTTCCACGGCTTGCCGATGGTCGACAGGAAATCGGCGAGGTTGAACACCTTCTCCTGGCTGGGCGTGTCGTGGACCCGGTAGATCAGGGGCGTCTTCTTCTGCTCCAGGGTTTCGGCGGCGCAGACGTTGGCCTGGACCATCATCTCCTCGATCAGCCGGTGGGCCTCCAGGCTGACGCGCTTTTCGATCGAGGCGATGCCGCCGTCCGGCGACATGCGGATGCGACGCTCGGCGCTGTCGATGGCCAGCGGGCTGCGCTTGATCCGCCCCTTCAGCATCGTCCGATAGGCGTTCCACAGCGGATAGAGGATGGTCTCCATGATCGGGCCGGTGGCGTCGTCCGTCTCGCCGTCGATCGCCGACTGCGCCTGCTCGTAGGACAGTTTGGCGTGCGAACGCATCAGGCCGCGGTGGAACCTGTGGCCCAGTTTCCGGCCATCCTTGTCGAACACCATCCGCACGGCCAGAGTGGCGCGGTTCTCGCCCTCCTTCAGGCTGCACAGGCCGTTCGACAGCCGCTCGGGCAGCATGGGCTCGACCCGGTCCGGGAAGTAGGTGGAGTTTCCCTTGGCGCGGGCCTCGCGGTCCAGGCTGGTGCCCGGCCGGACGTAGGCTGCGACGTCGGCGATGGCGACCCAGACCACCCAGCCGCCCTCGTTCTTCGGATCCTCGTCGCGGGCTGCATAGACGGCGTCGTCATGGTCGCGGGCGTCGGCGGGGTCGATGGTGACGAAGGGAATGTCCCTGAGATCGTCGCGGCCCTTCAGGGTCGGCAGGTCCTGGTTCTCGGCCTCCTGCTCCACCGCTTCCGAGAAGCCCATCGGCACGCCGTGGGTGTGGATCGCGATAAGGGAGGCGGCGCGGGGGTCGTCCTCGCGGCCGATCGTCTCCAGGATCTTGCCGCGCTTGGGGCTGTACCGCTGGTCGCCCTTCTCGATCGTGGCCAGCACCAGATCGCCGTCGCGCAGGTCGGTCGCCTGGACCTGGGGGACGAGCAGCACGTCCTTTGAGCGCCGGTCGACCGGCTCGACGCGGGTCTCCCTGTTGGACTTGCGGATGACGCCGAGGACGCGGTTCGTCGCCGTGTCCAGCTTCTTGATCAGCCGGGCTTCCCAGCCGTTCGGCCCGTGCTCGAACTTGGCCAGAACGCGGTCGCCTAGGCCGGGCGCGGGGCCGGGCTTTCCCTTGTCCGGGATGAGCAAGGCCTTGGGCGCGTCCGTCGAGGCTTCGACCATGCGGACGTAGAGCTCGCCGTCGTTGTCCTTCTCGACCACGTCGGCCACGCCGACAGGGGGCAGGGCTCCGGCCTCGGAGAAGCCCTTCCTGCCGCGCTTGCCCAGTTTTCCGGCGGCTTCGAGCTCGCGGATCATCTCGCGCAGGCGGCGGCGGTCTTCGCCCTTCAGGCCGAAGTGGCGGGCGATGTCGCCCTTCTCGGCGCTGCCCGCGTCGCGCAGGAAGGCCAGCAGAGTGGCCTCGTCCGGCAGTCCGGCGGCGGGGCGTTTGGGTGTCTTTGTCATTCAGTCTTTCGGTTCGCCGGGCGCAAGGCCTTCAGCGGGATTGAGATAGGGAACGCCCAGGGCGGCGGCGGCGCGCGCCATGCCACGATCGAGAGTCAGAAGGGTCGCGCCCAAACGGTGGGTGGCGGCGATATGGATGGCGTCGGGGGCGCCGAGGGCGACATCAGGCTGGCGCACGAAATCCGTCGCCAAGGCGATATCGTCTGGCAGGACAAGAACGGCTTCGGCCATGGTATCCACCCAGCCGTCCAGTTCGGCGAAGACGGTTCGATAGAAATCGATGGACCACCGATCCACACGTCCTAACCGTGCCAACGCCGCCGAACACTCCGCCATCGCAAAGTCGCTCAGGACAAAATCATCTTCGCTTTCGTCGAGAAGTGAATGAACCGCGGTGCTGGCACCTTGCCGAGTGATCAGTGCGACGACGATGCTGGCATCGAGGTAAAGGATCACTCTGGGTCGCCGTCGCGCATGGCCCGAACAAGTTCAACGGCAGATATGGAAGCAGCAGGCCGGGCGTCTCGACGCCGCGCGAACTCCTTCATGAAGGCTCGACGCTCCTCGAGCGTCAGAGGCGTGCGGACGATCGGCGGCGCCCGTAACTCGGCAACTGGCTTGCCGTGACGGGTGATGGTGATCTTCTCGCCCTCCTGAACCCGATCGAGCAGGTGGGTGAAGTTGTTCTTGGCTTCGGCGACGCCGTAGGTGGCCATGGTGGTCTCCAAGATTATGGCCATAAATATAGCCATAAACCGGGAGGTCGACAACGGGTTGTCCCTGTGCCGAGCCGCGCCTAGCTTCCGGCCTCGAATCCGGAGCTCTTCATGTCCCTCGCCCCCGCCCCGATCCTCAGCGCTCCGACCGGCTCGCTGCTCGACCTGATCGGCAAGACGCCGATGGTGGAGGTGACGCGGATCGACACCGGCCCCTGCCGTCTGTTCCTGAAGCTGGAAGCCCAGAACCCCGGCGGCTCCATCAAGGACCGCATCGCCCTGTCGATGATCGAGGCGGCGGAGCAGGAGGGGTGGCTGAAACCCGGAGGCACCATCGTCGAGGCGACGGCCGGAAACACGGGCCTGGCCCTGACCCTGGTCGGTCAGGCCAAGGACTACAAGGTGTTGCTGGTGATCCCCGACAAGATGTCGAAGGAAAAAATCCAGCATCTGCGCGCCATGGGCGCCGAGGTTCGCTTGACCCGCTCCGACGTGGGTCACGGCCATCCAGAGTATTACACCGACATGGCCGAGCGGCTGGCCCAGCAGATTCCAGGCGGGTTCTTCGTGAACCAGTTCAACAATCATGCGAACTCGGCCGCCCATGTGAAGACGACCGGGCCGGAAATCTGGGAGCAGATGGGCGGTCAGATCGACGCCTTCGTCGCAGGCATCGGCTCAGGCGGGACCATCACCGGGATCGGCCAGTTCCTGAAAAGCCAGGGGTCGAACGCCCAGATCATCCTGGCCGATCCGGTCGGCTCGATCCTGGCGGGCATCGTCAATGACGGCGTCCCGGGACCGGACGGCAGCTATACCGTCGAGGGCATCGGCCAGAGCTTCGTGCCCGATACGGCCGACATGAGCCTGATCGACAAGGCCTATTCCATCTCGGATGCGGAGGCGATCGCCACGGTGCGCGAGCTGCTGCTGAAGGAAGGCATCCTGGCGGGCTCGTCGTCCGGAACCTTGATCGCCGCCGCCCTGCGCTGGTGCCGCGAACAGACCGAGCCCAAGCGCTGCGTGACCTTCGTCTGCGACACCGGGGCGAAGTACCTCAGCAAGGTCTACAACGACGCCTGGCTGGCCGATCAAGGGTTGGGCGCCCGCGAACTGCATGGCGACCTGTCGGATCTGATCAGCCGGAAGTACGAGAACGGCGACGTGATCACGGCGGGCCCGGACGACACCCTGGACACCGCCTTCAAACGCATGCGCTCGGCCGACGTCAGCCAGCTGCCGATCATCCAGGACGGCCGTCTGGTCGGCATTCTGGACGAGAGCGACCTGGTTCACGTCATGAACACCGACGAGATCACCCGCAAGGAACGCTTCGCCAAGCCGGTGTCCTCAGCCATGACCCGCGATCTGGACACGGTCCAGGTGTCGGAGCCTCTGGACGCCCTGATCCCCCTGTTCGACCGCGACCGGGTGGCGATCGTGCTGGACGGTGAAAAGTTCGTGGGCCTGATCGCCCGCGTCGATCTGATCAACCACCTGAGCCTGAACCGCTGATTGGGATAGTGCACGATATGCACTATATTCGCAGCTGGTGACGCTCTATCGAGCGCCATCGTGGAAGATCGCGGTCTATGGCCGAGACCATGGCGTTCCGCACTTCCACATCGAAGGCAAAGGTTGGAGGTGTTCCGTGTCCATCGCGACGCTCGAAATGATCATCGGCGATGCCCCCAAGGCGGCCCTCACCGAGGCTGTCGCCTGGGCCTCGGGACGACGGGCGGACTTGCTGAAGACCTGGCACGAGCTGAACCCATGAGTGGCGAAGCGACCCATGCCCTTCGGTCGGTTCGCGCGCTGGATGGTTTCCGGTTGGCGATCGAATGGAGCGACGCCGAGGCGGCGACGATCGATCTGTCCACAACCGTCAAGACGCGGCCATTCCGAACCTTGTCGGCCCCCGAAGTCTTCAACAAGGTCGAGCTCGGCGACTGGGGCCAATCGGTGATCTGGCCCGGCGATATCGAGATCGGCGCGGACTCGCTCTGGCTCGACAGTCTGACGTTCTGGGGCCGAGAAGACACCCGCGCCTTCCTGGAATGGCGACTGCGCAACGGGCTGTCGCTGACGGGCGCTGCCGAGGCGCTCGGCCTGTCGCGGCGAACCGTCGCCTACTATTCCGGAGGGCGGCCCGTTCCGCGCTCCATCCTGCTGGCCTGCAAGGGCTGGGACGCATTGAAGGCCGCCTGAATCGATGATCAAGAACAGCCAGGGTTTCTCGACCCGCGCCATCCATGCGGGCCAGCGTCCGGACCCAACGACCGGCGCGGTGATGACGCCCATCTACGCCACCTCGACCTATGCCCAGGAAAGCCCGGGGGTGAACCAGGGCTATGAGTACGCCCGGGGAAAGAACCCGACGCGCGAGGCGTTCGAGGCCTGCATCAATGACCTGGAAGGCGGGGTCCAGGCCTTCGGCTTCGCCTCGGGCATGGCGGCGACGTCCACGGCGCTGGAGCTGCTGGACGCCGGCTCGCACATCGTCACGGGCGACGATCTGTATGGCGGGTCGTGGCGGCTGTTCGAACGGGTGCGGCGGCGTTCGATGGGGCTGGATTTCGCCTATGTGGACATGGCGGACCTGTCGGCGGTCGAGGTGGCGATCACGCCGAAGACGAAGATGATCTGGGCCGAGACGCCGACCAATCCGTTGATGAAGCTGGCGGACATCGCGGGCCTTTCGGCGATCGCCAAGGCGTATGGCCTGCTGCTGGTGGTCGACAATACCTTCGCCACGCCCTGGAGCCAGCAGCCGCTCAGCCTCGGCGCCGACATCGTCATGCATTCGGCGACCAAGTATTTGAATGGCCATTCCGACGTGATCGGCGGGGTGCTGGTGGCGCGGGACGCCGAGATCGCGGCCCAGCTCAAGTTCCTTCAGAACTCGGTCGGCGGCGTCATGGGTCCGTTTGACGCCTTCCTGGTCAACCGGGGTCTGAAGACGCTCGGCATTCGCATGAAGGCGCACAATGACAATGCGCTGGAGGTCGCTCGCTGGCTGGAAGACCGGGCGGGCGTGTCGCGCGTCCTGTATCCTGGCCTGATCAGCCATTCGCAGCATGAGCTGGCCGCGCGTCAGATGAACGGCCGGTTCGGCGGCATGGTGACCTTCTTCGTGGACGGCGATCTGTCGCGAACCAAGCAGGTGCTGGAGCGGTTCGAGGTCTTCACCCTGGCAGAGTCGCTGGGCGGCGTCGAAAGCCTGGTGAACCACCCGGCCATCATGACCCACGCCTCTGTGCCCAAGGAGGTCCGGGAGGCCGGTGGCGTGACCGACAATCTGGTGCGTCTGTCGGTGGGGGTCGAGGATCTCGAGGATCTGATCGCGGACCTGGATCAGGCGCTGGCCTGACACGAAAAAGGGCGGCCCGACGGGCCGCCCTCCGATCGACTGGTGGGAGCCCTAGCCCTTCGGCAGAAGCACCGCGTCGATGACGTGGATCACGCCGTTGGTGCAGGCGATGTCGGCCGAGACGACCTTGGCGCCGTTGACGGTGACACCATTCGTGCCGTCGACGTCCAGGTTCTCGCCGTTGACCGAGGCCGGGTTCAGCGTCTTGCCGGCGATGTCGGCGGCGTGGACCGCGCCCGACAGGACGTGAAGCGTCAGGATGGCCGTCAGCTTGTCCTTGTTCTCGGGTTTGACGAGGTCGTCGACCGTGCCGGCCGGAAGCTTGGCGAAGGCGTCGTCAGACGGGGCGAAGACCGTGAAAGGGCCAGCGCCCTTGAGGGTCTCGACCAGGCCGGCGGCCGTGACGGCGGCGACCAGGGTGGTGAACGAACCGGCGGCGACGGCGGTGTCGACGATGTCGTGAGTTTCGGTGGCCATGGTGTCGTTCCTGATTTCAGAGAGGTCAGGAAGTGGCTCGATATTGCGAAAGCGCAATAGACCTGCGGCTAAGTGACTGTCTGATACTTTATTGTGGAACGAAGTCGAAAGAAATGCGGAGGCGTTTTTCAACACCTCCGCATTCGGACATTAGTTAGGGACGGAAACAGCGTCGGTGACGTGGATCACGCCGTTCGAGGTGGCCACGTCGGGCACGGCGACGGTGGCGACGCCGCCGTTCTCGTCGGTCAGGATGACCGAGCCGTCACGCAGCGAGGCGGTCAGGGTGTCGCCCGACACCGTGGTGATCGCGGCCGATCCACCGCCCGCCTGGATCAGGGCGATGACGTCGGCGGCCATCACGCGGCCGGCCACGACGTGATAGGTCAGGACCTTGGTCAGCATCGCGCGGTTGGCGGGCTGGAGCAGGGTCTCGACCGTGCCGGCCGGCAGGGCGGCGAAGGCGTCGTTGGTCGGGGCGAAGACCGTGAACGGACCGGGGCCCGACAGGGTCTCGACCAGGCCGGCGGCTTGGACGGCGGCGACCAGGGTGGTGTGCGCCTCGGAGGCGACGGCGGCGTCGACGATGGTCTGCTGCGACTGCATCTGGCTGTGGCCGCCACCGTGATGGTCGGCGAGGGCGGCGGGGGCGGCGGCGAGCAGGGCGGCGGCCGAAACGGCACCGGCAAGGCGGGTGAACGTCATGGAATGTTTCCTGAGCTTGCGATCGCCATGCTGCGATCGAGGCCAACAACGGCGTTCCCGACCGTTTGGATGCTCCGCCGCTTGCCGCGCGGCGAGCCGCCGCACGTGTCGCACCCCGGGACATGCAGACGTTAGAAAGCGATCAACACCGCCGCCACGAGGGCGTCTTCATAGTGCTCGCCCTGGTCTCCGATGTCCGTGCCATGCCAGGCCAGTTCCAGTTCGGCCACGTCGGTCAGGGCGTAGGCCGCCCCCGCGCTCCAGCCCGTGTAGTCCGGCCCCTTGTCCTGTTCGCGTCGCCCGACCATCACCGCGCCTTGCAGCCGGTCGACGATGGGCCAGCGCATACGGGTCTCGATCCAGCTCCAGGCTTCCGTCGAGCCCAGGCCGTCCGGCGAATGCTCGACGCGCAGGCGAGTGTCCACCGCGCCGAAGTCGCGCATGACGTCGAACTGAAATTCGACGGCGGCGTAGTCCTGGCCGGGGTCGGCGTTCACTCGCCACTTGTGCGACACGGACGCGTCGAAATCGAAGCCGCCACCCGAGCCCTGCCAACCCGCCTCGATCTCGGTTTCGACCGTCGAACCTGCGGAGTCGATCGTCTCGAACTCGGCGTCGGCGTAGAAGCCGTTGGCGGCGTTGTACTGGACCTCGCCGAAGACATAGGGGTCGCCACCGCTTTTGGACGCGCCCTTGGAGCGGTTGTCGGTCGCGTCGCCCAGCTCGAACGTCCAGGGCGAGGTCCGGTCGGGATCATAACGCGCGTTGTCCCGATCCTGAGCCACTGCAGTGGTGGACAGGGCGGCGATGAGGATGAGGGCGGAGAGCAGCGGACGGATCATCCGCCGCTGTCTAGGCGACGCCGACTTTCTTGGCGAACTCTTCCGTCGCCTGAGCGTATTCGGAGCGCAGCCGCCTGACCAGTTCGCCGGCCGGAACGACGTCGTGGACCGCGCCCGCGCCCTGACCCGCCGACCAGACCGTCTTCCACGCCTTGGCCTCGTCGCCCATGTCCAGCTTGTGGTCGGGCAGGACCTTGGGGTCGATGCCGTTCGCCTGCAGCGACTTGGTCATGAAGTTGGCCGGAATGCCCGAGACGGCGGCGGTGTGGACGATGTCCGTCGCCCCGCTCTCGATGATCATGTCCTTGTAGGCGTCCGGTGCCATCGCCTCGGTCGTGTTGATGAACCGCGTGCCCATATAGGCGAAGTCGGCCCCCATCATCAGGGCGCCGGCCACGTCCTGGCCCGTGGACAGACAGCCCGACAGGATGATCGTGCCCTTGAAGAAGGTGCGGACCTCGTTGATCAGGGCGAAGGGGTTGATGATGCCCGCGTGGCCGCCCGCGCCGTTGGCCACCAGGATCAGGCCGTCGACGCCGCTCTCGGCCGCTTTTCGGGCGTGACGCACATTGGCGATGTCGTGGAACACCACGCCGCCGTATCCGTGGACCGCGTCGACCACGTCGCGAACGGCCCCCAGCGAGGTGATGATCAGCGGGACCTTCTCCTCGACCGAGACCATCATATCGGCCATCAGGCGCGGGTTGGTCGGATGGACAATGTGGTTGACGCCAAAGGCCGCCGCGTCAGGTTTCAGCCGGGATTTGATCTCGTGCAGCCACTCCCGATAGCCCTCGGTGGTGCGCTGGTTCAGCGACGGGAAGGTGCCGATCACCCCGGCGTTGCAGGTCTCGACCACCAGGTCCGGACCGGACACCAGGAACATGGGCGCCGCGATCACCGGCAGCTTGAGGCCCTTGGTCAGGGAGGCGGGGATGGCCATGAGTTCGCTCCGTTTTGTTTGGCTACGCTTAACCGGCTGCGGGTGGGGAAGGCAAATCCGGAAACGCCGCGCGATTAACCCCTGAGGCCCAAGGGCGCCGTAATCTTCCACAGCCTGTCAATACTCCGGGTGTTCTATGTATGTTCTTTCGAGCCAAGGTCAGAGCCGTGGCGTGACCTTGATCGTGGTTAAATCTCGTCAACTAATCCCATTGTTGCCCATCTCATCCCATGCTATCCCATCAACGTGATTTGGGGAGCGGCGTCGGCGTTCGGCGCGGGGATAGACAGGGGCGGGCCGCAGGGTCCGATGGGCAGGCGTGTTTCTCTCGACCTATGAGAAGCAGCTGGACGGCAAGCGCCGTCTCTTGATCCCCCAGGAATTCCGCACGGCCGAGAACGGCGCCGAACACGGCGTGTTCTGCTTCTTCTCGGTGGAATCCGACTGTCTGGAAGCCGGTGGCGACCTCCTGATGGCTCAATATGTCGCCCTGATCGAAAGCCTGCCGTTCGGCGACGACTGGCGCACCGCGCTGGAAGAGACCGTCTATGCGGGCCAGAAGCCGTTGGCGTATGACTCGGGCGGCCGCATCACCCTGCCCGAAGGCCTGATCGAGGACGCCGGCCTTTCCGAGGACGTCGTCATCGTCGGCATGGGGCCCCGGTTCCAGATCTGGGACCGCGCCCGCTGGATGGGCCGCAAGGAAGAGCGCCGCCAGCTGGCCCGCAAGGCCATGCGCGAACGCGGCGAGTTCGTGCGTCGCCGCCTGCCGGGGAACGACCAGTGAGCGGCCCGCATGCTCCGGTCCTCCTGGCCGAGGTGATCGAGGCTCTGGTCCCGCGACCCGGTGACGTCGTGATCGACGCCACCTTCGGTGCCGGGGGCTATACGCGCGCCATCCTGGCGACGGGGGCAGAGGTCTTCGCGCTCGACCGCGATCCGACGGTCCAGCCGCACGCCGACGCCGTGGCCAACGATTTTCCCGGCAAGTTCCAGCTGGTCCGCACGGCCTTCTCGGGCCTGTCGGAAGCCTTCGCCGACAGTGGCAAGGCGCGGCTGGACGGGGCGGTGTTCGATATCGGCGTGTCGTCGATGCAGCTGGACCAGGCCGAGCGCGGCTTCTCCTTCATGCGCGACGGGCCGCTCGACATGCGCATGTCCGGCGAAGGCGAGAGCGCGGCCGACATCGTCAACGGCTGGGACCACGGACCGCTGGCCCATATCCTCAAGCTCTACGGCGAGGAACGTCAGTCGGGACGCATCGCCACCGCGATCCTGCGCCGCCGCGCCAGCCAGCCTTTCACCCGCACGCTGGATCTGGCCGAGGTCGTCGAAAAGGCCCTGGGCGGCCGTCGCGGTGCCCCAACCCATCCGGCGACCCGGACCTTCCAGGCGCTGCGCATCGCCGTGAACGATGAACTCGGTGAGCTGACCGCGGGGCTGGAGGCGGCCGAGGCGACGCTGTCGCCCGGCGGCCGTCTGGCGGTCGTGACCTTCCACTCGCTGGAAGACCGCATTGTGAAGGCCTTCCTGACCGAGCGCAGCGGCAATGCGCCCGGCGGCTCGCGCCATGCCCCTGTCGCCGTCGAGACCCGCAAGCCCAGCTTCACCCTGCAGTTCAAAGGCGCCCGCGAGGCCGGGCAAGCCGAACTGGCCGCCAACCCCCGCGCCCGCTCGGCCCGTCTGCGCGCCGCCGTCCGCACCGAGGCCCCGGCCTGGAAGGCGGCGGCATGACCCGCAATCCCGTCCAGACCCTGTTCGACTGGAAGGTCCGCGGCGTCCGCTGGATCGAGATCATCCTGTTGGTCATCGTCGTGGCGCTGGTGCTGTCGGTTTATGTCGCAAAGGCCGGGGCCGCGCGCGAAAGCGCCCGCATCAGCCAGCTGGAACGCGAGATCGCCGAGACCCGACAGCGCGTGCGCCTGCTCCGCGCCGAGGCCGCGCGCCTGGAGCAGCCCGGTCGGCTGGAGGTGTTGTCGCGGTCCGCAGGCCTCGCCCCGGTCGAGATGGAGCGGCAGGCCGACGAAAGCGCGCTGGACCGTTTGGTGCCGATCCCTGAATCCTCTCCGGTCGCGGCCCCCGTTGGCGCGGCCGAGCCCGTCGTCGCCTCCGAAGAGGACGCGCAATGACCATTCAGGATCAGCGCGCCTTTCGCCCGTCGCCCGGGGGCCGCCCGGTCACCTCGGCGGTCTCGCCCTGGCTGCGTTGGCTGTCGGAGGCCATCTGGTTCGTCGAGCACGCCTTCGAACGCGCCCGCGCTGACGCCAAGCCGGAAGAGGACACTCGCGTCCGCATCGTCCTGATCCAGGCGCTGTTCATCGGCGTCTTTGTGCTCCTGGCAGCCGGTGCGACCCGGGCGGCGCTTCTGGCTCCCGAGGGCGGGGCCCGCTTCGCCTCCGTTCCGGGCGCGCTCCAGCGTGCCGACCTGACCGACCGCAACGGCGCGCTTCTGGCGACCAACATCACCCACTACGGCCTCTACATCGATCCGACCGAGGTCTGGGACCGCGAGGCCGCCTTCCGCCAGATCCGCCAGGCCTTGCCGGGCGTCTCGGCGCGCCGACTGCGTCGCGTGCTGGACGGCGAGCGTCGCCTGATCGTCCAGCCGGGCCTGACGCCCGCCGAGCGCCAGGCGGTCCATGCGCTCGCCCTGGGTGGTGTCTCCTTCGAGCCCGAGGATCGCCGCGTCTATCCGCTCGGGACCTCCGCCGCCCACGTCATCGGAGCGGCCGATACGGGCGGGGAGGGCATCTCCGGCGCGGAATTGGCCTTCGACGACGCCATTCGTCAGGCGGGTGCTCGGGGTCAGGACTTCGCCCTGTCGATCGACCTGCGCGTCCAGGGCGTGCTGGAGAATGAACTCGCCGCCGCCGCCACCGAGGCCGGGGCCAAGGGCGCCGTCGGCGTCGTGGCCGACGCCACCACGGGCGAAGTCCTCGGCATGGCGTCGTGGCCGACCTTCGATCCCAACGATCGCGGCTCCGCGCCGGAGGGCGCCACCCTGAACCGCGTCACCTCGGCCCACTACGAGATGGGCTCGGTGTTCAAGACCTTCACCGTCGCCGCCGCGCTCGACACGGGGCGAGCCGATCTGGACACCATGATCGATGCGTCCGAGGCCTTCTACATCGGCAACCGCCGGATCGCGGACTTCCACGCGACGAACAAGATCCTGTCGCTGGAGGAGGTGTTCATCCACTCCTCCAACATCGGCACCTCGCGCCTGGCGGTGGAGATGGGCGCCGACACCATGCGCGACTACTTCCAGCGCCTGGGCCTGCTGGACGCCGCGCCGATCGAGCTGAAGGAAAGCGCCCGCCCGCGACGTCCCGGCCAGTGGGACGACTCGACCCGCGCCTCGCTATCGTTCGGCTACGGCATCATGATCACGCCGCTGCAGATGACAGCAGCGACGGCGGCCCTGGTCAACGGCGGCATTTACCGGCCGCTCACGTTGCGCCGAGGCGGTACCGGTGACGAGGGTCGCCGGATCGTCACCCCCGAGACCTCCGCCGCCATCCGCGAGCTGATGCGCGCCAATGTCTTGCGCGGTTCCGGCCGCTCGGCGGATGCCGAGGGCCTTCGGGTCGGCGGCAAGACGGGTTCGGCCAACAAACTGGTCAACGGCCGCTATGATCCCGCGCACGGGGTCGGGTCATTCGCCTCGGTCTTCCCGGCCGACGGTCCGGACACCGCCCGCCGCTATGTGGTCTTCGTTCTGGTCGATGAGCCGAGCCAGGGCTCGCGCCTGGGCGGGGCCGTCGCCGCGCCGGTGGTGGGCCGCGTCATCGACCGGATCGCCGGCTTCCTGGGCGTCCAGCGCCGCATCGACCCGCCCTCACCCGTCGAGGCCCGCCCGTGAGCGCGGTTCGCCTGTCCGATCTGCTGATGCGCGACGTCGCCTCCGATCCCATGATCACAGGCATCACGGCCGACAGCCGCAAGGTCGCCTCCGGTCATCTGTTCGTCGCCTTGCCCGGCACCGCCGCCGACGGCCGCGTCTTCATCCCGCAGGCCCTGGCGCAAGGCGCTGCGGCCGTGCTGGCGCCCCAGGACACGCCGGATGGCGCGGCGCCCTTGCTGGTGCGCTCGGGCGACGTGCGCCGCGCCTATGCGCTCGCCGCGCGCGGCTTCTATGGCTCCCAGCCCGCCACCTGCGTCGCCGTGACGGGCACCAACGGCAAGACCTCGGTCGCAGCCTTCTGCCGTCAGATCTGGGCCACGCTGGGCCGGAAGTCCGCCAGCATGGGCACGCTCGGCGTCGTCGCCCAGTCCGGCAAGACCACCGAAGCCCTGACGCCGCCCGGCCTGACCAGCCCCGACGCCGCCGACGCCGCCCGCCTGCTGGCCACGCTCGCCGAAGGCGGCGTGACCCACCTGGCGCTGGAGGCCTCGTCCCACGGCATCGATCAGCGGCGTCTGGACGGCGTCACGTTGAAGGCCGCTGCCTTCACCAACCTGACGCAGGACCACCTCGACTACCACGGCACCATGGAGGCCTATCGCGAGGCTAAGCTGAGGCTGTTCGAGACCCTGCTGCCGCGCGGGCGAACCGCTGTGCTGAATGCCGATTCCGACGCCTATTCCACCTTCGCTTCTGCCTCGATCATGTCGGGCCTCGGCGTCATGGGCGTGGGCGAGCGGGGCCGGGACATCAGCCTGATCGAACGCCAGGCCGTGCCCGAAGGCCAGCGGCTGGTTCTGGATGTCCGGGGCGAACGCCACGACGTGCTGCTGCCGCTCGCGGGTGCCTTTCAGGCCTCCAACGCGCTTGTGGCGGCGGGCCTGTGCATCGCTTCGGGCGAGGAGGCGGGCCGGGTTCTTGCGGCGCTGGAACACATCACCGGCGCGGCCGGACGGCTCCAGCGCATCATGGGCGGCGCGGGGCGGGGCGAGGCCTATGTCGACTATGCCCACACGCCCGACGGTCTGGAGACGGTGCTGAAGGCGCTGCGTCCCCACGCCACCGGCCGCCTGATCGTCGTCTTCGGCGCGGGCGGTGACCGCGACAAGGGCAAGCGGCCGATCATGGGCGAGATCGCCGGCCGTCTGGCCGACATCGCCATCGTCACCGACGACAACCCGCGCTCCGAAGATCCCGAAGCGATCCGCGCCCAGGTCCGCACCGGCTGTCCTTTCGCCCTCGAGATCGGCGACCGCCGCGCCGCCATCCGCGAGGCCATCGGCATGATGAAGGACGGAGATGTGGTCGTCGTCGCTGGAAAAGGGCATGAACAGGGCCAGATCGTCGGGGGGACGACTCATCCCTTCGACGACGCCACCGAAGTCGCCGAGGCCCTGCGCGCATGATCCCGAAAAGTGTCAGCGGTTTGCGGTCAAGATCATGCGCCCGAGATGACCTGCATGCCTGATACCCACCCGCCGCTGTGGACGGCGCAGGAAATCGCCCTCGCCACCGGCGGTCGGATCGAAGGCGGCGTCTTCGATGCCTCTGGCCTCACCTACAACAGCCGAGAGATCGGTCCAGGCGAGCTGTTCCTGGCGCTGAAAGGCGCGCGCGACGGTCATGATTTCGCGGGCAGCGCCTTCGCGGCGGGAGCGGCCGGGGCTCTGGTCGAACGTCCCGTCGATGGAGGGCCCTGCATCGTCGTGCCGGACACCCAGAAGGCGCTGGAGGCCCTGGGCGCCGCCGCCCGCGACCGCGCGCCCCACATTCGACGCGGGGCCGTCACCGGCAGCGTCGGCAAGACCAGCGTGACCCAGGCCATCAAGGCGGGGCTGGACCTGGCAGGCCCCGCCCATGCCTCGATCAAGAGCTACAACAACCACATCGGCGTGCCTCTGACGCTGGCTCGCATGCCCCAGACGGTCGAACGCGCGGTCTTCGAGATCGGCATGAACGCGCCCGGCGAGATCGCGCCGCTGGCCCGTCAGGTCCAGCCTCAGGCCGCCTGCGTGACGACCGTCGGGCCCGTCCACATCGAGGCCTTCGCCGACGGCGAGGCGGGCGTGGCGCGCGAGAAGGCCGCGATCTTTAAGGGTCTCGGTCCCGGCGGCCTGGCGGTCATCAATGGCGACAATCCGTGGGTCGACACCCTGCATCAGGCGGCGCTGCACGTCGGCGCTCGCGTGGCGACCTTCGGCTCCGAGAGCTTCCACGACGCCCGCCTGATCGACTTCGCCCCCTTCGATGGCGGAGCCCGCGTGACCGCCGAGGTCTGGGGCCGGACGCACGTCTTCCCGCTCCGCCAGACCGGCTTCCACTGGGGCCTGAACAGCCTGGCCGTCATCCTGATGCTGGACGCGCTCGACGTGCCGGTGGAAACTGCTCTGGCCGCGCTCGCCGATTTCGAACCGCTGAAGGGCCGTGGCGAGACCCGGACGGTCCATATCCCCGGCGGCGTCTTCACCCTGATCGACGAGAGCTACAACGCCAATCCCCTGTCGATGAAGGCGGGCTTCCTGTCGCTGGGCGCCAAGCCGATCGCGCGCGGTGGCCGTCGTGTCGTGGTGCTCACCGACATGCTGGAGTTGGGCGATCAGTCCCACGCGCTGCACGCCGGTCTGTCCGAGCCCATCGAGGCCGCGGCCATCGACGTAGTCCACGCCGCCGGGCCCGAGATGCGCCACCTCTACGACGCCATCGCGCCCGAGCGCCGGGGCGTCTGGGCCCCGACCGCCGCCGACCTCGCCGATCAGGCCGAGGATCTGGTGGGCCCGGGCGACATCGTCATGGTGAAGGGGTCGAACGGCTCCAAGGCGTCCCTTGTGGCGGCGGCGCTGCTGCGGCTAGAGCGGGCGGAAACGGGGAGCTTCTGAGTGTTCTACCTGCTGTATCTCTACTACGCGGACGCCGCGCAGGATTATCCGCTGCTGAACCTGATCCAGTATCAGACGGTGCGGGTCGCGCTGGCCATGGCCACGGCCATGATCGTCGCCGTCGCGATGGGCAGCCGCTTCATCTCCTGGATGCGGGTCAAGCAGGGCAAGGGCCAGCCGATACGCGCCGATGGCCCCGTCAGCCACCTGTCCAAGGTCGGCACGCCGACGATGGGCGGGCTGATGATCCTTGCGGGCATCGGGGTCGCGGTGCTGCTGTGGGGCGACCTGACCAACCCCTACATCTGGATCGTGTCGCTGGTGACCGCGGCCTTCGGCGTGCTCGGCTTCATCGACGACTATGCGAAGGTCACGAAGCAGACGTCGGCGGGCCTGACTTCCAGGCAGAAGCTGGCGGCACAGATCGTCGTTTCGGTCATCGCGGGCGTCCTCGTGGTCGTTTGGATGACGCGGTCGCCGACCTCGCCGTTCCTCGAGACCTCGATCGCCTTCCCCTTCTTTAAGGACGTGCTGCTGAACATCGGCTGGTTCTACGTCGCCTTCGCCGCCTTTACGATCGTGGGCTTCTCGAACGCGGTGAACCTGACGGACGGTCTGGACGGCTTGGCCATCGTGCCGGTGATGATGTCGGCGGCCGCCTTCGGCATCATCGCTTATCTGGTCGGCAACTTCATCTTCTCGGACTATCTGGGCGTCCATCACGTGCCAGGCTCAGGCGAGCTGGCCATCTTCTGCGCCGCCATCATCGGCGGAGGGACGGGCTTTCTCTGGTACAACGCCCCGCCAGCGAAGATCTTCATGGGCGACACGGGGTCGCTGGCCCTGGGCGGCGCGCTCGGCTCCATCGCGGTGGCGACCAAGCACGAGCTGGTGCTCGGCATCGTCGGCGGCCTGTTCGTCATCGAGGCGGCGTCGGTCATGATCCAGGTCGCCTACTTCAAGGCCACCAAGAAACGCATCTTCCTGATGGCTCCGATCCACCACCATTTCGAGAAGATGGGCTGGCCGGAATCGACGGTGGTCATCCGCTTCTGGATCGTGGCGGCGATGCTGGCCCTGATCGGCCTGTCGACGCTGAAGCTGCGGTGATCCCCGTCCCCGGCTTCGAGGGTCGCCGCGTCGCGGTCTTCGGCCTGGGTCGGTCGGGCCTGACCGCCGCCCGCGCGCTCAAGGCCGGGGGCGCACACCCCATCCTCTGGGACGACAGCGTATCCAGCCGGATGCAGGCGGAAGCAGAGGGTTTCGCCGTCGAGGACCTGACCGCCGCCGACTGGTCCAGGTTCGCGGCGCTCGTGCTCTCGCCCGGCGCGCCGCTCACCCACCCCAAGCCGCACTGGACGGTGGACAAGGCGAGGGCCGCCGACGTTCCCGTCATCGGCGACATTGAGCTGTTCGCCCGCGCGCTCGCCGCCCGTCCTGACGCCCAGCGCTCCCGGGTCGTCGCCATCACCGGCACCAATGGCAAGTCCACCACCACCGCCTTGATCGGCTGGGTGCTGAAACAGGCCGGCCTGACCGTCCACATCGGCGGCAACATCGGCATCGGCGTTCTGGCCCTGCCGGCCCCGACGCCGGACGCCGTCTATGTCATCGAGGTCTCCAGCTATCAGCTGGACCTGACCACGAGCTTCGCGCCCGACGTCGCCATCCTGACCAACATCAGCCCCGACCACCTGGACCGTCATGGCGGGATGGAGGGCTATGTCGCGGCCAAGGCGAGGCTGTTCCAGGCCCTGGGCTCGGAGGCGGTGGCCTTGGTCGGCGTCGATGAGGCGGAGGGGAGGGGGATCGCTCAGTCGCTGATCGAGCGAGGCGGCAAGGTCGAGCCTGTCCGCACCTTCCCTTCTCCCCTTGCGGGAGAAGGTGGCCCGGCAGGGCCGGATGAGGGGTACGAAGACGCACAGGCGATTTACCCGTCAGCCCAACCTTCCGACACTGAGTTTCACCCCTCATCCGTCTCGCTGCGCGAGCCACCTTCTCCCGCAAGGGGAGAAGGGATCTTGGGGCGACCCGGCTTCCTGGATGCCCACGGCCACGACATCGACCTCACCCCCGCCCGCTCGCTCCCTGGCCGCCATAACGCTCAAAACGCGGCCTTCGCCTATGCCGCCGCCCGGGCGCTCGGCGTCGCGCACGCCGCCGCCGTACAAGGCCTGATGACCTTCCCCGGTCTCGCCCACCGCATGGAGACGGTCGGCCAACTTGGCGCGGTGCGCTTCATCAACGATTCCAAGGCCACCAATGCCGATGCCGCCCGCCAGGCCCTGGCCAGCTATGAGCGAGTCTTCTGGATCGCCGGCGGCCGCGCCAAGGACGGCGGCATCGAGGACCTGAAGGACCTCTTTTCCCGGGTCGCCCACGCCTATCTGATCGGCGAGGCGGCGGAAGCATTCGCCCGCACCCTGTCCGTCACCCCCCACACGATCTGCCGCGACATGGCCACCGCCGTGCGCCAGGCCGCCGCCGACGCCGCGCAGGCCGGTGGACCCCGGGTCGTCCTGCTCAGCCCCGCCTGTGCCAGTTTCGACCAATTTCCCGACTTCGAAGCGCGCGGAGAGGCGTTCCGCGCCGCCGTTCTTAACCTGGGAGCTACGCCTTTCGTTCAGGGTTGAGAAACCATGATCGAGGCCTCTGTCCCCTCCTACGTCCCGCCGTTCAGCCGCAACGATCCCAGTCCCATCGCCAAATGGTTCTGGACGATCGATCGCCCGCTGCTGGGCGCGGCGCTGGCGCTGATGTTCCTCGGCGTCGCGCTCAGCTTCGCCTCCTCGCCCGCCGCCATCCTGGCCGATGAATCGATCACCGACCCCTTCCATTATTCCTGGCGGATGATGGTCTTCGCCGGCGCCGGCCTGACCGGCATGCTGATGATGTCGCTGCTGTCCCCGCGCGGGGTTCGACGCATCGCGGTGCTGGCTTTACTGGGCGCAATCGTCACCATGGCGGCGCTCCCCTTCATCGGCGATCCGGTGAAGGGCGCGGTGCGCTGGGTCGACATCGGTCCCTTCGGCTTGCAGCCCAGCGAGTTCGCCAAGCCCGCCCTGATTGTCTTCGCGGCCTGGATGTTCTCCGAAGGCCAGAAGGGGCAGGGGGTGCCCGGCGTCTCGATCGCGTTTGGGACCTACGCGGTCGTCGTAGCCCTGCTGCTGATCCAGCCTGACATCGGCCAGACGCTTCTGATCACCACCACCTTCATGGCCGTCTTCTTCATGGCCGGGGTGCCGTTGCGCTGGGTCGCCGTGCTGGGCGGGCTGGGCGCGGCGGGCATGGCCGCGATCTACCTGCTGTTCCCCCACGTCCAGTCGCGTGTGGCCAAGTTCATGTCGCCGGGCGCCGAGGACACGCACCAGATCGACCGGGCGTCCGAGGCGATCCGCGCCGGCGGTCTGGTCGGGCGCGGTATCGGCGAGGGCGTGATGAAGCGCTCGGTGCCCGACCTGCACACCGACTTCATCTATTCGGTCGGCGCCGAGGAATTCGGCCTGGTCCTCAGCCTCATCATGATCGGGCTCTACGCCTTCATCGTCGTGCGCGGCATGAGGAAGGCGCGGATGCTGAACGACCCGTTCGAACAGACGGCGGCGGCGGGGCTGTTCATGCTGATCGGGCTGCAGGCCTGCATCAACATCGCCGTGAACCTGAACCTCATCCCGACCAAGGGGATGACGCTGCCCTTCATCAGCTATGGCGGCTCGTCGATGCTGGCGATGGGCCTGACCATGGGGTTCGCGCTCGCGCTGACGCGGCGACGACCGGGGGCCTATGAGCCGGGGGCCAGCCTGTATCGCCCGCGTCGCATGCTGATGCCCTGACCTTCACTTTCGTCATTCCGGGCGACGGGAGCGAAGCGACCAGAGACCCGGAACAAGGCGGCGCGCGAGCGCGAAGCAGTCGCGCGCATCGTCGCTCGCCGCTAAGATCGCTTCCGCTACGCTTCGGCGCCGCCGGGTTCCGGGTCTCCGCTGCGCTTCGCCCGGAATGACGAAAGAATGTAAGCCATGACCAAAGTCTGCGTCGTCGCCGCCGGGGGCACCGGGGGCCATATGTTCCCGGCCGAGGCCCTCGCTCGCGAGATGGCCGCGCGCGGCTGGCGCGTCGTGCTGGCCACCGACCGGAGGGGCGAGCAGTACGCCCACGCCTTCCCCGCCGAAGAGCGACTGGCGCTCGACGCTGCCACCGGCTCCGGCCCCTTGGGCTTGGCCAAGGCCGGCGTCGCCATCGTGCGTGGCGTCGGTCAGGCCCAGGCCGCGTTCAAGCGGCTGGACGCCCGGGTCGTCGTCGGCTTCGGCGGCTATCCATCCGCCCCGGCCTTGGTCGCCGCCATCCTCCAGCGCCGCCCGACGGTGATCCACGAACAGAACGCGGTGCTGGGCCGCACCAACCGCATCCTGGCTCCCTACGTCGGCACGGTCGCCTCGTCCTTCCCGACGCTGGAGCAGGCCTCGCCCTCGGTGAAGGCCCGCGCCCGGGTGGTCGGCGCCCCGGTCCGCGCCGACATCCGCGCCCTCCACGACCGTCCCTACGTTGCGCCTCTCGACGGCCCCATCCGGGTCCTCGTCACCGGCGGCAGCCAGGGTGCCCGCATCCTGTCCGAGACCACGCCCCGCGCGCTCGCCCAGCTGCCCGAGGCGATCCGTGGCCGGCTGAAGGTCCAGCAGCAGTCCCGACCCGAGACGTTGGACGCCGCCCGCCAGATCTATCTCGAGGCCGGCATCGACGCCGAGGTCGCCCCCTTCTTCCGCGACATGGCGACTCGCCTGTCCGAGGCCCATCTGGTCGTCGGCCGCGCGGGCGCCTCCACCTGCGCCGAGCTGGCGGTCGCGGCCATGCCGTCCATCCTGATCCCGCTCAAGATCGCCACAGACGACCACCAGCGCCTGAACGCGAAGCTGCTGACCGACGTCTCCGCCGCCGAGGTCATTCTGGAGGACGATCTGACCGTCGATGCCATGACCGACGCGGTCGCGCGCGTTCTGTCGGACCCGGCGCGGCTCGCCTCCATGAGCGCCGCCGCCCGCTCCGTCGCCATCCCCGACGCCGCCCGGCGCCTCGCCGATCTCGCGGAGGAGGCGGCCCGGTGACGGTCCCGGTGGGAACCGAAGACGCCGCCGACACGCTGTTCTCGGCGATGCCCCCTGAAATCACCGAACTGACGCGCCAGATCATCGCGCTCTGGCGCCGCTTCGACTGGCTGCCGGAATGGGCGGTCGTGGCGCTCGTCATGGCCGTCTTCGTCGGCGCCGGCTGGCTGGCCCATCTCGTCGTCTTCGCTCTGCTACGCCGTCTCGTGAAGACCCGCGACCTGTTCTGGCGCGGCGTGGTCGAGCGGGCGCGGACCAAACTGCGCATCCTGATCATCCTGATGGCGGTCGGCTTCTCGGTGACCGTCTCGCCGCTCGACCCGGATCCGTCCCAGACGGTGCGGTCCGTGATCCTGTTCCTGACCATTCTGGTGCTGGGCTGGATCGTCATGGGCGCGGTCGAGATGTGGGCCGTCGTCTATCTGCGGAAGTTCAACATGGAGAGCGAGGACAACCTCGCCGCCCGCAAGCACGTCACCCAGGCGCGCATTCTCCAGCGGGCGGCGGTGATCGTCATCGGCATCGTCTCCGTGGCCCTGGCCATGATGACCATCGGGGCGGTGCGGCAGTGGGGCGTGTCGCTGCTGGCCTCCGCCGGTGTGGTCGGCATCATCGCGGGCCTGGCGCTCCAGCCCTTCCTGAAGAACCTCATCGCGGGCATCCAGATCGCCACGGCCCAACCGATCCGCATCGACGACGCCGTGATCGTGGAAGGGGAGTGGGGCCAGGTCGAGGAGATCACCTCCACCTACGTCGTTGTGCGCCTCTGGGACTGGCGGCGCATGATCTTGCCGCTCAGCTACTTCATCGAGCGGCCCTTCCAGAACTGGACGCGCGAGACATCCCGTCTGATCGGAGCCGTCATCCTGTACGTCGACTATGAGGCCCCCATCGACCGGCTCCGCGCCGAGCTGGAGCGCATCTGCCGCGAGAGCCCGCTATGGGACGGCGATGTGGTCAGCCTCCAGGTCACCGACATCACCGACCGCGTCGCCGAGGTCCGTTGCCTGGCCAGCGGCCGGAACGCCGGCGTCGTCTTCGACCTGCGCTGCGAGATTCGTGAAAAGATGCTGGCGTTTATGCGTGATGAATGCCCGGAGGCGTTGCCGAGGGATCGTCTCGATCTCCCTCCCCTTCATGGGGAGGGACGGCGGAGCGAAGCGTAGCCAGGGTGGGGTCCGAATGTCGGTGCGTTCGGTCGGCTCGGCCCCACCCGCGCTCGGCTGCGCCTCGCGGTCCCTCCCCATGAAGGGGAGGGAGAGGCAATGGCTAAGCCACCAGCCTCTCCGCCTGCTTCAGGTCCACGCTGACCAGCTGGCTCACGCCCCGCTCGGGCATGGTCACGCCGTAGAGGCGGTCCATCCGGCTCATGGTCACGGGGTTGTGGGTGATGACGATAAAGCGGGTGTCGGTGCGGTTGCGCATCTCGTTCAGCATTCGACAGAACCGATCGACGTTGGCGTCGTCCAGTGGCGCGTCGACCTCGTCTAGTACGCACACTGGCGCCGGATTGGCCAGGAACACGGCGAAGATCAGGGCGGCCGCCGTCAGGGCCTGCTCGCCGCCGCTCATCAAGGACATCACCGAAAGCCGCTTGCCGGGCGGACAGGCGTAGATCTCCAGCCCGGCCTCCAGCGGGTCGTCCGACTCGACCAGCTTCAGCTCCGCCTGGCCACCGCCGAACAGGGCCTCGAACAGGCTCTTGAAGTTGTCGTTGATGACGTCAAAGGCGGCGGTCAGGCGCTCGCGGCCCTCGGCGTTCAGCTCGTCGATGCCGTCCCTCAGGCGGGCGATGGCGGTGGTCAGGTCGGACCGCTCCAGCCGCATGGTCTGCAGCCGTTCGCCGTATTCCTCCGCCTCGTCCTCGGCGCGCAGGTTGACGGGGCCCAGCTGCTCCCTCTCGCGCTCGAGACCATAGAGCAGGCTTTCGGCCCCGGCGGCGTCCGGCGGGCGGGCGATGGCGTCGTCGATCAGCTTCTGACCCAGGGCCTCGGGCGACATCTGCGCCGTCTCGCGCAGCTGGGCGTCCATCTCGGCCAGCCGCTCGGCCGCGCTCTCGGCCCGCGCCGCCAGTCCTGCCCGGGCCTCCCGCGCCTGTCCCGCCGCCGCGTCGGCCGCCCGGCTGGCGCGATCGGCGTCACCGGATTCACCTTCGGCCACGGCCAGGGCGTCCGCCGCCGCCTTTCGCCGCGTCTCGGCCGCCGTCAGCATATCCATGAGCTTCGATCGCTGGTCGCTGAGGGCCTCCGGGGCCCGCTCGGCCTCCGACAGGAGGGCGGCCGTCCTACCCGCGTCCTTGTCCAGCGCCGTGATCCGCGCAGTGCTGTCCTTGGCGCGCGCCGCCCAGCCGTCGCGCTCGCGCGTGATCGAGGCCAGTCGCTGCTCGCGCCCGCTGCGTTCACGAGCCTCCGCGTCCCGATCCGCCCGCGCCGCCGCCGAGGCCGCCCGAGCCGTCTCCGCCGCCGCCCGCGCCTGCGCCAGCTCGGCCTTCAGCGCGTCCAGCGTCTCGCCCGAGGCACCCTCCGTCGCCGCTTCCGCCAGCGCCGCCTCGGCCGCGTCGCGTTCGGCCGATAGTCGCGTCAGGCTCTCGTCCAGCGCCTGGGCCCGCGCCTCGCGTCGCGCCTGTTCGCGGCCCAGGGCCTCGACCCGCTCGCGCGCCGTCGTCACCGCCTTGTCGGCGGCGAAGGGTTTCAGCCGCGCCGCCTTGACCTCTTCTTCCGCCACGCGGAACGCCTCCGTCGCCGCCTTCAGCGCCGCCTGAGCGGCCTCCAGCGCCGGCTTGCCCGTGTCGATCTCGGTTTCCAGTTCGGTCAGCCGCGTCCGCTGCGCCAGCCGCACGGCGGCCGGACGCGGAGCCTCCGCCCGGCTGACGAAGCCGTCCCAGCGGTAGAGGTCGCCCTCCTTCGTCACCAGCCGCGCACCGGGCGGAAGCGCCTTGGCCAAACCCTCCGCCGCCGCCCGATCCGCCACGCCGCACAGCGCCAGCCTCGCGGCCAGCGCATCCGGTGCTTCCACCACCTTCGCCAGCGGCTCCACGCCTGCCGGCCAGGCGGGGGAGGGGACTGCCGCCCCGCCCCAGTAGGCCGCGGCCTTCGCATCCAGCGCCGCGTCCAGGTCGTCGCCCAGCGCCGCCGCCAGCGCCGCCTCATAACCCTTGGCCGCCGACACCTTCTCCAGCGCGGGCGGATGATCGCGCCGCGTCGTGACCAGCAGTGATGCCAGCCCCCGCGCCTCGGTCTGAAGCCGCCCCAGCCGATCCTCCGCCGTCCGCGCTGTTGTCCGCGCCTCCTGCTCGGTGCGCGCCAGATCGCCCCGCCGCGTCTCCGCCGCCTCGACCTCGGCCCGCGCCTCGGCCAGCGCCGCCACCGCCGCTTCCAGCGCGGCCCTCGCCTCGGCCAGTTCCGGCGTTTCCAGCGCGCCCAGCGCCTCGCGCTCGCGGCGCGCGGCTTCCAAAGCGCTCTCTGCCCGGGCCAGCCGCGCCTCGGCGTCGCGTCGCCGCGCCGTCTCCGCATTGGCTCGCGCCTCGACGGCGGCCAGAGTTCCCGCGACCCGCTCCACCTCCGCGTCGGCGGCCCGCCGCGCGTCTTCCGCGGAGGCCAGCGCCGCCTCCAGCTCTGGCCCCCGCGTAGGTGCCGCCGCGATCTCTGCCGACAGGGCGTCGATCTCCGCCGTCAGCCGCTCGAGCTGCCCGCCCGCATCCTGCGCCATCGCGGCCTCGCGCTCTGCGTCGGCGGCGATGCGCGCCTGCTCGGCCTTCAGCCGTTCGACCTCGGCGCGCGCTGACTGCTCGGCCATGTCCAGCCGGTCGCGCTCCAGCGAGGCCCGGTGCAGCAGAGCGGCCGCCACCGCGTCCTCCTCGCGCGCGGGCTTCAAGGCCTCCTGCGCCTTTAAGGCTTCCGTCTGCGCCCGCGCCGCCGCCGCCGTCGCCTCACCCACGGCGCGCTCGGCTTCCGCCAGTTCCTCGGACGCCGCTTCCGCAGCCAGTCGCGCGTCGTTCCAGCGGACGTAGAGCAGCGCCGCCTGCAAGGCCCGAATCTCGGCCGAGATCTTCTTGTACTTCTCCGCCTGCCGCGCCTCGCGCTTCAGCCGGGTCAGCGCCGTCTCCAGTTCGCGCCCGATGTCGTCCAGCCGCTCCAGATTGGCCTCTGCGGCCTTGAGCCTCAGCTCCGCCTCATGGCGGCGGGTGTGCAGTCCCGCCACGCCCCCGGCCTCTTCCAGGATGCGCCGCCGGTTCTGGGGCTTGGCGGCGATCAGCTCCGAAATCTGCCCCTGCCGCACCAGCGCCGGAGAGTTCGCTCCCGTCGAGGCGTCGGCGAACAGCAGTTGGACGTCGCGCGCCCGCACCTCCTTGCCGTTGATGCGATAGGTCGAGCCCTGGCCCCGGTCGATCCGACGGCTGACCTCGATGACGGCGGCGTCGGTGAAGGGCTGGGGCGCGCGGCGTTGCGCATTGTCGATGGTCAGTTGGACTTCGGCGTGGTTCCTCGGCGGTCGGTCCGAGGCCCCGGCGAAGATGACGTCGTCCATGCCCTGGCCGCGCATGGCCTTGGCCGAGTTGGCCCCCATGACCCAGCGCATGGACTCCAGCACATTGGACTTGCCGCAGCCGTTGGGCCCCACGATCCCCGTCAGGCCGGGCTCGATAAAGACCTCTGCCGGATCGACGAAGGACTTGAAGCCGACGAGCCGCAGCCGCTGGAACTGCATCCCGGCGTCAGCGCCCCGCCGTCAGAGGCAGGATCGCGGCGGTCAGGCCTTCCAGCGAGCTGTCGTCGACCATCTGGCCGTTGACGAAGAAGGTCGGGGTCCCCGGAACGCCCGCGGCTCGCGCGCCCTCGACGCTGGCGTTGATACCGGCCACCGTGGAGGGGTCGTTGACGCAGGCTTCGATCTCGGGCTCTGACCGGCCGCTCGCGGCGATGGCCGCAGTGTACCAATCGGCGACGCTGCCGCTCTCGAACAGCGCCGTCTGCCCGTGCATCAGGCTTGAGGCGACGTCATAGAAGCGCGTCGGGTCCGCGCAACGCGCGATCGCCGCCGCCTCGGTCGACACCTGGACGGGCCGTGTCGGAAAATCGCGCAGCACCAGGCGCACCTGACCCGTGTCCACGAACCGCGCCTTGAACGCCGGATAGACGCTCCGATGCCAGTCGCCGCAGTACGAGCAGGTGAAGGAGGCGTACTCGATCACCGTCACGGGCGCATCCGCCCGCCCCAGCACGCGGTCAGTCGTCGTCACCGCAGGGGGGGCGGCCTGGGCCTGAACCGCCGCCGGCGCAACGACGAGCGCCAAAGCCAGCAGCGGTGCGCGCAGGCCGATCACGACTCTCAGCCTTCCGCCAGGGCGGCATCGACCGCCGCCGACAGACCGGCCAGGGAGTTGTCCTGCACGGTCTGGCCATTGACCATGAAGGTCGGCGTACCACCCACGCCAGCGTCCAGGGCCGCCTTGATCCGTGCGTCCATGGCCTGGATCGCCGCTTCGTCAGTCACGCAGGCCTGGAACTCCTCTTCGCTCAGGCCAACGCCGTTGGCGATGCGCAGCAGGACCGGACGCGGACCCGCCGGGCCGAACATCTCCGGCTGGCTGGCAAGGATCTCTTCGACCACAGGGAAGTAGTTTTCCTCGCCGGCGCAGCGGGCCATCAGGAAGCCGGCGACGGCCACCGGCTCGGGCGCGGTCGGGAACTCGCGGAAGACGAACCGCACCTGGTTGGTGTCGACGTACTTGGCCTTGAACTCGGGCCAGACCTGCTGCTGCCAGGCCGCGCAGGCGCCGCAGGTGACCGAGGCGTATTCCACCACCGTGACCTTGGCTCCCTCGGCCGCGCCCTTGGCCATGTCGCCCTCGGCGGCGGCCCCGGCCCCCGAGCCCGAACATCCCGCCAGCGCCGCCATGGCGGCCAGCGCCGCGCCGGTGACGGCCGCGCGGCGGCTCATGGTGGCGAACTTGAAACGACCGTCGGCGCGCATGGCGTCTTCCCTCAGCGAACGAAAGCGGATGATCGCGCGATTCCCCGTGGCCCGCGCGCGTTCAATCCTTGTCGAGAACAGGTGCGGCGGAAAAAGGTCAAGGGGGAGGGGGCGGATTCCCTCATGCCCGGATGAAGTGCGGGACGAACCGCGAGGTGTTGCGCGTGATCCGGCCGGTGTCTTCGCGCAGGGCGATCCCCGCCGGTTCGTCACCGACCAGCCAGGAGCCGATGATCACATGCTGGCCGTCGAACAGCGGCGGCGCGTGCAGCGCCTGACGGATGTGACGGCCCTCGCCATAGCCCGCGTCGATCCCTTCTTCCCGCGCCGCGCCCTCGACGATCGCGATATTGGCCCCCTCGCGCGAGAACAGCGGCTTGCGGACGTAGTCCTCGCCAAGGGTCGCGTGGGCCGGGTCGCTCTCGAAGAAGGACGCCAGCAGATTGGGATGGCCCGCGTGACGCTCCCACAGCAGGGGCAGCAGCCCCTTGTTGGACAGGAGCGCCTTCCACGCCGGTTCCAGCACCGTGACCTGGGCATTCGGCAAGGGCTCGGCGTAGTCGTCGCGCAGCATGTGCTCCCACGGGTACAGCTTGAACAGGGCCTGGATCAGCCAGTTCTCGTCGTCGACGAAGCGGCCGTCGGCGTTCAGCCCGATCTGGTCGATGGCGACGAACTTGGGGTCCAGTCCCGCCTGCCGCGCCAGATCCTCGAGGAACCGCACCGTCTGGCGATCCTCGACGAAGTCCGCGTCCGATGAGAAATGCACGAAGCCGCCGTCCGGGAAGATGGCGCGGAAGCGGTCGACGAGCTTTTCGTGCAGGCTGTTGAACTGGTCGGCGTCGGCCGGAAGCGTGCCTCCGGCAATGCCGTCCTCCAGCCACAGCCACTGGAACACCGCCGTCTCGAACACGCTGGTCGGGGTGTCGGCGTTGTATTCGTAAAGCTTGGCCGGCCCAGTCCCGTCATAGGCGAAGTCGAACCGGCCATACAGCGACGGCTCGCGCCGCGCCCAGCTGTCGGCGACATAGTCGCGCGACGCCTCCGGTATCTCCAGCAGCGTCATCAACCGCTCGGAGCGCGACGCCTCGTCGACGAGGTCCAGGCACATCTGGTGCAGTTCGGCCGTCGGTGCCTCCAGCCCCTCCTCGATCTCGGTCAGGGAGAAGGCGTAGGCCGCGCTCTCGTCCCAGTACCGCTCGCCGGAATCGTGGTGCCAGGTGAATCCGACGGCCTCCGCGCGCGCCTGCCAGTCCGGACGCGGGTCGAGCGACAGACGCTCCATTCCGTCTCAGGCCGGGTCTTTGGAGGAGGGAACCGAGGTTCCGATCTGCGGCGTCACCACCTTGACCTCCTGCGCCGTCAGTCGCGCCAGGACGTCGTCGGCCGAGCTGCTGCCGGGCAGGATGCCGGCGTCGCGCAGCTTGGCGTCCAGGTCGGCCCCGGTGCGCTTGTCCTCCAGCTCCTGGCCGACGCGCAGCCGCTCTTCCTGGATGGCTTGGCGTTGCTTGATGCGCTGCAGGCTGTCGGCGGCCGAGCCGATCCGCGAGTGGGCACCCTGGGACTGAAGGGCGACCGAGGTCTGGGCCTTCTGGACCGACTCGTTGACCTTCACGATGTCGATCTCGCGCCGCAGCGTCTCGATCTTCTGGTCGGTGGTCGAGATGGCGGTACGGAGCCGGGCCTCGGCCTCCTTCATGCCCTCGATCATGGGGCCGCGGGTGCTGATTTCGGCTTCCAGTTCGGCGATCCGGCCGGCGACCTCGCGGGCCAGGTCCTCCTTGCCTTGCGACAGGGCGGCGCGGACCGAGCTTTCGTACTTGGCGATCTGTTCGCCAAAGCTCTTGAGTTCGTTCTCCGCCATGCGGCGGCGCGCCACCAGACCGGCCAGGTCGTCGCGGGCCTTGCCCTGGGCGGTGTCGGCGTCGCGGATTTCCTGGTCGAGGATCTTCAGGGCGTTGGCGTCGACCACGGCCTGTCCGGCCTCATGGGCGGTGCCGCGGAACAGGGCGGAGAGTTTGGCGAGCATGGACATGGTTTCTCTCCCGGATCAGGCGGCGGTGGCGCCGAAGGTTTCGCGCAGTTCCGTCGCGTCGATCGCGTTCTCGGCCAGGGTGCGCAGTTCGATCAAGATGGTCTGCAGCGTCGTCTTGCAAGACAGCTCGCCCATCAGCTCATAGACGTCCTCGTTGTTCACCGAGGTGATGGCGAAGTTCGACAGGGGGACGATGCGCTGAGCCTTGAGCAGGAACTCGTTGAAGGCATGGCGATCGGCCTGTTCGGCCACGGGCCACAGCAGCACCGAGCAGACGATCTGCGCCCCGCCGACGCTGAGATAGATCGGTAGATCGCCGTATTCATGCATGGTCGCCAGCAGGACCGGCTCGGCCCCCTCCAGCACCCGGGTGGTCAGTTCGCCCTCTCGGACCAGCTCTGACGCATCGAGCGCGGCCTTGATGGCCGGCACGGTCCAGGAGGTTTCTATCACGGCGTCCATGGGGGGGCTTGCTCCAGAAGGATCGGTTGAGGGGTTTCGGCGCGGCCGCCTTACAAGGTCGGGACCGCGGGTCGATTCTGTGACGATGGCGTGGACGGCGGCTTTCACGTCATCGCGGGCGGTATTGGGAACCCAGAACTCCAGCTTGACCATGCCCGCTTCGCGACGGGCGCTACGCCATGCACGTATGCGCTCGCTGGCCGGCGACAAGGAGGGCGAGGTCGGATTACGCATGTTTCATGTAACGCGTAACAGGTACGCTTGACTTTGGCCACGCCGGACCCGAATTTCCTTCTGACGATCTCTTTATCACCCCAGGGTCGCGGGCGTCTGCGTGGACGCGTAAGGGAGGCGGATGTTCAAGCGGCTCTTTGGTCAGCGCGATCCCGAACCGGTCAGCCAGTTGGCCGTGGTGCGCAACATCACGGTCGGCCGGACCGTGGCGCTCGACCCCCTGGCCTGGCGCCGGCTGGGCGACGAAACTCATTTCAGCCTCGACCGCGACGCCCTGGAGATCACCGCCCAGGGCGTGGTCCATCTCGATGCCGGCCTCTTCGTGCATCGCTTCTACACCGACGACCACGTCATGCTTCAGGCCATGAGCGACGACGCCGAAGGCATGGCAGCCTACGACTTCACCCTGTTCACCCCTTGGTCGTCGGCCTATCCGCCCAACGCCGGGGCGCGCCGGGCCTGGGAGGATCGACTGTCCGAGCCGGTGTTCAAGGGCGCGGCGGAAGGCCTGCCGGACTATCCGCGCTTCTGGTTCTCCGAGAGCGACGCCCGCCAGCCGCCTGTGAAGCTGTGGGAGACGGTCTACGACGACCGCGCGGCCACCGAGCCGTACGCGAAAATCTTTCAGACCTGCATGCTGTACGCCCGCGATCTGGCGGGCGGCCGCGAGCTGATGATCGCCCTCGAGCAGGAGCCTGAGGGCGGTGAGGCGACCCACGAGATCATGATCGGCATCCCGCTGGACATGGCTGAATTCCGCGCCTGAGGCGCCCGAGAGGAACAGACTACGATGTTCGACTGGTTCGCATTTCAGACGGGAGCGATGGCCTTCCTCATCGCCTTCGTGGCGGCGATCGCCTTCTTCTCGGCCTTCAAGTTCGTCTACCAGATGGTCACGCCGTATCATGAGCGCGACCTGATCCGGCAGGGCAACACGGCCGCCGCGATCGCGCTGGGCGGCGCCCTGATCGGCTATGTCCTGCCGCTCGCCTCGGCCCTGTCCCAGACCGTCAGCCTGGCCGAGTTCGCCGCCTGGGCCCTGCTGGCCGGAGTGATCCAGATCCTGGCCTTCATCGTCGTCAGCCGGGTGCTGTACAAGGCGCTGGCTTCGCGCATCGAGGCCGGAGAAATGGCGGCAGGCGTCTATCTGGCGTCGATCTCCATCGGTGTCGGCCTGCTCAACGCCGCCTGTATGACGGCCTGATCCGATGACCGATCCAACCCTGCCCGAAACCACCACCCTGCGTCGGATGAAGCGGTCGCGCGCGCTTCAGGTCACCAGCCTGATGGCCACCGTCAGCTTTTCCATGACCGCCTGCAGCGCGCCGCAGCGCGCGCCCTTGCCCGAGCCCGACCCGGCCCTGGCCTATACCTCCACGGCCGAGTGCATCGCCGCCAACGACGTCAGCGACGCTGAGTGCAATGCTGCCTATGCCGAGGCCCAGCGGCAGGCCGCCGAGAGCGCACCCCGCTATGCGACCCGCGAGGAGTGCGAGGGGCAATGGGGTCCTGAACAGTGCCGGCCGCTGAACACCGGCGGGGGCTCGTTCTTCGGGCCGCTGGCGACGGGCTTCATCATCGGCCAGTTGCTGAACGGCGGCGGCTATCGCGGCGGTGGCCCCCTGTATCGCGACCGCGACGGGCAATTCTCGAACGGCTACGGCGGCGGATATCTGTCGCGCGACTATCGGACGGGCCGTACGGTCGCCAACCGCAACGACGTCGACGTCGCCCGCCGCGCCCCGACCCGGGTCCAGAGCCGCACCGCCGTGGTATCGCGCGGCGGCTTCGGTGGCGGCGGCAGGGGTTACGGCGGCTGAGGTCGGTCCGGAGGTCGTCGGCGCGACCGGGCGTCCTAACCTGGCGCTCGGAAGCTCGGATGGAGGTCAACCGGGAAGGCGAGATTTCAGCCTGAAGACCCCGTGAGCCCGGCGCTTTCCCCTAGAGAAGCCGCTCCAGAGACCGGGCCGCTGCGGCTGCTTGAGGCACGCCGTAGCCGATATCGCGGTTAGGATTCGCCGCGTTCGTGGCGCTGCTGCGCAGGGCGTCGGCGATCTGGGCGCGCGAGGCCTGCGGATAGGCACCCTTCAGGCAGGCAACCAGACCCGAGACGATGGCGGTGGCGACCGACGATGCGCCCCGGCCCGTCGGGACGCAAAGATCGGGTTTGATGTAGTCGAGAGTCTCGGGTCCCGGGCCGCTTGTGGCGCGCCGCCGGCTCATGTCGTTTTCGACGGACCCGATCGTCAGGGCGTCGCGGACGTCACCGGGAAAGGAGATGGTGCCCCATTCGCGGCGGCCGAGGTTCCCGGCGCTGACCACGGCGACAAGGCCGGGATCACGATCCAGGTGGCCTTGAAGGGCCTTCGACAGGGCCGTGACCGTGCCGGTCATGTCTTCTGGACGATAGGGGCTGCCGTCGTCGAACGTCGAATAGCCCAGCGAGATGTTGATGACCCCGACCCCTTGCTCGACAATCCAATCCAGCGCGTTGATCACTCGCGTCTCCTCGAGACGAGGCTCGCTGTTCTCATCTTCGCCCTTGGCCAGATGGTACCGGGCGCCTGTCGCCAGTCCGGTCTGCGAGCGGCCGTCGCTGCCGCCGATAAAGGCGCACATTTCCGTGCCGTGCCGACCTTCGTCGGCGAACGGATCCAGGCCCGGTGGATCGACGAAATTCGCCGTGCCGACGACGTCCAAACCCGCCGTCGTCGCGCGGCTCTTCAGACCGCCGAAGCCCGCATCGATCACGCCGATACCGACACCCTGCGCTTCGAACCCGGTCGCGCGCCAGGCCGCATCCGCCACGAAACGCAATGGCCCAGAATAGCCTGCCGTCTCGGGAGATGATCCGCTGACTGCGTCACGGAAACCCGAGATCGCGTCACATCCGGCTGTTGCGACTCCGGCCAGGCCAATCGCCAATATGCTCCGTCGTGTCTCTCGCATTCTTCCTCCTCCCGAGCGTCAGACCGTCATCCGCTGTTCGTCGCGCATGGCGGAGCCCTGTCGGAAGACCTCGGCCAGCATGAAGACCACGAGTATGCCTAGCCATGCTCCCGCGTCGAAGGTCCACCCCCATGTGGCCGTCTCGGTCAACAGCCCGCCGGATGCCAGGATGGCGACCCCGATCTGCACCCCGATCAGCCCAAGGCCCATGGCGCGGAGACGACCGACATTGGCTGGCTCGAATGCGTCGCCCTCGTTCACCGCTCGAAAGATGCGGCGCAGACGATTGATGACCCACCAGGCGCTAAGCGTCATGACGAACCCGGCGATAAACACCATCGTGGCGAGGAGGGGTCGGTCGTCATCGGGACCCCGGACCCCGGCGATCCCATCCATGAACCCGGCACCGAAGTCTGGCGACAACAGGCTCAGCAAGACGCCGAGGCCGCTGCCGATCACCGCGATCGCGACAACAACGTTAATGAGGCCGAGAAGCCAACGCATCAGGCCGGCGACCGACTGCTGACCGATCAGTTTCAAGGCTCACCCCTGGACGCTGCCGACCTTCGCGGCGCTGGGCTAAAGCTATTTTCGTATCGATTATCAATCAAGACTTTCATCGTTTTTCAATATGAAAGTTTCGTAATGACACGAGCGACGCGACGCTTCACCCCTGAGATCGTGGCGCTGGCTCTCCCACCGGAGTGTCGCCCTATCCTTTTGCGCGATCCGACAGCACCGCCCGCCCCAGGTTGGCCAGCGCCGCCTTCAGGGCGTCCGGCGCGGCCTCGATGGACTGTTTCAGCTCCGCCTCGACGGCCGCGTCCAGGGGTTCGATCCGGCGGCGCGCGCCCTTGGTCGAGGCGGCGGGGGTGGGTAGGGGTTTCACCGGGCCCTGCGCGATCCTCAGCTTGTCGACCGCGCCTTCGCCGAGGAACAGGTTCACCCGCTTCAGGATGTCGGCCGACTGGTGCTGGACCAGCAGGGCCGCCGGGCCCGCCACGCGCAGCTCCAGCGTTCCGCCGGCTCCGGCGCGTCCCTTGGTCAGCTTCTGCGGGCGGGTGACGCGGGCCAGTTGGTCGCCGACGATCTCGCGCCAGCGGGGCTCCAGCGCGCCCGCGCCACGCCCGAACTTCGCGTCCAGTTCCCTGATGAAAGGGGCCAGCGAGCGCCCGGCTGGGGGCGCTGGGCGCGGCATCGGCCGGGTCCTTCGCCGCGACAGGATCTCGCGGGCCTCGCTTTCAGTGGGCAGATCGCGCGCCATGGAGGGAGTTTAGCGCAGATCGCCGCTGACTTCTCCCTCCCTCTGCGGGGTAGGGGAGTCGCGCAGCGACCGGGTGGGGCGGCAAGGCGATAAAGCGGTGATGCTCGGTGTTTGGCTTGCCGGGCCGCCCCCACTCGGTCTCCGCTCCGCTTCGACTACCCTCCCCTGAAGGGGAGGGAGAGGCTATGGATTCACCGATGCCCTCCCCCGACGTTTCTGCCCCGCGCGCCGCCTTGCTCGACTGGTACGACGCGAACGCCCGAGCCCTACCGTGGCGGCGGCCGCCGGGGTCCAAGGCACCGGTTGACCCCTACCGCGTCTGGCTTTCGGAGGTGATGCTGCAGCAGACCACCGTCCCCCACGCCACGCCCTATTTCGAGCGGTTCATCGCCCGCTGGCCGACGGTCTCGGATCTCGCGGCGGCCCAGGACGGCGACCTGATGGCCGCCTGGGCGGGGCTTGGTTACTACGCCCGCGCCCGCAATCTCCTGGCCTGCGCCCGGGCGGTGGCGAAGGATCACGGCGGCGTCTTCCCCGATACCGAGGCGGGCCTGCTGGCCCTGCCTGGCGTGGGCGCCTACACGGCCGCCGCCGTCGCCGCCATCGCCTTCGACCGACCGGCCAACGTCGTGGATGGCAACGTCGAGCGCGTCGTCTCCCGCCTGTTCGCCGTCGAGACGCCCATGCCCGCCGCCAAGCCCGAGCTGAAGCGGCTGGCGGGCAGGCTGATCGCCGACGACCGCCCAGGGGACTGGGCCCAGGCCCTGATGGACCTCGGCTCGACCGTCTGCCGGCCGAAGTCGCCGCTCTGCCTGATGTGCCCGATCCGCGAGCCTTGCGCCGGCCGCGCGACGGGCGAGCCGGAGCGCTATCCCGTCAAGACGAAGAAGGCCGCCAAGCCCCATCGCCAGGGCGTCGCCTGGGTTCTGCGGGACGAAGCGGGCCGCGTCGCCCTCGTCCGCCGCCCGGACAAGGGCCTGCTGGGCGGCATGCTTGGCCTTCCGACCGGCGAATGGCGCGAGGGTTCGCTGGACGAGACGCCCCCCGCCTCGGCCGATTGGCGCGACGCAGGCGCTGTCGAGCACGTGTTCACCCACTTCTCCCTGACGCTCTCGGTGAGGACCGCGCGGGCCGACGGAGGATATCTCTGGACACCGGCCTCGGACGCGCTGGAAGCCCTGCCGACCGTGTTCAAGAAGGCCCTTCAACGAAGCTTGGCCATGTCGCCCGACTGAAGGAATTTATTCCTGATCGGGCCTTGCGGTCTCACCTGAGCCGCACCACGTCATCGTGCCGGTCTTTGACATTAGAAGTGAGCCGTTCTCCGCTGCACGACATGGCTGCATGGACTGCATGGACTGCATGGACTCCGCGGACTACGCGGACTCCATGGACTCCATGGACTGCATGGACTGCATGGACTCCTTGTACTGCATGGACTCCGTGGACGGGGATTGTCACGGTCCGGCCGCTCGTCGGCTCAGCGCGTCGTGACGATCCTGAGATCGCCGATCCGGTTCCTGGGCACGACCACCACCTGATCGCCGACCCGCTCGAAGGCCAGATCGACCGAGGCGTCACCGACCTGAAGCCGGCTGACGGTCAGCCGCTCTATGCCGGTCGGCAGGCTGGGCGCGGTCAGGGTCACGGTGCGGGCCAGGGCGTCGATCTCGATGCCCAGCGCCGCCTGCAACATCAGGAACACCGACCCCGCCGCCCAGGCCTGGGGCAGGCAGGCGACCGGATAGGCGATGGGCCCTTCGCCGGGCTCGCGCTCGAAGCCGCAGAACAGCTCGGGCAGCCGCATCTGGAACCGGCTGGCCGCGCCGTAGATCTCGGCCAGGATCAGGGCCACCGCGTCGCGCTCGCCGTACCGCGCCATGCCGGCGACGCCGAGCGAGGTGTCATGCGGCCACACTGAGCCGTTGTGATAGCTCATCGGATTGAACCGGGGCTGACCCCTGGCCAGCGTCCGGATGCCCCAGCCGGAGCGGAACTCCGCCCCCAGCAGCCGCCGCGTCACAGCCTCCGCCCGCGCCGCCGTCGGCAGGCCGGTGAACAGCAGATGCCCGGCGTTCGACCCGATCGCCTCGCAAGGACGCCCGTCGCCGTCCAGAGCGATGGCGTAGAACTGGTCCTCCTCCATCCAGAACCGCTCCTCGACCAGCTGGCGGACATCCTCGGCCCGCCGATGCCAGGCCTTGGCCCGGCCGTCGGTCAGTCGCTCGCCCAACTCGGCCATCGCCTGCCAGGCGGCATAGGCATAGCCCTGCACCTCCAGCAGGGCGACGGGCCCCTTCGGAAAGCGCCCGTCGGCGTGGAAAATCGAATCTTCCGAGTCTTTCCAGCCCTGGTTCGACAGCCCCGTCTCGGCCGCCCGCTGGTAGTCGATCAGGCCGTCCCCATTGGAGTCGCCCCAATCCCGCATCCACTCCGTCGCGGCGACCAGATTGGGCCAGAGCGCGCGGATCAGGTCGAGGTCGCCGGTCCGCCGGGCGTAGGCCCCCGCCAGCGCCACGAACAGGCAGGTCGTGTCGACCCCGCCGTAGTAAAGGCCGAACGGCACCTCTCCGAGCGCGCTCATCTCGCCGCCCCGGGTCTCGTGCATGATCTTGCCGGGCTGGCTGTCCTTGAAAGCATCGACCTCGCTCGCCTGACGCGCGGCCAGATAGGTCAGGACGCCTTTGGCCAGCGATGGATCCAGCCACAGCATCTGCCAGGCCGTGATGATCCCGTCCCTGCCGAACGGCGTCGAGAACCACGGCGTCCCCGCATAGGGATAGGGCCCCGTCGTCAGGTCAGTGGTCAGGAGCGCGATGTCGGCCCGCGACTGGTCCAGCCAGGCGTTGAAGCGCGGGCTCCGGGGGCCTCGCACCGACGCGCCCCGCCGCCGCCGTCGCCGCATCGCCAGCCTCGCCGCCACGGCGTTCTGGCGCCATCGCCTGGCGTCCGGCGCAACGCAGAGGTCAGGCCCGCACTCGATGTAGAGGTCCTGGTTCTTTCCCATGGGCAGGCTGAACATGAATTCGGCCCGCGATCCGGTCAGCCGGGCGGGCGGTTCGGAGAAAGACAGACAACTGCTCCGCTCCACCTCATCCAGACCCGTGTAGGCGAAGGTCACGGCGCGCCCGTCATGGCGGGGGGGCGAGGATTTCCCACGTCTCTCCCGCAGCGTGCCGCGCACCTGGAAGATGTCGGCGAAATCGGCCGCGAAATCGAACGCCAGCGGCAGCAGCACATCCTCCACCCCGTGGTTGACCATGCGCACCCGCTCGAACATCCGCCGATCCCAGACGAAGCGCCGCCGCTCGATGTGCAGCACCCCGGCCGGGGCGGATCGGCCACCCATCGGAGGCAGTGGGCGGTTGGTGACGTGGGCGGTGAAGAAGACGTTGTCACGCGACACCCCCGAGCTCAGCCGCGAGGGTCGCGCCTGCCCCACCGTCAAGGCGAAGCGGGACAGGATGCGGGTGTCCTGATGGAACAGGCCGTCGGCCCCGCCCTTCAGGTCGCCCCAGGTGTCGGCCACCAGAAATGTGTCGGCGTCCTTGAGCGCCTGGAGCGTATCGAGCCCTCCTGTCTCGCCCGCTTCCGCCGCCGTGGTCTGAACCGAATAGCCGTCGTCCATGAAGCCTCGCCGTCGTGACCGTCCGTCGCGCGGTCTAGCTGTCGAATGCGAGGGGAAAATGGCCCCGGCAGGGTTTGGTTCGGGCGGTCTTGGAAACGCCCGATCTTCTCGGAAGATCGCTCACACTTTTCCGGATCAGGCGGTGGCGGCGAAGCTGCGATCCTCGTGCAGCGGCACGACCACGTCGCCCAGCACCGGCGCGGCGAACGGACGCTTGGCCAGCAGATCGCCGTAGACGTCGAGGTAGCGCCTGGCCATCGCCGTGGCCGAGAAGCGTAACTCGAACCGCGCCCGGATCGCCTCGCGGTCCAGCAAAGGGGCTCGGTCTGCGGCCGCGATGGCCTGTTCGATCGTGTCGACCAGAAAGCCCGTCGCGCCGTCCTCGATGATCTCAGGGGTGGAACCGCAGCGGAAGGCCACGACCGGCGTGCCGCACGCCATGGCCTCGATCATCACAAGGCCGAAAGGCTCTGGCCAGTCGATGGGAAACAGCAGGGCGTCAGCGCCGCCTAGGAAGTCGGACTTCTGGTGATCGCCGATCTCGCCGATGAACTCGATCAGGGGATTGCCGTCGATCAGGGGCTTGATGCGGGTCTCGAAGTAGATTTTGTCGGCCGCGTCGACCTTGGCCGCCATCTTGAGCGTCTTGCCCAGCTTGGTCGCGATCTCGATGGCGCGGTCGGGCCGCTTCTCGGGCGAGATTCGGCCGAGGAAGGCGAGGTAGCCGTCGGACTTGGGCGAGAAACGATACTGCTCGGCCGGCATGCCGTGGTGGACCGTCGCCTTCCAGTTGGCGAACGCCAGTGGGCGCCGTTGATGGTCCGAGATCGAGATCAGGCCGAACTCCGGCCAGCGCTCATAGACCTCGGCCAGGTCCTTCATGTCGAGGCGCCCGTGCAGCGTCGTCACGGTCTTGTCCGCATGCCGCTCGAAGAAGGGGAAGTGGATCATATCGGTGTGGAAGTGGATCACGTCGAACCCTTCGGCGCGGGCCAGGACTTCCGACAACATGGTCATATGAGCGGCAAGGTCGGACTTCAGCGGGGCCGGGTCCAGCCGCATCGCCTGATCGCGCACCGGGATCAGGCGGGCCTTGGTGCGCGCCTCCGCCGAAGCGAACAGAGTCACATCGTGGCCGAGGTCGACCAAGGCGTCGGTCAGGTGGGCGACGACGCGTTCAGTGCCACCATAGAGCTTGGGCGGCACGGCTTCGTACAGCGGCGTGACCTGGGCGATCTTCATGGCGAGAGCTCCGGCGACCCGCAGCGGCGGGCGCGAAGGCATCAATCGTCGCGTGCGCGAAAGGTTCCGTGTCGAACCGAGATTTCCGGCAATGTTTTCGGTAACTTACAGGAAACGAGCGTACGCTTGCGTTCACTGCATCCCGGCGCGGACCTCGGCCCGGAGCGCGTCGATGGGGCGGAGACCCGCGTCCGAGCGGAAGCGCCAGTAGGTCCAGCCGTTGCAGGCCGGGGCGTTCTCCAGAAGGGCACCCAGCTTGTGGATCGATCCGCTGAGCGAGCCGGACACCAGCGACCCGTCCGCGCGCACCCGGGCCTCGCGCTCCCCCTTGGGGCAATACAGCACGTCGCCCGGCGACAGCAGACCGGCCTCGACCAGGGCCCCGAAGGCCACCTTGGGCTCGGACTTCTTGGAGCCCATGACCATCAGGTCCTCTGGCGCGGCGGGGCGCACAGCCTTGATCCGCTTTTCGGCCACCTTCGCGTATTCTGGATCGCGCTCGATGCCGATCCAGCGACGACCCAGCCGCTTGGCCGCCGCTCCGGTCGTGCCCGTGCCGAAGAAGGGGTCCAGCACAACGTCGCCGGGCCGAGTGGCCGCCAGCAGAACGCGGTGCAGCAAGGCCTCGGGCTTCTGGGTCGGATGGGCCTTCTTGCCGTCGTCGCCCTTGATCCGTTCCTCGCCGGTGCATAGCGCGAAGGTCCAGTCCGAGCGCATCTGGGTGTCTTCGTTGAAGGCCTTCAGGGCGTCGTAGTTGAAGGTGTAGCGCTTCTGTTCGCGGCTCTTGGCGGCCCAGATCAGGGTCTCATGGGCGTTGGTGAAGCGCGTTCCCTTGAAGTTCGGCATGGGATTGGACTTGCGCCAGATGATGTCGTTCAGCACCCAGTAGCCCAGGTCCTGGATGGCCGCGCCCAGGCGGAAGACGTTGTGATAGCTGCCGATCACCCAGATCGAGCCTTCGTCCTTCAGCACCCGGCGGCACTCGGCCAGCCATTCGCGGCAGAAGGCGTCATAGGCGGCGAAGCTGGAAAACTTGTCCCAGTCGTCATCGACCGCATCGACCCTGGAGTTGTCCGGCCGCAGCAGGTCACCGCCCAGCTGCAGATTATAGGGCGGGTCGGCGAAGACCATATCGACGGACTTGTCCGGCAGGGACCGCAAGACCTCGATGCAGTCGCCGATGTGCAGGATGTCGGTCTTGAGATCGGTCACGAAGGCGGCCCCGGCTGCGCTGAAGTTCGCAGCGTGAATCCTCGTGGTTAAGGCGGCGTAAGCGCGGCCTCAGAACGGGAAGAACATCGGGATCACAGCCACGCCGACGGCCCAGGTGATCAAGTTCAGCGGCACGCCGATGCGCACGAAGTCCATGTAGCGGTACTCGCCAACCTGAAACACCAGCACATTGGTCTGGTAGCCGAAGGGCGTAGCGAAGGCGGCGGACGCGGCCATCATCACCGCGATCAGGAAGGGTCGGGGATCAACCCCGAGGCTCTCGGCCAGCGCCACCGCCAAGGGCGTGACAAGAACGGCGACGGCGGCGTTCGACAGGAACTCGGTCGCGAACAGGGTGACACCATACAGGATGGCCAGGGTTGCCAGCGGGCCGAGCGAGCCGATCATGTCGAGCAGCAGCCGGGTCCCGAGCGCGGCCAGCCCCGTCACTTCGATCGACAGGCCGACCACGACCATGCCTGCGATCAGCAGCAGGACCTCGGGGCGGAGGCCGGCGTAGGCGTCCTCGGGGCTGATCACCTTCAGCAGGATCAGGATCACCGCGCCCGCGAAGGCCGAGGCGGCGATCGGGGCGATGCCTAGGGCCGCTGCCAGAATGACACCCACGAAGACCAGCATGGCGATAGCCGCGCGCCGGATGTCGAGCGGCTTGCTGGCGCCAAACAGCTTGAGGTCTCCCATCTGACCGTCTCCGGTCTGTTCGGGCGAATAGGGCATGCCTGGCGTGTCTTGTTCCGCCTTGCTCAACAGCCGATCGCTGAAGAGGAACAGGTAGATTGCCCCCGCAAGGGCGACGATCAGGCCGACGGGCGTGATTTCGAAGATGCCGAATACGGGCTGGCCGGCGTTGCGGGCCATGTCGTTGACCAGCAGGTTGGTCGAGGTGCCGATCAGGGTGCAGGCCCCGCCCATGATGGTGATGTAGCTCAGCGGGATCAGGAACCGCTTGGGCGACAGGTTCAGCGACTGGGCGACGTCTTTCACGACGGGAGCGGCGAGCACGACGATGGGGGTGTTGTTCAGGAAGGCGGACGCCCCCCCCGCCAGCCCCATCATCAGCCACAGGCCCGCCGCGCCCATGCGCGCGCAAAGCTTGATCGCCTCGCGGATCAGCAACTCGAGGAGACCGGACAGTTCGATGGCGTAGGCGATGACGAACAGACAGGCCAGGGCGATGATGGCCGGGCTGGCGAAGGCGGCCTGGACCTCTACGGGACGGATCACGCCGAGAAGCAGGAGAACGGCGGCCGCCGAAAGGGCGGCGACGTCAGAGCGGACCTTGCCGTGGATCAACACCGCGACCACGGCCACCAGCACCGTAAGCGCCGCGATCTGATCAAAGGACATCGGTCCAGTGACCCTGCGTCGCCTCGGGCGTCAACCCCGGCGGCGATTGGCCTTTTCGCGAGAGCCCGTGTTAGGGTCCGGCCATGCTTTCCCAACGGCCGCCCGCGAACCGGCGTGCAGGACGCGCGCTCGGGACCGTCCTCCTTCTCCTCGCGGCCCCGGTTCTGAGCCAGTGCGACCGGGGTGAAGAGCGGCCCGAATCCGCTCCGGCTCCCGTCGTCACCGAGGTCGAGCCGGCGGCCCCGAGCCTTCCTCGACCCAGACCGCCCCTGGACCGAGCCGCCATCCTGGCGGCTGTCGATCAGGCCGCCTCGGAGTACGCTTCCGGCGCGCAGGCGGCAGGGTCCGACCCGCTGGTCGGTCGACCGTTCGCCCTGGTCAGCGCCTTCGCCTGCGAGCCGCTTCTGGACGCGGCGGCCTTGAACGGCTTGCCAGACGGCGTGGCCCGGGCGGGCTGGGGCCCCGAGCGGCGCACCATCCAGCTGACGCTGCGTCCGGGCGACTGGCTGCAGTCCGCCCTGATGGCGGATCAGGGTCAAGCCGGGCAGTGGGAGACGGTCGAAGGCTTCTGGCTGAGCCGGCCGTGGCAGAAGTCCGAAGCCTGTCCGGCGGTTTCCCGCGATCCGCTCTCTGGCGAGGCCGGGGCTCCGGACGCCGAGACAGCCGGGATCGCGGCGGTGTTCGGGTCCGACTCCTCGCGCATCGGCCAGAGGAATGGTCGCGCCTATGTGCACACGATCCGGCCGTCCGATGATGAGGCATCTTTGGTCCGCCCGTCCGCCGGTTACCGGTCGCGGGTCGAAGGCCGCGTCGCCGCCTTCCCGAACGGCCGGGCCGTGCGCTGCCGAGCCGCGGGGCCGGACCGTCGCCCGGTCTGCGTCATGGCGGTCACGCTGGATCGATTCGCTTTCACGACGGCCGAAGGCGCGGTCCTGAGCGAGTGGCGCCCCGGCTGAGGACGCCCGGCGACTGGCCAAGCCGAGGTCGATCCGTCTAAGAGGCGACGATGATCGCGCGCCTTCGCCCCGTCCCCTTCGACCTCGGCCCCGTCCACTTCGTCGGCATCGGCGGCATCGGCATGAGCGGCATCGCCGAGATCATGCTCAAGATCGGCTATTCGGTGCAGGGCTCCGACGCCAAGGCCAGCGCCAACACCGAGCGGCTCGAGAAGCTGGGCGCCAAGATCTTCATCGGCCACGACGCCGCCCATGTCGGCGAGGGGGTCTCGGCCGTGGTCTATTCCACCGCCGTCAAGCCGACGAACCCGGAGATGATGGTCGCCCGCGAGCGGCGCATTCCTCTGGTCCGCCGGGCCGAAATGCTGGCCGAGCTGATGCGGCTGCAGTTCTCGATCGCGGTCGGCGGCACCCACGGCAAGACCACGACGACGTCGATGGTGGCGGCCCTGCTCGATGCAGCCGGGCTGGACCCGACGGTGGTGAATGGTGGCATCATCAACGCCTACGGCACCAACGCCAAGGTCGGCGACGGCGACTGGATCGTGGTCGAGGCGGACGAAAGCGACGGCAGCTTCCTGCGCCTGAAGTCGACTGTGGCCATCGTCACCAACATCGATCCGGAACATCTGGATCACTACGGCGACTTCGATGCGGTGCGGAAGGCGTTCTGCGATTTCGTTGAAAACATTCCATTTTACGGCTTCGCGGCCGTGTGCCTGGACCATCCGGAGGTCCAGCGGCTGGTGGCCTCGATCGATAACCGGCGCATCGTTACCTACGGCATGAACCCTCAGGCCATGGTGCGGGCCGACAGGTGCGAGATGGGGCCGGACGGGTGCCGGTTCGACGTGCTGATCCAGGGGCGGGGGCTTGCCGCGCTTGAGGAACCGATCCGCATCGCGGGCCTGCATCTGCCCATGGCCGGCTGGCACAACGTGGCCAATGCGCTCGCCGCAATCGCGGTGGCGCGCGAACTGGACGTCTCGGATGAGGCGATCCGCGAGGGTCTGGCCGCTTTCGCCGGCGTCAAGCGGCGGTTCACCACCACCGGTGTCGTGAACGGGGTCCGCATCGTCGATGACTATGGCCATCATCCGGTGGAGATCGCGGCGGTTTTGAAGGCCGCGCGTCAGGTGACCGAGGGCCGCGTGATCGCCGTGGTCCAGCCCCATCGATTCACCCGTCTACGGGACTTGATGGACGAGTTCTCGACCAGCTTCTCGGACGCCGACAGCGTCATTGTGGCCGATGTCTATGCCGCCGGCGAACAGCCGATCGAGGGCGTCGACAAACAGGCCCTGGTCGACGGCATTCGCCGCTACGGCCACCTGCGCGTCTCGGCGCTCGAGAACGCCGCTGTCCTGCCCCGGGTCATCGCCGAGGAAGCGAAGTCGGGAGACGTGGTCGTGCTGCTGGGGGCAGGCGACATCACCGCTTGGGCCTATGCCCTGCCCGCGCAGCTGGAGGCGCTGGTCTGAGCACGCTTACCGGTCGTCTCTAGACCGGGCGTGCGTTTCGCCCGGCTGGACGGGCGGTATATCCTGCGGCATATTTGGATATACCCGAAAGGATGTCCGATGCCTCTTTACATCAAGGATCCCGAGGTCGATCGGATGGCTGAGCGGTTGGCCTCTCGACGCCGCATGACGAAAACCGAAGTGGTGAAGCAGGCGCTCCGTCGTGATTTGGAGCGAACCGAGGACCAATCCGATATGGCGGAGCAGGTCGCGGCCTTGGTGCGAGATCTCAAAAGTCGCGCCGGGCCGGGAGCGACCGGAAAGGTCGATAAGGCTTTCATCGACAGCCTTTATGAGTAGCCGCGATGTTCGCTGACGCATCGGCACTCAGCGCTATTCTGCTCGACGAGAGCGATGCGCATGAGCTGTTCGCGAGGCTGAAGACCTATTCTCATCGCGTGACATCGCCTCTCGCGGTATGGGAGACCGTCCTGGCCGTTCACCGCGGTCATCAGGTTTCGGTCGCGGAAGCCGAGGTCGCCGTGGAGTCGCTCTTGAGGCTCGCGAGCATTGATGTCTTGCCCGTCCCCGCTGAGGTGCGGCGCGAGGCGATCACCGCTTTCGCGAGGTTTGGCAAGGGGCGGCATCCGGCGGGTCTGAGCTTCGGCGATTGCTTCGCCTATGCCTGCGCGCGCCACGGCAGGATGCCTTTGCTCTACAAGGGCGACGACTTCGCCCGAACCGACATCGAGACCGCATGACCGCCTCATCCAGTTCTTCCGGGCGCGAGAGATTTCCCGCGACGCGTGGCAAGCTGTTGATGGACGAGCCGCTCGCACCCTTCACCTGGTTCCGGGTCGGTGGGACGGCGGATGCCTTGTTCCTACCAGCCGATGCGGACGATCTGGCTGGTTTCCTGAGGGCGCTCGACCCGGCTGTCCCCGTAACGGTGCTGGGCGTCGGCTCGAACGTCATCGTGCGTGACGGCGGGGTCGAGGGCGTGGTGATAAGGCTGGCGGGTCGGCCCTTCGCCGGAATCACGACCGAGGGGGATACGATCACGGCGGGCGCGGGCGCGCTGGACGCCATGGTCGCCAAGGCGTCGGCGAGGGCGGGGCTCGCGGGGCTGGAGTTCTACGCCGGCATTCCGGGCACGATCGGCGGGGCGCTGGTCATGAACGCGGGGTGCTACGGGTCGGAGACGAAGGACGTGCTGGTGTCCGCCAGGGGGGTCACCCGCGCCGGGGAATTGAGGGACTATTCCGTCGAGGACTTCGGCTACTCGTACCGCCACAACAGCTACGACGAAGACATCCTCTGGACCGAGGCGACCTTTCGTGGAACGCCCGATGATCCGGACGCCGTCTCCGCCCGCATCGCCGAGATCACCGCCCGGCGCGAACAGACCCAGCCGATCCGCGAAAAGACCGGTGGCTCGACCTTCAAGAACCCTCCGGGGCACTCCTCGTGGAAACTGGTCGACGAGGCGGGCTGGCGCGGGCGGCTGCACGCGGTCACCGGCGGCGGGGCCAAGTTCAGCGAGCTCCACTCCAACTTCATGATCAATCCCGGCGAGGCGACGGCTGCCGATATCGAAGGATTGGGCGAAATCGTCCGCGCCGAGGTTCAAAGTAAACTCGGCGTAAACCTCGAATGGGAGATCAAGAGGATCGGCCGCCCGTCATAAGCCCCAGCTAGAACAGCCCTCATGCCCCGACCCCTGTCAGAGCTGCACGTCGCCGTCCTGATGGGGGGGCTCTCCTCGGAGCGGGAGGTGTCGTTGTCATCGGGCAAGGGCTGCGCCGACGCCCTGGAGGGCCAGGTCGCCCGGGTCAGCCGCGTCGACGCGGGCCGCGATCTGGCGCAGGTGCTGAGCGAGCTCAAGCCTGACGTCGTCCTGAATGCGCTGCACGGCGAGTGGGGCGAGGACGGCTGCGTCCAGGGCATCCTGGAGACGCTGGCCATCCCCTACACCCACTCCGGCGTCCTGGCCTCGGCTCTGACGATGGACAAGGACAAGACCAAGTCGATCCTGAAGGCGGCGGGCGTCGCGGTTCCCGGCGGCGGCCTGTTCGACCGGCATGAGGTGGCACGCCGCCACGTCATCGACCCGCCCTATGTCATCAAGCCCAACGCCGAGGGGTCCTCGGTCGGCGTCTATCTGGTGCGCGAGGGCGACGCGCCCCAGGCCGAGCCGGGATCGGACGCCTGGACCTATGGCGACCGGGTGATGGTCGAGCCCTACATCCCCGGCAAGGAGCTGGCCGTCGCGGTGATCGGCGAGGCGAGCGGGCCGCGCGCCCTGACGGTCACCGACATCACCCCGGTCAAGGGGTTCTATGACTATGAGGCCAAGTACGCGCCGGGCGGATCCGTCCACAAACTTCCCGCCGGCATCCCGGCCCATGTGTTCGAGGCGGCGCTGAGGCAATCCGAGCTGGCGCACGCGGCGCTGGGGTGCCGGGGGGTCAGCCGGACCGATTTTCGTTATGACGATGTTAAGGATGTGCTCGTCCTTCTGGAGGTCAACACCCAGCCCGGCATGACGCCGACCTCTCTGGTGCCAGAGCAGGCCGCGCATCTGGGCATGAGTTATCAAGACCTGGTCCGGTGGATGGTGGAGGACGCCTCATGCCCGCGGTAGTTCGCGGCGGCCGACGCGCGCAGTCCGCGCCGGCTCCGAAACGCAGCGCGGGTCCCAAGGGGCAGGGGCGTGGTCGCGCGCCCAGACATGCAGGCGGCAACGCCGGCGGCGTGCCCGGCAAGATGGCGGCGCTGGGCCGTCTCGATCTCACGCCCCGGGCGGTCGTCATCTCCATCTGCGCGGGCGTGGCGGTGCTGGCTCTGGTCATGGCGACAGGATCGCGCGCCGAGCGGATCGGACAATCCTTCTCCAACGGCGTCGACGGCGTGACGACGGGCCTCGGCCTGACGCTGAACCGCGTCCACATCACCGGGGCCTCGGCCGAGGCCACGCCCGCTATTCAGCGCGCTCTGGACGTCGAAGCCGGGCAGCCGATCACCGCGCTTGATCTGGCCGCGCTGAAGGCCAGCGTGGAACAGGTCGGTTGGGTTCGCGAGGCCCGGGTCGTGCGCCTGCTGCCCGACACCCTGATCGTCGAGGTCAAGGAGCATGACCGGCTCGCCGTCTGGCAGACGGGCGGCCGCACCTACGTCATCGACAGCGAGGGCCGCGCCATTCCGGGCGCCGACGCCGGGCGCTATCCCAATCTGCCGCTGGTGGTGGGCAAGGGGGCCGATGCTGCGGCCGGGGCGCTCCTGCCCCTGTTGGCCCAGCGTCCGCGCCTGATGGGTCGGGTCGACGCCATCGTGCGGGTCGACGAGCGCCGCTGGGATCTGAGGCTCAAGGACGGCGGCATCATCCAGTTGCCGGCCCTCAACCAGGAAGCGGCTCTGATCCAGCTGGACGCGCTGGATCAGCGCGAGCGGCTGCTGGAACTGGGCTTCGCCCGCATCGACCTTCGCACCGAGGGCCAGGTGGCCGTGCGGCCCGGCGCCTCGGCCTGAATGGCAGTAGAGTAGGGGACTTCACGGGCATGGCGGGCAAGAAGGTCGATCCGGCGGCGGACGCGGCGAAGTTCGACAAGGGCGGGCTGAACAACCGCGCGCCGGTCGTGGCCGCCCTGGACCTGGGCCAGTCCAAGGTCGCCTGCTTCATCATGAAGCCGGACGGCGTGAGGCATGCCGACCGGACCATCCGCGTGGCGGGGGCCAGTCACGTCCAGTCCAAGGGCGTGCGCGGCGGCTCGATCGTCAACATGGACGAGGCCGCCCAGGCCATCGGCCACGCTGTCGAACGCGCCGAGCGCACGGCCGGGGCGCCTGTGTCCGGCGTCGTCGTCACCACCGCGATCGGCCAGATGGCCAGCCACCGCGTGCAGGCCCGGGTGTCGCTTGGGGCCAATCCCGTCGGCGATGCGGACCTGGCGCGCGCCATCGGCATGGCCCTGGCCCAGATCCGGCTGCCCAATCGTCGACCCATCCATGTCCTCCCCATCGCCTGGTCGGTGGACGGCGCCCGAGGGGTCCATGATCCGCGGTCCATGCGCGGCGGCTCGCTCGGGCTCGACCTGCTCGTGGTCTCCATGGCCGAGAGCGCCTTCAATGCGCTCAGCCACTGCCTGGAGCTGGCGCACCTTGATCTGCAGGGCGTGGCCGCCGCGCCGGTCGTCTCCTCGCTCGCCGCCCTCGAAGAAGACGAGATGGACCTGGGCTGTGTCTGCATCGACATGGGTGGGGGCTCGACCTCGGCCGCCGTTTGGGGCGGCCGGTCTCTGCTGCACATCGAATCGCTGAACGTCGGCGGCGACCACGTCACCTCCGACATCGCCCGGGGCCTGTCGACGTCCAAGGCCGGGGCTGAGCGGCTGAAGACCCTGCACGGCTCGGCCATGGCGGCGGCCCACGAGGACCGCGAGATGCTGGAAGCCCCGCCGCGTGGCGAGGAACCCGGCGCGGGTCCGGTGATCGTGCCGCGCGCCATGCTCAAGACCGTGATCGCCCCCCGGGTCGAGGAGACCCTCGAGCTGCTGCGCGACCGCCTGAAAGCGGCGGGAACGGGGCTGGAGCCGGGCGCCGGCCTGGTCCTGACCGGCGGCGCCAGCCAGTTGAACGGCGTGCGCGAACTGGCGGTACGTGTGTTCGATCGGCCGGTTCGGCTGGGGCGTCCACAGCGGGCCCCGCACCTGGCCGATTCCGCGGCCGGCCCGGCCTTCTGTTCCGCCGCCGGCGTGCTGCTGCGGGCCGCCTATGGGCCGCGCGAGGCCGTCTCCGCCCGCAAATTGATGTCGCGGCAGATCACCGCAGCGGATGCGCCACGCGTGCATCGCGGCAATCTTGTCGCGCGCGCGGCAGGCTGGCTTCGGGACAATCTCTAGGCCTCGCCCGGCCCCCGAGGCGCACCGTGTCATCTTTGTAACGGTGATGCGCCGCTCTGACGACATGAGGCTTCCGCTGCTTGCGGTGTGGCTGAATGTTGTTAGCAATACGGCAAGGCCCGCGCTGCGACCGATCCACGGCGTGTGAGGTGTGGCTTCAAGCTTGGGAAACGAAATGAATACGAAACGCAGACTGCTCTTCGGAACCACGATGCTGGTCGGGCTTCTCGCCGCGACGGCCCCGGCGTTCGCACAGTCGACGTCTACGAGCACGCAGGCCCAAGAAGAGGCTGAAGAAGATACCGTCGAAGACGTTGTCATCGTCGGTTCGCGCATCCGTCGGGACGTTTACAACTCGCCCTCGCCGGTTCAGGTGATCACGCGTGACGAGGCGACCCTCGCCGGTCTGGCGTCGACCGCCGAGATCCTGCAGAGCAACGCCGTCACCGGCGGCACCCAGCAGATCAACAACCTGTTCACCGGCTTCGTGACCAACGGCGGTCCCGGCGTGAACACCATCGGCCTGCGCGGCCTGGGCCCGAACCGGACCCTGGTCCTGCTGAACGGTCGTCGCGTGGCTCCGGCCGGTTCGCGCGGCTCGGTCGGCTCCGCCGATCTGAACGTCCTGCCTTCGGCGCTCATCGAGCGGATCGAAGTGCTGCGTGACGGCGCTTCGTCGGTCTACGGCTCGGACGCCGTCGCCGGCGTCATCAACATCGTGACGCAGAACTCGCTCGAGGGCATCACCGTCCAGGGCCAATATAATGCGACGACCGACGCCAACGGTGGTGGTGACCAGTCGCGTATCTCCGTCTCCGGCGGCTTCCAGGCCGACAACCTCAGCCTGATCGGCTCGGTCGAGCGTTACAGCCAGGAGGCCCTGCTGCTCGGTGATCGCGAGTTCGCGCGCTGCCCCACGCAAGGCTTCCTGAACACCAGCCCGTTCTTCCAGAACACCATCGATCCGCTCACCGGCCGAGAGAAGTGCTTCAGCATCGATAACGGCGGTGTAACGATCAATACCCTAGGCACAGCCAGCCGAACGGGCATCGGCGCGGCCGGCAGCCTGACGCCGAACGCGAACGGCAGCTTTAACCGCTGGCGTCCGAACTCTTCCGTGACCTCGGGTCTGACCGGTTATGAGGGTGTGGGTGGTGCTTCCGCGCCGAGCCTCGATGTGCGCGACACCTTCGATCCGCGCATGTTGGAAGCAACCCTGTTCTCGCCTGTTACCACGACGACCGCCTTCCTCGGCGCGACGCTGGATCTCGGCAACGTCGAGGTCTATTCCGAGACCCTGATCAACCGTCGTGAATCGCAGCAGAAGGACTACCGCCAGCTTTCCCTGGACTATGCGACTGGCAGCCTGCTGGTCCCGGCCAACATCGCCGCCGCTCCGGCCTTCGCGCCGAACCAGGGCCTGAACCCGGGCTCGACCGTGCAGGCTCGCGCCTTCATCGGCTTTGGTCTCTACGACGCGAGCCAGACCGTTGACTTCGCCAAGCAAGTCGTCGGCGCACGCGGCGATCTGCCCTTCCGCGACTGGGAATGGGACGTCTACGCCAGCTACACCCAGTCCCGCTCGGAATACACCTACGAGCAGTTCCTGACGTCGCAGATGATCAACTCGCTGGACGTCGTCGCGGCTCCGGTGGGCACCGATGCGTCCCTGACCCGCTCGGGCATCGGCCCGGCCGGCGCGACCACGGTGACCTGCCGTGTCAACGTCACCAACCCGGCCGCGCGTTGTATTCCGGCGCCGTTCCTGACTTCGGACACGGTCGGCGGTCGTCTGCCGGCCAACTGGCTGTCCTACATCGTTCGCCCGGTGACCGGCGTGACCGAGTACCAGGAGGCGGTCTTCAGCGGCGGCATCAACGGCACGCTGTTCACCCTGCCTGCTGGCCCCGTCGGCTTCTATCTCGGTGCCGAGTATCGCAAGCAGGACATCGACGACACTCCCGGCATCGATTCGCAGACCGGGAACACCTACAACTTCTCGACCGCCGCCATCACGCGCGGTAACGACAATGTGACGGAGCTGTTCGGCGAAATCGACGTGCCGCTCCTGGCGGATCAGCCCTTCGCCAAGGAACTGACCCTGTCCGCTTCGGCTCGTTACACGGACTACGCTTCGTACGGCGACGACACGGTCTACAAGGTCGGCCTGAACTACGCCCCGAACGACTGGGTCCTGTTCCGCGCGACCTACGGCACCTCCTACCGCGCTCCGGCGTTGTTCGAGCAGTTCCTGGGTGCCACGGCCGGCTTCATCGGTAGCGGCAACGACGTCTGCAACAACTTTGATGCCCCCGGTGTGAACCCGAACCGCGCGGCCAACTGCGCCTCGCAAGGTCTGCCGGCCGGCTTCACCGCCACCAGCAGCGTTCGGGTTCTGCAGGCTGGCGGTGCCGCTGCGGGCCTTGCCGCAGAAACCTCCACCAACTTCACGGGTGGCCTGGTCTTCACGCCGCAGCTGCCGGAAGCGTTCGGAAACCTCTCGTTCGCCGTCGACTACTACAAGATCGAGATCGAAGACTCGGTCGCTCAGGTCGGTGCCGGCTTCATCCTGTCGCAGTGCTACAACTCGTCGGCGGCTGACTTCGCCTCCGGGGCCGGCTACTGCGCCTTCGTGTCCCGCGACCCGGCCACGCGCAACCTGACGGTGACGAACGGTTATGTGAACATCGCCACCAACTACGTCGAGGGTTACGACTACAACATGCGCTACACCAAGGACGACGTCTTTGGTGGGCGGATTGTGGCCAACCTCGCGGTGACCCAGTTCGAGGAGCGCTACACGCAGCTGTTCCCCACCGATCGGATCTTCTCGGTCATCGGAACGACGGGCGACCCCGAGTACACCGCGCAGTTCGACGTCAGCTATAGCTGGGATCAGTGGCGCGTCCGCTACGGGGTGGAGTGGGTGGCCTCGACAACGGACGAGGACGATTACTTCGCCCGTAACGGTGACAGCCTGCGTAACGACTTCGGCATCGAAACCGAACTCGATGACTACTTCCTGCACAGTGCTTCGGCTCAGTGGTCGACCGATGACTTCGTCGTCACGGCCGGTGTCCGGAACCTCTTCAACGAAGATCCGCCCACTGGCTCTGGCTTCTGGTTTGGCGGTATCGGCAACGCGCCGCTGGCTTCCACCTACGAATACCTTGGTCGCCAGGCGTTCGTGAACATCTCCAAGTCCTTCTAAGGACTGACGAGACGTCAAAAAGAGAGGCGGCGGGCCCCCAGGGTCCGCCGCCTTTTTTGTGTTCCACGGTGAGGCAAGGTGTTCTTGTCCCCCGGCCGAGCCGCCGAGGACACTGGGCTGAATGATCAGAGCGGCCCGCCGATGCAGGATCGGCGTGGGGGATACCTTCGCTGATGTCCCACAGTCCCGCGACACCCGCGCAATGCGACCTGTCGGCCTTTTCGTCCAAGGCGCCGGCTTCGCCCACGGCGCCGCGCATCGTTCGGATTGGCCCTAGGAAGCGTGCTGCTGGTGCCGTCATCTCCCTGGCCTTAGCGCGAAGACGGCTTCTGAGATTAAGGCGGTCCGTCGGTTCTATGGCCCCATTGAGGGTCGCTGCTCGGTTGGCAGTCGAACCTCGTTGAACAAGTGGTGTGATCGACCGAGGTTTGTTGGATCACAGCGCTGGCCGGTCCGCACTCCTGCGCCCTCCCGGAACTGTCTGGATGCGTCGGGGCTCCTTTGGCCGGATAGGCCCCGCGCCCCTTCCGCATGGGCTGACCTCGGCCAAAGGCTCGCCGGGCTTGCGCGGGCTCCAGTTCCAAAGCGCCCGCTGAGGGCCTGTCGGACCCGCGTCCGTTTGCCGGGTTCTTAAACGCTGGGGTGTCTTGCGCGGGGCGCACCACACTATAGCCCCGGCCCCTGTAGAACCGTAGGTGCCAGGCCCCGCCGCTCTGAGGACATGGCCTCCGTTCCGGCGGCCCTGGTCAAGCTCCCCGGGCCGCCTTTACCCCGTGCTCGCGCTCCGCGCGGTCGGGCCAGCCCCCATGGAGAGCTGGTTTTTTCTCAAAAGATGGAGAGCTGGTTTTTTCTCAAAAGTCTGCTGCACGCGCGCCGCGAACCCTGACCTCTGCTCAGGCTCTGGTCCGCCTGGCACTCCAGCACGAACTGGTCGCTCAGGGCTCAGAGCCCATCCCAGGGACGCAGAGACGGCCTCGGGTCTAGAGGCCGTTCGGGCCGCAGCGATTGCCGAGGTAATCCTCGATGACGCCCAGCAACTCCGCAGCCTCCGCACGCGTCCAGGACGGACCGTGCCCGAAATCGGTCAGCTCATGATACTCGACGGGCTGTCCGCTCTGGTTGGCCCCGCGCAAGAAGAGCGCGGACTGTTCCAGCTCCACGGTCTGGTCGCGGTCGCCGTGGAACACCATCATCGGAATGCTGATCTCCCTGGCGCGGGTCGCCGGGTTCAGGCCGGCGACGGTGTCGCGCTGCCCTTCGCGGGTATAGCGGTTCTGGAACAGGCTGGAGCGGATACGGGTCAGTTCCGAGACCCCGGCACCAGCGATCGCGCACTGATAGATGCCATTCGGCCGGATGCCGGCGACCATCGCGGCGTAACCGCCATATGAGAAGCCGAACATGGCGATGCGGTCGGACGCCGCGAAGCCCTGGCCGACGGCCCACTGCGCGGCGTCGTCCAGGTCGTCCTGCATCTTCTGACCCCACTCGGCGTCGCCGGCGACCCAGAGACGACGACCCCATCCGTCGGAGCCGCGGAACTGGGGCTGCACGACCGCATAGCCGCGCGATGTCAGTAGCTGTGGCCACCAGGATTGATCGAACGACATGTCGTCGCGCGCCCAAGGACCGCCATGCGGCAGGATCACCGTCGGCCACGGTCCGGGCCCGTATAGCGCTTCCGCGGGCCGACTGACGAACACCGGGATGTCCAGGCCGTCGCGGGCCGCATAGTATTCCAGACGCGTCGTCCCCAGGGACCGGGGGTCCACATCCGGGTAGGGCCGCGAGAGCAGGCTGAGCTCGCTCTTGTTCCGCAGAAGGTAGTAGGCCCCCGGATCATTGGCCGAGCCCGCCCAAACGATCGCGAGGTTATAGTCCTCCGACAGGGCCTCGACCCTCAGATACCGGTCTTGGGGGTAGGCGATCGTGCGCTCACGACCCGTCGACGGGTCGGTGACCCGCAGCGGCGTTTCGGTGATCCCGAGGGCGGCCTCGAGGCCATCGATCAACGCCTGGTAGTCGGGCGAGATGGGGTAGGCCGTCGGCCGGGGCCCGCCGTAGCTGAAGCTCAGGATTTCGCCGAAGTCCTCGCCCGCACGCTGGTTGATGGACATCCCGGTCGCTTCGAACAGTGGATGTTCGAAGGCCACTTCACCCAGTCGTCGAGCCGCGATGTCGTACTCGAAGATGGCGGCCCGTTCGCGCCCCTGATTGGAGATCACATAGGCGATGTTCGGATCGGTGGAGTAGCCGACGACGTCGAAGACGTTCCGGTCTTTCACATGGTTTCGGATATGCTCGTCCCACCCGCCGCTGGCGTTGCGGAACTGAGTGGCGATGAAGAGGCCTTCGGCGTCGCGATCGACGATGTTGCGGACGCGCAGCTGTCCTTCCAGATCGGTGTCGTAGCCGATCACCCGCTGGCCCGCGCGCTGGATGCGTTCCGCCCGACGATTGTGGACGTTGAGGCGATAAACTTCGGCTCCGATGGTGATCAGGATGTTGTCCGGGTCGTTCACCAGGGGGTCGAGCAGCGACGGGCTCTGCAGCCGGGCGAACTCCGCTTCTGTCTCTGACCGGGCCCTCAGGGCTTCGATCGGGTCATACCAGCTCCGGCCCGCCAGATCGGTGAGCAGGAACTTCGACAAGAACGTCTTGGTGATCGACCCGCCCGCGTTGAAGTCGAACGGCTGCCACAGGCTCACGCCCAGCACGTCGTTCTTCAGAAACGTGACGCCCCGGACCTTCATCCGGCTGGCCCCGATGACCGTGGGAGGATCGGTCAGTCTGTCTGAGTTCCAGACAACCACATTCGACTCTTCCCCGTTCGCCTGAACGGCCGCGACATGTCTGCCGTCGGGCGAGATGGCGAAGCTGGACAGGCGAGGAAGCGCCGCCATCTGTTCGATCGTGGGCGGCGTGATCCGGGTGCCGGTGACGTCCACCGTCGGCAGCACCGTCGCCTCTTGGGCGAGGACGCCGGACGGCGAGGCCGCGAGCAGGGCGGCGGTCAGAGCGAGCGTAGAGACGAGACGCATATACTGAACCTTTTTCCGAGGTCGCCCCCCAAGGGCGCGCAGTCGTCAGCCAATCAAATTGATGACGCTTCGACAACAGAAATCAGCGGTTTCGGGTTGTTTGGTCCAAGGGATCAGGCGGTTGCCGAGATCCGATCCGAACACACTCGAAATTGGGGCTTCGTCGGCGGGCGACTCACCCTATCCGGTAACCTTCTCTTAACGGCGCTGAGTGATCCTTAACGCGCTCATAACCAATGCGAATCGGCGGGGGCTTCGCATCGGAACCGTTCAGGGCAGGGTCGGATAGAAGGTCGGTTTACGGATGTCTCTCTCGCTGGTGCGGCCGCAGGCCACGGAACTGAAGCCCCGGATCGTCGTGTTCGGCGTCGGAGGCGCGGGCGGTAACGCGGTCAACAACATGATCGACGCCGGCCTGGAAGGCGTCGAGTTCGTGGTCGCCAACACCGACGCCCAGCATCTGTCCTTCGCCAAGACCGACCGTCGCATCCAGCTGGGCGAGACGATCACGCAAGGGTTGGGCGCCGGCGCCCATCCCGAGGTCGGCATGAATGCCGCCGAGGAGAGCGCTGACGAGATCCACGCGCACCTGGAAGGCGCGCACATGGTCTTCATCACCGCCGGCATGGGCGGCGGCACCGGCACGGGCGCGGCCCCCATCATCGCCAAGTGCGCGCGCGATCGCGGAATCCTGACCGTCGGGGTCGTGACGAAGCCCTTCACTTTTGAAGGCCGTCACCGCATGCGCCTGGCCGATGCGGGCATCGCCGAGTTGCAGCGCTATGTCGACACCCTGATCGTCATTCCGAACCAGAACCTGTTCCGCGTCGCCAATGAGCGCACGACCTTCGCCGACGCCTTCGGCATGGCCGACCAGGTGCTGCACTCGGGCGTGCGCTCGATCACCGACCTGATGATCCTGCCGGGCCTGATCAACCTCGACTTCGCCGACGTGCGCGCCGTCATGTCCGAGATGGGCAAGGCGATGATGGGCACCGGCGAGGCCACCGGCGACGACCGCGCCCTGCTGGCCGCCCAGAACGCCATCGCCAACCCTCTGCTGGACGAGACCAGCCTGAAGGGTGCCAAGGCCGTGCTGGTCAACATCACCGGCGGCCTGGACATGACCCTGCTGGAGGTCGACGAGGCCGCCAACGCCATCTCGGCCGAAGTGGACGGCGACGCCAACATCATCTTCGGCGCGGCCTTCGATCCGGCGCTGGACGGCAAGATCCGCGTGTCGGTGGTCGCCACCGGCATGGACGAGGTCGCCACCGCCAAGATCGAGCCTGTCGCCACACGCCAGCCGGCCTTCCACGAACCGCGCCGCGTCGAGCCGGTCGCTCCGGCCCCGCTGCGCAGCGAATCCGCCCGCCGCGAAGCCGCCGTGGCCTCGGCCTATCGCGCTCCGGAGCCCGCCCCGATCGTTCCGACCTTCCAGGCACCTGAGCCCGCTTTGGCCCGCGCGCCCGAGCCGGTCATCCATGTCGCCGAGGACGAACGCAAGCTGGAGCCCATCGTCGATCCCTGGGTCGAGGCCTTCGAACAGGATCACGGCCGCGTCGCTCCGGCGGCGGATCAGGGCGATCTCTACTTCGATGCGCCGGCCACACCTGCGCGCGCCGAGGAGCCCGTCTATCAGGAGCCCGATCATCGTCGCTCAGGCTGGAGCCTGTTCGGCAAGAAGCCGCGCGCCCAGACCGCCTACGCCCCCCAACCGTCGGCGCGTCCCCAGCCTCAGCCCGAACTGCGCCAGACCGCCCAGGTCGCGCCCGAGCCGGCGGCGGCCGAAGACGATCTGGAAATCCCGTCCTTTCTCCGCCGGCTAGCGAACTGACGGCTTCAGCGGCCTAGACCCAACCAGCGCTCAAGCTGGTTGGCGTCGTCTAGCCAGACATCCGGTTGATGCTCGGGGCCGAGTTGGGGCTGCACCTGGGAGTGGATGCCTCGCTCGCCGGTTCTCAGCCCAACCGTGCGCCAGCCGAGCTCGCGTGGGACGATGAAATCCTTTTGGGGATTGTCCCCGACGTAGAGCCAACCGCCTTCGGGATGGAGCCGCATGACCTCATGGAAGCGGAGCGGGTCGCGTTTGTCGCCGCCGCCCCAGTCGTCGGAGATCAGGGCCGGCAGGTGACCCAAACCCAAGGCCTTCAGCTTTAGCCTTTGCGTCATCGAGCGGCCGTCGGTGAGCACCAGGATCGCTCGGCCCTCGCTTTCCAGTCTCTGGAGCAGCCGGAGCCAGTCGGGCGACAGGGTGATGGCGGGTGTATGAAGCCGATACGCCCAAAGCAGGGACTCCCGCGTCGACGACGGTAGGTCAGCGTGTCGTATCAGATATCCGAGCCAGTCCTGCTCGCCGTTCGCGACCGCCTGCTCGACCTGGGGATGCAGGTCGTGACCGAAAACGCGCCTGACCTGTTCGCAGACATGCGCGCGTCCCGAAGCGACATAGTCCGCTTCCATATAGAGGGTGTCGTCCAGATCGAAGACAAAGACCGTCGTCCGGACATCAGGCGCGGTCATGGATCAGGACCTTGGCATCGTAGCGGAGCATCAGAAGGTCCGCATGCCAGGCGTCGAAGTCGGCGATCTCGCGGTCAAGCAAATACTCGCTGATCAGCCAGCCTGGATAGTTGGCCCCGGCCGCGTAGGTCAGCGGAAACCCGCCGCCAAACCGAGGGTTGATTTCCAAGCCGGCGTAGCGCGAGCCGTCTGGCTTGGCGAACAGCTGGACCGTCAGGCATCCGCGGGCGCCCGACAACCGCGACAGCCTTTCGCGCAGAAACTCCAGCACATGTCCGCGTCGCGTGGCCCCCTTGCTGACCTCGCCGTCCCTGACCTCCAGTCTCTGACGGGGGACGATGCATTTCATGACGCCGTGACGGTCGTAATAGACGTCCACCGTGTATTCATGGTGCGTGCCGTCGATGAACTCCATGAACATCATCTTTGGATCAGACAGGATGTCGGGCGTGACGCGGTCTGATGTCGCCAGACGAACCGCGCCGACGCTGCGGCTGCCGTCGTAGGGCTTGGCGAAGCACGGAAACTCGAGCGCGTCGCGATCGAAGATGCGCGGGGAGTCGATACCGATCTCGGCGAACAGTCTGGCGGTCGCACGCTTGTCCCGGCAGGCCGACACCAGGGATGCGTCGGAGATGACCAGATGTATTCCCTCGGCCGCGAACTGTTCTCTGTTCAGGGCGAGGCCCGCCAGCTCCGTATCGATCGTTGGCACCACGAGCCCGATCCCCTCGCGCCGACATAGGTCCAGCAGGACGTCGTGATAGGAAGGATCTGTCACCCGAGGCACGTGGAAGGCCGCGTCGGCGACCTGGCATGCCGCCGACATGTCCGGCTTCATCTCCGTCGCCAAAACCCGAGCACCCGGCGAAAGGGCCATCAGTTCGGCCTTGAAGGCCTGAATGAGCTCAACCCGCCGGCCGGCCGAGAGGATCAGTACATCAGCCGCTGAGTTTCCCATCCCGTCCCCCTCTGAACAGAGGCATGGTCGCCTCGCCCGCTGCGCTTATGCTTTCTCTGGCCATTACCTTTCGGACGGTGAGCAGCAAGATCCGGATGTCGAGCCAGAAGGACCGGTTGTCCACGTACCAGACATCCAGAGCGAACTTCTGCTCCCAACTGAGGGCATTGCGGCCATTGACCTGCGCCCAGCCCGTCACGCCGGGACGCAGTTCGTGGCGGCGGGCCTGGTCGGCGCTGTAGAGCGGCAGATACTCCATCAGCAGCGGCCGGGGGCCGACCAGGCTCATGTCGCCGCGCAGCACGTTCCAGAGCTCGGGCAGCTCATCGAGGCTGGTCGCGCGCAGCCAGAGACCGAAGGGGGTCAGGCGCTCGGCGTCCGGCAAAGGCGCGCCGTCCGGACCCACCGCGTCGCGCATGGTCCGGAACTTGATCATGCCGAAGGGGCGGCCGTTCAGCCCCGGCCGCGTCTGGCGGAACAGGGCCGGGCGGCCCATTCGAGCCCGCACGAGAGCCCACAGCGCCAGCAGCAGAGGCGACAAGAGAAAGATCGCCAGCGCCGAGACGCCGACGTCGACCAGGCGCTTGAACGGCGCGGGGCGGGCAGGGGTCATCCGTTGTAACGCTGTCGAAACCAGCGGACGAAGGCGGGCACGCCCTCGGCGATGGGGGTGGATGGCCGATAGCCGATCAGCCGTTCCAGCAGGTCGGCCGAGGCGGTGGTGTGGGGCACGTCACCCTCCTGCATCGGCAGGAAGATCTTTTGCGCCTCCAGGCCGAGCGCCCGCTCGAGTTCGCCCACATAGTCCATCAACGGCTCCGGGCGTCCGCCGCCGATGTTGACCAGACGGTATGGGGCGACGGGGGAGAGTGTGTCGCCCTCGACCCGGTTGGCCTCGGCCGGCACGACGTCGGCCAGCCGAACGATCGATTCCACCAGGTCGTCGACATAGGTGAAGTCGCGCGACATGCGCCCCTCGCCGTAGACCTCGATCGGCTCGCCGGCCAGGATGGCGCGGGTGAACTTGAACAAGGCCATGTCCGGTCGCCCCCAAGGGCCATAGACCGTGAAGAAGCGGAAGAAGGTCGTGGGCGTGCCGAACAGGTGGGCATAGGCGTGTCCCATCAACTCGGTCGAAGCCTTCGTGGCGGCGTAGAGCGTGATCGGATGCACCGCCCGGTCGGTCTCGACGAAGGGCAGGGTCTCATTGGCACCGTAGGCCGAACTGGTCGAGGCGGCCATCAGATGTCTGGGCGGAACCCGCCGCGCGGCCTCCAGCACGTTGAAGGTACCCACCAGGTTGGCCGAGACATAAGCCTGCGGATGATCGATGCTGTAACGCACCCCGGCCTGGGCGGCCAAATGGATCGCGACCTCGGGCTGGAAAGCCTCCCAGGCGGCGTTCAGGGCGGCCGCGTCCTCCAGCGCCAGCCGCGCCACGCGAAAGCCGTCGTGCGCCTCCAGCAGGCGGTTGCGATCCTCCTTGAGCACGACGTCATAGTAGGGCGAGAAGCTGTCGACCCCCAGCACCTCATGCCCCGCCTCGAGCAGCCGCCGAGCCAGGTGGAAACCGATGAAGCCGGCGGTTCCGGTGATCAAGTAACGCATTCAGTCATGCCCCTCCGACGCCCGCCCGACGCCCTCGTTCTCGCTAGGCTGGCGCGCCCGTGAAATCCAGAGGAGCGGCCCCCGCCGACCCTCCGGCCATGGCCGCGATCACGCGCGCATTGACGCCGTGCACATCATAGCGTTCCCGCGCGAGCTTGAGCGACGCCTGCCCCATCGGCGCGATGAGGTCCGGCTCCAGAATGAAGCGCTCCATGGCCGCCTCCAACGCGTCGGTGTCACGGGGCTGAACCAGAAAACCGTTGATCCCGTCCACCACGGTTTCGCGACAGCCGGGGGCGTCGGTGGTGATGACCGGCCGGCCGATCGCCAGGGCCTCCAGCACTGACCGCGGCGTGCCCTCGCGATAGGACGGCAGGACGTAGACGGCGGAGTCGGCGATCGCTGGGCGCACATCGGCCAGGGTGCCCAGATAGCGCAATCCGCCTGCGATCCAGCGGTCGACCTCGGCCGGGTCGACCCCGTCCGGTCCGGGGTCGAAAGGGCCGGCGAGCCGGAACTCGGCGCCGGGATGGCGGGCCGCGAGCCGCCGTGACGCCTCAGCGTATTCCGCAATTCCTTTGGCCCTGAGCAGCCGCGCCAACATCAGAAAGACGGGACGCCTCGGCGGGGGCGACGGCTGGTAGTGGCCGAGATCGACGCCCGAACCGGCGATCACCTCGACCCGCGCTGGATCGGGCGTGAAGCCCAGTCGGGCGAACAGGTCGCGGTCGTCCGGGTTCTGGAAGAGTACATGATCGGCCTTCGGCAGGGCGAGGCGATACAGGGCGCGCGCGGCAAGGGCGGCGATCATCTGGCGCGGATCGGGCCGCGCGGGCGGCGTGAAGGCGAAACCGAGCCCGGTGATCATCGCCACCACACGCGGCACACCCGTCGCCCGTGCCGCGAGCCCACCCCAGATCACAGGTTTTGCTGTGTAAGCCAGGACCACATCTGGCCGCGCGTCCCGGAACAGCCTGACCAAGGCGCGCCGGTAGGCCAGATCCGCCAGGGGATTCATGCCGGTGCGCGCCGCCGCGATCTCGACCGGCCGGACGCCGAGCCTCTCAAGCGCCGTCCGTGTCGGCTCGTCCATGCCGGGCCCCGCCGCCGTCACCCGCCAGCCCTGATCGACCAGCGCCGCCAGCAGGGGCGCGCGAAAGTTGATCAGCGACGGCGCGTGTCCGGCGAGGATGAGGGCGTGGGTCATCCGGCAGCTTCGCCCAGGACGGCATCAAGATAGCGCTCGACCGACCGTCCCTCCACCACGGCGCGATACGTCGCGCTGAAGTCCTCTCCCTCGCGGATGGCGTCGGCCAGGGCCCCGGCCAGGGAATCGGGTGAGAAGTCCGACGTCACCGAAACACCGGTCAGGCTGTCTAGGTCCCCGGCGCAGGGTGTCATGACGACCTTGCGCATGCCGCACGCCATCATCTCAAGGACCACGTTCGGGAACCCCTCGCGCGACGAGGTCAGCAAACCGTACTGGCAACGACGCATCACGGCATAGGGGTTGGACTGCTGCCCGAGGAAGACCACCTCGCCGCCCAGCCCGCGTGCCTCCACCTCAGCTTCCAGAGCCGGTCGAAGCGGTCCGTCACCCATGAAGACTAGTTGAAGGTCACGCGCTAATCGTTCCTTCAGTGTTGCAAATGTTTGAAGAGCCAGAAGTGGCTGTTTACGATCTATAATTTGTCCGCACACGAGTACATTGAGCCGGTTCCTTAGCCGTTCAAGCACATGCGGACTTACAACGTGATTGGCTTGATTATCTAGTGCGATCAAGTCGAGTGGGTTCCCGAGAACGACCAGTCGATTTTGAGCGGATCTTGTTATACGTACTGCGATATGATCCCGCATATAGAATGTCTGACAAATCGCTAATTCTTGTGTTCCATAAGTGAAGTAAAGAAACTTAGCAAGACGACGCTTATTATTCCTAAATAGGTCGAATACAGTAGTTGACTCTCGAGTTACGACGCGGTGTGCGCGCAGAACGCCGAAACGGCGAGCGAGGGCCGTTAGGGAGTTCGTGTAGAGGTGGGTCGTGAACACCAAATCAAAGCGACGACGGTTTAAGTACGACGGAAGGGCTAGCAACCCGTGCAGGGGCGATCGGCTTGTGCCGAACCGCCGTTCGACCGCATCTGACAGGCGACTATCGCTGAACGACGGTTCGGCCTTGGTCGACAGTACGTGGTACAGCACCCTCCAATCCGATCGGCGGGATAAAGCGTTAGCCAGCATGCAGGCGATCTGCTCTGCACCGCCTGGATGGTCCGTCAAGACGACAAAGAGGGCCGTTCTACTGAGCGTCATGCCTAGGCCGCGGTTGGGATGGATAACGCCAAAGGAACGCTCGGGCGGCTTCAGTGGAAAGATCTGATGTACCGATGGTGAATCTCCACCGACCGTCAGGGTCTCGCTCGTACCATCCATTCGACTGGGAAAGAGTCAGTGGGCCGAAGTTGATTGCTTGAAACTCTAGAGTTTCGAAGCCGAATTCAGTCCGGGCGATGTCCAGCGAGACATAGGGTGTATCTAGCCGCCGATGTATTGCTTCAGCGTAACTGAGCAGATCGTCATGCACGGGAGCCCAGTCAAACAGTCCACTGCCGCTGGCGCGGAAATCACCCTTTCGGACCTGGCGGGTAAGCACATAGATGCGCTGACCGAACACGAGAACTTTGTGATCCTGTTTCAGCCCGGGAATGAAGGGTTGGGCCACCGCCTGACCCAACGGGCCCCGAAAAAGGCTGTACCCGCGCGCATCTTCGCCACTTAGCCGTCGCAGCCGGACCATCCGTTTCAGCCGATCGGAGAGGCCGCTCGGGAAAACTCGGTGTCGCACTTTCGACAGATCTGCCTTCGTACGGACCAGAAACACCGAGGCGCTTCCGGCACCCGTAGTATTCTTGAGGACGTACGGGGGTGCCGGCAGGTCAGCCTCCCGGTAGACGTATCGTCCGCGGATGCCGGGCAGGTCCCGTTCAATCCGAAGCAACTCCTGGGCACCTTTGTTCTCGTGGCATACCAGCAGATCATGGCTGGGAACCACGGTGACCCGCTTGGACACAAAGTGGATCAGGTCCAAGACGTACCGCTGGATCGGGGGGCGGTGGTGCGTGGCGTACCAGACGATGTCGTCGGGTTGAAATTGCCTCTCGTGCAAGACCTCAATGGGGATCTTCGCTACCTGATGGCCTGCTGCGCGCAGCGTTTCAGCCATTACTTCGACGTCTAGGGAGCGCCAATCCGTACTGGCCCGTCCAAAGAATCGTCCATCAATCAGTGCGATATAGATCATCAATCTTCCCTTGGGCCGAGAGAAGTTCGCAAAGAAAATATGCGCGAGTGTAATACTAGTGTCACGCTAAATACAAAATAGATCGTATAAGTCAATGCGTATGCAATAGAACTTGCCTCAAATCCCCATTTTTGCGTCAGTATAAAATTAGATAATGGCAGAACTGGTAACAATGAAATCTGAAGAAGTATGTAATTCTTTGCCATTGCCTTGGCAATAAGAACCATACTAAATATAGCACTTCCTATCCGGAATATATCGCCCACAGCCTGCCAGAAAAACAGGTCCATCATTGGAAGAAATGATCTATCGAGAAGCGTAATTATTATGAACTCCCTGAAATGAAAGATCAATGTAGAAATTATTGCGGCCGATATGATGCAGATTAGCATTAGGTTCTGCGCCTCTTTGCGAAGGATCGCGGGATCATAGACCGCCGACATTCGGGGAATGTAATAGGTGTTCAGGACAACAACGGCGAAGGCGAGATAGGTCGTGCTGATGCGCTGCATCCCGTCCCAATATCCGGCATTGGTCCAGCCAAACTGCTCGACGAGAGACGCCCGGACCATGATCTGGGCGAGTGGAAGCGTGACGGCGGCACTGATCGTCATGGCGGCGAAAGCGGATAGCTTGCGTAGGACGCTCCGATCGAACCGCCCAAAAAAATTTCCCAGCCTGAACCAGGGCTGGCGACGGCAAAGAAAAAGGGTGGCAAGAAACCCTAGGCTCTGGCCCGTGGCGATCGCGATGAGGGCACCCCTCAGCCCTGCGGTCATGGCCAATACGCTGGCCATTACCAAGACAAGAAATGTGCCAATGATCTGGGCTGCCACATAGCGGCCGATCTGGCGTTCTCCATTCAGCAGGGCCAGTAACAATGCATTCCAGATCAGGAGTATGAGTGCTATTGCAAGCCAGATGAAGACATCCCAGTAAGCCGGATCGTGCAGGAGTCGCGTGGCAAGAAATGGACTAGATACAGCAATTCCAAGTGAGCAGATTGAGCCTGCAACTGTGGAGATGGCGGCGGCCCCGCGCCAGACGTTCCTTTTGGCGTCAGGATCGTCCCGGTACTGTGATGTATACTTGGTAACGCCAGTCGCAATCGCTCCGCTGCCAAATGTAAACACTATCGATATGAAATTCTGAAACTGCCCGATCGCTGCATAGCCGGAGGGTCCGATCAGTAGGGCCAGGACCTTATTAAGCAACAAGGCGGCTGCGGTTTTTGAGCCAGCAGCGAGTGCGCTGAGGATCGTCGTCTGAGCCAGTTTCATGGCGCATCGCCAGCGGCGTATAGGACACGAACTACCCGGGCAGGCTGGCCGGCCGCGAGCACGCCTGCTGGAATATCGCCACTAACGATGCTTCCTGCTGCGATAACCGAACCTTCCCCGATGCTAGAACCGGGCAGGATTATGACGTTGAGCCCAAGCCAAACATTATCTTCAATCCGAATAGGTCTTGGCTCGTCAGCGACGAAAAGTCGATCCGCTGGATGTGAAGGGGCGAGCGCGTGGCCGTTGGCGTCGAAAATCTGGACGCCTGCCGCCACTAAGCAGTTATCGCCGATCGTAATGCGGTTCCAAGCATGCACCGTAGCTCCGTTTAGGCGCGTTCGTGATCCGATGGAAATGACCGCCCCTGCTCGATCGGCCATTAGCTTAACGGGCGATGCCATGGCGGCGTGATAGCCCCGGTTCGACGAGTTCAAAACCACGCCGTCACCCAAAACGGCGCGGGCGTTCTTTCGTAGGTCTATGATCGGCGTGCCGACAAATCGAACCCCGATCCCCACCTCAAGCCCAGACACTCCGAACTTTGCCATGCGCGCCCGCATCTGCTGAAGTGCAGACACCACGCTGCCGCCGTAGCTACGAGCGGATGTCATCACTCTCCGCCAGATGCCATGGCGCAGTCGCAGACGTGAATGGAACCTGGTTTTGAAAGGTTCCAACTTTCGCGTTCAGCTAGAAGGTCTGGGTCGATCATAGTCTGGGGCGGATCGCTGGGGTGAGACTGAGCTGGTTGAGGCATCGGCCGGAGCGCACCGTTGCAGCACCAAACCTGCCGGACGACTGGATGGGGCTGGCCGAAGCATCCGTTTCGATGACTGAATGATCCATAGGGCAACAATGATCATGCTCGGCAGAACCATAATTTTCTGCCGTATGGCGATCCCTAGGTTCGCAGTCGTAAGCGCAAGCACCGTTGTCGCGAGAGCAAAGAAAACCATATTGAATAAAATGTAGTCAGGCGCGAGCATGATCAGGCGAGCGTTCCTGAATACGTGGCTTCCCGCTATAAATGTAAATGTTGCGAGGATCAAATTCTCTATTGATACAACAACACCAAGAAAATTGCGCGCATCGAAGAAAAGCGGACGATACAGATATGTGAAAACTTTTATAACGAATGGGTAATCAGAAATATTCAAACTTGATCCACCGCCTATATTACGGTTCTGTCTATCACTTACAAAAGATCCGATAGACTCAGGATCTATAGATTGCAGTTTGACATAATCGAGAATTAACCCAGAAAGTGAAAAAATGAGGATTGATGACACGACAATTGTGGTCAGTCGAGATAGCGCCGTTCCGCGTGTTATGCCGTACACGATGCCAACAGAGATCATGACCAAGGCCGCAATATGTGGCCTAGCAACAAAGCAGATTACCAATCCTATTGAAAATAGTACTAGGCGTTTAAATGATTTTAACGTCGATGCATAAATAATAGTGCAAATTGCAAGAAATGTGATTGCATCTTTTCCTATTGCAGAAGACCAGAAGCTCAAACCCGGGAGAAATATAACTGCCGTTTCCATGCCTAGGCCGTTTCGCCCAGAAATATGACGCAACGATTTCCAAAGTAGAACTAGACCCGCATAGCCAATGATGTTGAAAAACAAAAAGCTATCGAGATAAGTTGCGCTATCTAGACCGCCGGTGAACATGCGGAACACATACACGATGCCAATTATCGCTCGCGTTCCTAGATCGAATGGGATCGATCCGTCGGCCCGAGAAAAGTATAGCGTTGCATCCGCAATGTTGCTTAATGAGTAATTCCAGTAAAATAGACAAAGCAACGTATGCCACATATAAGCGAAGAATGGAACAAAGTTCGTGATACCGTATCTTGATCCAGTTCTGCCAAAAGCGACGGCAAGCCAAAGACCTCCAAAGAGACAAATTATTCCAACCAGAGTCATCGGGTCATCACAGCCGTATATCTGCGTCTGTTGATTTGGCAGCAAATTTCAGATCATAGATCACGCATTCCGAAGTGCCGAGTGTCCGTAGAGGGAGCCCCCGCTCCCTAAACACCCCGTGCGCCACGGCCAGCACGACAGCGTCGTAGGCACCGGTCTCGGGCGTCTTGACCAGGTCGATGCCGTACTCCTGGAGCGCTTCGTCGGCATCGACCCAGGGGTCGTGCACATCCACGCGGGCGCCGTACTCCTGAAGTTCGCGCACGACGTCGACGACGCGCGTGTTGCGCAGGTCGGGGCAGTTCTCCTTAAACGCCAGACCCAGAACCAGCACGCGCGCGCCCTCGACCTGGATGCGCCGCTTGATCATGGCCTTGACCAGTTGACCCACGACATAGCGGCCCATGCCGTCGTTGATGCGCCGGCCCGCCAGAATGACCTCGGGATGATAACCGGCCTGCTGGGCCTTGTGCGTCAGGTAATAGGGATCGACCCCGATACAGTGGCCGCCGACCAGACCTGGGCGGAACGGCAGGAAGTTCCACTTGGTGCCGGCCGCTTCGAGCACCGCCTGGGTGTCGATGTCCAGCCGGTTGAAGATGATCGCCAGCTCGTTGACCAGAGCGATGTTTAGGTCGCGCTGGGTGTTCTCGATGACTTTGGCCGCCTCCGCCACCCGGATGGACGGCGCCTTGTGGGTGCCGGCGGTCACGATGCGACGATAAAGGGCGTCGACGTAGTCGGCGACCTCGGGTGTCGATCCCGAGGTGACCTTCATGATGGTCGCCAGGCGGTGCTGGCGGTCACCCGGATTGGCGCGCTCGGGGCTGTAGCCGGCAAAGAAGTCGGTGTTGAACTTGAGCCCTGAGACCCGCTCCAGCACCGGGACACAGTCCTCCTCGGTGGCACCGGGATAGACGGTGGACTCATACACGACCACGTCGCCGCGCTTGAGCGCGCGCCCGACCGTTTCGCTGGCGCGCAGCAGGGCCGTCAGGTCCGGGCGCTTGGCCTCATCGATCGGGGTCGGCACGGTGACGATGAAGACATTGCACACCGCGAGGTCGGCGGGATCGGCGCTGAGGCTAAGCTGGCTGGCCTCGGCCAGCTCCTGTTCCGAGACTTCCAGTGTGCGGTCGTGGCCTCCGCGCAGCTGGTCGATCCGAGCGCTGTCGATGTCGAAGCCCACCGTTGGGCCCAGTCGACCGAAGGCCACGGCGAGAGGCAAGCCGACATAGCCGAGACCGAGCACAGCGACGCGAGTGGGGGAAGGGGGCGTGAAAGGCGACATCGGTCAGTCTCGGCGACGAAAACGGGGGAACAGTCTGCTGCGGTCGGTCAGGCCGTGGCCTGGGTCGCGTTTTCGCCGCGCAGTCGGGCGAGGTGTTCGAACACGACGTTGCGGACGCCTGCGTCGTCGCCCGACCGCGCGACGCCTTCCAGGGCTCGAACGTGAGGCGCGCTCAGGATGGTCGAGGGGTCGTGGTCGACCACTTCGATGACGGAATCGATACGCGCCAGAACCCGCTCGCGCGTGTCGATCAGGGCCTCTGTCAACTTCTCGCCCGGGCGCAGGCCGGTGAACTGGACCTCGATGTCGACATCGGGAGCCAGGCCGTGAAGGGAGATCATGTTGCGGGCCAGATCGGCGATCTTCACCGGCTCACCCATCTCGAGCACGAAAACGCTCGGCTGCGACAGGTCCCGAGCGGCGCTCTGCGCAGTGGCCTAGAGCACCAGCTGCACCGCCTCCGGGATGGTCATGAAGTAGCGTTCGATGTCCGGATGCGTCACCGTCACTGGGCCGCCACGCTGGATCTGCGCCTGGAAGGTCGGAACGACCGACCCGGCCGACCCAAGCACATTGCCGAAGCGAACCACGCTGAAGCGCGTCTGTGACTTACCATGCTGGCCGCGGACGATGCCCTCGGCCAGACGCTTGGTGGCCCCCATGACGTTACAGGGATCGACCGCCTTGTCCGTTGAGATCATCACCATCTGGCGGACCCGGGCGGCGCGCGCCGCTTCGGCGACGTTCCAGGTGCCAACGACGTTGGTCAAGAGCCCCTCGGCGGGGTGCTTCTCGACCATGGGCACGTGCTTCAGGGCGGCAGCGTGAAACACGATGTCCGGTGTTTCGGCTTGAACCGCAGCATGGACCCGGGCGGCGTCGCGGACGTCGCAGATGATTTCGTTGCGCGGCAGGCTGGGGTGGGTCGTGCCGATCTCCTGATCGATCTTGAACAGTCCGAACTCCGAATGGTCGAGCATCGACAGGTGAGCGCAACCGAAGGCGGCGATCTGGCGGCACAGCTCCGATCCGATGCTGCCGCCGGCTCCGGTCACGAGAACGCGCCTACCGTTCACGAGATCGTGGATCTGGGCGAGGTCCAGCTTGATCGCGGGTCTGGCGAGCAGTTCCTCGACGCTCAGCTCACGCAGGGCGTTGGGAAGTGAGTCCCGTGTCGCGCCCAGTTCGCTCATGGCCGGCAGGCGCAGCAGGACGATGCCGCGAGCCTTCAGTCGTCCGAGGACCTCGGGCGCGACCTCCTGAACGACATCGGGGGGCGACAGAAACAGGATGGAGACAATCTTGAGGTCCTTCGACTCGAAGGCGGACACCGTCGCTTCAAGATCGGACAGCGTGCCGCGCACGCTCACCCCGCGGATGTTCTGGCCGATATCGCTTCGGTGAAGTCCAACGATGCCCACCGGATCGTATTGGGGGGAGGGACCTCTCGCGAGTTCACGCAAAAAGGAGTCTGCGACGCCCAGGCTCCCGACGAGCAGAAGACGGTTCGACGAGGCCGGCGAGCGCTTCAGGATCGGGACGAACACCTGCAGCAATGACTCTTCATGCGACAGCCGCCACACCATTCTCAGAGCGGCCAACCCCGCGAGGTGTGCGAGAGCGGCGATCAGCAGGACGGACCGGGGCACACCATCAGCGCGGACGAGAATGAAGGTGACGAGCAGAAACGTAACGGCCGTCAGGAAGACGCTTCGTCCCAGGACCAGGGCATCCGGAACCGACACATAGCGCCAGGAGGCTCGCTCCGTACGAAACAGAAGTTCGAACGTGGCGGCGAACCCTGCATACAGGCAGGCGAACCCGAAAACCGCCAGACCCTCGGGACTCGTCCACCACTGTACGGGCGGCCAAACGACGAGCTGATAGGCGAACAGATAGGCGAACATGGCGACGACGATATGAATCGTCGTCTTGATCCAGTTTTTCACGTTCGCTCCCCCAAGCGATCAGCCCATAACCGCGATATCCCATGACAGTGTTCTGTGACAGGTTCTTAAGGTTGTCGGCGCGCCCGGCGGGTGTCTTGAACAAGCCCTGTTGTCCGAGGGCAACAGCTGAAGAATGACGCGGCGGGCTTTCGCCCGAGCAGGAAATCTATAAGCCTTTTCGCGATGACGACGTTCGCTCCGCCCCCCATGCCCGCGTCCGATGTGCTTGGCCTCATAGGTTCGACGCCGCTCCTTCGTCTGCGCGCGGCGTCGGCGGCGACGGGCTGCGACATCTATGGCAAGGCCGAGTTTCTGAACGCCGGCCAGTCGATCAAGGACCGCACAGCGCTCGGTATCATTCAGGATGCGCGGGCCAGCGGACGGCTGCGGCCCGGCGGGACGATCGTCGAGGGCACGGCGGGCAATACCGGCATTGGCCTGGCCATGGTCGGAGCCGCGCTCGGCCATCCCGTCGTGATCGTCATGCCCCGCAGCCAGACCGAAGAGAAGAAGCAGGCCGTCCGGATGTTGGGCACCCGTCTGATCGAGGTGGATCCCGCGCCCTTCGCCAGCCCCAACCACTTCGTCCATTTCTCGCGACGGCTGGCCGCGGAGCTCGATGCCTCCGAACCGAACGGAGCCTTCTACGCCGACCAGTTCGACAATCTGGCCAACCGACGGGTTCACGAGACGACCACGGGAGTGGAGGTCTGGGAACAGACGAAGGGACGGATCGACGGTTTCATCTGCGCGGCCGGCACGGGCGGCACCCTTGCGGGGGTGGCGGCGGCCCTGCGCGCGCGCGCGCCACAGGTCCGCATCGCTCTGGCCGACCCCCCAGGCGCGGCGCTCTACAGCTGGTTCACCGAGGGGCAACTGAAGTCCGAAGGCGCCTCCGTCACAGAGGGCATCGGCGTCAATCGCATCACGGGGAACCTTGAAGGACTGAGCGTCGATCACGCCTATCGGATAGAGGATCAGGAGGCGCTGGATGTCATGTTCGGCCTCGTCGCCGATGAAGGCCTGGCGCTGGGCCCCTCCAGCGGCGTGAACGTCGCCGGTGCGATCAGGCTGGCACGCGAGCTTGGTCCGGGGCGGATCATCGTCACCATCCTGTGCGACCCCGGCCAGCGATATGCCGGCAAGATCTACAATGCGGCCTTCCTGCGGTCCAAGGGGCTGACCGTGCCGGCCTGGCTGGAGGGGGTCGATGAGCGACGGTGAGGCGAAGGGTGGGCGTCGTCTTGCGCCTCTCAACGCTCTGAAGGCCTTCGAGGCGACGGCGCGGTGTCTCAGCGTGTCCCAGGCGGCCCGGGACCTGGGCGTGACTCCCGGAGCCGTCAGCCAGCAAATTCGTATCCTGGAAGATCACGCCGGGGCCCCCCTTTTCCGGCGTGAGGGCGGTGGCATGGCGCTGACCGAGTTGGGCCAGTTGCTGCAACCCATACTGAGGGACGCCTTCGATCAACTCGGCCGAGCCGCCGACGTCATCTATGGTCCGACCGGGCGCAAGTCCCTGTCGATCAGCGTTCCGCCCTCTTTCGCGGTGAAATGGCTGGTTCCGCGTATGGCGGCCTTCAGCGTCGAGCATCCCGACATCGAGGTCTGGATCTCGGCCGATATGCAGCTGGCGGATGTCGCCGGCGGCCGGGTGGACGTGGCCGTCCGCTACGGTCGAGGAGACTATGCGGGGGTCCGCAGCGAGGCCCTGCTCGATGCGGGTGTCATTCCCGTCTGCAGTCCTGCGCTGTTGTCGGGCGAGGATCCCCTGCGCCGCCCGGAAGATCTGGCGCGGCACACCCTGATCCACGTCCGCCGCAGCACCATCGAGGAGCCGCGCCCGGACTGGCCTGCCTGGTTGACGTCGCGCGGCCTGTCGCGGATCGCTGCCGACGTGGGACCGCGCTTCGATCAGACCGCCTTGGCCATCGACGCGGCCATCTATGGTCGTGGCGTGACGCTCGCGCCAAGGGCCTTTGTCGCGGCGGATGTCGCGATGGGCCGTCTGGTGGTGCCCTTTGCGGACGGCTACCTCGGCGGGGACCTCGCCTATCACCTGCTGACGCGACGCCAGGCCGGCCGGGCGGAGGCCCGTGTATTCGTCGACTGGATCCGCCGTCAGGCACAGCAAGACAGCCGGATCGTCGACGAGCTTTGAGAGGCGTCCTTGCCGCGTCGGGCAGGTCGCGCCCTGGTGTTGAGCGGGGAGCCTTGGTGAGTGCTCCATGTTATGAACCGACCCGCCGCTAGTGTGTTCAGTCCCGCTGTTTGGTCGACTGGGCGTCGCGGCTCGGCTCTGCGCGGATATCGCTTCAGTGCCGAGCTCCGGTCGTGATGCCTGCGCTCACCCCCGAGACGATGTCGGCCCAGCCATTTGTGCGCAGTCTGCACCTACACCCCGGCGGCTGGCGCTGCCGACCCGGTGGTCCAGCCTGCCTCGATCCGAGCCGAAAGCAAGGCTCAACCCGACGGCGTAAGCTGAGCATTATTGTGAACGTTCATCCGAGAGGCTCCGCAAAGAGTTGGTTGGCTTCGTAACCCCAGCTTCTCAGCACCCTCTGGGGTTGACAACCTTTATAGGTTCGACACCTAGGGAAAATCTCTCGTGGTCACTGTCGTAGCCCGCCGAGTTCATCTGACAGAGCTTCGCGCGCATCTTGGCAGACCTACAGCCAACTCAGTTGTTCTCCGGCCTGAGCGCCGATTGATCGTCCGATGGTGCTTGGCGCTCCAGTATGGGCACTCGCACGTCGGGCACGGCCGGCGATACTGTAGGTCCTGGAACTGCAGAACTTGTCGTGGAAATCGCTCTTGTCGACACAGGCGAGAAGAGCCGCAGCGTCTCCATCCTAGGGCCCTGCTCTAGCCGAACGATTCGTGTGCCTATGTACCGGAGTGTCCAGCCATCAAGGTCCTGGCCTTCTCGTAGGTACTTGACCTCGCCGCTGCTAGCGCTCTTCAGATAAGCGGACCCGTCGGCCAAGCCTAACAGTTGCGGAACGGCCGTGGTTGTAGATGCCGTAGGACGAACGATGCTCCCATCATCCAGCACGATGGCCACTGATCGCAGCTCTCCAGCCTCCAAAAGCTGATGTTCCTTTCCCGTGTATAGCTCCTCGCTCGGCTGACCGACTGTCGGAGGATTGTCAGCGGGCCACAACAGGATCAGGCTCGCTATCGTAAGCGAGGCGACCATCAGGACGGGTTGGATACTCGACCAGCGCGTCACGCCACCACGATCTCCAATAGGATCGTCAGAGCTCCCTTGTTCTGGCTGTCGACGCCTAGAGAGAGAGACTTCATCCTCACCGCATTGCGGTTGATCGCGACCCAGTTGGCGACATTGGCTGCGGTCTCTGCGTCGCCACGTCCCTCGATACGGACCTCGGTGAGATAGAGGCCTCCGCCCAGCGGCCTCAACGGCCCGGCTCGGACCGTCGCATTGGAGTACCCGAGGCGACTCAGCCTTACATTGAGGACCTCTCCAATCAGGGTCTCCGCACTGTTGTTCGCACGGAGCAGAGGTTTTGGCGCGCTCCAAGGCTCCGGTGGCCCGCTGGTGGATGTCTCGACCGCTGTTTGGGGGCGGTTGATCAAGGCGAAGACGTCAAAGCCAATCTTTACCCATGTGACCGTCAACAGGACACACAGGGCGAAAGCCGCCGCCCCCAAGGAGCCAAGCCGCCAGACCTGCGGCGTCATCCGCAGACCTCCTGTCCGAACGCTCCCGTCAACCGATCGCCCTGCGCCTCGATCGTGGCCCCGGCGGATCGCAATCGGGTCGTTCCTTCTGGCGCTGTCGTGGCCACCACGACACGCGTTGGTTCGGCTATCAGGTTGACGATCGGCAGAGCCGAGGGGGCCCCGTTGCCGATGCGAGTGAGAACGCACAGTATCTTTGTCGATCCATCGGTGCGCTCTAGCGACCGCCACGCGGCTCTTGCCAAACTCTGTTGCCGAAGTGAGATAGCCTTCTGTAACGCGGCCTGCTCCTGGTCTGCGCGCGCGGCCCGGGTTGAGGTCGCCCACTGGTCGATCCTGTAGGCCCCCGCCAGCGAAATGAGGGCGATGGGAAGCAGAACGAGGCAAGCCTGCGGTGCTCGATGCAGAAGCCTGACATCTCCTAGGGGGTCAGCGTACGGATTCTTGAAGCTGAAACTGACCCTCTGGTTTTCCACCAGGCGTCTGACCGCGATCCGGCGCAGCGTCTTGAACTCGGGTCGGTCAAGGTCGATGGCTCGGGCGATCGCCAGTGCAACGCGTCGCCGCCCACCTTCCTGGGGAAGCAAGGCGACGTCGAACACGGCAGCCTTGGCAGGAATCGGGGACAGTCGGTCGAGCTGCAGAGCGACCATCCGCCTGGCGTCACGCACAGACTGTGTAGGAAGTTCGATGATGCTTACGAGAACCTGCAGGGAAGACCGCTCGTCGTCTGCGGCGGCCCCCGGACTTTCGGGTACGAGCGTCAGCGGGCTGTCGTCGAGCGGCATGTCTGGCTCACCGTGTCGAAGGCACAGCGCTCAGGGAGCGTGCATCGGGCAGTTGCGGCGGTCACCGTCCGGGATGCAGGTGATGTCCTGCAGGTCACGCTTGGCCCGCTTCTCGCTACCACCTGAGCAGACGCGAGGCGGGACGCGGCTTGACCGAGCGTCATGTAGGCCGCGGTGATTCCGACGATCAAGACAGAGGCGATCGTCATGGCGATCATCAGCTCGAGGATGCTGTAGCCGGCGCGGGCGGCATTACGACGTCTATGACGAGCGGTGTGTGGCCGGTTCTCCTCGCTTCGATGCGAACAGCCCTGAACCCTGCGGTATCGCCGCGCTTCTGCACGCTGGAATAGTGCCACCTCAGCCCCTTCTCCTGACCCCCATGCTGCCCGTCCGGTATATGACCAGCATAGATATCCTCATAGATTGCGCGCACAATCTGAGCGTGTTCAAGCCTGACATGCGCATCGGCAACACGGCGATAAACATCGGCGGCCAGGCTAACCGTGCCAATGATCGCGATCGTCCCGATGGCGAGTCCGACCATCGCATCGACGGTGAGGTAGCCGCCGCGTTGGGGAACGGCGCTAGGCAACGGTGTCTCCGATCGCGAGAAGGCCCTGAAACACCATGAGCGTAATCCCCCCAACCAAGCCGCCAACCGACAGAATGACGACGGGGGTGATGATAGAGAGCGCGCGTTCGATCGACTCCTGAGCTCGACCACCGAGAAACGCAGAGGCTTCGGACAGAGCTTTGGCAAGATCACCAGTTTGCTCGCCAAGAGTCACGAAATGGATCAGGTCGGGCGAACAGAGTGGCGTTCGAGACAAGGCGTCGGAGAGGCTGGCCCCTTCTGCCAAGCCGCTGTCCTGCGCCTGAAGCGAAGCCTTTAGCCAATCCATGCCGATCGGCTCGCGTGCGAGCCGCCAGGCGGCCGGAAGAGGCACGCCCGAGCCGACCATGACGTCCAGTCGACCCGAGAGCCCCGCGAACACCGCGTCACGCGCCGGGCTGGCGGTGGGGCGCATCGCGAGCTTGGACAAGGTCTCGTTTAGGCGGGCTCTGAATGCGTGAGAGGCAGCGAACAGGAGGGCGAATCCAAGGCCGCCTAGGACCAGAACTGGAAGCAGAACACGAACGACGGCACCAAATATGAGAACCGCGCGGGTTTGAGGCGGCACTGCGTCGCCCAAGCCCTCGAACGCCGGTTCCAGGGAGGGGAGCACCGAGAACGCGTAGATGCCGATCGATAGAAAGGCGACCGCGATGACCAAGAGCGGATACAGACTGAGCGTGAGCAGCTTCTGCTTGAGCGCGGCCGAGGTCTGAAGCGTTGCCGCAGCGGACGCCAGAACCTCCGCTTGTTTGCCCGACGTCTCGCCCGCGAGTGCCATCGCTGCGAGAAATCGCGAAGATGGACCGGAGAGCGCGGCAAGGGCGGAGGACAGAGTTGCGCCGGCACTCAAGCGGTCGCGAACCCCGCGCATCATCGCGCTCACGGCAGGCACCTCTCGATCGATCACCCAGCCCAGGGCCTGATTCAGCGATATTCCTCTAGACAGGAGGCGGGCGAGGTCTTTGGCGATGCGCGCGCCGACCGTCTCAGTAAGAAATTGCGAGCCTCGCAGTTGTAGAAGCGTGGGTCGAATGCTGAGCGGTTGAAGCCGCGTATCGAGGAGGTTGTCACGCAAAGCGTCCTGGTTCGGGGCATAGCCGGTGCCTGAAAGCCTACGTCCTTGCGGGTTGATCGCGACATACCGGAAGGCTTTCATCGTTCCGCGATCCGACGCGCATCGGTCCAGTCGACGTTGCCGACCATCGACTGATGTATGCCATCCTGAGCCAGGCTTGCGAACGCGGGCCGCATCCTGGCGATCTCTCTCAGACGCTCGGCTCCGGCGGAAGCGGCTATCTGGGCGGTCACCTGCGCATCGCAGACAAGTAGTTCGCTAAGGACCCGTCGGCCCTTACGTCCGGAACCGTCACAGTGCGTACACCCTGTCGCACGGTAGGGAGGCGATGCGGGGGGCGTCAGCTGTTGTCTTTGAAGCTGTTCCAGTTCTTCGGCCGTCAAGGCCTCCTGGCGCTTGCAAGTTGAGCAGAGCAGTGGGGCCAGTCTCTGTGCCACGATCCCGATCAACGCATCCGCCAGGAGAAACGGCTCCACGCCCATGTCAATTAGGCGACCCGGAGTGCTGGCTGCATCGTTGGTGTGAACCGTCGAAAGGACAAGATGGCCGGTAAGGCTCGCCTGAACAGCCAGGCGTGCGGTCTCGGTGTCTCGGATTTCGCCGACGAGGATCACATCGGGATCGTGACGGAGAAAGGAGCGAAGAGCGGTAGAAAACGTCAGCCCTCCAACCTCGTTGACCTGCGTTTGAGAGATGTCCTCAAACACGAACTCGATCGGGTCCTCGATGGTCAGGATTTTTGCTCTCGACGAGGTTATCTCGCGCAGAGCCGCGTAAAGCGTCGTTGTTTTCCCGCTTCCGGTTGGACCAGTCACCAGAATCAGGCCGTGCGACTGATGCACCAGAGATTGGAGTCCGCTCGCGACCTGTGCACGCATGCCGAGCTGATCGAGAGAGTGGTGGCGACCGCGGCGTGTCAGAAGGCGAACGACCAGTGACTCTCCAAATACGGTCGGCGTCGTTGAGACCCGGACATCGACCGGTACGCCCCGCACCGTGATCGTTGTGCGCCCATCCTGTGGAAGACGCCGCTCCGAGACGTCAAGGTCCGAGAGCACCTTAACGCGAGCGATCAGCGCGGAAGCGAACTCCGGCGGCAGCCGCTCTTGGTCCTTCAGCGCGCCATCGATTCGCAGACGCACCCGTGTGTGATCCCCCTTCTGCTCGACATGGAGGTCAGACGCATCAAGGGCGAACGCCCGTTCCACAAGCTGGTCTACGAGCCGGATAACGGGCGCGTCTCGCGCGACGTCCTTGAGACGCTCGATATCATCTAGCCAGGAGGAGATCCCGGGGGTCTTCGCAGTGGATGAACTCTGGCTGGGGGCTTCGAGGGATCCACCTTGGGCGCGTCGCCACCCACTCAATGTCAGGGTGCGCAGAGGCACGTCTTGTCCAAGCGCGAATCTAAGACCGTCTACAGCGGCCGTGTCTCCCGGATCCACGAGGCCAATGCAGCAACCACCAGCCTCATCGGCCATCACCACGGCGTAACGATCTCGAAAAAACTGCGGGCTGACCTGGGGCATGAGCACGGGTTCAACCGGCTGATCCTCTGACCAGAGCGGAGCATCATGCAGTCTGCTGCACGCGTCTGCGATCGCACTCTCCGTGGCCAAGCCCAAGAGGCTCAGGGCCACAGCCAGAGGTTGGCCGCTGCGGGATGCGGCTCGTTCCGCCCGGTCCATGGCGCTAGATGACAAGCCGAGCGCATCCCCAAGCGCATGGCGGCTTGAGGTTGACGACGGCAGATCGAACTCTTCTCTCGTCATTGACACGCGCGTCGTGGACTCAGCTACGGCTCCCCCTTACACTCTCTAAGGTAGCAGAACGTTCGCGGGGGGACCATGGGCACTCGCCCACCAAAGTTGCGTAGACTCGTGTCATTTTCCGGTGGTTACACGCTGACGGAGATGCTGGTCGTGCTTGTCATCATTGGGTTGATCAGCGCGATTGTCGTTCCCCAGACCCTCGGACAAATGGATCGAGCGAAGGCGCGCTCCGCTCGCCTTAAGCTAGAAAGCGTGGCTTCAGCTCTCGAGATGTACTCTGCGGACCTGGCATCTTATCCCTCTCAGGAACAGGGACTTGCAGCCCTGAGCGAACCGCCTGTCGGTGTGCCCAACTGGACCGGCCCGTACCTATCGGACAGGGCGCTCCTTAAGGACCCATGGGGCCAGCCCATTCTCTACACAGCGCCCGCAACGCCGGGTGAGGCGTATTCTCTCACGAGCCTTGGCTCCGATGGCCGCGCCGGAGGCGACGACTACAGACGCGACATCGTCCTGCGACCCGAGCGATGATGCGCGCCTTACCTGTCACCGTCTGCCTTTTGGGTGCTGCGCTGGTCCTGGTCGGCTGTGAGACACCGCGCGCCCTGCGCTTGGATACCGTGGCCATCCCAGCAAGCCGGACGTCTGGAGGAACGGCCCCGCAGACCGCGATAGCGTCGGTACAGCCGTCGTTCGAGCCTCAGGGTTGGAGGGTCGACGGTCCACCTGTGCCCGTGGTTGATCCTCCGCCGTCGTCCCCCGTTCGGACTTTCAACATCGTGTTCGATCAAGCTCCGATAAGCGCGGTGGCCGATGCGCTTCTCGGTCGTACTCTGCGGCGAAGCTACCGAGTCGATAGCAGTCTGCAGGGTACCCTGACCTTGAACCTGACCGGCCGAATGACCGAAACGGAGGCGCTGGCCGTCTTTGATCGTGCGCTTAGGGGGACGGGAGCTGCATTGATCGGCGAAGGGGTCGGCTACGCTATCATTCCCGAAGCGCAGGCTCGTCGCTTCGGCTCCGCAGGCCTCGGCGATACCGCCTTGGCGGGCTCTTCCGTTTATCAGGCGCGCTTGGTGGGGGCCTCGGAACTTGCCAGACTTTTGGAGCCTCTGGCGGGCGATGGTGCGTCGGTACGAGCCGATATCGCCCGACAGCAGGTCTTCATCGCAGGCGACCCTGCGACAGTCGGTTCCCTCATGCGGGCCGCCGGGCAACTCGACGTAGACTGGCTGCAGGGCAAGAGCATCCAGTTCTTCCCGGTCCGGTTCGCTGCCCCGACGGATATCGCCCTTGAGATCAGGCAGGTGCTGGGTGGTCCGGATGGAGAACTCGCGGGCCAGCTCCAGATCATTGAGTTGAACCGGTTGAACGGCTTGCTCGTTATTGCCCGGTCTCCGGCAGGACTTGACCGAGCGGCTGAGTGGATCGGCCGCTTCGATCGGCCGCCTCCGCCGGCTTCGCGGCGATTGCGCTCCATTCCCCTGTCCAATCTGGAGGCTGAGCCCTTGGTCGAGACGCTGTCTCGGCTGCTCGATGGCGGAACGGGCACCGGCGGGAGTTCTGCGCCGCCCTCTTCCATCCCGAATGCGTCAGGCGGCGCGCCCGGAGGTTCGTCTTCCTCGGCCAGCGCCTCGTCTGTCTCCGTCGCTTCTCAGGCTCCTCCACCTTCCGGCCGCTCGGTCCTGGCCGCAGGTGGACTGAGGCTCACAGCAGATCCCCGCACCAACTCCCTGATCCTGCTTGCGGACGATGCGGAGTATCGCAACGTTCAGGACATCGTCAGAGAGCTGGACGTCCCGCCGCCGCAGGTTCTGATCGAAGCCACCGTCGCGGAGGTGACGTTGAATGATCGGGTCCGGTTTGGCGTCCAGTGGTTCTTTGAAGACGAGGACCTGGCCGGTGGTTTGTCTTCGACCAGCGATGATGAGGCCGCCCCCAGCTTCCCCGGGTTCTCCCTGCGGTATCTCAACGCCGATGTGCGGGTCGTGTTGAACGCACTGTCGGCCGTCACCGATGTGCAGCTCTTGTCCACGCCCCGTATCTTGGTCTTGTCCAATGAGAGCGCGGAGCTTCAGGTTGGTGATCAAGTGCCGATCATCACCCAGACGGCTGTTGGGCTGAGCGCCGACAGTCGGATTTTGAACAGCGTACAGTACCGTGACACAGGCGTCGTCTTGTCGGTCACGCCCCGCGTCGCCGAGAGTGGCCGTTTGTTCATCGAGATCGAGCAGGAAGTCAGCGAAGTCTCCGGCACCACGACGTCCGATATCGACTCGCCGACCATCCAACAGCGTCGGCTTTCGACCCGCATCCAGGCGGAAGATGGCCAACTCATTGTGATGGGTGGTCTGCTGCGCGCGTCAAGCAACCTCGGTAGTACTGGAGTGCCTTACTTGAGCCGGATCCCGGCCCTGGGGGCGCTGTTCCGCAGCCAGGAGAACTCCGCGCGTCAGACCGAGCTGGTCATGTTTTTGCGCCCCACGGTGATCCGTGCTCGGCGCGACATCGATTCTGTCACCGAAGAGTTCGTTGGACGCTTGCAGGCCTTGGGGGTGCCGATTGAGGGGGAACCGCTCCGCTGAGCGCCGACGAGGGGGTTACGTCAGCCTGCTGGCAATGACCTCGTGTCTCGGTCTGACTGTGATCGGCGTAACCGTGGCGGTGACCAGCCGCGCCTATGTCCATTCGGCGCTCCAAAAAGAGCGTCGCCTTCTTGACGAAATCCATCTGGAAAGCGCTGCGAATACCGCTTTGGCGGATCTCGCCGCTGGTCAGTTTGTGAACTTGGCACCGTTCGCGCGAGAAGACCTGTCCACTGGGAAATTGGTAAGCCTCACGCTTTCGGCTCCAGAAACCAAGATCGACCTGTATGTCGACCAGCCTGAGGATGTGGAAGCCGTGCTCCAGCGTCATGGGCTGACGCGACAATATCTCGACGAAGCCGGTCTGGAGGAATGGTTCAGCCGTCTCGGTGCCACGCCGGCGCAAGAGGACTGCCTTCGCCGGGAACTGACGCTGGGTAGGGCTCCGGAGGAAGTCGTCGAAGTCACGAGCGAGGAGGCCATGACCATCCGTCAGATCGGTGTCGGCGATCAAGTCGACATCAGGGCCGCGATCGCAGGCATCGCGGGGGATGAGGTGCTCTGGGTGCGCGCTCGCCGATCGAGCTTGCCTGACCAGCCTTGGGCAATCCACGACTGGCGTCGCCTGTCGATAGCAAGGCGCGCCTTATGCCATGTACGCTATGCACCCGGCTCAGTCGCAGACGACCTGACCGGAAGGTAGGGTCGTGCAGCCCTCCATTTCACCAGGCCAGACTTCGACGGTCACCTGCGCTGAGGCTGTCCCGCCCCGGCCGTCGGACACAGAATAGCTGAATGTGTAGATGCCTTGGGTCGCGGGGGCGGTATAGATGATGTTCGCCCCGCTGATTGAGGCCGCCCCGCCCGTAGGAGTGGTGTGCGCCGTGATGGTGAGCGGATCTCCGTCAGGATCCGTGTCATTCGCCAGCACGGGCAACAACATGCTCATCCCCGCAGTCGCGGAGAAGACATCGGCGACCGAGGTCGGTCCCTGGTTCACTGTCGTGACCGAAACGGTCACCGTTGCGCTGCTGGACCCTCCACGCCCGTCAGAAACAGCGTAGCTGAACGTCTTCGTGCCCGCGCCTCCGCTGGCAGTGTAGCGGACGGTGTCGCCGGAGATCACGGCGACACTGCCGCCTCCGGTCAGTCCTGACGCGGCGGTTACAGTGACGGCGTGCCCGTCGGGATCGCTGTCGTTGGCCGTGACGTTGATATCGACGGACGCCCCCAAGGCAACCGAGGCGCTGTCGTTGAGCGCGACCGGCGGGCGGTTAGCGCTGCGCTGAACAGCAATCTGTTGCCGGTTGCCGGCAGCGTCATAACGGTAGTTGATCGTGACGCCATTTGAGTAGACGACCCGAATCAATCGTCCGGCGCTGTCATAGAAGTACTCAGGCCCCGCCATCGACGGTGTCGACGCCGTCATGAGGAGCGCGGCGACTGTGCCGCCGATTACTAGCCGCCTGACCATGCTCAAGTCTCCGGCTGCGGGCTGTTGGCGGCGTGTAGCTCGGTCGGCATGGGTCGCCTTAGAGCGTCGCTGGCAGACTGGGTCGTCACGATCTGCCGCTGTGGTGGATCAGGAGGCGCGCCGGGCCGCCGATCGAGGCTGAGAAGAATGATCGGGGCAGCGAGAATGGCCCCGATGCCAGCGGTGATGATCGCCAAGCGAGGCTTGGATATCGCTCCCCATCGACCTTGCCACGAGGTGGCCGCAACCCATTGCTCTCGATCGACTATGAGTTGGAGTTGAGTCTGGATGCTGGCTCGGGCCCCACCCGACGCCGCGATCCAACCGGCTCGCCTTTGATTGCGCCTGCGCGAATTGTGCGACCTGCTCATCGATTTGCTCCCCACCATGCAACCTTAAGCGTGACCAGCCGAGTCCGTAAAGGGGTGTCGAGCGAAAGAACGATCAGTCCCAAAATTCAATCTTACCAGACAGAAAAGCCCTCTTCACGACGACACATATTCGTGCTTGGGTTGTGACTATGTGGCTCAGGGGAGGGGTGAGATGAGGCCTGCGCACACCAGAGAATCGGGTTCCGCGTCGGTCCTCAGGGCCCTCGTGCTCGGCGTAGCGGCGATCTTGGCTCTTGCACTGTCGTCTAGCGGCCGATTTTCTGTGGCTCAGACCCAGACGTATACGGTCGAGGGGGCTCCGCCCGTTCCCTCGGTGCGTATTCTCAAAGGGACGCCCGTCTCTCCCGCGCAAAGCCAAGGCTTCTATACTTCGACAGAGAGCACGGACGGGCTTTGTCGCGATTTCGGGCCGGGCGGCAACCGCGGCCATGTTGCTGCCATCTGCCCCTCGGGGGGGCGGCCAAGGGCCCCGGAGGTCGTCGCTCTCGCGCGCGCTCTCCGTGGCGACCCCGATCTCGCCTATGAGTATGTGCGCAACCGCATCGACACCGAGTTCCTCTTCGGGAGCCACAAAGGCGAGCTGGGCGTCATCATCGACGCTTCAGGCACACCGTTCGATCAGGCGAGGCTTCTAGTCGAGTTGCTTCGCCAGTCAGGCTTCAGCGCCAACTACGAATACGGCGATCTCACTCTCAGCGGCTCCGATTTCGTGGCTTGGACCGGACTTTCGCAGGCCAAGGTGGCCTGCGAGTTCCTGGCCGCCGGCGGGATCCCGGCTAGCGTCAATGGCAACACCTCGGGGGACTGCGAGCTGCAAGGCTCGGTGACCTCAGTGGTGATGAAGCACGTCTGGGTTCAGGCCTCGATCGGGGGGCAGTCCGTGTTCATGGACCCCAGTTTCAAGCCCTACACACACCAGACAACCTTGCCGAACCTGAGGCAGGACATCGGGTTCAGCTCCGGTGGGGTTGCGAGCTCCGCCCGCCAAGGCATGCAGCAGGGCTCGGCTTCCGGACAAGCGTACATCAGCAATCTCAACGATCCGGGCGTGCGCGGTCACCTGAGCGATCGCGCCCAAGCCTTGGTCGAGCGCATACGCGCCGAGCCCTCCGGCGGGCAGCGGGATCTTCGCGGTGGTGATTGGCAGGATCTCGTGGGCGGGCGACGCCCACAGGCGGCGACGCGCCCCAGCGGCGGATGGAGACAGAGCAGACCGGGCAACTACGGCGCGCCGACCACCTGGACCGCAATCCCTGATGTTTTCCGGGCCAAGCTGACTGTGTCGTCAGACCGCCTCTTTGGCACGGGTCGGACGACCGTGTTCGCGCCGGTCGTCTTCTTCGTCGATGAGATCTACGGCCGCCGTCTGGAGATCGGTAGCCAGCCTATGGCCTGCTCGGCTCAGCCCGATGAGGGGTGCAGCTTCCAGTCCTACGCGCCGCAACTGAGACTGGACGGCGTGCCGATTCTGACTGCGGGTCAGCCCGTGCCGGACATGGCGCTGCTGCCCATCGACCTTCAGCTTTCGGTCGACCACCCATTTGCCGCGCAGAGCGGGGCATTTGCGGATGAGGTCATACTGAAGCGGGCCGAGTTCGTGCTGCCTATGCAGATCGTCCATGGCTGGGGAGCTGCGTCGAGCGCCTTGGCAGACAAGTGGTCGAGAGAGCAGGGCCAGGATCGCCTCATGTTCGGGACCATGCAGGCCGGAGATCTGGGCGGGGAGAGCATGGAGGAGGGCGATCTTCTCCGCGCGCGGATTGGGGCGACCTGGCTGGCGCAGTTCTCGCAAGCGCGCGAAGTCCATGCCGAGCTCGCGGACAGTCGACAGACCCATTATCATTCTATCGGCCTGGTGAGTGCCGACGTAAGTTGGCATCGCAGCACTTACCAGAACCCCGCCGGACCTGGCGGCAACAACACGCCTCCACCCGATGGGGTGCAGGTCGGCGAACAGTCGGTCGTCATCGATGTGGAGACGGCGTTCGCCCTGACGCAACGCGGGGGCGATCCGGCGAAACGCCGCGCTGCCCTCCACGCCATCGCCGCCACGGGTTCGACCCTGGAAGGCAGTGTGCTGGAGCAGATCACGGGGACGCCCGATGCCGCGTCAACGGCGCGCCGTCTGGCCTGGGGCAACCGACCCGTCGCCACAGAAACGCCGGATGCGTCGTCTCGGCGCGTGTTCAGCTACACGTCCGGCGACGCCGCTGTGGTCGGCCAGACGCTCGTCGCCGAGAATCTGGCTTCTGGTACCCACGGGACGTTCACTCCCGCCGGAGGCACCGCGCAGGAGCCGCTCCCCGATACGATGCCGGGTTTCATGCGCGCGCGACTGGCGTCGACCGTGGCGAGCTACGTCGCTCAAGGCTACCAGGTCGTGGCCTCGGGAGAAGCGATGCTCGGGCCCGGGCACCGGCACGGCGCCGAGGTGCAGGACGCCATCCTGTCGGCCTGGGATACCGAAGATGGCTATGATCCGGAAACCATCTACCGCCGCTTGCCGAGTCTCCAGGTGGGCGGCGCGATCGTGGCCACCCGGTACGATGGCTCCGGAGACCCGATCTCCATTGCTCATACCCTGACCCGCTGGGGAGCGATCTCCAAGGGCGCGGGCGGCGAGCCGGGTGAACAGGGCCAGTTCGACCCCTCGAAAGGGGCGGACGCCCTGAAGGACACCTTGGTCGATCGTTCGGTCGCGCTCGGCGTTAGCCTGAGCGCCTGCACAGCCGGCTACACCTCGCCGACGCTGGTGTCTGTCGGACAGGGCGACTTTCCGCATCGGCTCGATGCGCGAGTCGAGCTCCGGGGCGCCGGCCGGGATCAGGATCCAAATGAGGCTCCGCCGTATCCGGTCTACGGACGCGAAGGGCTCGTCTCCAACTGGGAAATCACCGCCAGCCTCGGCAGCTCTGGATCCACCGCCCTTGGCGAAGGCCGCCTCGAGGCCATGGCCGAAACGGTGGTCGCCTTCATGGCCATGCAGGACCTCTGGACGGAAGCGCCCTCGGCATCCCGAGAGACCATTGGGGCCTTGATCGCGAACTGGTGGGCCGACCGGATCGTCTTCAACACCGCCACCATCGCGAACGGCGCGTCCGCCAAGCAATTCCAGCGTCTCGCGGACGGTTCGTATGTCGCTCAGACTGGGGCCGGGCGCGTGCAGGTCATTGGCGAGCCGCAGGCCGAACGCGCGCCTCGCTACTTCTCCGGCGTCCCCCGCACCGACATTCAGCAACGAGAGGACCTGACCCGAAACTGGAACATGTCCGGCGTGGTCATCAAGTCCATCGGAGATGGTGGCGACATCCAGACGTTCGCCACGGTCGGCGCTCTGCCGGAAGGTCCGAACATCGCCATCCCGAGCCCGAACGTCCGGCGCCAGTGGAACTTCCGACTGGCCGAATGGCGGTTCCCGTCCGGAACCATCCTGACCCCTCAGTACGCCAATGCCGTCAAGGGCATGACGCCGGTCAGCGTCAGTTCGAACCTTGGCGTGGATCTCGCGATCCCGACGATCTCGGGCGCGCTTTGCTTCACCTGCATGTCGGTGGAGGACGCGGCGGGCGGGCGGCACGGGATCTCCTTCGCGGACCTTCGGACCCGCTCTGCGACCCAGCGGCCGACCGGAAGCTATCCGCTCGCGGCCATCTACTCGCCTCGCGGCGGCACTATCCCGGTGACGACCTATGCCTACGACGACGTCGGCAGGGTCAAGGAGGCGCGCGATGCCATCGCCGTCGCCTCTCCGACCAGCCGGGGCGCCTATGAGTTCTTCATCGCGGAGGGCTATCGAGGCGAGCGGGTGGACCCGCTGGGCGGCCGGTTCGCCGTCGAGACCCTCAACGAGGGTCGTCTGACCCGTCAGACCGACGAGGAAGGCCGTGTCAGCACCGCGACCTTCGACGGTCGAGGGCGGCTCCTATCCCGGGTCTCGGCCTGGGGGGACACGACCCGGTTCGAGTACGACGCGCGCGACAACATCATCGAACGAACCCAGACGCCGCTGGCCGGCTGCGGCTCGGACCCGTGGTGGTGTCAGACGATCACGGTGCGGGCGGAGTACAGCCCGATCTGGAACAAGCCGACCAAGGTGATCCTGCCGGCCACGGAGGACGGTCAGACCGAGACCACCTGGACCTTCACCTATACGGACGGCGGCCTGCTGGAGAAGATCATCGCGCCGGCGACCTGGGACGGCGTGGGCCAGTCCAACAGCCAGGGCGTGACCCAGCACTGGTACGACGGTTTCGGCCGGCTGGTCAGGACGCGCGATCCGACCGGCATCGAGACGACCAACGCCTATGGCGGGTCCGGGTCTCCGGACTTCTGCCTGACCCGGACGACGGCCTCGGCGCAGTTCCTCGGCCGCAACCTGCACACCCACTTCACCTGCGATGCGGTGGGGAACGTGACCAGCGCGACCGATCCGCGCGGCAACACCACCACGACCGGCTACGACGCCCTGCGGCGCAAGATCGACGAGCAGGGTCCGTCCAGCACCGGCATCCGCACCCAGTGGTCCTACGACCTGGACGGCAATGTTCTGGAGGAACGCCGGTGGGATTCGACCGCCTCGGCCTGGCGGACCACGACCACGACCTATTCCCTGACCGGCAAGCCGCTGACGGTGACGGATCCGGCGGGGGACGTGAACCGCACCTGCTACGACGCCCTGGACCGGGCCGTGGTGGCGGTCGATCCGACCGGTCGGGCCGAGCGCACCCATTACGACGGGGTGGGCCAGCCGACGCTGGTGGAGAAGTGGTTCACCGCCAGCGTCTCGGACCCCGCCTGTTCGCTCACCTCGGCGCTGGAGCCAGGGCAGACCAGCCATCAGTGGCGGCGGATGACCTACAACAGCGGCGGGCTGCTGGCGGAGGAGTTCGACGCCCGGGACAACCGTGTGGCGTTCCACCAGTACACGGGCGTGGGTCAGCGCATCGTGACCTATGCGGCCGACAACACCGCGGACGTGTCCCTGGTGAACCAGCGGGGTCAGACGGCCTATCGCGTCCGGCGCGACGGCTCCATCGCCCGGCTTTTCTACGACCAGGCGGGCCGGATCTATCACCAGTGGGAATTCGCCACCTGGACCGACCCCTGGGAGTCCGGCCGCCATGTCGCCACGGCCTTCGACCTGGCCGGCCGATTGAACCAAAAGCAGGTGTCGGCGAACGCGGGCTCCGAGTTCGACATCGGCGCTCGCGACATCCAGGTGCACCACTACGACAATGTCGGGCGGGTGCATCAGACGATCACCTATCCGCGCGGGTCGATGGAGTGGAACGCGCTGTCGCTGAACTACGGCTATGACGACGCGGGCAACCGCACCTCGATCCAGTGGTCGGACGGCTTCACGGCGACCTATGCCCATGACGCGGCCAACCGGATCGCATCGGTGGCGTTCGGGGGGCACTCGGCCTCGATCGCGCACGACAGCTTGAGCCGCCGGACGGGGGTGACGCGGTCGTCGGGGGCCAGCACCAGCTACGGCTATGAGGTCGACGGGGACCTGGCCGCCCTGGGGCACGGCTTCGTCGGGGCCTCGGCCCAGTTCACCTACACCCATGACGCGGCGGGCCGGCTGACGCGCTATGACGTCAACCGCCCGGACCTGGAGTGGCAGCCGTCGGAGGCCTATGCGCGGGACTATGGGGCGGCCAATGCGCTGAACCAGGTCAGCTCGGCGGGCGGGCAGGGGCTGAGCTTCGATCTGAACGGCAATCTGACGGCGCATGCGGGGACCAGCTACAGCTGGACCTTCGGCAACCGGTTGTCGGGGGTGTCGCGGCCGGGGTCGACGGCGACCTATGCCTATGACGGTGAGGACCGTCGCACGACCAGGATCAGCAACGGGGTCATGACCCGGACCCTGTGGTCGGGGGCCGACGAGGTGGCGGACTACGACGCCTCGGGCACCCTGCTGCGGCGGTTCATTCCCGACGGCACGGGGGCGATGGACGCGCGGCTGGCGGTGCTGGAGGCGAACGGGACGATCTACTGGCTGCACGTCGACCACCAGGGCTCGGTGATCGCGACCTCCAACGCGGCGGGCCAGGCGCTGCAGTTCGTCAACTACAGCCCCTATGGAGAGTTCGGCACCGACGCCAACGGCAACGCCCTGACCGCCCCTCCGGTCGGCAGCCCGTTCGGCTACACCGGCCGCACCTGGGACCCCGAAAGCGGTCTGTGGCAATACCGCGCCCGCTACTACCATCCCGTGCTGGGCCAGTTCCTCTCGGTCGACCCCATCGGGACGAAGGACGATCCGAATCTGTATATGTACGTCCGAAACGATCCGGTGAACTTGACGGACCCGACGGGCGAGTGCCCTTCCTGCGCAGGGGCGGTTATCGGTGGCAGTTTAGAGCTTGCAGTGCAGTTAACTGATCGGCAGACCCGTCAAGACTATGCAGATGCCGGCCGTGCATTGATGCGAGGCGATTTCAGGGGTGCATGGGACTCGGGAGGGAGACATGTAACCCGAGTAGGAATTGCGGCGGGAGCAGGTGCAGTAGGCCAAGTAGGTGCGACCAGAGTGACTCAGGGGGCCGGCTTTTTGGCCCGGCAGGCAACGACCGTCCGAGGGGCGGAACGATTAGCAGGGTATACGACCATCGGAGGCAACGCGGCCGTTGGAGCGGCAACGGGAGCCGGCTCACAGGCCGCGAGAAACGGTCTTACTGGCGACAATGGTAGCGTGGTTATGGCGGCAGCAGGTGGAGCGGGTGGTGGCGCACTGGGGGCCACGGTGGGCATTGGTGCTAGAGGAAGCGCGCAGCTTCAAACCGACGGTACTGGCCGGATGGTCGGTACCGCTCGAGGCCAAGTTGCCGCGCCTGGCGCGTCGCAGGGCCGCCGCGAAGTCGTTGCCGCTGCGGTGGGCGCAACTGCGGGCCGAGCGTATGAGGAACCATTCAATCGCCAGAGTCCGCGTTAATGCATCCAAGGTCCGCTCTATCTTGGGGGCTCCTGATTCTTCTGATGCTTCTCGGCGTGGGAGGATTGTTTGCGACGGGAGTCGTTCCATCACGTGCCGAGCGTTGGCTCGGGGGTGTAGCCCTCCTTGCGGCCGTGTTTCTAGGCTTTGAACTCGGCGACAGGGCTGCTCAGTCTTGGACAGCCCGCCAGTGGTGGAGGTTCGCGGCAACGGCAGTTCGCCTCATATGTCTGCTGTTGGCTCTATCGCTTATCGGGCTACAAATCGCTCCCATGTGGAGAAATACAGAAAATGAACTGCTGTTCCCCTTCATTGCACTAATTGGACTGGGTGCCGGTCTGTCGGAGCGTTGGGGACAGTTCTTGCAGCGCCGGTCTCGGTGACTGGATAAGTTGATCCCCCCCTTCCCGGGGGGGTAATGCGGTCGTCGGGAACCGGCTACAGCTGGACCTTCGGCAACCGGTTGTCGGGGGTGTCGCGGCCGGGGTCGACGGCGACCTATGCCTATGACGGCGAGGACCGTCGCACGACGAAGATCAGCAACGGGGTCATGACCCGGACCCTGTGGTCGGGGGCCGACGAGGTGGCGGACTACGACGCCTCGGGCGCCCTGCTGCGGCGGTTCATCCCCGACGACACGGGGGCGATGGACGCGCGGCTGGCGGTGCTGGAGGCGAACGGGACGATCTACTGGCTGCACGTCGACCACCAGGGCTCGGTGATCGCGACCTCCAACGCGGCGGGCCAGGCGCTGCAGTTCGTCAACTACAGCCCCTATGGGGAGTTCGGCACGGACGCCGACGGCAACGCCCTGACTGCCCCGCCGGTCGGCGCGAGCCTGCCCAGGGCGCAAGGGCTGCTCGGCGGCCGGGCCATGAGGCGGTCTGTTTCAGGGACGACCTGCAGCTCGCGGGCATCACGCCTCGTATCCCTGGCCGCAAGATCCGGACCGATTCCGTCCGCTGAGTTCAGCGCCACCACAAACGCCGTCGCCGGACAGAGATCATTGTCTGGCGGCTGAAGGACTGGCACTGGGTAGCGACCCGCCATGACCGATGCCCGACGGTTTTTCTCTCCGTCGTCGCCTTCGCCGCGAACGGGCTCTTCCGGCTACACGTCCTGACGCTGGCTCACCGCGCAGCCAGGTCTGGGCTCGCAGAGCCCCCAGGGCCGTTTCGAGCGATGCCGCCGCGCGCCAGGAACAGCATCAGAGCCGCGACCGTGGCTCCGAAGCCCAGGATGATCGAGACCGTCGGGAGCGACCAGCCGGCCTGGAACAGGAAGCCGGCGATCACAGGAGCCAGTGCCGCGCCACCGCGTCCCACGCCGATGATGAAGCCGGTGGCCGTGGCGCGCAGCTGGGTGGGGAACGACTGGGCCACGATGGCGTAGAGGCCGACGATCGGAGCATTGGTGAAGAAGCCCGCCACGGCGGCCGCGATCGAGATCTGGTTCAACGTCTCCCAGCCTTGGCCAAAGCCGATGACGGCGACGGTCGAGGCCAGCATGGCCGCGATTGTCAGAGCCGTGACCCGCGCCTTGAGCGTCAGCAGTCCCAGGGTCAGGGCCCCGAGCGCCCCACCGATGCTGGCCCAGACCAGCACACCCGCCGCGGTCGGGGCTGCAAATCCCATGTCCACCACGATCTTCGGGATCCATTTGATGATGTAGTAGAAGGTGATGATGTGGGCGAAGTAAGACGCCGCCAGCAGCACGGCCAGCATCGCGAACTGTGGCGAGAACAGCAGCGGCAACCCGGCCTTGGGCTTGATCACGGGAGCCTCTGGCAGGGCCTCGATGGCGGCATGACCCATGCGCTTCAGGGTCTTGTTGATCCGCTCCAGCGCGCCGGGACCCCGCTTGTGCATCTCGAAGGCGATGGACTCCGGGGCCAGCCAAAGGACCAACGGGATAAAGGCGGCGGTCGCCACCCCACCCAGGATGAAGACGGCCGGCCAGTCGTAGACTTTCAGCAGCTCGCCTGAAACCAGGCCGCCCAGCACCGAGCCGAAGGGCAGGCCCGCTGACATCAGGACGACGCACAGGGCCCGGCGCTTGGCGTTCGCAGCCTCTGCCACGGCCGCGTTGATTGAGGCGAGCATGCCGCCGATTCCAAGGCCCGTGATGACGCGATAGATGCAGAGCGTCGTGATGTCGGTCGCGGTGGCGGCCGCGAACATGCCACCCGACATGATGACGAGGCAGCCGAGAATGGTCTTTCGCCGCCCGATGGCGTCGGCGACGTTTCCGAGCAGGAGCGAGCCGAAGGCCATGCCGACCAGTTCCATCGACAGGACGATCCCGAGCGCCGCCCGGTCGATGCCCCAGTCCGCCACGATCCCGGGCGAGGCATAGCTGATGGACAGGACGTCGAAGCCGTCCAGCGCGTTCAGACCGATCATCAAGAGAACGACGGTCCACTGGAAGCGCGACATGCGCGCCTGATCGACGAGCGCGCGGGGATCGGTCACCATCGAAAACTCTCCCTTGGCGACCACTGACGGGACGCTTGATAAATGGAAAACAGAAGCGTGGATCGCGCCATGCCGCCAGCGGAACCGGACTCGCTGGGACGATGGGCCGCCATCAGTCGCTGAAGACCACGGTCTTGGAGCCGTTCAGGAGCACGCGGTCCTGCAGGTGGAAGGCGACGGCCTTGGCCAGCACCCGCCGCTCGATGTCGCGGCCCTTCCTGACAAGGTCATCGGGCCTGTCTGCGTGCGTGATGACTTCGACGTCCTGGGCGATGATCGGGCCCTCGTCGAGGTCGGCGGTGACGTAGTGAGCGGTCGCCCCGATCATCTTCACGCCACGCTTGTGGGCCTGGTGATAGGGCTTGGCGCCCTTGAACCCCGGCAGGAAGCTGTGGTGGATGTTGATGCAGCGCCCCGACAGCCAGCCGGCCATGTTGTCTGACAACACCTGCATGTAGCGGGCGAGCACGACCAGCTCGGCGCCCGTCTCCTCGACGATCCGCTTGATGGCCGCTTCCTGCTGGGGCTTGGTTTCGGGCGTGATCGGGAGGTGGTGGAAGGGGATGTCCCCGATGAGCGAGATCTTCAGTACCTCGCGCGGGTGGTTCGACACGATGCCCACCACCTCCATCGGCAGCTCACCGGTGCGCTCGCGATACAGAAGGTCGCCGAGGCAGTGATCGAACTTTGAGACCAGCAACAGCACGCGCCGCTTCTCGGCGGTGTTGCGCAGCGTCCAGGTCATGGCATGCGCCTGGGCAATCGGCATGAAGGCCTGTCGCAGCTCTTCGACCGCCGAAGCGCCCGCGGTCAGTTCGAAGAGCACCCGCATGAAGAACCGCGCGGACTCCCGGTCGTTGAACTGGCCCGCTTCGAGGATGTTCGCTCTCTGCTCGAACAGAAACCCCGCGACCTTGGCGACCAGGCCCGGCTGGTCATCGCAGGACAGGGTCAGGACGCAGATGTCAGACATGAGGCGTTCGGGCTCCCGGCGGTCAGGCGGCGTGCGCGGAGCGGAAGTCGCTGACCCACTGAGCGGTCTTGGCGATGCCGCCGAAGGGGTAGAAGTGCAGGCTGAGCGGCCCATGACGCTGGAGGTCGAGTTGAGCAGACAGGTCCTGGACCAGTCGGTCGGGACCGGCCGATCCGATCAGCTGGGTGATCGACAGACCATAGCGGCTCATGACCTTCGCCGAGGTGCCGACGCCGCAACGGGCGGCGAAGCGCATCAGGGTCTTGATGCCCGCCGGACCCGGCACACCGATCCGGATCAGGGCGTCGACGCCATGGGCACGCACCTTGCCGACCCAGTCGACGATGGCGTCCGGGTCGAAGCCGAACTGGGTCAGGATGGTCATGGAGATGCCCAGCTCGGCGAGCGCATCGCGCTTGTCGAACATGGCACCCCAGAGCGCCGGTTCGCCGATGTCGGGGTGTCCCTCCGGATAGCCCGACACGCCAACGCTCTCGAGGCCCAGATCGGCCAGCATGCCGGACCGGATCAGAGCCAGGGCGTCGAAGTAGGGGCCGAGCGGCTCGGGCGGATCGCCGGCGACAACGAACAGGCGGCGAATTCCGGCCTGGGTCGAGAGCTTTTCCAGAAAGGTCCGCAGCTCGGTATCCGAGGCGATGCGGCGGGCCGACAGATGTGGGGCCGGGTCGAAGCCCAGGGCTCGCACGCGAACGGCCGCATGCAGCCGTTGCTCGAACGTTTCGCCGGGCAGGAATGCGATCGCGATGCGCGTGCCCTGCGGGATGATGCTCGCCGCCTCTTCCAGAGCCGGAACATCCTTGGCCGTCATCTCCAGCGAGAAATGCTGCAGGAGCGCGGCGAGGCGCGGGGCGTTGGTGGTGTCTGGCCGCGTCACGTCCAGCATGATGCCTCCCGTCTGCCGCACCGCGACGACCTTTTCGACAGCCTCTAGCGGGCGTCTGTCTATTCGTATAGATGAAGAGTTCAGGTATGTGAAGCTCATCGGGCGGGAGGGGAGATGTCTGGATCGTCGGCCGCGCCCCTTCTGCTTCTCCCCGGATTGCTTTGCGACGCGCGCATCTGGCCGGCCGCGACCTTGTCACTGACCCGCCCCGTCGTCGCGCCCATGGGCTATGGCGACGCGGACACCCTGATCGCCATGGCCGAGCTGGCGCTGGAGAGCGCGCCCAGGCGCGTGTCGCTGCTGGGCCATTCCATGGGCGCGCGGGTGGCGCTGGAGATCGTGCGGCGGCATCCGCAGCGCGTGGAGCGATTGGCTCTGGTGTCAACCGGCGTGCATCTGACGCGCCCCGGCGAGGCGAACGCCCGCCACGCCCTGCTGGACATTGGTCTCGCCGAGGGCGCGGAGGCTCTTGCCGATCGGTGGCTGCCGCCGATGCTGGCCCCGAACCGCCGGGCCGACCAGACGCTGTTCCGGCCGCTTCGCACCATGTGCGTTCAGGCGGGCGTCGAGACTTATCAACGTCAGATCAAGGCCCTGCTGCACCGGCCGGAGGTCGAGCGGCTGCTGCCCACTATCGCCTGTCCGACGCTGGTGCTCGTTGGGTCCGAGGACCAGTGGAGCCCGCCGGACCAGCACCGCGCCATCGCCGCCTCCATCCCGGGCGCGGAGCTCAAGATCGTCGACGGCGCAGGCCACATGCTGCCGGCCGAAGCGCCTGACGCCTTCGTCGCCGCCCTTAGCGACTGGCTGGCCGCCGAACCCGTATCGCGTTGCGCCCAACGCGTCGCCTGAACAAGAAACTCAAGGAGGAGACCCCATGACCCAGAGCCTGCAGGACGTCCTGAACGGCGTCAAAAACATCCCCGACTTCCTGCGCAACCAGCAGGCGGGGCCCAACGCCTATCCCGGCGTGCCGGCGGAATACAGCAACTGGCGCGACGAGCAGATCGCCTGGCAGCAGACCTGCGTCCTGTTCAACCAGAGCTACCACATGGTGGACCTCCGGGTGGAAGGCCCCGACGCCTTCGCCATGCTGAACAGCCTGGGCATAAACAGCTTCAAGGGTTTCGTTCCCGACCGCGCCAAGCAGTTCGTGCCGGTCAGCCATGACGGCTACGTCATCGGCGACGTGATCCTGTTCTATCTGGCCGAGAACACCTTCAACCTGGTGGGCCGCGCCCCGACCATCGAATGGGTCGAGTTCCACGCCGCGACGGGCGGATGGAACGTTCAGGTCACCCGCGACGAGCGCACCGCCGTCCGTCCGGACCCGCAGAACCGCTGGGGCTACCGCTACCAGATCCAGGGTCCCAACGCGATGAAGCTGATGGAGAAGGCGCTGGGCCACACGCCGCCGGAGCTGAAGTTCTTCCACATGACGACCTTGACGATCGCCGGCCGTCAGGTGCGCGCCTTGCGCCACGGCATGGCGGGTCAGCCCGGCTTCGAGCTGTTCGGGCCATGGGAAGAGCGCGACGAGGTCCACGCCGCCCTGGTCGCGGCCGGCGCCGATTTCGGCTTGAAGCTGGTCGGGGGGCGGACCTATTCGTCCAACACCCTGGAATCGGGCTGGATCCCGTCGCCGCTGCCGGCCGTCTATACCGGCGAGGCCATGCGGCCGTATCGCGAGTGGCTGCCGGCCAACAGCTATGAGGGCAAGGCGTCGCTGGGCGGCAGCTTCTACTCGGACAACATCGAGGACTATTATCTGACGCCGTGGGATCTGGGCTACGGCCCCTTCGTCAAGTTCGACCACGACTTCATCGGCAAGGAAGCTCTGGAGAAGAAACAGGCCGGGCCGCACAAGAAGAAGGTCACCCTGGCCCTCGACAGCGAAGACCTCGTGCGGATCATGAGCTCCTACTTCCAGAAGGGCGACCGGGCGAAGTTCTTCGAGTTCCCCTCGGCGGTCTACACCATGCACCAGTTCGACCGGGTGCTGGGCGCGGGCGGCAAGGACGTCGGCCTGTCGACCTGGGTCGGCTACAGCGCCAATGAGGGCCGCGGCCTGACCCTGGCCATGTTGGACGAGGAACACGCCAAGCCGGGCACCCAGGTCACCCTGCTGTGGGGCGAGGAGAACGGCGGGTCGAGCAAGCCCACCGTGGAACGTCACATCCAGGTCGAGATCCGCGCGACGGTCAGCCCGGCACCCTATTCGGAAGTGGCGCGCGACGCCTATGCCGACAGCTGGCGCAACCGCAAGGTCGCCTGATCCAGATGGGGCCGGCGGCTCAGGCCGCCGGCATCCGCTCCGCGTCGTCGAGATGTTCCAACAGGTCGGACGCGCGCTTCAGCGCCTCGACCGCCTGGGTCTCGAACGACGGTGTGACGCGGGGCAGGGGAATGGCGATGCTGATCGCCCCGGCCGCCCGGCCGCCCGCCATGACGGCCCGGGCCATACCCTGAATGCCCGGCGTGTGCTCTTCGCGCGTGCGCGCCCAGCCGTTCCTCCGGATGGTCTCGATCTCCCGCCGGAGTTCCGCCTCGGTTGTCAGGGTGTGGCGGGTGAAGGCCTCGCGTTGCGAGGTGGCCAGATACTCCGACAGCTCTTCCTCGGTATAGGTCGCCAGGATCGCCTTGCCCGCCGCGAAGGCGTGCATCGGCGCGCGACGGCCGACCTCCAGCGAATAGCGCAGGGCCTGGGTGCCGATCTCGCTCACGGCCGCCTCGACCTCGTGACCCTTGGGCACGAAGAAGCCGACGGTCTCGTTCAGGCGCAGTCGCAGGGAGCGGATGATGGGCCCCGCGCGGTCGATGACGTCGTCGGACGCCCGCTCCGGCTGAAGCCGCGTGAGACCCGGACCGGGCCCGTAGCGGCGTCCCAGCTTCTCGACATAGCCGCGCTCGGCCAGGGTGGTCAGGAGGTAGGACAGGCTGCTGACTGGGATCGCCAGGGCCGTGGCGATTTCGTGGGCCGCCAGAGGGCGCGCCTGGGCCACCAGCAGCTCGAGAATGTCGAGCGTCCGCATGGCGGACTTGACGGTGGAGGAGGGGGCCGCGTCGGTCATGGCGTCAGGCCTCCCATGCGTCGTCGGCGCCGGACTGGCAAGGGGGCGACGGGCTCATGGGTCAGGTCGAGGGCGGAAAGCTCAGCGCCCCCCGACGTTCCGCGAACAGCCAGCGACCGTCCAGCCGCACGAAGCGGTCGCTGTAGGTTCCGACCAGCGGCGGGGCTTCGGGGCCGGTGAACAGCAGCATGGCGCTGGTCGCCGAGGCCAAGTCGGGGCTCTCGACCGTCACGACGATGTTGGCACAGACGTGCTGGGTGGTGCGGGGCGCGCGAGCCTTGAAAGCGGCCAACAAGGCGTCGCGTCCGATGATTGGCTGGTCCGGCGCGGTCGGGCGGGTCATCAGGCCGTCGGGGGCGTAAAGTCCGACGACCTCGTCCCAGCGCGCTTGGTCATTGTGCGTCGCATAGAGATGGATCAGACGGGCGCAGGCCCATTCGATCTGGAACCGTTCGGCGTCGGTCACGGATCCCCCGAAAGGAAAAAGGCCCGGAGCGGCGAACCGCCCCGGGCCCTCGGCATCAGAAGCGATAGCCGATCGTGAACCCGTAGGTCCGCGGCGGCAGGTAGGTCACGCCGATCAGACGGCCAGTCGAGACCGCGAAGGTCGAGGCCCGCACGTCTTCGTCGCCGATGTTCTTGGCCCACAGCTGAGCCGAGACCGAGCCGTCGCCGCTCTCATAGACGAGCGAGGCGTCGACCATGGTGTAGGCGTCGGAGCTCTCGATGTCCCGCTCGAACTCCGAGAAGAAGATCTGGCTCTTGTAGGAGACGTCGCCCATCAGGGTCAGCATGCCGTCCATCGGCATGACGAACGGCAGGTCAACCTCGCCGTGCAGGCTCCAGGCCCATTCCGGCGTGTTGCGGACACGGTTGCCGGCGAGCTGAAGGTTGCCACCGCCCGGTGCCCCAAACGCGGTCGGATCCGGGTTGGTGATCGCGTTGTAGGGCGTGCCGCCCGCGACGTTGCGCGGATCCAGCGGGTCCACGGTGACGTAGTCGTCGAACGCGGCGTCCGTCCAGGACAGGCCGCCCGAGAAGCGCACGGTGTCGCTCGGGGCGGCGAAGAAGTCCGCCTCGAAGCCGTTGGCCGAAGTGCGCGCGGCGTTCTGGAAGATGGTGGTGAAGCCCGCCGGGCCGCCCGTGATGGTCTTGTTCAGCTGCAGGCCGTCCAGCTCGTACGAATAGGCGGCCATATTCAGCGTCAGGCGGTTGTCCAGGAGGGTCGCCTTCACGCCGACCTCGTGGTTCGTGATCTCTTCCGGGTCGACGATGGTGCGCGAGGCGTAGGCGTTCTCCCCCGAGCCGGCTTTGAAGCCTTCCGAGTAGGTATAGTACAGCAGCAGGTCCGGATTGACCGCCCACTGCAAGCCGAACTCGGGCGTGAAGTCCTCGAACGTCCGCTCGGTCAGGGTCGCGCCGCGGGGCGTGTACAGCGTCGGCAGGGCCTGGAGCGGAGCGGTCGCCGAATAGCGGATGATGTAGCCCGCGTTGTCCGTCGTCACCGTCTCGCGGCTGTAACGGCCCCCGACCTTGATGCTGAAGCCCTGGAGCTGTTCGGACAGCATGCCCAGGTCGAACGTCGCCTGACCGAACAGGGCGGTCGCCTCGGTGTGCAGGTCCGAGCTCACGCAAACGCGCTTGGGCGTCTGGATGGCCGATCCGCCCGTGGTCCCGCCGGGGCCATAGCCGCAGAACGCATAGGCCGTGTCGAGCGGCACGCCATCGCGCGCCAGGATCGCCGGCGTGCCGGGCAGGCCCGTGGCGCGGCCGAAGCCGACGTTGTCGATCGGGTTCTGCTGCTCTTCGAAGTAATAGCCGCCGAGCACCAGGTTCACGAAGTCGGTATCGTAGTTCATCTGCAGTTCGGTCGAGAACTGCTCACTGTCGATGCGACGCTCCTGAACCGTCGAGTTGACGCCATTGATCGTGAAGGCGCTCTGCACCGCCGACAGGTCGAGGTCCTGGAACAGCGACGTCTGGAAGCTGCGGAAGTTGGTGATGTTGGTGAAGGACAGGTTCTCGTTTACGTTCGCCCGGAAGGTCGAAGTGAAGGCGTAGGATTCCGTGTCCGTGCCCGGCTGGACCTCGCTGGCCAGGTCGCGCGGGTCTGTCGCATAGCCGCCGACGCCGAGCGCCGGAAGACGAGCGATGCCCGGGAAGCTGGCGCGCAGAAAGTGGATGGCGCCCGAGCTGTCGTCCTGGCGGAAGTACTCGCCCGACAGCAGCAGGCTGACGTCCGGGGTGAAGTCAAAGTTCAGCTGGCCCCGAACCATGCGCCGGTTCAGGTCATCGACGTCGGCGCCAGTGAAGGGGTTCTCGCCGAAGCCATCGCGGCCCTCGGTCTTGCCGGCGATGCGGAACTGGATGGTGTCCGTGATCGGGCCGCCGACGGCGACCTCGGTGATCAGGGCGTTGTAGTTGCCGATCGTCAGGCGGCCATAGCCTTCGAACACGTCCGACGGCTTGGCGGTGATGACGTTGACCGAGCCGCCGACGGCGTTACGGCCGTAGAGGGTGCCTTGCGGTCCGCGCAGCACCTCGACCCGCTCGACGTCGAACAGGGAGGTCAGCTGGGCTTCGGCGCGGGCGACGTAGGCTCCGTCGACGTGCAGGGCGACGCCGGTTGAAGAGCCGGTGGTCGAGGTATTGGCCCCGACGCCCCGGATGAAGATCTTGGCCTGGTTGAAGTCGTTGCCGAAGTTCACCGACGGCACGATGGTCTGAAGGTCCGCCAGGTTGTTCACCTGGGCATTGTTCAGTCGTTCCTCGCCGAGCGCCGTGACGGCGATGGAAACGTCCTGCAGCGACTGTTCGCGGCGAGACGCGGTGACGATGATGTCATCGACGGTGGCGGCCTCCTGCTGCTGTGCGGGGGCCCCGGTCTGGGCGTAGGCGCTGGTCGAGGCCAACAGCGCGGCGAGCGCGCCGATTGCGATCTTCATTGGTTTCCTCCCGGTGGTCGTTTTTTGTTGTGGTGGTCGCCCAGCCTCTCCGGGCTGCTACTCGAACCTGCCGGACCCCCCGTGTCCGGACGCAGTCGCCTGCCAATCTTTTCTTATATGTGAAAAGTTCAGAGACGCGAAATATACCAGTGTACGACTGCTGGCAAGCTACAGCCTTGCCGCAGCCCGATCCGCGCCCTCACGGAGCGCTGTCAGTTTCATCCATGTCACAGCGGGATCGATCTTGCCGTAGCCGGCGAACGTGCCGAAGCCGCAGTCTGTGCTGGCGATCACGCGCTCTGGGCCGACGATCGCCGCGAATCGCTCAATGCGCTGGGCGATCAATTCCGGGTGCTCCAGGTAGTTGGAGCAGGTGTCGATCAGGCCGGGAGCCAGGATCTTGTCGTCGGGCAGGCCCGCGTCGCGCCAGACGATCCACTCATGTTCGTGGCGAGGATTGGCGGCCTCGAACAGGATGGTCGAGGGCCGGGCCTTCAGGATGATCGACATGATCCGCTCCAGCGGGATGTCGTGGTCGTGCGGCCCCTCGTAGTTGCCCCAGCAGATATGCATTCGCATGCGTTCGGGCGCGATGTTGGTGGTCGCGGCGTTCAGCGCCTCGACATTGGCCTCGATGGTCTTGAGGAACCCTGCTTCGTCCATGTCCTGGTAGCCAGTGTGGCGCGACATCGCGAGGTCGGGACAGTCCAGTTGCAGATCGAAGCCCGCGTCCGCGATGGCCTCGTACTCCGGCCGCATGGCGTCCGACAGGTCGGCCAGATAGGCCTCGTGGCTCGGATAGAAGGCATTGGCCTGGAACGCTGTGATCAGCCCCGGCGAGGCCGCGTTCATGAAGGCGCGACTGCCCTGGCCGTGGCGTTCCAGTGCGGCGCGAAAGCGGCGGATGTCGTCATGCAGCGGCTGCAGGTTCACCAGCTTCACCTCGCCGATGCATGAGGCGCGGGTGAACTCCTGGGCCCCCATGATGCCGGCCAGCTTCTCGCGGAACTCGGGCAGGGGTGCGAGATCGAGCGCGGGCTTTCTCGGACTGTTGCCGCCGAAGCCTGACAGGCGCTCGATGATGTAGGTGGAGTAGCCGACCTTCCCCAGTTCGCCGTCGCTGATGACGGTGACGCCCGCCTCGATCTGCTTCTTCACCGCCTCGTCCACGGCCGCCTGGACCACGCGGTCGAAGGCCTCGGCGTCATAGGGCTCGCCGTGGTCGCGGGCCAGCAGAAGCGGCGTCAGCTCGGGGCCGCGCGGCAGGCTGCCGACGTGGGTGGTGGCGATGCTCACGGCCATTCTTCGCTCCAGTACAGACGCATGGGGTTTTCGATCAGGAGCTTCCGCCGAAGCTCGGGCGTCGGCGCGATGCGGGGGATCATGTCGACCAGGGCGCCGTCGTCGGGGATGCGGGTTTCCATGTTGGGATGCGGCCAGTCGGTGCCCCACAGGCAGCGGTCGGGGTAGGCCTCCACCAGCGGCCGCGCGGCCTGGGCGAAGTCGTCCCACGGCGGAGCCTCGGACAGGCGATCCGGGCAGGTGGCCTTGAAGTGGATGTCCGGACGGCTGTCGAGCAGGGCGCGGAAAGCGCGCATGTCGGGCCCGTCAGGCCCCTGCGTCACGTCCGGACGGCCCATGTGATCGATGACGACCGGGACGGGCAGGGCGTCCAGGAAGCGCCGCAGTTCTTCCAGGATGTCGGCCTCGAAATAGACGACGACGTGCCAGCCGGCGGGCAGGCGGCCCGCGACCTCTAGGAACCGATCCTTGGGGGCGTCATCGACCAGCCGCTTCAGGAAGTTGAAGCGCACGCCCCGGATGCCGCCGTCGTGGAGCGCGTCCAGATCTTCGTCGGAGATCGCCGGATCGACCACGGCGACGCCGCGGGCCAGTCCCCCGGACGCGGCGATGGCGTTCAGCGTCGCCGCATTGTCCGTGCCGTGGCAGCTGGCCTGGACGATGACATTGCGGCTCAGGCCGAGATGGTCGCGCAGAGCGAACAGGGCCTCGGGGCCCGCGTCCTGCGGGATATATTTGGCCTTGGGGCTGAAGGGAAACCGGTCGGCGGGGCCGAAGACGTGGCAGTGGGCGTCCACCGCGCCGGGCGGCGGCCGGAACCTCGGGACGGATGGCTCCAGGGTCCAGCTGCGAACGCGGCCTTGGGCGTCGGTGCTCATGCGAAGACCACTCCGTCCATGAGTTTTCGCGCCGTCCGAAGAAGCGCCGCGGAGACGACCACGCCCGCATCGTCCGTCTCCAGCACGCAGGTCATCTCGCCGGTGGGGTGCTCCACCGACAGGGTCTTGCGACGGTCGTCGGGAACCTCGGCCACCTCGGCGGCGGGCGAGCCCTTCAGCAGACAGGCGGTGGCCACGCTCACCGCGCCCAGGACGCCGACGCTGGCGTGGGCGCGTTTCGGGATGAAGCTGCGCACCGTCACCGCGCCGCCGTTCCGGGGCGGGGCGACTAGCATCATCTTGGGCACCGACAGATCGGCGACGTCGCCCAGATTCATCATCGGCCCGGCCTTCAGGCGGATGGCCTCGATCCGTGCCTTGACGGCCTCGGCGGCGTCCAGCGTCTCGCGATCCTCATAGCCCGTGGCGCCGACCGCGTCGGCGCGCATGACCACGCTGGGCATGCCGTTGTCGATCAGGGTGCAGGCGACGCCGTCGATGACATCAACCGCGTTCCCGGTGGGCAGAAGCCCGCCGCACGACGACCCGGCGGTGTCGCGGAACTCAAGCGGCATGGGCGCGGCCGTCCCCGGAACGCCGTCGATCCGGGCCGCGCCGTCATAGGTGACCCGACCGCCCGGCGTAGACACCGTGGCGACGGCCGTCTGGCCGGTGTTGAGCATGAAGATGGAGACCGGCGTCTCGCCGTCCTTGGCCTCGACCAGTCCGCGCTCGATGGCGAACGGGCCGACGCCCGCCAGCATGTTCCCGCAGTTCTGGGCGTCGGTGACGATCGCCTGATCCACGAAGACCTGGAGAAACAGGTAGTCGACGTCGACCTTGTCTCCCTTCGCGTAGCTGTTGTCTTTATCCGAAGTCTTCACCACCGCGACCTTGGACGTCAGGGGGTCGGCGCCGCCCATGCCGTCGATCTGGCGCGGGTCGGGAGAGCCCATGACCCGCAGCAGGAAGGCGTCGCGGGCAGCGGTGTCGGCCGGCAGGTCCTCGGCCAGGAAGAAGGCCCCCTTGGACGTCCCGCCCCGCATCCACATGCAGCGGACGCCCTCACTCATAGCGCAGGCCCATCGCCTCCAGCTTTGCGCGCATGTCGTAGATGTCGAGGCCCAGCTCGCCCGCCGCCAGCCGCTCACGTTTGGACGCCTCGTTTGCTTCCCGCGCCAGGCCCTTCTTAAGCACAGAGGCCGCATCCGCGCGCCGGACCACGCAGACGCCGTCGTCGTCGGCCACGATCACGTCGCCCGCCTCGATGGCCGCTCCGGCGCAGACGACCGGCACGTTGACGTCGCCCAGCGTCGCCTTGACAGTTCCTTGCGCGAAGACGGCCTTCGACCAGACCGGAAAGCCCATCTCGGTCAGGTCGCGCACGTCGCGCACGCCCGCGTCGATCACCAGCCCCCGGCACCCACGCGCTTGCGCCGACGTCGCCAGAAGATCGCCAAAATACCCGTCCATGCAAGGCGAGGTCGGAGCCAGCAAGAGGATGTCGCCGGGCTGGAGCTGCTCGATGGCGACATGCAGCATCCAGTTGTCGCCGGGCGGGGCCGAGATGGTCACGGCCGATCCGGCGATCCGCGCACCCGGATAGATAGGCCGCATATGGGGGGCGAGCAGGCCGATGCGGCCCTGCGCCTCGTGCACCGTGGCGACACCCAGCCGGGCGAGGCCGTCGATCACGGCGGCGTCGGCGCGCGCGACCTTGGTAACCACTCGACCGGCCATAGCCGCCTCCCTTGGTCTTCGGTGTGCTCATGGCGATGGGGAAGGGGAGGGGGAATTCGCATTTGCGCCAGGCCGATAAGTTTTTACGATAGGTTATGTCCGAACTGTCGCCATTCGATCTCAATCTGCGCCACCTTCGCGCCCTGTCGGTGGTGATCGCGCGCGGCAGCATGAGTCGGGCGGCCGAGACCGTCGGTTTGTCCCAACCGGCCCTGACGCAAGGCCTGGCCAAGCTTGAGCGGGCGCTGGACGCGCGTCTACTGACCCGCCAGCCCGACGGCGTTCGGCCGACCGAGGCGGGGCATACTCTCGCCGAGCGGGTGGACCGGGCCTTTCATCATATCGCCGAGGCCGCCCGTCAGGCCGGCCGCAGCGGCTTCGCCCGGCCTGAGCAGTTGGTGACGGCGACGCAACTGAGGGCCTTTCTGGCGCTGGCGGATGCGGGCTCGTTCACGGCCGCCGCGCGCGCGACGGGACTGTCCCAGCCCGGCCTGCACGCGGCGGTGCGGGATCTGGAACAGATCTGCGCCGTGCCCATCGTGGAGCGTCAGGGACGTGGCGTCGTCCTGACCCGCGCGGGGCGGCGTCTGGCGCGGGGCGCACGGCTGGCGCGATCCGAGATCGCCTCGGCTCTGGCGGAACTGCGGCCTGGGGCGGGCGGCGACCTGAACCGTATCACGGTCGGGGCCATGCCGCTGTCACGCGCCGTGCTGTTGCCTCGGGCGGTCGCCGGAACGGTCGCCGAGGTGCCGGGGTTTGTGGTCGACATCGTCGATGGGGCCTGGCGCGAGCTGATTGAACCTCTGCGTGACGGGGTGATCGACGTCATGGTCGGGGCCCTCCGCGACGAAGTCTCCGCCGATCTGGTCCAGCAGGCGCTGCTGGAAGATCAGCTGATGGTGGTGGGCCGAAGGGGCCATCCGCTGGCCGGGGAGCAGAGGCCCCGTCGCGAGGCGTTGGCGGCCTATCCCTGGGTGATCGGGCGACCCGGCTCGCCGCTGAGGCTGCTGTGGCAGGCCCTGTTCGCCGAGGGTCCGCCGCCCGCCGCGCCGGTCGAATGCGGCTCTGTCACCGCCATCCGGGGCATCCTCCGTCAGAGCGACCTCCTGACCTTGCTGTCCCGCGACCAGGTCGCGCTGGAGATTGAGGCCGGGGTGCTGACGCCGATCGGCCCGCCGCTCGGTCAGACGACCCGGACGATCGGCCTGACCATGCGGTCGGATTGGCGGCCGACGCCAACACAGGCCCGGTTCCTGGAGCGGGTCCAGCAAGCGGCAATCTTCATTCAGGAAAATGAATAGGCCTCGATCCATAGTGATTTGCGGATCGAAAGGCTCGCCGCGATAGGTCCGGCCCATGACGCAGCGCCTCGCCTTCATCGGCTTCGGGGAAGCGGCCTCGGCCTTCGCCGAGGGCTGGAGCGGCGTGGCCGCCCGCGCCTATGACCGCAAGACCGAGGCGGTCGCGACCCGGGCGTCCAAGCTGGCGGACTACGAACGGTTCCGGATCCTGGGTGCCTCGACCCTACTGCATGCGCTCTCTGACGCGCCCTTGATCCTGTCGCTGGTGACGGCCGACCAGGCGCTCGCCGCTGCTCGCTCGGCCGCCACTGTCCTCACGCCGGGGGCCCTTTACTGCGACATGAACAGCGTCGCGCCCGAGACCAAGCGTGCGGCAGCCGAGGCCGTCGAGGCGGCGGGTGGTCGCTATGTCGACGTCGCCGTGATGGCGCCGGTCCACCCCAAGCGGCGGGCAGTACCCCTACTCATCTCTGGCCGTTACGCCGGAGAGGCGGCGCACGCCCTGGCCGCGCTTGGCTTCGTCGACGTCCAGAGGCTGGACGGTCCGGTCGGGGCAGCGGCGGCGGTGAAGATGATCCGCTCGGTCATGGTCAAGGGCATCGAGGCCCTGTCGGCCGAATGCATTCTCGCGGCCGATCGGGCGGGTGTGACGGACGCGGTCATCGCCTCGCTGGACGCCAGTTCGCCGGGCGCCGATTGGCGCGGACGTTTCGACTACAACCTCGACCGCATCCTGATCCACGGCCTGCGCCGCGCCGCCGAGATGGAGGAGTCGGCCAGGACCCTGGAAGGGTTCGGCGTCGAGCCCCGCATGACGCGCGGCACCATCGCCATTCAGCGGGAGATCGGCGTGCGCGACCTTGGTTCGCCCGACAGCCTTGAGGCCAAGCTGATGCTGCTCGCTGACGCGCCGGCTCAGGAGGCCGCCGCATGAGCCTGATCATCGACTGCCATGGCCACTACACCACCGCCCCGCCCCAGCATGACGCCTGGCGCGACGCCCAGAAGGCCGCCTTCAAGGCCAGCGAGGCCCCGCCACCCTATCCCGCGATCACCGACCACGAGATCCGCGAGACGATTGAAGTCAACCAGCTGCGCCTGCTCAAGGAGCGCGGCGCGGACATTACGATCTTCAGCCCGCGCGCCTCGACCATGGCTCACCACGTCGGCGACGAGGCGGTTTCGACGGCCTGGGCGCGGGCGTCCAACGACTTGGTGGCGCGGGTCTGCAACCTGTATCCGGAGACCTTCTCCGGGGTCTGCATGCTGCCGCAGAGCCCCAAGGCCGACCTGACCGGCTCTATCGCCGAGCTGCGCCGGTGCGTGGAGGAGCTGGGCTTCATCGGCTGCAACCTGAACCCCGATCCCGGCGGCGGCCATTTCACCGCCCCGCCCCTGACCGACCGGTTCTGGTATCCCTTCTACGAGGCGATGGTGGAGCTGGACGTGCCGGCCATGATCCACGTCTCGGGCTCGTGCAATCCGGGCCTGCATGCGACGGGGGCCTTCTATATCGCCGCCGACACCATCGCCTTCATGCAGCTGATCCAGGGCGACCTGTTCAAGGACTTCCCGACGCTGCGCCTCATCATCCCCCACGGCGGCGGGGCGGTGCCCTATCACTGGGGGCGCTATCGCGGCCTCGCCGACATGCTGAAGCAGCCACCGCTGGACCAGCATCTGATGGACAACGTCTTCTTCGACACCTGCGTCTATCACCAGCCGGGCATTGACCTCCTGACCACCGTGATCGAGACGCCCAACATCCTGTTCGGGTCCGAGATGGTCGGGGCCGTGCGCGGCATCGATCCGCAGACCGGGCACTACTTCGACGACACCAAGCGCTACATCGACAACGCGCCCATCACGGCCGAGCAGCGCCATGCCATCTTCGAGGGCAACGCCCGGCGCGTCTTCCCCCGCCTCGACGCCAAGCTGAAGGAGAGAGGGCTATGACCACGCCCCGCGACATCCACGCCTATCTGGCAGAGTTCGAGGACATTCCCGGCACCCGGGTCTTCACCGCCACCCGGGCGCGTCAGGGCTATCACCTCAACCAGTTCGCCATGAGCCTGATGAAGGCCGAGAACCGCGAGGCCTTCAAGGCCGACGAGCGCGCCTATCTGGACCGCTGGCCGATGACCGAGGAGCAGAAGCAGGCGGTGCTGGCCCGAGATTTCAACCGCTGCCTGGAGCTGGGCGGCAACATCTACTTCCTGGCCAAGCTGTTCTCGACCGACGGCAAGAGCTTTGCCCAGGCCGTGTCGACCATGACCGACATGAGCTTCGAGGACTACACCGCCATGATGATCGCCGGGGGCCGTTCGCCCGTGGGCGTCCGCTCGATCAAGGAGAAGTACTGATGGCCCGCATCACCGCAGGCGTGGCCTGCAGCCACATTCCGGCCCTGGGCGTCGCGGTCGATTTCGACAAGACCGAGGAGGCCTATTGGAAGCCCGCCTTCGCCGGCTTCGACTGGACCCGCGAGTGGGAAAAGGCCGAGAAGCCCGACGTCGTGATCCTGGTCTATAACGACCACGCGACAGCCTTCGACATGAAGTTCATCCCGACCTTCGCCATCGGTTGCGCCGAGAGCTTCACGCCCGCCGACGAGGGCTGGGGCCCGCGCCAGGTGCCGGTCGTGGAGGGTCATCCGGACCTGGCCTGGCACATCGCCCAGAGCGCCATCCTGGACGAGTTCGACATGACCATCATCAACGAGATGGAGGTCGACCACGGCCTGACCGTCCCGCTGTCGATGATGTTCGGCAAGGTCGACAAATGGCCGTGCAAGGTCATCCCTGTGGCCGTCAATGTGGTCACCTACCCGCCGCCGTCTGGCAACCGCTGCTGGGCGCTGGGCGAGGCCATCCGCCGGGCGGTTGAGAGCTATCCCGAGGACCTGAACGTCCAGGTCTGGGGCACCGGCGGCATGAGCCATCAGCTTCAGGGACCGCGCGCGGGCCTGATCAACAAGGAGTGGGACAACCGCTTCCTGGACCAGCTGTCAGGCTCGACCGATGCGCTCCGCCATATCCCGCACATCGAATACCTGCGCGAGACCGGCTCGGAAGGCATCGAGATGGTCATGTGGCTGATCATGCGCGGGGCCATGGGCAGGACCACCGAGCAACTGCATCGCCACTATCATGTGCCGGCGTCGAACACCGCCGTGGGCCACATCGTGCTGCGTCCTGTGGATGAGGCGAGCGCCGCCAACGACGTCGGAGCCGCCGCATGAAGATCGCGCTCGCCGGCGCCGGGGCCTTCGGCGAAAAGCATCTCGACGCGCTCGCCCGTATCGAGGGCACCGAGGTCGTCAGCCTGATCGGCCGTACACTGCAGGCCACGCAGAAGGTCGCCGAGAGATACGGCATCGGCCACGTGACGACCGAACTGGACGAGGCCCTGGCACGGCCGGAGATCGACGCCGTCATCCTGGCGACCCCGACCCAGCTGCACGCCTCCCAGGCCATCGCCTGCATGAACGCGGGCAAGCATGTGCAGGTCGAAATCCCGCTGGCTGACAGCCTGGTCGACGCCGAGGCCGTCGCCGCCAAACAGCGCGAGACCGGGCTCGTCGCCATGGTGGGCCACACCCGGCGCTTCAATCCCAGCCATCAGTACATCCACAACCGCATCCAGGCCGGCGAGCTGTCGATCCAGCAGATGGACGTCCAGACCTATTTCTTCCGCCGGACCAACATCAACGCCAAGGGCGAGCCGCGCTCCTGGACCGACCACCTGCTGTGGCATCACGCGGCCCACACGGTTGACTTGTTCGCCTGGCAGGCCGGTCCGATCCTCGAGGCTCACGCGATGCAGGGCCCGATCCATCCGCAACTCGGTATCGCCATGGATATGTCGATCCAGCTGAAGGCCGAGAGCGGGGCGATCTGCACCCTGTCGCTCAGTTTCAACAACGACGGGCCGCTTGGGACCTTCTTCCGCTACATCTGCGACAACGGCACCTTCATCGCGCGTTACGATGACCTGGTGACGGGGCGCGAGGAACCGGTCGATCTGACGGGCGTGGCCGTATCGTCGAACGGCATCGAGCTTCAGGACCGCGAGTTCGTCGCCGCCATCCGCGAGGGCCGCGAACCGAAGGCCAGTGTGGCGCAGGTCCTGCCCTGCTACCGGGTGCTGGGGGCGCTGGAGACGCAGCTTAACGGCTGAGAGCCGGTGGCGGAGCAAGCAGGCGGCGCTGAAGCTGCTCCGTCGTCTGCTCCATGATGGCGGGGTCCATCCTGAGACCATCGTCACCGATAAGCTGGCCTCATGCTGGGCGGCAGTGAAGGTGCTCTATCTCCAGGATCGCCACCGTACTGGCGGGATGCGGGATGCGGGATGACAATCACGCCGAGAACCCACACCTCGTGATCCGAAAACGAGAGCGCAAACAGCAGAAGTTCAAATCCGAAGGCTCAGCCCAGCGTTTCCTCTCCAGCCACGGTCCAATCTACAACGCGTTCAATCTCCTGGTCCTTCTGACGTCCCGAGTCGTCCTCCGCACGCTGAGGGCCGAGGCAAACGGCGTCTGGGCGGCGGCGACCCGGGCTGCCTGCAGCGGGACGGGTAGGGCGTTCTGCGGGCTGAACGACTTGATATGTCCGTTCCAGCATGAGGGCTATTCCGGAGACGACCCGCCCGGCTTCTGCAGACAGGCCCTCGTGCGCTTCGATGAGCGCAAGGCCGCTCGCGATCGCCGGGCCCAGAGCTAGACCCAACTTGCGCCCGGCCGCGCCCGCTCCGCCGCCCTCGACCGGGGAGGCCCGTCGTCAAGGACAGCGGCCGCTCTTGGGCCCTATCCTTCCTGTTCTGCGTCCCGCGTCTTCAGCCAAGAATAGGCCATGGCTCCACCGATCAGGGCCAAGGTGGCGATCAGCGACCACTGAGGCTCCAGGTAGGGCACCAGGGCCTCGCCCGTCATGTCCTTCCAGGCCTTATAGAGCCCAAAGTTCCAGATGATCTTGGCCCCGATCAGCACGAGCACCATCGACAGACCGTACTTCAGATATTTGAAGCGGGCCACGGCCTCGGCGAGCATGAAATACATCGATCTCAAGCCCAGGATCGCGAAGATGTTGGACGTGTAGACGATGAAGGGGTCCTTGGTGACCGCGAAGATCGCCGGCACGGAATCGACTGCGAAGATGACGTCCACGACTTCGACCATGATCAGGGCGAGGAACAGGGGGGTCGCGAACAGGACCAGCCGTCCGGACCCCTTCGGATCGGGTTTCCTGACGAAGAAGTTATGGTTCTCGATCGTGTCGGTGATCCGCATCCGCTTCCTAAGAATTTTCAGGACGGGGTTCTGGTTCAGGTCCATCTCGTGTTCGCCCCCGAAAATCATCTTCCAGCCGGTGAAGATCAGGAAGGCGGCGAAGATGAAGAGGACCCAGGTGAACTCGTTGACGATTGCCGCGCCGAGCGAAATGAAGATCGCGCGGAATACGATCGCCCCCAGGATGCCCCAGAAGAGCACGCGGTGCTGGTACTCGCGCGGCACCGCGAAGAAGGTGAAGATCATCCCGATGACGAAGATGTTGTCGAACGCGAGAGCGGTCTCGAGCAGGTATCCCGTAAAATACTGCAGAACTGACTGCTGGTTCAGATTATCCGCACTCATGTAGTAGGCGGGGTCGGGCTCATAGACGAAGTAGACATAGGCCCCGAAGGCGATGGCCAGCGAGGCGAAGGACGCCCACATCGCCGCGGACTTCTTCGCGGAGACCACGCCGTCCTTGTTGTTGACGACGCCCAGGTCGAGCCACAACAGCAGCCCGATGAAGGCCAGGAAGCCGGTCCAGAGCCAGATGGGCTGTCCGGCATAAACCGCCGCAAGAAATGGAAGGGACTCAAGCATCCCGCACCCCCGAGTTTTGTAAGATGGCGCTGCGTTGCGCCGATCCATGCGGGGATCCGACATCGCAGCCGACGCCTCGACTGCCAGAGGGGCCCGGACCCGTGGAGCGCGGTCTAATGGCGACTATGGCCGCGCCAGTCAACTGGCGGGCGGCACTCTGGTCTGATCAGCGAAGCAACATGACTGTCCATTGCCGGCATAATACTCTGTCATGGCCGACATGACCGTTTCTTATTGGCGGCCTTGGCTGGGATATCGCAGGCTACTGATGCGGCCCGGGCCCCTCTGACGATCGTTGTGATCGTGATGTCGGACCGCATCGGGTGCGCTCGATGCCGGGGTCCGACTGTCTTTCCCCCCACCGAGTCAACGGCTTCGACATTGAGCGCCCCGATCCAACTGGAGAGGCTCAATGTCCATGTTCATGGCCCGTCGATGGCAAGAGTTTCACACCCTGCTCGCGATGGCACGCAGGCTGCAGTATGCTCGCATGCGCCCTGACGACCGGAGAGTCGCAGGCCTCCGAACGGGCCAGCGCGGCGTGCGGGACCGGCTCGACTGGGTCGACGATCGCCAGCCCCCGTCGCCGTCGCATTAGTTCCCGAAATCACCCTGTGTCGCCGACCATGAGCGACCGGACAGGAGGATCCCTTGCCCAACCCAAACAGAACTTTGCCCAGACGGACACCCATCGATCAGGACGAGGTCTGGACCCCCGGCGACGTCTTGCAGATGGATGCGGTTGTGGCCGGTTGCGCCATGGTCGCCCATGCCGATGGCTGGGTCACGCCTGACGAGCGCGCTCGCATGGTCGAGCGGATGCGAACCTCTCCGACCATCGCCTTCTTCGGGACCGACGAGGTCCTGGTTCAGTTCGAGGCCCTGCACCGCCGCTTCGAGCGCGATCTGGATGATGGTGAGGCGACAGCCGAGGTGGCCATCTCTCGGCTACGAGGGCAGCCCGGACCGTCCCGGGCCCTGATTGAGACGGCGTGCGCCGTTGCCGAAGCCGACGGTGGTTTCGATGCCGAGGAGCGAGACGTCATCTTGCGGCTGTGCGCTCTCCTTGATGTCGATCCTGCTCTCTTCGACCTAGTCCCTCGCGACGGCTCGCCTTCATGAAGATCGGGTACTTCACCAGTCCTGCCATGGCCGCTTGGGCGATACAGCTTGCCCAGACGACCACGCGGGTCGCCGCGCATCAAAGCTCCCCCACCGATCGTCCGGTGGAGCCAGCGCAGGCCATCGCGGACGACACCAGCATTCGCCAACCGAGCAGGCACACCTTTGATATCCGTGTTTGAGTCCGACAAAAGTGCCGCGTCGCTCTCCAGGAACGGTGAGCGAGGTGAGGCGATGCGGAACATGCGATCGCGCATCGTCGCCTGTGACGCATGCCGTTGGGGCGGCACCGGGCGGACGGCTGCGTACCAGTCCGGCCGGCGTGCGTCATGACGGATCAGTCCGACGACCCGCTCATCATGGGCTACCGGCGGTTCCGCCGAGACGTTTGGCCAGCCGAGGCACCGCGCTTCGCCCAGCTCGCCCGCCGACGACAGCAGCCTGCTACAGCGGTCGTGGCGTGCTCGGACGCTCGCATTGATCCGCAGACGATCTTCGACGCTGCCCCGGGCGATCTGTTCGTCATCCGCAACGTCGCCGGCCTCGTCCCGCCCTATGCGCCGGACGGTGGATGTCACGGAACGAGCGCAGCCCTGGAGTATGCGGTCAAGGTCCTGAAGGTACGCCGGATCCTCGTGCTTGGACATGCACGCTGCGACGGCATCCACGCCATGATCCATGGACCGCTTCGCAACGCTCAGGACTTCCTCGGTCCCTGGATGGACATCGCTGAACCGGTGATGTGGCCTATGCCGGAGCAGGGGTCGGGGGAGGCGCTGGAAACAGCGGTAGAGGCTGCCGTACTTCGCCTGTCATTGAGCAATCTGCGGACCTTCCCGTGGATACGGGAGGGTGAGAAGACGGGTCATTTGGCGCTTTCGGCCTGGCGGTTCGACATCGGCTCCGGCGAGCTCCGGACAACCTAGCGCGTCGGACTGGCAGCTGTGATGGCGGGCTTACCGAAACGGTACCGTCCCTCGGCGAACGAGAGGCGCGGTTTCGCTGCATGGGGCCTGGGCACGAAGGGGCAGGGGAGAAGTCGGTTCCGCGTTAGATTTGGACATGGGGCGCGGCGATCCCGCGAAGGCCCGAATTTCGCTCGGAAGCGACTTTCCGAAAGTCCGCAGTACGCCAGCCCACGAAAGATCTTCGCTGTGAAATCTGCGGCCTATGCCCTCAAATCGCCTGCGCGTGTCTGGGTTCCGCAGAGGTCGGTGCCTGATCGAAAGCGGCGCAGATGAGACGTACGAACGGGCGACCTAGATCGGTGACGGCGATGGCTCCGCCGTCCACGACGACAAGGTGGTCGTCCATGAGGGGTTCCAGTGCAGACAGAGCCGAACGAAAGTGGTCAGGATCCGGCCCGTGGCGGCGTTCGACAGCGGGGAGGTAGACGGCGAAATCGCACATGAGGCGTTCAATGATTTCTGCGCGGCGTCGGTCGTCGGCCGTCATCGCCAAGCCTCTTGAGGAGGGAAGCTTCCCGGAGGCGATCGCCGCTCGCCAGTCTCGCTCGATCGGATGATTCTGGACGTAGCCTTGCGAGGTCCGCGAGATGGACGAGGCACCCAAGCCGATCAGGTTCGCCGGATCGGTGGAGTAGCCTTGAAAGGAGCGGCGCACGCGGCCGTTGCGGGCCGCGACGGCGAGGCTGTCCTCCGGCAAGGCGAAATGGTCCAGGCCGATGGCCTCGTAACCGGCCTCAACCAACAGCTCCGCCGCCGCCTGGCTCTGGTCGAACCGCTCCGACACGCCCGGAAGTTCGGCGGTGTCGATCAGACGCTGATGCGGCTTCATCCAGGGGACGTGAGCATAGCCGAACAGGGCGATGCGGTCGGGGCGAAGCGTCAGGATCTGCTCCACCGTCGACAGGACCTGCGAGCGTCCCTGGCGCGGCAGGCCGTACATCAGATCCAGGTTGACGGAGGGGACACCGGCCCGCCTGAGCCAGCCGACCGCCCGTTCGACGACCTCGAAGGGCTCGATACGATTGACCGCCTGCTGCACCTCCGGCGACAGATCCTGAACGCCCAGGCTGGCGCGGGTCAGCCCAAGCTCCGCCGCGCGCTCGACCCAGCCTGACGTTAGAACGGCCGGGTCCAGCTCAGCGGCCAAGGCCATGCCGGCCTCGGGTTCGAACACTTCCCTCAGCCCCGACACCAGACGCGACAGCAGATCCGGCGACAGGCTGTTGGGCGTGCCGCCCCCGAGGTGAAGGCTCGCGGGTCGAAGCGGACGACCGAGCGCATCAGCCACCATCTCCGCTTCCTTGAGCAGCAGCTCGACGTAGCTCGCCATCACATCGAGACGGTTCACCGCGCGGGTGTTGCATCCGCAGTACCAGCACAGCCGCTTGCAGAAGGGGATGTGGGCATACAGCCCGGCCGGCTCGTCCTCCGGCAAGACCCGCAGCCAGTCCGCCCAGGTCTGGGGTCCGACGGCAGGGGTGAACTGAGCCGCCGTCGGATAGCTGGTGTAGCGCGGCGCGCTGACGTCGTAGCGGCGAAGGAGCCTCTGGCGACGCACGGCCATCAGCGTCTCAGCGCAGGCGGACATCGGCGTCTTCCTCGGGCAGGGACAGACCGGCGTCGCCTTCGTCGGCCAGGTGGAACTCGTGCCACATGCCGTTCAGCACGCCGAAGGCGACGGCGAGGCCGAGCCCCAGGATCCAGGCGAAATACCACATGATGCGTCTCCGGTTCGCGGGTCAGTACAGGTCGGGATTGGTGGTCAGCGCCGCCGTCGAGGTGCGGCCCCACAGCACGCGGTAGACCCAGGCGGTGTAGGCCAGAACGATCGGCAGGAAGACGATGGTGCAGACCAGCATGATGAACAGGGTCGTGTGGCTTGAGGACGCGTTCCATACCGTCAGGCTGGAGGCCGGATCGATCGAGCTGGGCAGGATGAAGGGGAACATCGACACCCCGACCGTCGAGATGATCCCGACCGCCGACAGGGAGGAGCCGGCCAGAGCCAGGGGATGCCCCTTGCCCACCAGCCCGAGCAGGGCAAGGAGCGCTCCGGCGAAGCCGAGGACCGGCGCGATCAGCAGCCAGGGATAGGTGGCGTAGTTGTTCAGCCAGGCGCCGGCAGACGCCTCGGCGGTCAGACGCAAGGGATTGGATGGACCGGCCATGTCGGCTGCGCCGGTCAGCTGATAGCCCAGCCCGCCCCAGGCGACGTAGGCCCCGCCCGCGGCGAACAGCACAAGGCTGAGGAGGGCGGCGATCATTCCGAAGCGGCGAGCGCGGTCATGAACCGGACCTCGTTCGACCTTGACCCCCAGCCAGGCGGCCCCGTGCAGCACCAGCATGGCCACCGACAGCAGGCCGCAGATCAGGCTGAAGGGGGTGAACAGGCCCAGCAGGGTGCCTTCGTAAGTGGAACGAAGATCGCTGTCGAAGCGGAAGGGCGCGCCCAGAAGCACGTTGCCGACCGCCACGCCGAACACCAGTGCGGGAACGAAGCCGCCGACGAACAGCGCCCAGTCCCACGCCGAACGCCAGCGCGGATCCGGCCGCTTGGAACGGTACTTGAAGGCGACCGGCCGCAGGATCAGCGCCGAGAGAACCAGGAACATCGCGAGGTAGAAGCCGGAGAAGCTGACGGCGTAGACCAGAGGCCAGGCGGCGAAGATCGCGCCGCCGCCAAGGATGAACCAAACCTGGTTGCCTTCCCACGTCGGGCCGACGGTGTTGATGGCGACGCGCCGTTCGGCGTCGGTCCGGGCTACGAAGGGCAGGAGCGCGCCGACGCCCAGATCGAAGCCGTCGGTCAGGGCAAAGCCGATCAGCAGAACCCCAAGCAGGCCCCACCAGATCAGGCGAAGGGTTGGATAGTCGAGTGGCAGGTCCATGTCCGGGAATCCTTGCGATGGCTCAGGCGACGGCGGGCTGGACGCCCGTCGGACGGGGTTCGGGGGCACCGGGGGCAGGTCGATCGGCGAACTCTTCCTGTTCGGCGAAGGGGCCGCGCTTGATCGTCTTCAGGATCAGTCCGACCTCGATGACGGCAAGCGCGCCATAAAGGACAGTGAAGCCGATGATCGTCGCCCACAGCTCGGGCACGGTCAGGCTGGAGGCCCCAAGGAAGGTAGGAAGCACACCCTCCACCGACCAGGGCTGGCGGCCGACCTCGGCCACGATCCATCCCAGTTCCGCGGCGATCCACGGCAGGGGCAGGGCCAGCAGCGCGACCCACAGGAACCAGCGTGTCTCATGCTTGCGCAGGGTCGACAGGATGAAGGCGGTCGCGAACAGGGCGACCATCAGAAAGCCGACGCCCGCCATGATCCGGAACGTCCAGAACATGACCGGGACGTTGGGCACTGTGCTCCAGGCCGCCAGACGGATCTGCTCCGGCGTGGCCAGGCGCGGATCGGCGACGTACTGCTTCAGCAGAAGGCCATAGCCGAGGTCGCGGCGGTGAGCCTCGAAGGTGCCGCGGTTCACGGCATCGACCGGGTCGGCCTTGACCTTTTCCAGGGCATCGTAGGCAATGATGCCGGACTCGATGCGGTCTTCCGCGACGGCGACCAGCTCCAGGATGCCCTCGACCTGACCGTCAAGGCTACGGGTGGAGATGAGGCCCAGCACCCAGGGAATCTGGACCGCGTAATCCGTGCGACGGGCCTCAAGGTTCGGGAAACCGATGGCGGTCAGGGCGGCGGGGGCCTCTTCGGTCCGCCACATGGCCTCGATGGCGGCCAGTTTCATTTTCTGGTTGTCGGTCAGGGCATAGCCGCTCTCATCACCCAGCACGACGACCGACAGGGCGCTGGCCAGTCCAAAGGCGGCCGCGACCGTCATGGAGCGCTTGGCGAAGGCGCGGTGGCGGCCTCTCAGCAGATAGAAGGCAGACACGCCCAGCACGAAAGCGGAAGCGATGACATAGCCGGCGCTGACCGTGTGGACGAACTTGGCCTGGGCTACTGGGTTGAAGATCACCGCCATGAAGTCGGTGATTTCCATGCGCATGGTGTCGGGGTTGAACGCTGCGCCGACGGGGTTTTGCATCCAGCCGTTGGCGATCAAGATCCAGAGGGCTGACAGATTGGTGCCCAGCGCCACCATGAAGGTCACGAACAGATGGCCGACGCGGCTGAGCTTGTCCCAGCCGAAGAACATGAGCCCGACGAAGGTCGCCTCGAGGAAGAAGGCCATCAGGCCCTCAATGGCGAGTGGAGCCCCGAAGATGTCGCCGACGTACTGGCTGTAGTAGGCCCAGTTCATTCCGAACTGGAACTCCATGGTGATGCCGGTCGCGACACCGAGCACGAAGTTGATGCCGAACAGCGAGGCCCAGAAGCGGGTGATCGTTCGCCAGATCGGACGCCGCGTCATCACATAGATCGACTCCATGATGACCAGCAGAAACGAGAGCCCCAGCGTCAGGGGCACGAACAGGAAGTGATAAAGGGCCGTCAGCGCGAACTGCAGCCGAGATAGGTCGACGACCGCCAGGTCGATCATGGCGAGAGACTCCGCTTTGTCGGCCCCCGTGACCGACGCCCCGCCCTAGTCCGCTCTGTCCCTCGATCGCTTTGATCTCGATCAAAGCCGCTCTGACCGCTGTCCCGCTAGCTCGGGTCATGACCGCGACAACCCCTGACACCGCTTCTGCCCCGTTCGCCGCCAAAGCTTGGCTCGCCGGGCGCCTGAGACCTTGGCGCAGGCTGGTCGGCGTCGCTTGCGCGCTTTGCATCCTCGACGTCATGCCGACGATCGGCTTCGCTGCAGGGCTCGCGCTGGCGGTATCCGCGATCCCGCTCGGGGTTTCCGCCGCCGCGCCCTGGCTTCTTCTGGCGCTACTCAGCTTGTTGGCGAGGGGCGGCTTGGCCTGGCTTACGGCGATCGTCGCGAGCCGCGCCGGTCGGGTCTTCAAGCGCGACGTCCGCAGCAGCGTGGTTGGGGCCCTGTTCGGGGGCCGGGGTACCGGACCTGCCGGTCTCGTCGCTGCCGCCGAAGGAGCCGAAACGCTGGATGGCTATGTGGCGCGTTTCGTGACGGCGCGCGCGGCGGCATCGGTTTCACCCCTTCTGATCATCGCTGCCTGTGCCGTCGCCAGCCCGGTCTCGGCGGCTATCCTTTTGGGCACTCTGGTGCCCTTCGCGGTCGGAATGGCTCTCGCGGGCGTTGCAGCGGCCTCTGAAAGCCGCAAGCAGTTCGCCGCCTTGGACCAACTCGCCTCACGCTACCTCGACCGCATCAGGACTTTGCCCGTCATTGTCGCGTTTCAGGCCCAAGAGGCGACCCGTTCCTCTCTGGCCGTGGACTGTCATCGACTGGAACAGCGGACGTCCGGGGTGCTGCGTATCGCCTTTCTCTCGTCGGCGGTGATGGAGTTCTTCGCCGCGATCTCGGTCGCCTTGGTGGCGGTTTACTGCGGCTTCACTCTCTTGGGCCTGATGCCCGTGCCAGTCCCGGAAACGCTCGACCTGCCTCGCGCCCTGTTCGTGCTTGCCCTGGCCCCGGAGGTCTATGCACCTGTACGACGGCTGGCGGCCGCCTATCATGAGCGTCAGGCCGCCGAAGCTGCGGCAACGTCCCTTGCGACGGCTCCGAGGGAGCGCACGAACGCCTCTCGCATCGGATCTCGCTTGGTGCTTTCGGCTCCCCCTGCGATCCGTTTCGAAGGCGTTTCGGTACGGTATCCCGGCGGTGAGGAGCCGATTTCAGAGCTTGATCTTCGGCTCGCCCCGCAGGAGGTGGTCGCGCTCATGGGACCGAGCGGGTCTGGCAAGTCTAGCCTCCTTCACCTGCTCATCGGTCTTGCCCCCCTGAGTTCCGGAAGGGTTCTCATCAATGGCACCGGACTGCCGTCAGAAAGCGGCCTGGCCGGCGCGGTGGCCTGGGCCGGCCAGCACCCGTTCGTCAGTCCCGGATCGGTGGGGCACAACATCGCCCTGGCTCGCCCATCTGCGTCCAGGCGCGAGGTTATGGCCGCTGCTGCGCAGGCCGCACTTTCTGGTGACCTGGAGCGCGAGCTGGACGAGCGAGGGGGAGGGTTGTCGGGCGGCGAACGACGGCGGCTTGGATTGGCCCGCGCTCTGCTGTCTGACGCGCCGATTGTTCTGCTCGATGAACCGACAGCGAACCTGGATGCGGAAGCGGAACTCACGCTGCTGCCGATCCTGCGTCGACTGACGGCGGGACGAACCGCCCTGATCGCGACGCACTCCGACACGGTAGCAGCCCTGGCCGACCGCGTGGTGCGCCTGTGAGCATCTCCAGTAGATCCCTTGATGCGCTCGTCGGTGAACAGTTTCGGGAGCAGGCAGGTCGTCTCCGTCTCGCCGCTCTGGCAGGCGTCGGTGTGGGAGCGAGCATGGTGCTCCTCCTCGGACTGTCAGCGTGGTTCATCACCGGGTCCGCCTTGGCCGGAGCCGCCGGGTTGACTGCGGCTCATGCCTTCAACGTGCTGATGCCGAGCGCCACCATCCGCTTCCTCGCGATCGTCCGGACCGGATCGCGCTATGTCGAACGCGTTTCCAGCCACGAAGCTGCGCTGAAGGCCTTGGCCCGCATTCGCCCAGCGCTCTTCATGGGGCTGACAGCGGGACCGCCGGCGCGCGCGTTCAGCATTTCGAGTGGCGAAGCTTCCGCGCGCTTCATTCAGGACGTCGACGCGCTTCAGACGCTGTTCGTACGTCGCTCTGCGCCGTGGACGGCGGGAGCCGGCGCGCTCGCCGCTTTGAGCCTGACAGCGATGGTCGGTCCACCAGCGGCCGCCGTGGTGCTTGGAGGCATGATTCTGAGCGGCCTGGGATCGGCCTGGCTCGGCCGACGGATCGATCCCCTTGGTCGTCGCCGCCAGATGGCCATGGGGATGTTCAAGAATCGACTGTCGGCGCATCAGGGCTCCGCTGCGGAGATCGCGGCTTACGGGCTTCAGGCGTGGGCGATCACCGATGTGATGCGACGGGCTGATGCCCACGACAGGCTGAAGGCGAGAGTAGAGGTGGCCACCGCCAGTCTCGCGCTCTGGCAGGCGGGCGTTTCCGGACTGACGCTGGTCGGCGTGGCAATTGCCGCGTCAGGGGCAACCTTGCCCTTGTTGGCGATGGCCCTGCTCGCGGCCCTGACCGGACTTGAGGCCATTGCGGCCCTTTCGGTGGCGGCCAGAGACGCCGGTGCGGCCAAGGAGGCTTATGCTCGGATCGCGGCTCTGTTGCCGCGAAGCGTTGCGGCTTCTTCGGCTCATGAACCGATCGTCCCTGCTGGGCTCTCATGGGACGGGCCCGGCCTGGTTCCGGGCATGAGACTGGGGCTTCAGGGGCCCTCAGGCTCGGGCAAGACGACGGCGATCGAACGGTTGATGGGCCTGCGAGGAACGTCCCACGACTGTCCTGATCGACGCGCTCGCTTCAGCTATGCCGCTCAACAGGTCCAGTTGATCGATGGAACCGTGCGGGAGAACCTCCTGATCGGGGCGGAGGACGCGACAGAAGATGACCTCTGGCAGGCGTTGACGGATGCGGATCTCGCGATCCGGATCGCAGCATCTCCCGGGGGTCTGGACACACCGGTCGGGCAGGACGGGATGCAGCTGAGCGGAGGCGAACGCAGACGGCTGACGTTGGCCCGGGCCTATCTGCGCGCGGCTCCCTGGCTGGTGCTCGACGAACCGACCGAAGGTCTCGACGCTGAAACAGAGAGGCGGGTCTCAGAGCGACTGCGCCAGAGACTTTCGAGGACCCGGCAGGGCCTGATCCTGGTGAGTCACCGCGACACGCCTCTGTTGCTCTGCGATCGCGTGATGACCGTGGCCGGCGTGGACGTTGGAGGCGCGGTACGCATGCATGATCAGGGCGCCCTGCTGGCCGCCTAGCCTTCGCCTTCTGCGAGGGCCTGCAGCCGTTGTGGACGCAAGATCGTCAGGTCAGACAACGAGGTCAGTCGGATCACGCCCTCGGTCTTTAGCCGTGTCATGACACGGCTCACGGTTTCGATGGTCAGGCCCAGATAATCGGCCATCTCGCCCCGCGTCATCGGCAGGTGAAGCACGCCGGTTGACGTCGGGCGCATTCGGTCGGCGCCGGGAAGGTCAGTCAGGAAGGTGGCGACCCGTTCGAGAGCGGTCTTGCGCCCGAGGAGCAGCATCTGAGTCTGCGCGGCCGCCAGTTCATGGTTGGCCCGGTCCAGCAAGATCGCTTCCAGCGCGGGCGTCTCCTGAATCAGCCTGCGATAATCGGCCTTGCGGAAGCGGCAGATCGAGCCGGCCTCCATGGCTTCGGCCGAAAAAGCATAGCGGTCCCCGGTCGCTAGCCCGAGGAAGTCGCCGGCGTAGAGAAAACCCGTGATCTGCCGGCGCCCGTCCGGCAGGAGCTTGTAGACCCGCACCGATCCGCCGGTGATGTTGAAGACGTGGGAGGCGGGATCGCCCTCCCTCAACAGAACGTCTCCAACCGCCAGGGTCTGACGTTCAGCCATTGCGTCCAGTCTTGCCAACTCGGCGTCGTCGAGGCTCGCGCACACGCTAAATGGCCGGGCGCCACAGGTGTCGCAGGCGGTGGTTCGTCTCCGGCTGCTGCAGCCCTCTGGCAGAGTCTTCAGTTCCAGCATCGCGCCGTGGCTCCTCTCCGAGAGCAGCCTAATCCGGGTCTGGCCTCCGCGCCACGGCCTTGATTCAGATCAAGGCGACTGTTCGATTGGCAGTCAGAATGCACTCATGGCGGACATCGATGTGCGGCCCTTGTGTAACGGCGAGATTGACGAAGCCTACGTCGTAGCGAGGCTGTCCGACCCTGCGCTGGATCGCCAGGCTTGGCGCGCCACCGCACTGGCGCACGGTAGAACCGGACCAGCAGAGGTCATCCTCTGCGCCAGGCGCGGAGGGGGCCCGATTTGCGGCGTCGGACGTTACCGGATCGAAACGGAGGCGGCTCTGCACCCTACTTTTCAGCTGCTGCAGCTGGCCGCCGTCGACATATGCCGGCCAGGCGTGGTGGCTGCAGCCCTGATGTCCGAGATGCTGGCCCGCGCGCGTGCCGGTCAATGCTCAGCGCTCCGTCTCGAGACCCGCCTGCCCGGAGTCGGCGACACCGTAGACCTCGCGCTCGCGGCGGGCCTTTGCCGCCTTCACAGTCTTTGCTGAGTTTTGATCCCCATCAAAGCGCCCAGCCGTGAGCCGCGCTCTTGTCGCTCATCGACACGGAGATAGACCATGCCTACGAGCGCCTTCCCCTTCCTCGCCCTATTCATCTCGATGTTCGCCTTCTTCATCGTCGTGGTCGGCGGCGTATCGCTCTGGTGTGAATGGGGAACAAAGTCTGACGATCAGGGCTGACGTCGCTCGACGGCGGACGGCAGGCTCTCCAAATAGGCCACGATGTCGGCTGTTTCCTCAGCCGAAAACGCGAAGGCTGGCATGTCCGGATGGGCAGTGACGATCCCTTCAGCCAGGGCCTCCTCCAAGTAGCGGACCGGATAGCGCTCCCCCAAGGACCGAAAGGGAGGGGCGCGCCGCATAGGGCTATCTTCGGCCGGCCCGACGGCATGGCAGCTCGCGCAGTTCGTCTGGACGAGCGTGGCGCCTCGGCGGGCGGAAGGGCCTCGATCCTGGGCTTCAGGCGAGCCGGCAGGGATCAGGACGAGACCGGTCAGGGCCGTCGCCATCAGAAGGGAGCGCATCTTCGATCTCCTTTAGAGCCCGGTAAGGGCCAGTTATTCTGGCTTCTCAGTGCGATAGGCAGAGGCAGATGGCGCTGTGCTCCAGCAGATCACGCGTGACCCCACCCAGGATCCGTTGCTGGAGCCGCGCGTGACTATATCCGCCGGCAACGATCAGACCCGCGCCCAGGCTTGCCGCCTCCTGGATCACGTGACGGCCGACCGAAATGTGCATCCGGGGGTCGCGGGCGAAGGTGGCGATGACCTCGTGACGGGCCAGATATGTCGCGAGCGCGGCCAGATCGCGCTCGACATGGTCGACTTTCTCCCCAGGGCAAACGCTGAAGAGCGTCACGGATCGCGCCAGCTGCAGGAGGGGTATGGAGGCCGTCAGGGCACGCCGCGCCTCGCGACAATCCCGCCAGGCCACCAAAGCCGGCGCGCCGATTGGGCTCCGGGTCGGATCCGGCGGGACGACCAGGACTGGACGCCCAGCGGATATGACCACGTCGGCGGCGTCCGGCGCATAGATGGGCGCTCGGCTGTTTCGACCGCCGAGGATGACCAGGTCTGCGACCTGGGCCGCGCGAACACAGGCGGCCGTGGGGTCATCGATGAGTCCCGTCCAGCTGTGGATCAGCCCTGTATCGGCCAGTCGCGCTGAGAATGCAGCCCTCGCCTTTGATATCTCGACCTCGGCCGCTTCCCTGTAGACGGCGGCCAAATCGCCGGAGAGGACGCCTCCCATCTCGGCACCGGCAGGCGGCGGAGGCACCGCCCCGACACCCAGACCGATCAGCGCCGCGTCCATGGCCGCCGATAGTCTGCATGCAAGGTCCAGGCGGACGGTGCTGTCGGGAGCGTCATCCACCGCAACCAGAATGTTGGCGTACCGCATATCTGTCCCCTTTTTCCCAGAGAACAGCCTTGGCCCCTCACATGCATTGACCGAGATCAAACCTCGGCGCGGGCGACGAAGCGGAGATCTCGCACGCGCGGCTTGGTTGTCGTCAAAGCGAGAAGCTTCGCAGATGTCTGATGATTGGCACCAATGAGACCTGATCCATCACCACCTCATTCATTGCTAAGCTCGGCGTCGTCGTGGCAGCTCTTTTCATCATCATCTTGTGAAGCGGCGCAAACGTCTGGACCTCCACGTCGGGTCGCTACGCTGGGATTGTCGTGCTGATTTCGACGAAGGTGCTTAGCTGATCGTGCGGCTAGGCAGCCCGTCGACTTGCGAAGGTGGACTTGCCACATCCTCCTGCGGCAAATTTCGTCAATGGACAGTTACATTTCCCACGTTCAAAGCGGGACGGCTTTTGGCCCATACCGGCCCCTGCGCCCTCGCCGCCAGATTGGACCTGTAGGGATCTTGCCCCTCCGCTTGGGGCGAGGTCGCTGTAGCTTCCTTGAGCCCCAGCGCGAGACGTGTGCTATCCCGAGTCGAAGTGTTGACTGAGCCAAGAAGGCGCAGCCCAGCTGTTTTTCCAGCGTAGCCTCGGAGTGATCGCGCGATGACTGGCTTCGGTTTGTCGATGGCTCGTCTGGGCCGGATCGTCGAGGATGCGGCGAGCGAGGTTTACGTCTTCTCGGCCGACGACTTTCGGTTTCTGCTGGTCAACAAGGGCGCACGTGACAACCTCGGCTACGCCATCGAAGAGCTGAGCTTTCTGACGCCCTGGGACCTGAAGCCCCGCATCTCGCAAACCGATTTCCTGAAGCTGATTGAGCCGCTCGCAAACGGGTCAATCGCGCGCCTCGACTTCCAGACCGTTCACCGACGCAAGGATGGCACCGAGTACGATGTGGACGTCCGGCTTCAGCTCTTCGTCGAAGATGGCGACCGGGTCTTCTACGCCGCTATCCAGGACATCACTCAGCGCCTTCATGTCGAGGCCGACCTGCGGGCGTTATCCGGCAAGCTCGATGTCATCCTCGACAACACGGCCATGGCGGTCTTCGTCATGGACGAGAGACAGCACTGCACCTTCATGAACCGGGCTGCCGAGGCGTTGACTGGCTATACGCTTGCCGAGACGGCGGGCCGACCGCTCCATGATGTGATCCACCACACCCATCCCGACGGGTCGCCGTTCCCGATCTCCGAGTGCGCCATTGATCGCGCCTTTCCGGTGAAGGCGGGCACGCAGGGCGAGGAGGTCTTTGTCCATAAAGACGGCACGTTCTACCCGGTGGCGTTCACGGCCAGTCCACTCCGGAACGACAACGGAGACATCATCGGGACCATCATCGAAGCTCGCGATATCACCGAGGAGCTCCGAGACAAGGAGGTCCGCGAGCTGCTCATGCGCGAGGTCGACCATCGGTCGCGCAACATTCTGGCGATCGTGCACTCGTTGCTGACATTGACCAGCGCTGAGGACCTGCCCTCCTACAAGCGGATCCTGTCAGGCCGCCTCAGCACGCTTGCCCGCGCTCAGACCGCGCTTGCGGACAGGGAATGGAAGGGCGGCAGTCTCCGAAATGTGGTCGTCGACGAACTGTGCGCCCTCTGCATGCCGCACCAGATCTTCCTCCACGGCGGTCCCGAGGTCGAGCTTTCAGTTGACCATGTCCAACCTCTCAGCCTGCTGTTTCACGAGCTTGCGACGAACGCCAACAAATACGGGGCCTGCCGAACGCCCGAGGGGCGGGTGTCGGTCAGCTGGGAGGTCGAGAACGGAGAGGTTCGTCTCATCTGGCGTGAGACGGGAGGTCCGCCCGTTGCCGCGCCTGTGCGCGAAGGCTTCGGCTCGAACCTTCAGACAACGGTCATGCATCAGATAAAGGGAGCCATCGCCCGCGAGTGGCTGCCCACCGGACTGGTGGTCACCGTCGTCTTTCCCTTGCGATAATGCTCTTCGCCGTCCGGTGACCTGGGGAATCTCAGTCTTGGCGACACACGAGGCACTCCCCCGTCATTGAGCCGGTGCATCAGCCCAAATGGTGGCGGTGCTATCCGTCCAACGCGAACTTGTCTCCACTCGGCGCGGGTAGGGAAGGGGAGGCGAGCCCTCTGCGGCGAGCGTCTGCCACTCAGCCAGAGCGGCTGAGCGTTGGGCCTTGCATTTCGGTCTGCTGATGAGGTGGTGATCCTGATTGAAGTGGTTGTGGAAGGCGGCGTGCAAGGAGTTGCATTTCCCCAGGGTCGTCATTTGGCGAAAGCGGAGCATCGCTCGCTCTCATCGTCGGAAGGGTGCTGGCAGGCTAACGATAATGCGTCTCCGGTCAGGGCCTGCCGCGCACACGCGATCGCATGAGTTTGAAAGGACGTGCTCCCGAAATGCTGGGACCCCGTGCGGGACATATAAGTGCTTGATTTCACTAAGGAAGGTGGCTGGCGGTGCTGTCAGTCCAACGCGAACTTGTCTCCACTCGGCGCGGGTAGGGCAGGGGGGCGAGCCCTATGCGGCGGGCGTCTGCCACTCAGCCAGGGCGGCTGAGCGTCGGGCCTTGTATGTCGTTCTGCTGATAAGGTGACGGTCCTGATTGAAGTGGTTGTGGAAGGCGGCGTGGACGGAGCTGAACTTCTGCAGGGTCTTCATTTGCCGGAACCTCAGCATGGCTCGCTCTAGTCGTCGGAAGGGCAGGTGTGAGTTCTCCACCCTGTTGTTGGCCCACCGGCCGACCTCCTGTTTGGCGGCGTTCCCGAGGTCCTTCATGGCAGCCTTGTAGGAGCGCAGTCCGTCTGTGGTGATCGCCCTGGCGCGTCCATGCCGCTTCATCAGCTTCTTCATGAAGGTGAGAGCTGTCGCTTTGTTCCGGGTCTTGCTGGCAAAGGATTCCAGCACCTCGCCTTCCTGATCCACGGCCCGCCAGAGGTAGTGCATCTCGCCATTGATCCTGACGTAGATCTCGTCGAGGTGCCACCGCCAGTGGGTGAAGGATCGCATCCTCTGGACCCGCTTCCTGCGGACCTCTGCGGCGAACATCGGGCCGAACCGGTTCCACCGCAGCCGCACCGTCTCGTGGCAGATGTCGATGCCTCGCTCGGCCAGCAGGTCCTCCACGTTCCGGAGCGACAGCGGGTACTTCACGTACATCATCACCACCGTCCGGATCACCTGCGGCGACGAATCGAACCAGCGAAACGGATTGTGGGTCTTTTTTGGACGGGCCATTCTGCTCGCCTAAATGCTACGCATTACCGAGCAGTGCATTTGAGCTGACAGAGCCCCGACGGAACATATAGCTGACCATGTCCAGAACCGTAGTCGCCCGGCTGATGCTGCTGTCCGCTCTCCTGCTGCCGGCACAGTCGGTCTCAGCACAGTATGTTGCGGGCAATATCGGCTCGATGCCGGGCTCGACGGAGCAGCGACTGGCGGACGCCCTGAGCTCGATCGGCATGACCCGATGCACCAGCCGGGCCGTCCAGGTCGGCCGCTTCCTGATGGAAGGTTCGGACGCCAACTTCACCGTCCAGCCCCTCGGTCCCAATGGCGACGTCTGGCCGACGGTGATCACGATGGAATCGTCCCACGCAGACAATGGGACGACGCGGCTGTCGATGATCAGCATTTCACCCAACTGCTCTGGCTTCTACCAGCAGACCATCTACTGGAACCAACCCTGCTCGGTCCTGCGCAGCGGCACCTTCGCGGCCTTCACGGGCGCGCAGCGCCTGCTCGCCAACGTCATCGTCAGCGAGCTGGACGTGGCGACCCAGCTCTATCTGATGCCTGCCGGCACGCAGGGCTGCGTTTCGGTCAAGAAAGAACTGTTCCGCTAAGGCCGGAACTCTGATTGCGGACGGGCGTGGACCCCTCTTCAGGCCGTGACCATCAGCCCCTGACGTGGGTTGACGTTGCGTTGCGCCGTCGGCTCCAGCGGCACGAACAGCCGGGCGGCCACCGTCCATGAGGTGCCAAGCACGTCCGCGTCCGCTTGGACGCGAACCTAGGCCGCCGCATCCAATCCCGTGAATGCGACCCAGTCACAACAAGAATTAGCCAGAAAGCCTTGGGCGCTAATGCTCAAAAATGGGCGCGGTGACAGTGATCAATCCGCTCCGTTACTCATCCGGCTGTCTGCCGGATCAGGGGAACTTGAACCCTATACCGACCGAGCCGCCGACCGTGCCGTTACCGGCGGCGATGCCTGCACCGATCGCGATGCGATCAGTCGGACGGAAGCGGTAGCTGACCGCTCCCGCCGTCTCGCCTTCGAAGGCGCCCACACCCACGGTGAAGCCCTGCTCTCCAACGCCCAGCGGCAGATCAACCGCTGAGAGCGCGAAGGACATAGCGACACCGCTGTAGGCCTTCTCGAGTTGGCCGACGTTGACGGCGTCGAACTGGTTGACGCCGTCTGCGACGTTGGTCAGGCGACGCTCCGCGCCAGGGACTCCGAAGGACACTGTGTTCGGATCGCTGGCGATCGACCCGGCGCCGATGGCCACCGAGTTGGTCCCCGTGGCCTGGGCGCCTTGGCCGAGGGCCGTCGAGTTGCTGCCCGTGGCCCTGGAACCCTGACCCAAGGCCGTTGCATTGGTGCCGGAGGCAACAGCCGCGTTGCCGTAGGCTGAAGAGTTGCTTCCCGAAGCGGACGAACCCGTACCGAAGGCCGAGCTGTTCGAACCCGTGGCCGCCCCGATACCGATGGCGGCGAAGCGTGTGTCAACCGAGGCTGACAACGTCGCGATGCTGTTGCCCAGCGATGTGCTGACAGCGGTCAACGAGGTGGACACGTTGCCTAGCGAGGTGCTGACAGAGCTCAACGAGGTGGACACATTGCCCAGCGAGGTGCCGACGCCGGTGAGCGACGTGGAGACGTTGCCCAGAGAGGTGCCCATACCCGTCAGCGACGTGGAGACTGCGCCCAGCGAGGTGGACACGTTGCCCAACGAGGTGCCGACGCCGGTGAGCGACGTGGAGACGTTGCCCAGAGAGGTGCCCATACCCGTCAGCGACGTGGAGACTGCGCCCAACGAGGTGGACACATTGCCCAGCGAGGTGCCGACGCCGGTGAGCGACGTGGAGACGTTGCCCAGAGAGGTGCCTAGACCCGTCAGCGACGTGGAGACTGCGCCCAGCGAGGTGGACACGTTGCCCAACGAGGTGCCGACGCCGGTCAGTGACGTCGAGACTGTGCCCAAGGAGGTGGACACATTGCCCAGCGATGTGCTCGCCGCAGTCACCGAGGTGGAGACGTTTCCGAGCGAGGTGGCGACGTTCCCTACCGAGGTGCTGACATCCGTCAGCGACGTGGAGACGGCCCCCAACGAGGTAGAGACGCTGCTCTGCTGATCGCTCACAGCGGTCAGCGAAGTAGAGACGTTGCTCAGTGAGGTGGAGACGTTGCCGAGCGAGGTGCTCACGTCGGCCAGCGAGGTGGAGATGCTGCTCTGCTGGTTGCTCACAGTGGTCAGCGAGGTTGAAACGCTACCCAGCGAGGTGCCGACAGCGGTCACCGATGTGGAAACATTGACCAGCGAGGTAGAGATGCTGCTCTGCTGATTGCTCACAGCTGTCAGCGACGTAGAGGCGTTGCCCAGCGAGGTGGACACGTTGCCCAATGACGTCGAGACGTTGACCAGCGAGGTGTTGGTGATGGAAATGTCGAAGGCGAGAGAGCTTATTTGGGAGGAGACGGAGCTCGATTCTCCGGCTGTCAGTTGCGCCTCGGCGGGGGTCGCCATGGTCATCCCGCCTACCAGAGCCACAGCTGCCACGCTGGCGATCAGCAGGCATTTCTGGCTTGCCGAACGCGTGAATTTTCGAGTGAGCGTCATGGAAGCGGGTGCCTCGAGGCGATTGAAGAAAGTACGAAAATCTCAGCAAACACCGTAATTTGTCGAGTCATCCAAGTCCAGCCTTAATTCACCAGCGTTTGGAAACGCAACGCCCCTCCGGATTGCAACCGTTGCAACAATATCGTTCCTGCCTCTAGGCTGATCGGTGTTCAGAGGTTCCCTGGCCGTCTGCCTCAAAGAGAATTAATGCCCCTGCGGACCGCAAGAGCCCACCCGTCCGCTGTCGTGCGTCCCCGACGTGTGGGCCTGGCCGTCGCGGGAGCCGATCCATCCGGCGCAAACGGCCCCTACAGCTACGGGTCCATGCGGACTGCGGCCGCCTTGGCTCTCATGCTGCAGAGGTTGCCGGAGGTCGAGGCCTGCTATCTGATCATGGATCTTCCCGATGACGGGGTGTTTCCCAGCGACCATTTCGGATTGCCGATCCTCTCGGCGGCGACGGACTTGACCGGGATCGACACGGTGATCGAGGTCGACGCCGGGGCCCTGGGTCAGCGGAACGCTGAGCTCTTCAGGCAAGCCGGCGGCACGCTCGTTTCCTATGTCTGGCGAAACATCGCAGCCGACAGTTTCGCCCATATGTCCGTCGGGATATCGGGCGATCTTCCGCTCACCGGCGGGCTCTATGACGCGGTCTGGTTGCCGGATCCGTTGTGGGAGACGTGCCAGGCCTTCGCGCGCTACACCCGGAGCCAGAACATCGTCAGAACACCCTACCTCTGGTCGCCCCTACCCCTGCTCTCCATGCTCAATGCGGAAAGGATTTCGCCGTTCTGGCGCCCGGCAACGAAGAAGGCTCTCCGGGTGGGCATCTTCGACAGCAATGATCGGCCGGGAAATACATTCCAGTTGCCGCTGCTGGCGGCCGAGAACGCTCATCGGTTGGACGAGCGCGCCATCGCTTCCGTGCTGCTGTTTGGATGCCTGCGGCTGAAGGACTGGTTCCATATGTCGCAAATGCTCCTGATCTCCGACCTTGCCAGGGACGGGAAGGTGTTTGTTGAGGCCGAACATCACCTACGGGCCGTTCTCGGTGCCCATGTCGATATGGTCGTCACCCATCAATGGCCGGATACGCCGACCGATCTGGTCCTCGATCTGCTCTTTCTGGGCTGGCCGGTCGCCCACAACATCCGGTCGCTCAGCGATGCCGGCTATTTCTATACCCCGTTCGACACTGCCGATGGCGGAAGAGCGATCCTGAGGGCCTGCCGGATGCACCAGGGACGGATCGACGACTACAGACGCGAGGCCCAGGCCGCTCTTTCGCGCGTCTCGATCGACAATCCGGACAACATCAGGGCCATGTCCGTGGCCATGTCCGCTCTCCAACCGAGACACCGGTAGACGACATGGGAAAGACCAGGGGTTATTCTGTCGCCATCTCGATTGCCGTGTCTCCGGACGGCAAACTTGGCCTGTTCGAGAACGGTTTGAAACAGAACGTTCTGTTCCTGTACCATCTTTTCGCCGCATCGCCGAACTGCGAGAGCGTCTACCTGGTCCAAGAATCGATGCCGCCGGGTCCGTATGAACAACCCCTCTTTGGCGTGGATCCGGACCATATCGTCGATCTGACGGTGGTATCCCACAAGATCGACTATCTGATCGCCCTAGGCGTCGCCATCAGCCATACGGCGTTGGGGGCCTTGAAAGAGCGCGGTTGCGGCCTGATCCTCTACAAGGGCGGCAATGGCGGAATCCTGACCATGGAAGCAACCGCCTCCGTACCGCCCAAGAACAGCGGTGAATTCTACGTCGACCACCGGCTTTATGATCAGATCTGGGTAACCAGTCAGCATATGCCGACCTATAAGTCATGGTGCGAAACAGTCTACAGATGTCCTGTCATTTCGATTCCTCAGATTTGGGCACCAACGCTTTCGAGCGTTGTGCCGGTCTTCCGTCAGGAACTTGGATTTGCTCCACCGAAAAAACCCTGGCGTATTGGGATCATGGATCCCAACAATACGATGATGAAGACAAGCCACATGCCCATGCTCGTGGCGGCGGCCTGCTTTGAAAAAAAACCATCAATCATAGACCACGTATACGTAACCAACACCCTGTCTTTCATACAAGACGATCACTTTCAGACATTCGCGAAGTCTTTGAAGATATCTGCGGCAAAAAAACTGACAATAGAGCCACGTTTCCTAGGATATCAGTTTCTCGCAAATCACACTGATGCAGTCATAACCCATCACTGGGAAATCGACCTGAATTATTTGTACTATGAAGTATTATTTGGAAAATACCCCCTTATTCACAACTCAGAGCCCCTTCGTGAATACGGATATTACTATGATTCTTTCAACCCGGAATCGGGAGCGGAAGCGCTAATTATTGCTCATCGTAATCATGCAACCAGTCTTGACCAATACGACGCAAAGAACGCCGAGCTGTTCAAGCGTCTTGATCCGACCAATCCGGTCAATATTGATTTTCACGAGAACCTAATGTTCAAGACCGGCCGATCGCAGGACTTTAAGGGCCAAGTACTCCTGGCACGGTGATGCCGGAGATGATGTCCGTTTTTCTGGGCCAAGCAGATAGCCGCCCGACTCAGTCCGATCCCCCTCGTCGAACTAGCGTTACGGGACTTCCACGCTCGCCCGCCAAGTTCGTGGGTTGAGTGTCATTGGAAAGGTGGTGCGCTTAGGTGACTCGAACGGTGGCGGCAGTCAGCTAACTCCCGGTGCCATTTCGCGCAATGGGGCCTTAGGCGCGAAGCGGGCTGGGCGGGGATGCCCGATTTTAGCTGTTAGCAGCGGTTCATGAAGTCCGCAAACTACGCAGAGCTTGTTCGTCAGCAATGGACCTAGTCCTCGCGCGAAGGGTACCTGTGAACCGTTCGCCTTTAGTCAATTGGCACGCCCGCGAGCTTGGCCTCAGGCCTCAAGGGTAAGCTGCCTCTTCAAGGATCAGATTGAGAGCCGACGGCCCCCCCCCGGTTGATGTCGATCCCGCAGAGTGCGACAGCGGAATGTATCGCGCGAACTTCCGCGAAGGGCCGGGAAGGTGAATGGCAGGATCGACCATCTATGATGTCGCCGCGGCAGCCGGCGTGTCCATCAAGTCGGTCTCGCGTGTCCTGAACGGTGAGCCGAACGTCAGTGAGGCGCTCAAGGCCCGAGTCAACAAGGCAGTCGAAGACCTCGGCTACCGGCGGAGCCTGTCGGCGCGAGGCCTGGCGGGGGCATCGTCCTCGGTCATCGCCGCCCTGGTCGACGCGGGCATGACGATCGAGCACTGGCGCAGCGGAACCGGCAACGACTACCTGAGCCGGCTCGAGCTGGGCGTGCTGATGGAGCTGCGCCAGGTCGACTATCACCTGATGGTCGAGATGGTCGACTACGCCTCGCCGACCCTGCGGCGCGACCTGTCGGCGCTGCTATCGTCGATCCGCCCGGAAGGCGTTCTGTTGACGCCGCCCAACTCGGATCTGGTCGAGGTGCTGGACATCCTGGACGCGTCGGGCGTGGCCTATGCGCGGATCGGAGCCGAGCGCCAGCTCGACCGGGGCATTCTGGTGTCCATGGACGACCGGCAGGCGGCTTACGACGTCACCCAGCACCTGATCGAGCTGGGCCATCGCCGGATCGGCTTCGTTGGCGGCCCCGCCGTCTACTCGGCGAGCCGTCTGCGGTTCGAAGGCTTCATGGCGGCGATGACGGCGAACGGCCTGACGGTTCCGGACGACGCCGTGGCCGAGGGCGATTTCACCTTCGCCGCGGGGCTGGCCGGAATCCAGAAGCTGCTCGGCGCGGACGTGCGTCTGACGGCGGTGTTCGGTGTCAGCGACGATACCGCCCTGGGGGTCATGCGCGGGGCGATGGACCGAGGACTGAAGCTGCCCGCGGATCTGTCGGTGGTAGGGTTCGACGACTCGCCCAGCGCCATGTTCAGCAACCCCACCCTGACCACGATCCGCCAGCCTGTGGCCGAGATGGCCGCAGCCGCGATCCAGCGCCTGACGCCGCCCCTGCGGGCCAAGCTGGACCCGAAGGACGTGGTCGCCCCGGTGGTCGTCCCGTATCGCCTGATACACCGCGCGTCCTCGGCCACGCTCTTACGGGCCTGACCTTCCGCGTCGGGTATTGACAGCGCTGTCAACGTCAGCCTTTATCGGTCGCGAGAAGCCCATCCAAGAGGCTCGGGAAACGTCACTGGAAGCGACCGGGATCTGCCCGGCTCATCCTCTCACAGAGGCTTCCAGCGACGCGGCCCGACCTTCTCGGACGATCCGTGTGCGTTTCTCAACCTCCTGAACGACCTCGCCGCGGCCGCTTTGGCCGCGGCGGCTTTTTCCGAGCGCGAGTGAGTCTGACCATGCGGAGAGCCGTTTCCCTCATCGCCCTCGCGGCGGCCTTGTCTCTGAGCCTGCCCGATCGTGCCCCGGCGCAGACGTCGTTCGTCACGGCCGAAGCCTCACACCTGACCGAAGCCACCCGCGCCCGGCCGGAGCTCTGGCCCCGGGCTGCGTCACCCGACGCCATGAGCGATCCGCGCACAGAGGCCTTCGTCGAAGACCTGCTCTCGCGGATGACGCTCGAGGAGAAGGTCGGGCAGATGATCCAGGCCGACATCGGCTCCATCACGCCGGAAGACCTGGCGCGTTATCCGCTCGGCTCGATCCTGGCGGGAGGCAATTCGGCGCCCGGCGGGAATGATCGGGCTCCGGGCGAGGCGTGGGTCGAACTGGCCCGGGCGTTCAGGGCGGCGGTCGCGGCCCGGCCGGGCGCGCGCGTGCCTCTCATCTACGGGATCGACGCCGTGCATGGGCACAACAACGTCATCGGCGCGACCATCTTCCCGCACAACATCGGCCTCGGCGCGGCGCGCGACCCCGACCTGATCCGCCGCATCGGCGAGGCCACCGCGCTGGAGGTCGCCGCCACCGGGGCGGACTGGACCTTCGGCCCGACGCTGGCGGTCCCGCGCGACGACCGCTGGGGTCGAACCTATGAGGGCTATTCCGAGGACCCGGAGGTCCAGCGCGCCTACGCCGGCCCCATGACCCTGGGCCTGCAGGGCGAACTGAGCGCGGACCAGCCGCTGTCGCCCGGCCGGATCGCCGGTTCGGCCAAGCATTTCCTCGCCGACGGCGGCACCGCGGGCGGGGTCGATCAGGGCGATTACGTCGGCCCCGAGCAAGGTCTGATCGACATTCACCTGGGTGGCTATCCGGCCGCGATCGACGCCGGGGTCCTGTCGATCATGGCCAGCTTCTCGAGCTGGAACGGGCTGAAGCTGTCGGGCAACGAGAGCCTGCTGACCGATGTCCTGCGCGGCCCACTGGGCTTCGACGGACTGGTGGTGTCCGATTGGAACGCCCACGGACAGCTTCCCGGATGTTCCAACGAGCGCTGCGCGCTCGCCATCAACGCCGGCATCGACATGCTTATGGCGCCTGACAGCTGGCGGACCCTGTACGAGAACACTTTGGCCCAGGCGCGGTCGGGCGAGATCCCGAGGGCGCGCATCGACCAGGCCGTCCGGCGCATCCTGAGGGTCAAGGTCAAGGCTGGGCTGTTCGAGACCGCCCGCCCGGTCGAGGGAGAGCTGTCGGTCCTGGGGTCGGCCCCGCACCGGGCCCTCGCCCGCGAGGCGGTGCGCAAGTCGCTCGTGTTGTTGAAGAACGAGGGCGGGGTGCTGCCGATCCGGGCCACGGCGCGCGTGCTGGTGGCCGGCGCGGCCGACGACATCGGCCAGGCGGCCGGGGGCTGGACCCTGACCTGGCAGGGGACGGGCAACAGTAACGCGGATTTTCCAAACGGGCAGTCGATCTGGAGCGGCATCCGCGCCGCCGTGACGGAGGCGGGCGGCAGCGCCGTCTTCAGTCCGGACGGAAGCTTCGCCGTGCGCCCCGACGTGGCCATCGTGGTATTCGGCGAGACCCCCTATGCCGAGTTCCAGGGCGACCTGGAGACCCTGGATTTCCTGCCCGTCGAACCTCTGGAGACGCTGCGGAGACTGCGGTCTGCGGGCATCCCGACCGTCTCGGTTTTCCTGTCCGGGCGACCGATGTGGACCAACCCGGAGATCAACGCCTCGGACGCCTTCGTCGCCGCATGGCTGCCGGGGTCGGAGGGCGGGGGGGTGGCCGACGTTATCGTGGGCGACGCGGAGGGTCGTCCGCGTCACGACTTCACCGGAACCCTGTCGTTCAGCTGGCCCCGGACCGCCGAGGGCGCGCCGCTGAACCGGGGCGATCCCGGTTATGATCCCCTGTTCGCCTATGGCCATGGGCTGAGCTACGCCTGGCCCGGCGCGGTCCCGGTCCTGTCCGAAGACAGCGGCGTGGTCGGGACGACCGGGTCGGTCGATCGCTATCTGGTCGATGGACGGATGGTCAGCCCCTGGAGCCTGTCGCTGCGCGACGCGGGCGGCGAGACCCGGTCCAGCGACGGTCGCACAGGCGCGAGCCCCCGTGGGGGTGTCACCGTGCGTCCTATCGACGACGCGGCTCAGGAAAGCGCTCGTCAGATCGTCTTCGCCGACGACCCGTCGGCGACGGTCGCGATCAACGGGCCGCCCGTCGACCTGTCCCGCCAGAGCAACGGCGACCTGACCCTGGCCTTCCGCTATCGCGTGGACGCCGCGGCGTCGGGCGCGGTCAGCCTGGCGGTTGGGCAGGGGGCGCTCGACATTCTCGACCTGCTGGGGGAAGCGCCGGTCGGAGAATGGCGCGAGGCGCGCATCCGCCTGTCCTGCTTCCGCGCGGCGGGGGCGGACGTGGCTGCGGTGGACACGCCGTTCGCCGTGACCGCCGACGGACCGTTGACCCTTTCCATCTCCGAGATCCGGCTCGCCCCCCACGACAACATGGCCGTTTGTCCGGCGGGCTGAGTCCGCCGGTTGCGGGCCGACCCGAGGCACGCGAGCATGACCGGGGCCGAGTCGGGCCGGAGCCGTCCTGGATGTCGACGCCCCCTAAGGACAGCGTGGTCGAGCCGAGACCGCCGGTGTCGCGCGCGACCCTGGCGATCCTCGCCCTGGCCCAGACGGCGATCTTCATCGCCTTCGTTCCCCTGCTGAACTTCCTGCTCCCCTTGAAGGCCGAGGCCATCGATCCCGCCGGCAAGGTGGTGCTGCTCAGTCAGGCGGCGCTGTGGGGCGGGGTCGCTGGCGCCTTGGCCAATGTCGCCTTCGGAACCCTGAGCGACACGACCCGGACCCGGTTCGGACACCGTCGGCCTTGGATCGCGCTGGGTCTGGTCCTGACGTTGGCGGCTTATGCGGTGATCCAGGGCGCCCAGGGCGGGCTCTCCCTGATCCTCGGGGTGGTGCTGTTCCAGGTGGGGCTGAACGCCATGTTCGGACCGCTGGTCGCCCTGTTGCCCGATCTCGTTCCCGATCGGCAGAAGGGCATCGCCGCGGCCGTGCTGGGTGTCGCCCAGCCGATCGCGACCCTGTTCACCTCGGTCGTTCTGGCCATTCTGGTGAGCGGCGAGGGGTGGCGCTTCGGCCTGATGGCAGGGGCGGTGGGGCTGTTGCTGGCGCCGCTCCTGCTATCGTTGCGCGAGCCGGTCATCCACGTCGGGACCGGGCCTCGCGCGGGCTTCTCGCTGGAGGCGCTGAAGACGCCGGACTTCGTGATCGCCTTCGGCTCCCGCCTGCTGGTGCAGGTCGCCGTGGCCCTGAACGCTCTCTATCTGCTGTTCTACGTCCGGCAGTCCGGGCCGCTGATCGCTCGGTTTGGCGCAGACGGCCTGGACGGAGTGTTCGGCTGGCTGCTCGCGTGCTGGACGGCGACATCGCTGGTCGCGGGCGTGGCAGGCGGCGTCTGGTCCGACCGGATCGGACGGCGCAAGGTCTTCGTCGTCGTCAGCGGGGGACTGCTGGCGGCGGGCTTGGCGGTCATGGCCGCTTTTCCGTCCTGGCCGGGGCCCCTCGTGGGCCAGGCGCTACTCGGGGCGGGGTTAGGCTTGTTCGCGACCGTGGACATGGCGCTCGTGGCGCAGATCCTGCCGCGGCCCGAGCACGCGGGGCGCGATCTGGGTCTGATCAACCTCGCCAACGTCCTGCCCCAGATCGTCGCTCCGCTGCTCGGCATCCTGGTTTTTCACGGGGACGGCGCCCAGGGTTTCACCCTGACCTATGTTGTGGCGGCGGTTTTCGCCATGGCCGGGGGCGGCCTTATCGCCTTCGTCCGGGGCGTCCGCTGACCGTCGGATCAACACGACCAAGCCGGATTGACAGCGCTGTCTTTTTCAAGCCATCTTGAGACACCGGCGAACAAGAGACCGGACTGAACTTGGGAAGAGGCGCCGAGAGCGCTGACGGAACGAACCGTATCACGGCCTCCTGCGGGTCCGTGTTCGCGCGTCGCGATCCGGAAGGGGAGAGACAGATGCTCACTCAACACCGCCACACCCGTGCCGGGCTGCTCGCTGCGGTTTCGCTCGTTGGACTTATGGCCGCGGCACCGGCCCTGTCTCAGAGCGCCGAGCCGGTCGCCCAGCCTGACGCGGAGGAAACGACCGTCGACGAGATCATCGTCACCGGGTTCCGGGCCTCACTCGCCAGCGCCCTGGGGGCCAAGCGCGAGTCCAACCTGATTATCGAATCGATCACCGCAGAGGACATCGGCAAGTTCCCCGACCAGAACATCGCCGAGTCCCTGCAACGCCTGCCGGGCATCCAGATCGATCGCGAGAACGGGCAGGGGACCCGCGTGCGGATCCGGGGCCTGGACCAGAACGTCACCCTTCTGAACGGCGACATCTTCGTCAGCGGGCTGGAAATCTTCCGCCTCGGCGAGGGCAATATTCGCCAGGACAGCTCGTTGGAGGGCATACCCTCCGAGCTGATTGGTGGCGTCGACGTCTACAAATCGCCGGACGCTTCGTTGCTGGAAGGCGGTCTGGGTGGCATCATCGACCTGCAGACGCGTGGAGCCCGGTCGATCCGGGGCGATACCTTGATCGCGGGGGACGTGCGCGGCACGATCAACGGTGATGACGGCGACTGGAACCCCACTGGCTCCCTGGTCGTTGGCCGACGCTTCAGCGATCGGTTCGCGCTTCTGGGTACCGTGTCATACGACCGGTCCGACATCTTCACGGAAGCCCTGGGCGGCGACAACCGTGGGGGCTGGGCGTTCCTGAACCGGCCGGTGGCCGGCGGCGGGACCCGCAACGTCTGGTCCCCGGAGTATCGCTACGCCACCATTCGGGACCAGGAGCGGGAACGGATCGGCTTTTCTCTGAACGCCGACCTACAGGTCAGCGACTCCCTCGATATCACCGCAGACTGGTTTCACTCCGAGCTGTCGATCCTGACAAGCGAAGCCTCGATCAAGTTCCCCTTCGCCAACGAGAACGCGACCTATTCGGCGGTGGACCTGACGATCGGTGACAACGACGTGCTGGAGTCCGGCACGATCACGGCCAACTCGGCCGAAGCGATCTCCTTCGTGCAGAACGCCGAGGCCACCACCGACAACTTCCAGATCGCTGCGGACTGGGACAATGGGGGCGCGTTGCGCGGATCTGTCCGCGCGGCGTACTCCCAGGGCGAATATGAGAGCGTCAGCGGCAACGCCGACGTCCGCTACACCCAGTACACGGTCCGGAACGGCACCGCGGCGGGCTTCGTGCCCAATGCGACGGCTCCGGCGACGTTCACCTTCGGCTATCGGAACGGCGACAATCCGACCTTCACCCCGGCCGATCCCTCCCAGTTCACCACGCCCAGTTCCGTCTTCGCCAAATCCCATTGGGTGTTCGCCGAGAACACCGAGATCGAGAACATGTCGGTCCGCGCGGATTTCGAGTACACGCCCGCTTTTGCCGATAACCTGACGATCAGCTTCGGCGGGCGTCTGGCCGAACGCACCGTGGACTCCGAGTTCGGTCGCTATCTGGCCGACTACTCCGGCCGGGGCGAGCTGAACGCCTATGAGCTGGGTCTCGGCGACTGGACACCCTTCGGGTATTTCCAGGACGGCGCGATCGGTTTCAAGTCGTGCGACCTGCCGGTCGGCACGCCCGGCCGCCCGGTCTGCTCGCCGGGAGGCCGCTTCGGCGACTCGCCCGCCCTGATCACGCCGTACCAGACCGCGGCCACGACGCCTGGCCGCTTCGAGACAGTGACCATTGGCGGCATCGCCGCCCTGGTCCAGAACCGCGGCCAGATGTCCGACCCGGTCGCCTGGATCTCGGCCCTCTATCCCGACACGCCGTTCAGCTTCTTCCGCGATCCAGTCGAGTCTTTCGAGGTCGAGGAGCGGACCAGCTCGGGCTACGTCATGTTCGACGTCGACGGCGAGCGCTTCCACATCAACGCGGGGGCGCGGGTCATCCACACCGAACTGGGCATCGACTCCAGCGAGACCCCGGCGTCGGGGGCCTACTATTTCGGTACCGACAGCTGGAACGGTGTGCTCGCCAACCCCGTGGCGGTCACCACCCGGCGCGAATACACAGATGTGCTGCCAAGCGCGAGCGCGGTGCTGGACGTGAACGATACCGACAAGCTGCGCGTGTCCGCCGCCCGGGTCGTGTCGCGTCAGAACCTGTTCCAGCTGGGCCAGGGCGCGAACCTCAGCTTCACCCGGAGCACGACCCCGGGACCGGATCTGGACCGCTTCATCTACACCAGCGGCAGCGGGGGCAACACCGAGCTCGATCCCTATCGCGCCTCGCAGTTCGATATCGCCTACGAGCGCTACTTCGGCCGTCAGGGCCTGCTGTCGGCGGCCTTCTTCTACAAGAGCGTGGACAGCTTCATCCAGACCGACACCGTGTCGCGTCGCGTGGCGGACGGCTCGGTCGCGGGCTCGACGGTGGGGGTCTTCACCCAGCCAGTCAACGGAGAGGGCGGTTCGATCCGGGGCGTCGAGCTGGCCGCGCAGTACGCGTTCGACAATGGCTTCGGTTTCAACGCCAACTACACCTACTCGGACTCCGAAAGCTCCAACTTCTCGGACTATGAGGACAACCTGCCGATCCCCGGCGTGGCGGAGAACGCGTTCAATATCCAGGGCTATTACGAGGGGTACGGCTTCGAGGCGCGGCTGTCCTATGCCTGGCGGGACAAGAGCTATCAGGGCAACTTTGCCTTTGGCTCAGGCGCCGACGCCCGCAACCTGTCGACCTGGGAGCGCGCCTATGGCCAGCTGGACGGCCAGATCGGCTATGCCGTCTCCGACAGCGTGAAGATCGTGCTGGAGGGCATCAACCTGACCGAGGAGGCCAGCGGACGGTATCTGCAGTTCGAGAACCTGCCGTTCCGCTACGCCACCGGCGAACGCCGCGTCTCCATCGGCGCACGGTTCACCCTGGGACGATGAGCGTCGGGCGCGGGCGGATCGAGACCGCCCGCGCCCGATCCCGGAGGGGTTCATGACAGATGCCCGGCCCGAGCCGATCCGATCCATCGCCATCGTGGGCGGCGGGACCGCGGGCTGGATGTCCGCCGTCCTTCTGGGTCACGCGCTGCGCGGCTCCGACGTCCGCATCACGGTCGTCGAGTCCGCCGAGATCGGCATCGTCGGGGTGGGCGAGGCGACCATTCCGCCGATCCTGGACTTCCTCGACTTGGTCGAGATCGACCGCCAGAGGTTCGTCCGCGAGACCCAGGCGACCGTCAAACTGGGCATCCGCTTCCAGGACTGGAAGACAGTCGGGGAACACTACTGGCACCCGTTCGGCACCTTCGGCGTGGCGATCGACCGGCGGCCGTTCCATCATCAACTGCAACGCGCCGCGGAACGGGGTGAGACCCGGGGCGTGGTCGACTTCAGCCTCGGCGCCGCCCTGGCCCAGGCCGGGCGGTTCACGCCGCCCGACCCGAAAGGCGGCCCCGCGCGCGCCGGGCTGAGGTACGCGCTCCATTTCGACGCGGCCCTAGTGGCGCGCACCCTGCGCACTGTGGCCGAGGGACGCGGCGTCCGGCAGCTGGAACGCACCGTCGTCGATGAGACGCGCGGGGATTCGGGGCGTGTCGAGACCGTGGTGTTTCGCGAGGGCGATCGACTGAAGGCCGATCTGTTCCTCGACTGCTCGGGTTTTCGCGGTCTGCTGATCGGGGAGGCGATGGGGGTCGGCTACGAGGACTGGTCTCACTGGCTGCCCTGCGACCGGGCCGTGGCGGGGCCGACGGCCTTGACGGGCGAGACCCAGTTCTACACCCTGGCCCAGGCGCTCGAGACCGGATGGCGTTGGCGCATTCCCCTTCAGCACCGGGTCGGCAACGGATACGTCTACTCCAGTCGTCACCTCGATGATCAGGCCGCCCTCGACGATCTGATGCGGCAGGTCGGCGGCGACTTCCTGGCCGAGCCGCGTCAGCTGCGGTTCAAGACCGGTCGGCGCACGGCCTTCTGGAAGGGCAATGTGGTCGCCCTGGGTCTGGCGTCGGGCTTCCTGGAGCCGCTGGAATCAACCAGCATCCACCTGGTGACGAGCGCCCTCTACAAGCTGCTCGACCATTTCCCCGACCGGTCCTTCGATCCGGCGAACATCGCGGCCTACAACACCGCCCTGATCGAGGAGTTCGAGACGATCCGCGACTTCATCCTGGCCCACTACTGTCTCAGCGAGCGGCGCGACACGCCGTTCTGGCGGGACGTCACCAGTCAGGCCCTGCCCGACAACCTCGAGGCCCGGATCGACCTGTATCGCGCCACCGGGCGGTGCCCGGCTCGGGCGGGCGACCTGTTCGCAGACGTGAACTGGTACTACGTCCTCCACGGTCTGGGCCTGCGGCCCCGCACTCCGGACCCGCTGACCGGCCTGTCCGACCCCCCGGCGGTGCGGGACGTCTTCGACCAGTTGGCGCGAGACGTCCTTAGCGGCGTGGCGGTCGCGCACTGATCCTGATCCCGGGCGCTCCGCTCGCGCGGGATCGCTCTCCCACTCCACCCCGACGCAAGGTTCAACCATGGCAGGCCCGTCAAGCACCCCGATGACCGGCAGCGCGGCCGAGGCCGCCGAGCCGTCGTCCGAAGGCCATGTGAACGCGCCCGATCTGCAGGTCTTCGTGTTCGCGCTGTTCTTCGTCTTCGGCGGCATCACCAGTCTGAACGACGTCATCATTCCCAAGCTGAAGGAGCTGTTCACGCTGACCTACTTCCAGGCGACGCTGGTCCAGTCCGCCTTCTTCGCCGCCTATTTCTTGGTGTCGATTCCGGCCGCCGCCATCGTCCGCCGCTTCGGCTACATGCGCTCCGCTTCCATCGGCCTCGTGATCATGACCATCGGGTGCCTGCTGTTCATTCCGGCGTCCCAGTCGGCGGTGTTCGGCGTCTTCCTGCTGGCCCTGTTCGTGCTGGCCAGCGGCATCACCGTGGTGCAGGTCGTCGCCAACCCTTTGATCTCCCTGCTCGGACCGGCGCGGACGGCCCATAGCCGGCTGACCTTCGCGCAGGCGTTCAACTCCCTGGGCACCACCGTCTTTCCCTTCGTCGGGGCCTTCATCATCCTTGGAAGCCTGTCGACGGTGGATGCGTCCACCCTGTCCGGTCCGGCGCTCGACGCTTATCGCGCGCAGGAGACGCGGGTCATTGTCGCCACCTATGTGGGGCTGGCGGCGGCCTTGTTGCTAGTGGCGGCGGTCGTCTGGACGCGACGCCACCGGCTGCAGGAACGCCATGAAGACCAGCGGAGTCTGCTGCGCGCGTTCGATCTGCTCCAGCGCCCCCGGTTCGGGTTCGGAGCCGTGTGCATCTTCCTCTACGTCGGGGCGGAAGTGGCCATTGGCTCGTTCATCGTGAACTACCTGATGCAGACGGACGTGCTGGGGCTGGGCGAGCTGGACGCCGGTAAGCACGTCGCCCTGTACTGGGGTGGCGCACTCGTCGGCCGGTTCGTTGGTGCAGGCCTGCTGCGGGTGTTTCCTCCGGGGCTGGTCCTACTCGGAGCAGCCATCGGGGCCATCAGCCTGATCGTCCTGTCCGGAAGCACGGCGGGGATGGTCGCGGGTTATTCTCTTCTCGCGGTTGGATTGATGAACTCCATCATGTTTCCGACTATCTTCACCCTGGCCAACGAGGGCCTTGGCAGGCGTGCGGCGGAAGGCTCCGGCGTGATCTGCATGGCGATCGTAGGTGGGGCGATCATTCCGCCGCTGACTGGACATCTTGCGGACGTCACTGGGAGCCTGGCTCTTGCTTTTTTGCTCCCGGCGGCCTGCTACGGTGTGATCGCAGCCTTTGGATTGTTCGCCCGCAGGCCTCACGCGAGCAAATGAGCGCGTGCAAACGCTCACGCCTTAGCAACAGCTGTGGTGAACGGGTATCCGCAGCTTAGCAGTTAAGGCAACTGCTTTCGGGTGAAATTGCCGACGTGTTTTCTTGGAATGGGGTCTTAGGCGGAAAGCGGGCAGGGGAGGGGACGCTCTGGGCCAGCACTGGTCATCTGAACTCCGCCGAAAAGGCTAACTCCCAACTCGCTGACAAGGTCAGCAGCGGAGAAAGCGGGCGAAGACGTCCCTTGGCGGGCGCATAAACCACGTAGTGTCACCTTGGTCCTCAGCTGATCCGACTGCTGGATGCCTCGATGCCTGATCAAGTCTGGACGAACGGTTGGGCTATCGGTGGCTCGAGGCGCAAAAACTCCCTTACCTCGCGGCCTCTCATGTTGGTGTTCAAGGCAACGGCCAGGCCGACGTCCGGATAGACGTTCAACCAACTCCAGGCCCCTTGCGATACACCCGCGTGATTGGCGCTGAGGAGCGGCCGGCCGGGTCCTAGCAGGCGAGTTGACTGATTCACACGCCAACCGATGCCATAGTTATCGCCGGTCAGTTGTCCATTGCTGAGGCGCTGCTCGGTCCAAAAAGCCGTGCGCGTCTCGGGCCGAATAAACGCCGGGTCGAGCCATGCCATGCCCATATGCGCGAGGTCGGCTGAAGTCGCAGACAGCCCGCCTGAGGCCCATTTGTCGCTGAGGTCGACCGACCGCCAGCGCCTGAGGCGACCGGTGCGCCCCTGGTCATAGTGGACTGCGCCATCTGCGCCTTCGAGCCCGTCAGCGAGGGGCGTGCGGAGTTCGAGCGGCCCGGTGACCCGGGACCGGATGAGGTCGAGGAAGGGCGCACCCCCAGGTCCCTCAAGAGCATAGCTCAACAGGTTCACGTCGAAGGAGGAGTACAGGTAGCGCTCACCCGGGGCATAAAGCAGCGGTGTGTCGTCAAAGATCTCCAGAGCATCACGAGTCGAGGTGAAGCGCCTCCGCTTAGCAATTGTCTGGTAGAGACCCCAGAGATCACTGTTCTGCTCATAGCCCGGCAATCCAGCCGTGTGGGATGAAAGCTGCCGAGGGGTGAGGACGTTCCAGTTTGGATTCGGAAGCGGATCGGCAGCGAACTCGCTGATAGATTGGTCAAGTCCAACTCGGCCCTCGTCAACCAGCCTGGCCAAGACCGTCGACGTCACAGCCTTGGAGGTGCTGCCGATGCGGTAGATGGTGGCTTCGGACGCTGGTCTGAGGGTTTCCAGGTCGGCGTAGCCGACCGCTCCGGTCCAGATGAGCTTGCCATTCAAGGCTACCGCTGCGGTGAGGGAAGGAGCCCCGATAGCTGCACGCGCTTGACGCAGGCGTTCGCCCGGGTGCTGTCAGTCCAACCCTAACTCTTCTCCAATGAAGGAAGAGCGGGCAGGGGAGGCGGGCCCTACGCGGCGAGCGTCTGCCACTCAGCCAGGGCGGCTGAGCGTTGGGCCTTGTAGGTCTCTCTGCTGATGAGGTGGCGGTCCTGATTGAAGTGGTTGTGGAAGGCGGCGTGCACTGAGCTGAACTTCTGAAGGGTCTTCATCTGCCGGAAGCGGAGCATGGCCCGTTCTCGTCGTCGGAAGGGCAGGTGGGAGCTCTCGACCCTGTTGTTGGCCCACCGGCCGATCTCCTGTCTAGAGGCGTTGCCGAGGTCCTTAATTGCGGCCTTGTAAGAGCGCAGGCCGTCGGTCGTGATCGCCCTAGCGCGGCCATGGCGCTTCATCAGCTTCTTCATGAAGGTGAGAGCCGCAGCCTTGTCCCTGGTCTTGCTGGCAAAGGATTCCAGCACCTCGCCCTCCTGGTCGACGGCCCTCCAGAGGTAGTGCATCTCGCCATTGATCTTCACGTAGACCTCGTCGAGGTGCCACCGCCAATGGGTGAAGGAGCGCATCCGCTGGACGCGCTTCCGGCGGATCTCCGCGGCGAACATCGGACCGAACCGGTTCCACCAGAGCCGAACCGTCTCATAGCAGATATCGATGCCCCGCTCGGCTAGCAGGTCTTCCACATTCCGCAGCGACAGCGGGTACTTCACGTACATCATCACCACTGTCCGGATCACCTGCGGCGAGCTGTCGAAGTAGCGGAACGGATTGGTGGATTTGGCCATGTCCGCGAGGCTAGGGACCCCTGTGAGCACCGGCAATCAGTTTGGGCTGACAGAGCCCGCGGGGCTGCAACGGCTCCTGGCCGATGTGGCGGCCGGCAAGATCGATGTGGTGGTGGTCTATAAGGTCGACCGTCTGACCCGCGCGCTCGGCGACTTCGCCCGCATCGTGGAGGTGTTCGACCAGCACGGGGTCTCGTTTGTCTCGGTCACCCAGGCCTTCAACACCACCAGCTCCATGGGCCGGTTGACGCTGAACGTGCTTTTGTCCTTTGCCCAGTTCGAGCGCGAGGTCACCGGCGAGCGCATCCGCGACAAGATCGCCGCTTCCAAGCAGAAGGGCCTGTGGATGGGCGGCACCCCGCCGCTCGGCTACGACCCCGATGGTCGCAAGCTCAAGATCAATGAGGCCGAGGCCGAGCAGGTCCGCCACATCTTCCGCCGCTTCCTGGAGCTGAAGTCGGTCCCGGCGCTCAGGAAGGAGCTCGCAGCCGAGGGCAGGGTCTCCAAGCGCTGGACCGCCACCACGGGCCGCGTCCTCGGTGGCCTGCCGTTCGAGAACGGGGCGCTCTATCACCTGCTCAGCAACAAGACCTACCTCGGCATGGTCCCTCACAAGGACCAGGCCTATCCCGCCGAGCATCCGCCCATCATCGACCAGGCCCTGTTCGACCAGGTCCAGGCCCAGCTCGCTAGCCGAGCTCGGCGGGGTCCGAACACGAAGATGGCCGATCGCCCAGCCGCGCCTGCACCCCTCCTCAGCCTCAAGGGCAAGCTGTTCGACGCCGATGGCGTCCCCATGACCCCGGTCCACGCCTATGGCCGGCGCGGCGGCGTACATCGCTACTACGTCTCCAGCACTCTCCAGCGCGGCAAGGCCGAGCGTCGGCCCGGAGCCATCCATCGGCTACCGGCCCTACCCACCGAACGCTGGGCCATCGAGACGCTGCATCGCCTCGCACCCCAGGCGGACCCACAGAGCGTGCTCGTCCGGATGGAGGTGCATGATCAGGCCGTCCACTTCGCCCTGTCGCTCAGCGTGCTCGCTCCCGAGGAGCGGGAGATTCCGTTGGCTCTGGATCGCATCCGCCGCCCGCTCCAGGCCGGGGAGACCGCGACCCTTGCCGATGACCGCATCTGGGTTCATGTGCCGCGTCGGCTGACGTTCCGCGGCGGCCGCGCCTGGCTTGAAGGCGAAGCGCCCAAGCAGGCCCGGCTGAGCAAGGCTCTCATCAAGGCGCTGAAGCGGGCGCATCAGCTGCTTGACGCCCACACCAACGCCGACGGTCTCATGACCCAGTCGCCGGCCTCGCCGCACGAGCGCAGCCTTCTGCGCCTGGCCTTCCTCGCCCCCGATGTTCAGCGCGCCTTCCTGGAGGGACGACAGAAGCCCGGCCTCTGTCTGGAGGACCTGCGCTGCAACGCCATTCCGCTGTCCTGGGACGATCAGAAGACGGCCTTCATCGCCTGATCCGGGAGGCGGTTTCCCTGTTCAGAGCCTGAAAATTCCCTGCTAGCGCAAAGGCGCACCCTCAACCCACGCCCGGCAAACCCAGTCGCGGCGGGGGTTTGCGCCTTTTGCCGCCTGTGCCGGGCATCACAATCGGCGTCCAATTCCCTGTTAACTTCCCTGTTAGCAGGGAAACTCATGCGGATCTTTGCGCCCCTGAGAATGGGGCGCGCGAAAGCCCGCCAAACCGGCCCTCAGGCCTGGCGCGCACACGCGATCGCATGAGTTTGGAAGGACGTGCTCCCGACGTGTCGGGGCCCCGTGCGGAGCATCTAAGTGGTTGATTTCATTAGGGAAGGTGGCTGGCGGAGAGGGTGGGATTCGAACCCACGGTACCCGTAAAGGCACGCCGCATTTCGAGTGCGGTACATTCGACCACTCTGCCACCTCTCCGCGGGGCCGAACGCTTCGGTCGAAAGCGAGGCGCTTCTCTAGTCGCGCGGCGGGGCCATCGCAAGCCGGAAGTTGGCCGGCTCGGTAGGCTCAGCGCAGGGCGGGCAGGGCAAGCCCTGGAGCCTGGCCGTCGGCGTCGGCGGCGCCGGTGTAGCGGAACAGCTCGGCCGGACGCCCACCGGTCCCGGTCGACAGGCGGCCGGTCGGGGCGACGAGGCCTGTGCGTTCCACGCCGCGACGGAAGTTCTGCTTGTGCAGGCCTAGGGCCACCACGGCCTCTGCGGCCGCCTGAAGCTCGGACAGGGTAAAGGTCTCGGGCGTCAGTTCGAACAGGACGGGGCGGTAGCGTAGCTTGCTTCGCAGTCGTCCCAGGCCGGTGGCAAGGATGCGCCGGTGATCCGACGCCATGGGCCGGTCGCCCAGGGGAATGGGGCGGGCATCGTCGCGGTCGCGCGCGGCCTCGGCTACCAGTCCGGCCTCATACAGAAGCTCAAACCGCTCCAGCACACGCGCCTCGTCCCAGCGATGGGTGGCGGCCGTCGGGAACAGGGCATCGATCCTCGCCCGCCGCCGAGGATCGCCGCTGGCCCAGGTCTTCAGGGCGTCGACGATGGCGGCGAGCCCCTGCTGAGGGCCGCCGCGACGGTCCTCCCAGGGAAAAAGATCCAGCACGGCGGTCCACCGGGCTCCGGGCGGGGTCATATCCACGGCGTCGGACGTCAGCGCCAGATAGCCGACGGAGATTTCGCGCCGCTGGTCCGGTCCCGGGGTCGCCCGTGGCGAATCCCGACCCGCGTCGCCGAAGGTGTAGAGCTGCTCGACGAAGCCGAGCTTGAAGCCGGTCTGGGCGGTGACAAAGTCCCGGAGCGCGAGCTCGAAGGTGCGGTCCGTCGCGGGGTCGAATGGACCGGACGGCAGGGCCAGTTCGCCGTCCGACGTCTCGGTGGTCAGGGCGCACAAGCGGCCGGAATGAAGAGCCATGACGACAGCCGAGAGGCTGATCCTGACGCCATGCTCTCCGCCCCAGCTCATGGCCTACTCCGTATGCCAGGCGTCGGGACCGGGAAGCACGCCCATCGCCTCGGACAGGATGCGATAGCGTTCCACGTAACGTTCTTGCGCCTGCGCCGGGGGCAGGGGGTCGATGACGAGGTCGTATCCGACCGGCGGCGCGCCGAAGAAGCCCAGGGCCTCGGCTTCTGTGAAGCCCGCCAGCTGCGTCGCCTCGAAGAAGGCGCAGGCCTTGTCGGCGGCCTTGATCAGCTTCTTCATCTCCAGCGGCGTCTTGGCGGGCAGGCCGAACCGGACATGAATGGCGTCTTCCAGCCGGGCCTCAAACGCCTTGTAGCTGACGCCCAGGGCCGCTTTGAACGGCGAGATCATGTCGCCGATCACATATTCCGACGCATCGTGAAGCAGGGCCGCCAGCCGCCACTTCGGCTCCAGGCCCGGCCGAATGTGGGCGGCGATCTCCTCGACCACGCAGGAGTGCTGGGCGACCGAGAAGGCATGCTCGCCGATGGTCTGGCCATTCCACCGGGCGACGCGAGCCAGGCCGTGGGCGATGTCCTCGATCTCGATGTCGAACGGAGAGGGGTCCAGCAGGTCGAGGCGTCGTCCCGACAGCATTCTCTGCCAGGCGCGCGGCGCGGGCCTCGCCGCAGGGCGACGTGCGGGCTTTTGGGTCGTCGAGGCGTTCAAGTCGGGTGTCCTGTCGGTCGGGGGATCAGGTGACCCATCCCGCGCCCACGATCAAGCCGCGAGCCCCTATTCCCCGACGTTGAGCGTCACGAGGTCCTTGGCGGAATCGAACACGCCGTCGCTGTTGCGATCCTTGGCCCGGACCACAGCGATGACGACGGGCCCGCCACTCGGTCCGCGCGCCTCGAACCCAACCAGACGCCAGCCTTCGTCGGCGGGCCGATCATCGGTCAGGATGTAGGTGGTCCGGACGGCGTCGCCGGGCACGCGGGTCCGGATCTCTGCGGCGTCGTCCCGAGCCTGGATGCTGACGGTTTCGTCTTCGGAGGAGACATCGACGCTGCCGCTGGCTTCGTCGGCCTCGATGGAGAAGCCGCCGAAGCGGACGCTGGCCTGATCGCCGTTCGCGTCGACCGTCAGGCCGGGCAGCCGAACATTGGCTCGGTCACCCTCGGCATCGACGGCCACGCCGGGCATGCGCACCCGAGCGCTTTCGCCAGACGCTTCAGTCGCGGTATCGCTCGCCGCATCGGCGGCAGCCTGGGCCTGGACGGAAGCCGCATCGGCCTGGGCGCGCGCCTCAGATGCCTGACGCGAGGCCGCCAGCGACGCCGCCGTGTGCGGCATGGATCGCATCAGGTCCTGTTCAAGACCGTCCAGGACCGTCTCGATCGACCGATCGTCCAGCCGGACCAGCCTCAGCGACACCTCGGCGCCGCGCGGCCCGGTATAGAGGCATTCGCCCCCCCCGGCGTGGGCCGAGCCCTTGCGTGTCAGTACGCCGATGGTTTCGGGGCATTGCAGGGTGTCGATGACCTTCAGCACCCCCTTGCCATCGGTCTGGGTCTCGGCCGTGGCCGAGATGCGAACCGAGTTGTCGCCGTCGCAGGCAGCCGCCAGCAGAGCGGCGAGGCAGATCGGGGCGACGGCGGCGAGGCGCATTCTGGCGGTCCTTTCAGCCTTCCCTTCGAACAAAAACAGCCGCTGTTCCAGTGAAATCGCGGTAAGCCGTCTGACGATATCTGTTCGTCGCATGTGCAGAATGCGGCGTTTCTTTAGCCGCCGGGCCGCGCGCCTTCACGTCGATTGAGAAAGGCCAGGCGTTCGAACAGGTGAACGTCCTGCTCGTTCTTCAGCAGGGCACCGTGCAAGGGCGGGATCAGCTTGTGCGGGTGGGTCTCGCGCAGGGTCTCGGGCTGAACATCGTCGACCATGAGAAGCTTGAGCCAGTCCAGCAGTTCCGACGTCGACGGTTTCTTCTTCAGGCCCGGCGTATCGCGGATCTCGTAGAAGGTCTTCAGCGCCTCCGAAACCAGACGCGGCTTGATACCCGGAAAGTGGACCTCGACGATGGCCTTCATCGTCTCGTCGTCGGGGAAACGGATGTAGTGGAAGAAGCACCGCCGCAGGAAGGCGTCGGGCAGTTCCTTTTCATTGTTCGAGGTGATGACGACCACGGGGCGCACGGCCGCCGTGATCGTCTCGCCCGTCTCCTGAACGAAGAACTCCATGCGGTCGAGTTCCTGCAGGAGGTCGTTGGGGAACTCGATGTCGGCCTTGTCGATCTCGTCGATCAGCAGAACCGGACGGACGGGGCTGGTGAAGGCCTCCCACAGCTTTCCGGGCTTGAGATAGTTGCGAACGTCATGGACCCGCTCGTCGCCCAACTGGCTGTCGCGCAGGCGGCTGACGGCGTCGTATTCATACAGGCCGTTGTGCGCCTTGGTCGTGGACTTGATGTGCCAGGTAATCAGGGGTGCGTTCAGCGCCTTGGCCAGCTCATAGGCCAGCACCGTCTTGCCCGTGCCCGGCTCTCCCTTGATGAGCAGCGGTCGTTCCAGCGCCACGGCGGCGTTGACCGCGATCTTCAGGTCTTGGGTGGCGATATAGTCCGAGGTGCCCTCGAACCGGTCGGCCGGCCGCGTCATGGAATGCTCCGATTGCTCGGTCGAGCCCTAGCCGATGACGCGGCTTTTTAACAACGATCCGTTTGCCGCGTCATGTGATCTGCTTGGGCGTGGCTGGGTCGCTGGCCGGAAAAGTCTCCTCCACGCCTTCATCGATCAGGGCTTCCTGGCGGTTCTCGGCTTCGGCCGCATGTTCAGCGAGGTGATCGTGCTTGTCCTCGCCCAGCGGGACGACGGGGCGTGCAGTGGTTGCGTCCCTGTCATGATCGTTCGCGTCGGGCGATTTGCCGGCGACGGCGTTCAGGGCGTCGATGTGGGTCATGGTTCGTCTCCTTTAGGGCCGTAGCCCAGGTCTTCGATGTCGTCGTCGGAAAGGCGTTTGGACTCCCAATGGGCCGCGCTGGCCTGGACCCCCTTCACGTCCTCCATCAGGCCCGCGTAGACCAGCTCGACCTCGTTGGTGGACGCCGGATCGGCACCCAGGTCCTGCTCGCTGACCCGCGCGGCGTCCTCGCCGAAGCGGGCGTCGGCATCGGGCTCGACGCCTTCGGCGCTCAGGTCCTCGTCGAGGTCCAGATAGTCCTCGGCGGCATCCTCCTCTTTCGCGTCGCCGTCGGCCGAGGTGACGTCCAGCACATCGGGAATCTCCTCGAAGGTGCGCAACTCGTTCGAGGGCGCTCCGGCGTCGGCCGGATCGAAGTTGTCCTCATCGAACACTTCGGACTGATCCTGCTTGTCGCGGCAGTCGGTGTCGGCGTCGGTGTCGGTGCCGGGCAAAGTCGCCTCCCTGTATGAGAGGTCAACGCCGACGATCGTCACGATGTTCCGTGCGTGGCGAAGCGCAGTGAAACCCGTGGCCGAGGCAGGACTTACGACGCCAGCCCGGCCTTCTTGAGCGTCTTATAGGCCCTGATGACGCGCTGGAGCTTGGCTTCGGCGCCCCGGTCGCCCTGGTTCAGGTCGGGGTGAAAGCGTTTCAGCAGCTCGTGATAGCGCGCCTTGACCGCCGCCTTGTCGGTGCGGGCGTCCAGGTCGAGGTCCGCCAGCGCCTGCCGCTCCAGCTTGCCCAGTCGCAGGCCTTCCTCCTCAGCGGCCGCCTGCTCGCGCACCCGACGGCCGAACAGGCCGAAGCTGTCGTGCCAGCCGCCGGTCCCGCCGGTGTTGGCGGTGCCCATTTTGGCGGCGAAGGCGGCGGCCTCCCGCGACATCTTGCCCGCCTTCATTTCCCAGGTGGGACGACCACCGGTCATGGCCTCGCGCTCCTGAGCGGCGCGAATCTGGCCTTCGGTCATGCCGGCGTAGAAGTTCCACCCCTTGTTGTACTCGCCCGCGTGGGGCTGACAGAAGTCGTAGAATTCATTCAACCGTTCGCGCGACTTCGGCGCCCTGGCCGTGGCGGCGCGGGTGCAGTCGGGCCACTGGCAAGGCTTTTCGCCGGGCTTCAGGCGCAGGACGTCGGCTTCCGCGGCCTCCTCCTCGGGGCGCGGCGGCTTGATCCGCATATCCTTGAAGCGGGGTTTGTACTGGAATGAAGCAGGCATCCTCGCCAGTGTAGGGGGGAATTGGACGCCATCAAGGAACTCCGCATGGCTGACGGCCCGATCGCGACGATTATCCGCAAGAAGCTGACAGATGCGCTGCATCCCACGCTGCTCGAAATCGAGGATGATAGCGCCCGGCACGCCGGCCATCACCACGAAGGCGGCATGGACGCCAGGCCCGGCGGTGAGAGCCATTTCAACCTGACGGTCGTCTCGGACGCCTTCGAGGGGCAGACACGGGTCGCCCGGCAGCGGACGATCAACGCCCTGCTGGCTGCCGAACTGGCGGGCCCGGTTCATGCGCTATCGATCCGGGCTCTGACGCCCGCCGAGGCCGTGGACTGACGAAAACGCTGTTCACCCTGTCTTAGAAGGTTCGCCCTAGCGTCGCAGTCGGGACTGTTTGTGCGACGGGGTAGGGATGGTTGGGTCCGAGGAGATCGGCAAGAGCCTCGGCGCGGGGCAGGGCGCCGCGGGTGAAGCCGCCCAGGCCCTGACGGCCATCCTGCAGACGCAGTATCTGCGGTATCTGATCATCGCCAGCTGGGCCCTTGGCTTGCTCGCCACCGTTGGGCCCCTCGAGGCGTCGCTGTGGTTCTGCTGCACCGTGGTGGCTGGTGCCGTGCGGGGTTCCTTCGAACGCCGAATGGCCGACAAGGTGACGGCCGGCTGGGGCTTGGTGTTTCCGGCCATCGCCACGATCACCACAGCCGCCTGGGCCTCGGCGCCCCTCCTCGCCTGGTTCTCAGGGCACGTCTTTGGCCATTCCCTGGCGGTCGCCCTGCTGATCGGTGGCTATGTGCTGGTCTTCTCGCAGCTCCGCAGCTCGCCCAAACAGGCCATCGTGATCTCTTCGCCCTATTCGGTCGCCGCCCTGGTGATCCTGGGCAGCAGCTGGGGTGCCCCGGAGTTCTGGCCGTTTCTGGCCATCATGCCCTTCACGGCGGCGGGCCTGTTCGTGCTGGTCACCATGACCATGCTGCGCGAGGAGCGCATCAAGGCCTTTCAGGAGCATCAGGCGCACCTGATCGAAGAGCTCCAGGCCGCGCGAGACAAGGCCGACGCGGCCAACCAGGCCAAGTCCAGCTTCCTCGGCGTCATCTCCCATGAACTGCGCACGCCGATGAACGGCGTGTTGGGTGCCGCCCAGCTGCTGAGCGCGACCCGGCTGGAGGCGACCCAGCGGGAGTATCTGTCGATCATCCGCAACTCGGGCGACAATCTGCTCAGCCTGTTGAACGATATCCTCGACATGACGAAGATCGAGGCAGGAAAGATGACCTTCGAGGTCATCGACATCAGCATGGCAGACCTGCATCGTCGTGTGATCGGGCCCTTCGTCGCCCAGGCCGAGGCCAAGGGGCTGGAGTTCCGCTCGACCTTCGAGGGTGAGCCGCCGGCGGTGGTGCGTGGCGATCCCCTGCGCGTCTGTCAGGTCATCCAGAATCTGCTCTCCAACGCCGTGAAGTTCACGCAAGTGGGAGCTGTCGAGTTCGTCGTGCGCACGCGCCGCATCAGCGACCGCCGATGCGCTTTCGAGTTCGCCGTGACCGACAGCGGTGCGGGTATCGCGCCCGAAGACCTGGAGCGGCTGTTCCAGCCCTTCACCCAGGCCGACGTCTCCTCGACACGCAAATTCGGCGGCACGGGCCTCGGACTGACCATCGCCCGGCGCATGGCCAACATCATGGGCGGCGACATCACCGTGACGTCCGAGGTCGGCGTGGGCTCGACCTTCACACTGTCCGTCGAAGCCGAGGTCGTGGAGTGGAAGCCGGTCGCGGCCATAGAAGCCGTGGATGCCGATAGCGGCCCGGGTGACAGCCTGTCCGTGCTGGTGGTCGAGGATCACCCCGTGAACCGGATGATCCTGGAAGCCTGGTTGACCTCCGCCGGCCATACGACCACCGCCGCCGAGAATGGCCAGATCGCAGTCGACCTCGCCGCCGATCAAGGCTTCGACCTGATCATCATGGATGTGAACATGCCGGTCATGGACGGTCTGGCGGCCACCCGCCTGATCCGCAAGGTGGGGGCCAATCAGGATACGCCCGTGGCCGTCCTGTCGGCCTCGGCCCGGCATGAGGATCATGAGGCTGGCCTTGAGGCCGGGGCGGACGCCTATCTCAACAAACCGATCGATTTCGCCGCGCTCGCCCGCTTGATCCAGACGGTCGGGTCCGGTCGGGACGCCGTGCGCGCGATGTCGGAATGCGACGAAAAGCGGTCCGCCGCCTGAACCGCGCCTGAGCGACCTCGTTCAGATCGGGCTCAAGCCGGGGCTTCTAGGGTGAGTGCAAGTCGGTAGTTCCCGACACACCCCGGAGTATCCGACGTGAAGAGAATCGTCACCACCAGCTTGGCCGCCCTCATCGCTGCGGGCTCGATGGCCACTGCCTCGGCCGCCGACGCCCAGTCGCGCTATGACCGCAACGACGGCCAGGAACACCGCCAGGACCGCAACGACGACCGTCGCGATGATCGCCGAGACGATCGTCGTGAATTGCGCGAGGACCGCCGTGAATGGCGTCAGGACCGTCGCGAGGACCGCCAGGACTATCGCCAGCAGGCTCGGGCCTATGAGCGGTGGCAGCGGGCCGAACGCCGTTACAACGTCGGTCGCTATCAGGCACCGCGCGGCTATCAGGTTCGCACCTGGAGCTATGGCCAGCGGATGCCCAGCCATTATTCGCGCGGCTATGTCATCAACGACTACAACCGCTACGGCCTGCGCGCCCCGCCCCGTGGATACCACTATGTCCGCAGCGGTAACGACGTCGTCCTCGCCGCCGTCGCCGGTGGCCTGATCACCGCCGTCATCGCCGGCCTGTTCAACTAAGGTCCGCGCCTGAGAGCGACGCCCCGGAGGTCTCCCTCCGGGGCGTTTTCGCGTTTGCCTCGGTTCATGCCTAGATGAGGGTCGATGCGCGCCTTCGCCGAACTGCTGGACCGCCTGGCCCTGACGGGATCAAGGAACGCCAAGCTGATCCTGCTGCGTGACTATCTGCGTGCCACGCCCGATCCGGACAGAGGCTGGGCGTTGGCGGCCCTGACCGGTGACTTGACCTTCGACGCCGCCAAGCCGGCGATGATCCGCAAGGCGGTCGAGGCGCGGGTCGATCCCGTGCTGTTCGGCTGGTCCTATGACTATGTAGGCGACCTTGCCGAGACCGTGGCCTTGATCTGGCCTACCGACCCAAATCATCGCCCGAATCGGGAGCCCCAGCTGGGCGAGGTCGTCGAGGCCTTGCGGACGGCGAAGCGTGGCGAGGTGCAGGGCCTGATCGAAGGCTGGCTGGATTCGCTTCAACCCAAGGGCCGTTGGGCCCTGTTGAAACTGGTGACCGGGGCGCTGCGGGTGGGCTTGTCGGCGCGCCTTGCGAAGACGGCGACGGCCTTGATCCGCCCCGAGGCGATCTCGGATGCGCCCGATCCCGACGGCGGCGAGGCCGTGACGTCTTTGGCTCCCGTCGATGTGTCCGAGATCGAGGAGGTCTGGCACGCGGTCGATTCGCCCTACGCCGATCTGTTCGCCTGGCTGGAAGGGCGCGCTGATCGCCCCAGTCCAGACGCCCCGGGCCGCTTCCGTCCCGTCATGCTAGCTGTGGCCATCGACGAAGCGGTGGATTTCCAGAGGCTAGACCCCACGGACTACGCCGCCGAATGGAAATGGGACGGGATCCGCGTGCAGGCGGTCAACGAGGGCGGCGTGGTGCGGCTGTACTCCCGCACGGGTGACGAGATCGCCGCCGCCTTCCCCGACGTTGTCGCCGCCCTGACTTTCGAGGGTGCGATCGACGGCGAGCTCGTCGTCATGCGCGAGGGTCAGATCGCGCCCTTCGGTGACCTGCAGCAAAGGTTGAACCGCAAGACCGTCGACGCCAAGGCGATGGCCGCTTATCCCGCCGCCATCGTCGCCTACGACGCCCTGGCCCTGGGCGGAGAGGACCTGAGGTCTCTTCCGCTGAAGGATCGCCGCGCGCGGCTGGAGGCCACGATCGCGGCGCATGGAAGCGGACGTCTGACCCTGTCGCCGTTGGTGGACTATGCCGACTGGCCGGCACTGGGGCGGCTTCGCGCGGACCCGCCGGTGGGCGCGGCCGCAGAGGGGCTGATGCTCAAGCGCTGGGACAGTCCCTACCTCGCGGGCCGACCGAAAGGGCCGTGGTTCAAGTGGAAGCGCGATCCGCACACGATCGACGCCGTCCTGATGTACGCCCAGCGCGGCCACGGCAGGCGATCCAGTTTCTATTCCGACTATACCTTCGGCGTCTGGACGCCGGAGGGAACGCTGACGCCCGTCGGCAAGGCCTACTTCGGCTTCACCGACGAGGAGCTGAAGCACCTGGACAAGTTCGTGCGCGACCACACGATCGACCGGTTCGGGCCGGTGCGGTCGGTGCGCGCCGAACGCGATTTCGGCCTGGTTCTGGAAGTCGCCTTCGAGGGCCTGAATCGTTCGCCGCGGCACAAGTCGGGCGTCGCCATGCGCTTTCCCCGCATCAGCCGTATCCGCTGGGACAAGCCGGCGCGAGAGGCCGCCACGATCGACGAGGTGATGGACCTTCTGGATGGGATCGAGACCGGCGGGGGTCGGATCGCAACGGCGATCTAACGGACGAAAAAGGCTCGCTGAGGGTTCCATTCCGGGCATCGGGCGCTAGACCGCCTGAATGACTTCACCGGACTCCGCACTGGCCGCGCTCGTATCGACAAGCGAGCAGGCTGTCGCGCTCGACACAGCCATGATCGCAAGGCTGACCCAGATCGCAGGCGATTTCGCGATCAACGTCTCGATCGCGGCGATCATCCTGGTCGTGACCGTCTTCGCGGCGCGCTGGGCGTCGTCGGCCACGCGCAAGGGGCTCAGCCGGGTCCGGGGTTTCCGCCACGACCCGACAGTTCTCAGCTTCGCCGTTCAGGTCGTTCGGGTCCTTGTCTACCTGATCGGCTTCATCGCCGTGCTCCAGCGTCTGGGTGTCCAGACCACGTCGATCATCGCTGTTCTGGGCGCAGCCTCGCTGGCGGTCGGCCTGGCGCTGCAGGGGACGCTGTCCAACGTCGCGGCCGGGGTGATGCTGCTGATCCTGCGGCCCTATCGTGTGGGAGATCTGGTCAACATCGGGGGCAACGTCGGGCGGGTGCAGCGGCTGGACCTGTTCTTCACCCAGCTGTCCGACGTGAACAACGTCAAGATCATGTGCCCGAATGGAAAGGTGTTCGGTGATTTCATCCTGAATCTCTCGGGTCAGGGCACGCGCAGGATCGAACTCAAGATCGGCGTAGGCTACGGCTCGGATCTGACCAAGGCCCGCGAGGTCCTGACCCAAGCGGCGGCGGCCCAGGAGGCCGTGATGCCCGATCCCGCGCCTTGGGCCGGCGTGACCAACATGCTGGACAGCGCCATCGAGATCACCCTGACCGCCTGGGTCACCTCGGACGCCTATTGGCAGGCCCGGGCCGACGTCTTCCAGGCCGCGAAGGAGGCGCTCAATGCCGCCGACATCGAGATTCCGTTCCCTCACCAGGTGGCCGTTCCCTATGGCGACGACGACCTTGTGATGCCCATTTCGGCGGAGGGCGTGGGCCTTCGCCGAGGCCGCAGCGATTCGCGCAGTGCCGGCTTTGGACCGGGCCGCGATCCAGACGAAAGCGAGAGTTGAGATGCGCTACGACTTTGGGTCCGACAACACTGCCGGCATGTCGCCGGCCGCGCTTCAGGGCCTGATCGACGCCAATGCCGGCTATGCGCGGGCCTATGGCACCGACGAGATAACCGCCCGCGCCGCCGACCAGATCCGTCAGCGGCTCGACGCGGACGCCGAGATCCGTTTCGTCTTCTCTGGCACGGCGGCCAACGCCATTGCCCTGTCCATGCTGGCCTGGCCGCATGAAGGGGTGCTCGCCCACCATGCCGCCCACGTCTGCACCGATGAGACGGGCGCGCCCGGTTTCTTCGGTCAGGGCGTCGGCCTGATCGGCCTGCCTGGCTTTTCCGGCAAGATCGATGCGACGGCCCTCCTGGCCGCGCTGGAGGAACCCGAGGTCAGCCATCGCCAGCCGCCCGCAGCGCTCAGCCTGACCCAATCGACCGAGTACGGCACAGTCTACACCGAAGAGGAGCTGCGCCAACTGATCGAGCCTGTGAAGACGTGCGGGCATGGGGTCCATCTGGACGGGGCGCGGCTGGCCAATGCGGCGGCGGCGGGCTTTGATCTGAGACAGATCGCGCGGCTGGACGTGGACGTTCTGGTGTTCGGCGGGGCCAAGGCGGGCGGCCTGTGCACCGAAGCGCTCGTGATGTTCGACAGCTCGCTGGCGCGGCGGATCGACAACCGGCTGAAACAGGCGGGTCAACAGGCCTCCAAGGCCCGCTATCTCGCCGCGCCGTTGCTCGGCATGCTCGAGAGCGGCGATTGGGAAAGCGGGGCGGCCCATGCCAACCTGATGGCCCGCCGCCTGGCGGAAGGCGTCGCCACCCGTAGCCCCTTTGCCCTGGCCCATCCGGTCGAGGCCAACGCCGTCTTCGTGCGCATGTCGGCCAAGGCGCATCAGGCTCTGAACGCCGCCGGCTGGGCCTGCTATCGCTTCGACGACGGCTCGGTGCGCTTCGTTTGCTCCTGGGCGACCGAGGAGGCGGCCGTGGATGAGTTGCTGGACGCGATCGCCGCGCTGAACTGACTGGCTTTCGCGCGAGCCCGACGCGGGCCATATGCAGAGTATGGCAAGAGGCGAGCGGGCGGGCAGACGAGGCGGGTCGATGGAGGCGAAGGCGCAGGGCGCGGGAGCCGTCACTGAGCCACCGGTCGATCCCAAGACGCTCCCTGCCCTGATGGACCTGGTCCGGCTGGTCGGGCGATCTAAGGCCCCGCAGCTGAAGGCGAGGCTTTCGTTCGCCGTCCTCTTGACCATCGCCGGTAAGGCGCTCGGAGTGCTGGCACCGCTCGTGCTCGGCGCAGCCGTCAATCGGCTGGCGGCGGATCAGCCGACAGGCGTCGCGGTCGGGCTTGGCTTCGCGGGATTCGCGGTCGGCTGGGCCATCGTTCGGTTCCTGTCGACGGCGGCACCGCAGCTGTCCGACGTGGTCTTCGCGCCGGTGCGTCAGGCGGCCCAGCGCCGGGCGGCGGCCGAGACTTTCGCCCACGCCCTGACCTTGTCGCTCGACTTCCATCAGACCAAGCGGTCCGGCGCCCTATCGCGCACGGTGGATCGTGGCTCGCGCGCCGTCGATTTCCTGCTGAGAATTTTGGCATTCAATCTCGTGCCCACGGGACTGGAGCTGGTGCTGGCGGCCGGCGTTCTGGGTGGGTTTTACGATTGGCGCTTCGCCGCCGTCGCCGTGGTCGTGGTCGTGGTCTACGCCGTCCTCACCTTCTCCATCTCGAACTGGCGGATTGAGCATCGGCGGACAATGAACACCGCCGACACCGAGGCCGCAGGCCAGGCGGTCGACGCCCTGCTGAACTATGAGACCGTTAAATCCTTCGGCGCGGAGGCCCGCGCGGCCGAGGGCTATGACCGGGCGCTCGGCGTCTATGGCGCGGCGGCGTTGAAGGCCAACAGCTCGCTCGCTCTGTTGAACGCCGTGCAGGCGCTCATCATGAACGTGGGGCTCGGCGTGATCGCCGTCATGGCGGGATATGAGGCGGCGGCCGGGCGAATGGGGCCCGGCGACGTCACGGCGGCGGTGCTGATCATGATTTCACTCTATGCGCCGCTGAACATCCTTGGGTTCGCCTATCGGGAAATCCGTCAGTCCTTCATCGACATGGAAGAGATGCTTAAGGTGACGCGGCAGCAGCCTCTGGTCGCCGATGCCCCTAACGCACCGGATCTGCCCCGCTCCACCGATCAGGGCGGAGCCTCGCTGGCGTTCGAGGATGTCTCCTATCGTCATGACGCGCGCGCGAGCGGGCTGGAGGACGTGACCTTCGATGTCGCGCCGGGGACGACCACCGCCCTGGTCGGACCGTCTGGTTCGGGCAAGTCCACCATCGTCAAGCTGGCGTTGCGACTGCTCGATCCGCAGGTCGGTCGAGTGCTGATCGCCGGGGTCGATGCGCGCGACGTCAGTCAGGCGTCGTTGCGCCAGGCGGTGGCCCTGGTCCCGCAGGACGTGGCCCTTTTCAATGACTCGATCCGGGTGAACATCGCTTTCGCTCGACCCGACGCGGACGAGGCGACCGTGTGGGCCGCGGCCGAGGCCGCCGAACTGGCCGACTTCATCCGGGGCCTGCCCGAAGGCATGAACACCAAGGTCGGCGAACGCGGCCTGAAACTGTCGGGAGGCGAGCGCCAAAGAGTCGGCATCGCGCGTGCGCTTTTGGCCGATCCCTCGATGCTGATCCTCGACGAGGCCACCAGCGCCCTGGATAGTCGCACCGAGGCGGCGATCCAGAAGACTCTGAGGAAAGCTCGCGCCGGGCGGACGACGCTAGTGGTCGCCCACCGCCTGTCGACCATCGCCGACGCCGACCAGATCCTGGTGCTCAAGGGCGGTCGTATCATCGAACGGGGCGCTCACCACGAGCTCGTCGCCCGCGTCGGGGGCGAATACGCCGCCCTTTGGCGCAAACAGACACGCGGCGCCCGCGCGAACGCGGACGCCGTGATCCTCTGACTTTCAAGAAAAAGCGCCGGCCCCGGGGGAGGTGCGGGGGGAGTGGGCTCGCCCCGGGGCCGGTCTGACCCGACGTCAGCTGGCGCGGCGGACGCGCCGGGGCTGGGCGATGGTCGGGCAGTTGATGACGACGCCTAGCGGTCGGATGCCGGCGACGAAGGGGTTTCCAAGGCCTTCCGGCGCGACCGGAGCGGTGGCGACGTCGCCGGCCGCGACCAGACGGCCCAGGTCCTCGATAGAGGTGATGCGCCGCACCCGGTTGGCGGCGACGGCCTGATCGGTCCAGACCACAACGTGGGCGTCCCACATGGGGCTATAGTTGTTGTCCAGCGAAGGATTGTCGTTGTCTGGATCCAGCGGGAAGACGTTGATCGGATCGATCCCGCCGTTGGCGATGGAGGTCGCGAAGCCCTGATTCTGACCCGTCGCCGGGTCCAGGATCCCATTCACTACCGGCGCGAAGCCCAGGAGTGCCGACGGCCGGTCAGGCGTCGATTGCCCAAAGCTCGGCACGCTTCCGATGCGCGGCGCAAAGACACCCTGTTCGATGACCGCCGGCACATCGGCGGAAACGTCGGTCACCAGATGGTAGTAGTACTGCTCGCCGCCCTGGAACCCGTCCAGAAGCTGAAGCACGACCGTGCCGCGACGCTCGTCGAGGGCGTTGGCGCGGTCGTGGCGGCCCGTGGCGTTGCCGACGATCTGCATGTTCAGAACCACGCCGGACGGCATGACGACCATGGACGACCACTCGGCGTCAGCGACGGCCCCCGGCACGGCGCGGGCGGGGGGGAAGGGATAGGGCGTACCCGGAACCAGCTCGTAGGTCGGCGAGAAGTCGACCGAGCCCCGGAAGCGAACGACGCCGTCCTGGATGGTCACGCGCTGCTCGCCGGGCGTGCCCGCGGCGTGTCGCAGCTTGGGCGCATAGTTCACGCCGAGCCGGTTGGCGGTCTCGAAGTCCGAGGCTTCGGTGATGATGTAGTGGACGGCCTCGCCGCGCGGGCCGAGCCCCTTGAACAGCGGTAGAGTCACGGTCGCGGCGCCGTAGGTGAAGTCGACGGCCAGGGCATTTCTCATGAAGACGTTGTCGTCCTCCGAAAAGCGCACCGCCGTCGCCGGCGAATAGGAAGGACGACCGTAATCACGAGCCGAGCGGGCCAGAAGGGCGTCGGCCTCGGCGAGGGCTGCGCGGTTGCTCTGGACAAGTGGTGTCGATGCGGCAGCACCGATGGGCTCGCTGGCCGAGGCGGGCGTATTGGCTCCTGCGGCCAGGACGGCCAGGGCCATGACGATGGCGGTTTGTTTCATGGTTTAGCCCCTTGGGTTCGCCCCGGCGGGGCGTGGATGAGGCTGGTCGTAAGGACCGCCAGCCACTAGGGAGCGTCGCTTGCGGGATCACAAGCGTCTTTTCCCGGGGTGCCAGAGCTTTGTCTGGGATTGCTATCAGGCCGTCCGGGCGGCGCGCCAGGCGCCCGGCGTGGTGCCGGTCAGGCGCCGGAAGGCTGTGGTGAAGTGAGCCTGATCCGCGAAGCCGCAGGCGTGTGCGACGGCCGCGATACGAGAGCCCGGCTGAAGTAGCAGCCGCATGGACCGCTCGATCCGCCGACGCTGGACGAAGCGCACGGGGCTGACACCATGTCGGGCTCGAAAGGCGCGCGTGAAGTGAAAGGGCGACAGACAGGCGGCCGCTGCGAGGTCCGACAGGGAAATGTCCTCATGCAGGTGAGCCTCGATGAAGTCGATGACGCGGGTGAAACGCAGGTCGGTCGGCGGGGCTGGGGCCGATGTCTTGGTTCGCTGGGCATCTGCGGCCGAGAGCAGCGCCGAAAGTAACGCCAGCGCCACGCTGTCGACGAACAGCCCGTCGGCGCGATCGGCTTCGGTCCACGCGCGACCGGCGAGAAGGGGAAACATCGGATCCTCGAACGGCCGCTCGTAGACGGGAGCTAGCCGCTCGACCAGTGGGGGGCTATCGACCGCAGAGGCTAGCCGCTGGGCAGGAGCGGCTAGGATGATAAGCTCGCTCGGCCCCTCGATGCGATAGTCGACGTCGGTCAGGGGCGGTGCCGCGACGGTGTGCGGACGGTTGGTCGGAATGTCGATCCAGCCATCGCCGAGATTGTAGCGGGCGGGTGCGCGGTCCACACGGCGGCGGATGCCGATCAGCAGATCGGGCGTGGCCCGGTCGGTCAGGCCGTGACCGTCCTGGCGCACCTGCAGCAGCTGGACGCCGAGCGAGCCGGCTGCGCGTGTCTCGTGCTGAAACCCGGAGTAGCCGGATCGGCGGTAGAAGTCGGTGTAGGACGAGTGTTCGGCGCGGGCGCGACCCCACCGTTTTGGCAGCCCTGGGATGTCGCCGTCATCCATCACGCGTCGTTCCCCCAGACCGGGAGACGCTTCGAAAAGTTCGGAGGTTACAGGTCGTTCCGACCCTGGAGGCTTAGATCGTCCGTCCGATGGCGTAGAACCGCTCCGACCGCTGGGCACGCAACTCCGCGGGCGACAAGGGCAGCAGTGCCTGCAACTCTTCCCAGACCGCATCGCCCACGGCCTGGATGGCGGCTTCAGCATCGGCGTGGGCCCCGCCGACGGGCTCGGGGATGACCCGGTCGACGATCTTCATCTGCATCAGGTCCGGGCCTGTGATCTTCATGGCCATTGCGGCGTCCTTGGCCCGTCCGCCGTCGCGCCACAGAATGCCGGCCGCGCCTTCGGGCGAGATCACCGAGTAGATCGAGTGCTCGAGCATCAGCACGCGGTTGGCGGCGGCCAAGGCAATGGCGCCGCCAGAGCCGCCTTCGCCCGTCACGGTCGCGATCATGGGCGTGCCCAGGACGAGGCCGCGCTCGGTCGAACGGGCGATGGCCTCGGCCTGGCCCCGCTCCTCGGCGCCCAGGCCCGGATAAGCCCCGGCGGTATCGACGAAGGTCAGGACCGGCAGGCCGAAGCGATCGGCCATGTCCATCAGGCGCACCGCCTTTCGGTAGCCCTCGGGCCGCGCCATGCCGAAGTTGTGGGTCAGGCGCGTGGCGGTGTCGTGACCCTTCTCGTGGCCCATGACCACGACGGCCTGCCCTCGGAAGCGAGCGAGGCCGCCAAGGATCGCCTGATCGTCGCCGAACTGCCGGTCACCGCGCAGCTCGGTGAAATCCGTGAACAGGCCTGAGAGATAATCGACCAAGTGAGGCCGTTGCGGATGCCGGGCGACCTGGGTCTTCTTCCATGGGTCGAGCTCGGCGTAGGTTTTCCGGCGCAGCTGTTCGGCCTTTTTCCTCAGACCGTCGATCTCGGCCTCAAATGAGCCGGAGGTGGCCGAGAGTAGGCCAAGCTCTTCGATTTTGGCTTCCAGATCGGCGATCGGCTTCTCGAACTCGAGGTAATGGGTGGCCATGGGGCGTCCGGAATGGCGGGCGAAGGCGGCCCGGCAGCAAGGCGGCGGAACCTAGTCGCGAGCACAGCGGGGAGCAAGCGGGCCTATGCAGCCTTCGGCGCGCTCATCTTCGATACCCTTGGGGCGAAGGTCACGGCACCGGTGGCTGAAACGGTGAAACGATAGGCCTCGTTGACGCCCGCCTTGCCGGAGTGGGTGAAAGCCAGCACTCGCTCGCCGTCGGTGCGAACGTGCACGATGCCGAAGTTGGTGCGCTCGAACGCGAAGAAGGTGTCGCCGGGCGGACGGTCCAGGGTGGCATTGCCCCGCGCCTTGAAGAAGGCGGCCAGCTCCGTGCAGAAAATCACGGCGGGTGAAGACCGCGAGGCCCGCCCGAGCGCCGCCATCAGGGTCGCGCGCGGATGGATGTGCTCCTTGGTTGCGCTCTCGTCACCTGAGGAGATCATGGAAACGACGGGACCGACCTCGTGCAGGAAGGCCAGATCGAAGTCGTGCGAGCCGTGGTGCGGTGTTTTGAATATCTCGGCGCGCAGGGAGGCGTTCGGCAGGGCCTCACGCATCATCTGCATGGCCTCCTGGTTCATGTCGCCAGTAAACAGGACGCGTACATTGCCATAGCGCAGGCGGAAGGCGATCGAGTGGCCGTTTATGGTGTGGGACACCGACATCGATGACGAGAGACGACGGTCGGGGTCCCCCAGCTCGATATTGGCGTCGTTCGGAGGGGACGACAGGCCGAGCAGGGCGGTGCGCCCGGCCACCTGTCTGGTGATCGGACCGAGGATCTCGATGTCAAGATCCGGCTCGGCCAGGAAGGCGAAGGCGTCCGTCGCGTGCTGGTCGACCCTTGTCATCTCGATCGAAGCGCCCGGCTGGATGGCAGCGAGGCGGGTGTCCCACTTTTCGAGTGTGCGTTTCCAATGCAGGAAGGGCGCGTTCATCTCGGCGTCGGGCACGCTCAGCAGGTCGTCGTGCAGGTCGACGCACCAGGTCCGACCGTCGGCCTTAAGCGTGGGGCCTAGGCGGTCTTTCTCAGGCACGGCGGACCCGCGCTTGACGAGGCCGTTGTGCAGCACCCGACGGGTGGTGGCGAACAGGCGTTTGCGCGCCTCCGAATGGGTCTCTGACCTCAGGATTTCGTTAAGACCGTCGAAGTGGTCCGCATCGCCGTGCGTGACCAGGATGGCGTCGAAGACGATCGGCTCCGTTGGGCTGGACCCGGGAAACCTTGTGGCCACGTGACGCGCGAACAGCTGGTTGTCCCCGCCGTCGATGAGGACCCGCTTGCCGCCCGGCGTTTCGAGCACCAGTCCGTCTCCCTGCTGAACGTCGACCATGGACAGGCGCAGGATGGGGGTATCGCGAAAGCGCGCCTCGGCCTTGATGCGACCCTCGACCGAGCGGCCATAGCGCGTGAATCGGACCTTGCGGGTGGCACCGATGGCGGGTTCCAGCGGCTCGACCGGTTCGCCCCAATAGAGCTGAAAAGGCTTGGCCTCGCCGTCGATGCGGACATCGACGATGTCGTCGTCGAGGAACTGGGTCATGCGGCGGCTCCGTGAACGGGGTCAGGAACGCGAACTAGGCGCCACCATGAGCTGTGACGGCGACAGTCGCGTGTCACTCGTTCCGGGCGAGGGGATGATGGGCGTTCACGACCTGACTGAGCCGGTCAGTTGCCACATGAGTGTAGATTTGGGTGGTGGCGATGTCGGCGTGGCCGAGCAGGGTCTGGACCACCCGCAGGTCCGCGCCGCCCTCCAGCAGATGGGTCGCGAAGGCGTGACGCAGGACATGGGGACTGACGCGGGACGGGTCGATGCCGGCGTGGATGGCGGCCTGGTCCAGCAGTTGGGCGAAGCGACGTGGCGTCAGGTGACCCGACGCGCCGGTCGAGGGGAACAGCCAGGGGCTGTCCTGTGCCTTATTCGAGCGTGCACCGTCCCGGACCACCAGCCAAGCCTTGACCGCCTCCCGCGCCGACGTGTTCAACGGGACCAGCCGCTCCTTGCCGCCCTTGCCCCGCACGATCAGATAGGCGGGGTCGCGTCGCACGGCCTCAACGCGCAGCGCCAGTAGTTCGGACACCCGCAAACCTGAGGCGTAGGCCAGCTCCACCAAGGCGATCAGGCGCAGACCCGCCGCGCCGTCGCTGGCGGCGGTCGCGCTCAGCAGCCGTTCGACCTCGTCCCGCGAAAGGGTCTTGGGCAGCAGACGGCCCTGCCTGGGTGCGTCCAGGCGACGCGACGGATCATCGCCGCGCCAGCCTTCGCCGAGGCAGAAGCGGTAGAATTGGCGCACCGCGGATCGTCTCCGGGCTGCTGTCGCGGCCGACAGGCCCCGCGTCGACAGGCCTGCGAACCAGGTCTCCAGCGCCGCCGTGTCCGCGCCCATCAGGCCCTCGGCCAGCCCGGCCTCGGCGTCGGCGAGATCTCGCGCATAGGCCGCCAGGGTATGGGGCGATGCGTCACGCTCCACCGCCATCATCTCCAGAAAGGCCTCGACCTGGGGAGTGCTCATGCCCGACGCTGGCCTGTAGCGCCGCTTGGTGTACAGACTGAAGCCGACATGTCGCCTGTTCTTCTTTCTCCGCGAGGCCGCCCGTGAGCGACCAGGCCGCTCATCCGGCCATGTCCGCGATTCCCCGGCCGACCATCACCATAGCGCTGGTGGGCCTGATGGGCGTGGGCAAATCGACCGTCGGGCGCAGACTGGCGCAGCGCGTGGACTTGCCCTTCGTCGATGGCGACGAGGCGATCGAGGCGGCGGCGCGCATGACGGTCTCGGACATCTTCGGTGAGCGGGGCGAGGAGGAGTTTCGAGCCGGCGAGGCACGGGTCATGCGACGGCTGCTGAACGGTCCGCCCATCGTGCTGGCGACGGGTGGCGGGGCGGTGCTGAACGCCGGAACCCGTGGCCTGATGAAGGAACGGGCGACGACGGTATGGCTGAAGGCTGAACTGCCGGTGGTGGCGGCGCGCGTGCAGCGGCGCGACACTCGCCCCCTGCTGCGCGGCCGGGATCCGCTGGAGACGCTGAGCGCCATGGCCGAGGTGCGCTACCCCATCTATGCCGAGGTCGCCGACGTGACGGTTGATGTGGGCTCGGGTGCCCATGCCCAGGCGGTCGAGGCGATCCTGTCGGCTCTGAGGGCCCATTGGGCTCAAGGAGCCGAGGCGTGACGGTCGTCCCGGTCGCTGGGGGAGACTTCACGTCTTATGAGGTCGTGGTCGGCCAAGGCCTCATGGCGACGGCCGGTTCGCGGATCGCGCCGTTCGCCCGGGGCCGCACGGCTATCGTCACCGACGAGACGGTGGCGGACCTGCACGGTCGAACGCTGCTGGCGTCGCTGAACGCGGCGGGCGTGAGGAGCGAGATCATCGCCGTGCCTCCGGGTGAGGCGTCCAAGTCCTTCGCGGAACTGGAACGGCTGATGGACAGGCTGCTCGCTCTGGGCCTGGACCGAAAGGACGTGATCGTCGCCCTGGGGGGCGGCGTCGTGGGCGACCTCGCGGGGCTGGCGGCGGCGCTTTACATGCGCGGCATCGACTTTGTTCAGGTTCCGACGACGCTGCTGGCGCAGGTGGATTCCTCGGTCGGTGGCAAGACGGCGATCGACACGCCGCGCGGCAAGAACCTGGTGGGTGCTTTCCACCAGCCTCGGCTGGTCCTCGCCGACATCGACATGCTGGCGACGCTGCCGGAGCGACAGTTGAGATCGGGTTGGGCCGAGGTGTTGAAGCACGGGCTGATCTGCGACGCGGCCTTCTTTGACTGGCTCGCCGGGACCGGTGCGACTGGCGCCTGGGGCGACCCTGCCGCCCTGGAGCATGCCGTGGTGCGCTCGGTCGAGATCAAGGCCGCCATCGTCGGCGAGGACGAGAAGGAGGCGGGCCGCCGCGCCCTGCTGAACCTCGGCCACACCTTCGGCCACGCCATCGAGGCCGAACTGGGCTTCGAGGAAGCGGCGCTGGCGCACGGCGAGGCGGTCGCGCTGGGATGCTGCATGGCCTTTCGCTACTCGGCACAGCGGGGGGTGTGCACGCATGAGGACGCCGGCCGGGTCGAGGCGGTCGTCGAGGCCGCTGGACTGCCGACCCGCTTGGGCCAGGCAGGCCCCTTTTCGGCGGCGGCTCTGCTGGCGCGAATGGCGGGGGACAAGAAGGCTGAAGGCGGAGGCCTCACGCTGATCCTCGCGCGCGCCGTCGGTCAGGCCTTCGTGTCGAAGACCGAGACGCCCGAGGCCGTTCTGGCCTTCCTCCGGGACGAGGGCGCGGCATGATTATCGAGACGGCGGTGCTGTGGGACGCCTGAATCGGGTTTCAGCCCACCGACCCGGGGTCTCCGGTCGCCAAAGGCTCGAATTGAGATTGGCACAGTTGCCACTGGAAGCTGATCAGCTTGGCCCGCCGATTGGCGATGTCAGTCGAGGCGGGTCCAGCCGAGGGGCCGCAGCACTTCCATCGGCCGGAACTGTGCCTTGTAGTCCATCTTCGGCGAGCCCTCGACCCAGTAGCCGAGGTAGACGAAGGGCAGGCGCACGGTCGTGGCCTGACGCACATGGTCCAGGATAGCGAAGACGCCCAGGGAACGCCGCTCGTGATCCGGTTCGAAGAAGGAATAGACCATCGACAGGCCGTCCGAGAGCAGGTCGGTCAGCGTCACCGCCACCAAGTCGCCCGGCCCGCCGTCGACCGAAGGCAAGCGGTACTCGATCAGATGCGTCCGCACCGCCGTGTCCTCGACCATGGCGATATAGTCGAGCCAGGTCATGTCGGTCATGCCGCCGCCGGGGTGGCGGGTCGACAGATAGCGCTTAAGCAAGGCGAACTGCTCCTGGGTCGCCTCCGCCTCGACGAGATCACGAGACAGGTCGGCGTTGCGCGCCATGACTTTTTTCTGGGTCCGCGACAGCCGAACGTCCTCGACTGGCAGTCGCACAGAGACGCAGGCGTCGCAGCCCTCACAAGCGGGGCGATAGGCGATGTTCTGACTGCGGCGGAACCCGGCGTGGGTCAGCTCGTCGTTGACGTGGGCTCCGTTGGAGAATGGCAGGTTGGCGAACACCTTTCGTTCGGTCATGCCCGACAGATAGGGGCAGGGGGCGACCGCCGTCATGAAGAAGCGAAGCTGGCGTGTCGGTACATGTTGCGTCACGTCAGAACGTCCGCATCCGATATCGTCGCCAGTATGGCCGCCACGTCGTCATGGAGGGATTTGGCGTCAATCCGTGCCGCGCCGCAAGATGGTTCGCGCGGCGCATGAGCGTCACAGGCTGGTATCCCGAGGCAGGACAGGGGCCTCGCGCAACAAGACGATGGCGATGCGGCGGTTGCCTGCCAGCGAGGGATCGTCGGGATACAGTGGATCCGAACCTGCCTTGCCGGCCACCGAATAAACCCGGTCCGGATCGACTCCGGCACCCTGCAGGATCTGGCGCGAAGCATCGGCGCGTTGGGCCGACAGGGGCCAGTCACCGGGGCTGGAAGCTCGACCCGACCCCAGGACGGCCGAGGTGTGCCCAGTGATGGATATCCGATTGGGCAGGCGGTTGATGACGGTGGAGATGGCGCGAAGCAGGACCTGGGCCCGTGCGTTGGGGCGGGCGGAGTTCTCTTCGAACATCGAGCGGCCTTCCTGATCGACCAACTGAATGCGCAGGCCCTCAGGCGTCTGGTCCACGATAAGCTGGCGCGACAGCTCCGCCAGTTCTGGCATGCGCTGCATGGCTTGGCGGAGGGATTCGGCGGCGGAGGCGAACTCGGCGGCCTCGCGGGCGGCGATCTCCTCGCGCAGTTCCTCTTCGGAGGCGGCGGCCAGATTGGCGCTGGTTCCGGCTTCCTCCGGCGCGTCCTGTGGGGCTTCGGGGGCCTGCTGCTCCAGGACCGACATCGACCCCGCGCTCTTGGCCCCGTCCTCGCCCAGCGAGGTCCCGCCCAGAATGCCGCCCGAGCCCGAGGTCGTCTGGCTGACGCTGGCGGGCGCGAAGTATTCGGCGATGCCGCGCTTCTGCTCCGGGTCGGTCGTGTTGATGAGCCACATCAGCAGGAAGAAGGCCATCATTGCGGTGACGAAGTCCGCATAGGCGACCTTCCACGCGCCGCCGTGGTGGCCGCCGCCTGAGACCTTCTTGATCTTCTTTATGAGGATCGGTCGATCGCTCAAGGATGACATGGAGGAGACCCAGGCTGCCGAAGCCTGACCATGGCGTCATCAGGGTTAAGGCGACCTTTCCCGCAAGCCGGTTGCCGCCGGGTTCGTCAGCTTCTAAACCCGCCGCCACGCGGATGTGGCGAAACTGGTAGACGCACCAGATTTAGGTTCTGGCAAGCGGTTACTATTTCCTAAGCGAAATCAACGACAAGTTGGAAAAATTGGATCGCTATGTGTCCAACTCTGTGTCCAAACAGAGTGTCTTCAACCCCTGATTTGGCGCTTGTTTGGCCGGTTCCGACCGCTACGATTCCGCATGGACGAAATCGGCTATCCCGAGGATGAAGACCGCTCCCCGCCGGATGCGCAGCCGGGCGCTTTGGCGAAGGCGCTTCGGGGCCTGGAGCTCTTCGGCAACGACCCGTACCTGAGCATGCAGGCTACCAACCTTGACATGGTCGATGTCTTCATCGGCGGGTTGGAGGCCCAGCTGCTCCAAGCCTACTGGAAGCAGGAGGGTACGCCGGTCATTGAAGCCACCTTCCTGTCCGCTCAATCGCAGATGTGGATTTTCGGGGCGTATGAGGCACTGCGGACCTGGCGCGAGCGCGCCAGGGGTGCCCTAAAGCTGGCGGCGAACGGCGGGTTTTCAAATAAGGTCGCTGATCTTCGTCGGGATATGGGGTTCATCACATAGTCCTTGGTCATCTCTTCCTCGGGTTTGGGGTTCGTCCTGAACCCTTGCCCTTCGGCGAGAATGGGGGTGCAAACGGAGGGGAGACCTCGCGGGGAACCGGCTGCAAAGAGCCTGCGAGTGAAGCTGGGCGGAGGACTATCCGAAGTGCGCCAGGGGCAAGGCCCCAGCCTCCGGCGATAAGGTGTTGTCACTCGAACGGAAGAGACCCCGGCGTCCTTGCAGCGCTCCCATCATCATGCCAGCGTAACGCCAGCTGGAATTGGCGAGTGTCGCTTTACTTTGTCGCCAAGCACGCTTGGTACTGTCGGACGTGCGCTAGTGCTATGCGAGCAAATTTGCGCGCGGAAAGAATAGGTAGACGCTCCGCTATGGCTCTAACTAACCCTCCACCGCCACGCCGGACCCAACTCTCCAGACCCACAACGCGGCCGGAAGAGCGTCGGCGGTCGAAAGGTGTTGAAGCGAACTACACCGTCGACCGGACCTTCTATGGTAGTAGGGCGCTGCGGCTAGTCCTGGTACTTGAGGCGGACCTTAAATCCTACATCACGAAAACTGACGAAATACTTAGGGCTATGGCTGGAGCGAATTTCGAGCGGAGCTATAGTTTTTCTGTGCCATATGATCGAGTTCAGGCACTCAGGATTGATTTTCATAGAATATCCAATCGATATGAAAGGTACTTAAAGAAGGCCTTTTCTCGATACTACAGTGGACAACTTTTGTATCGACTAAAGGTTGTTCCCGCGTTAGAATCCTTGTCTGAAAGGCATGGTGAGTTTCTTGAGAGCGAGCGCAAATTAGAGAAACGCCTAAGGGATTTTATAAAGGAATATTTAACATACATTAGTCGCCTTCCTGTTGAAGAGCGTGTAAAGCGTTTAGAAGATTACTTGAAGCTTCCAGATTCCAGATCGTTCTCCTCAGTTGTCTTTACGGTTTTTCCGGAATTAAAGAGCATTGATGTTTCGGCTGCGGAGCAGTCGAAGTCGGACCTGAACGCTCCGCCTCTCGCGCCGGAAAAGGCCCCCGCGCTCTGGCCTCACGATAAGCAGCCCGGCGATACGCCTCCAGCGTTTATCCAGCGCAATTATGCGCCATGGCTTGGGCGTGGCCTTTCTCGTCCTGACCTCAAGCGTCTCGACCGCCCTCTGTATGTCGCGCTCTCGAACTGGCTGCGCACGAACCAAATGCCTGCCGACCTTGATCTCCCGACTCTCAAAGAAGCTAACGACCGCGCGACGCAGCGGATCGAGGCTGGGGATCGCTCAATTGTCGGCAATATGACTGCTCGGGAAGCAATGAGGTTGGGGGCTGCCCTTTCGCGGCGCATCGCATCCAAGGAGTAACAACATCAATCGTACGATTGATGTTGACAAACCCGGTAGAGCGGCTCATCTTCCGCTTGCCTGCGATGTGCAGGCGGGGCTCAGGCCCATTCGGAGGTCGGCCACAATGTCTATTGGAGAACGCGTAGCAGGCGCCGCTATTGGCAGCTTGGTTGGAGCGGTGGTTTGCACGCTCATCTTTGGCCCTGGGCCTGGTACCGCGCTTGGCGTCAAACTCGGCGGTATGCTCGGCGGTGCCAGCGACGGAGGGGCCGCTTAGAAGTGCGGAGAGCCTTCAAACAGGAAGGCTCTCCGCACTTTGCGGTGCATCCAATGTTCGGACAATCGTTCCTCCCGACAGTCGCCACTTTGAACATTACAAGGCGTATGGCTGGGGGCGCGTGCAAAGCCCTCGGTGTTTCGCCCGAAAACGCGAAGCTCATCGCTCATGACATTTCCGTTGCAGCAGCTTCCTGTGTCGGAACGGCTACCGCGATCGTGACTTTCGACCCGATCGGAGGCGCGTTGAGTGCCAGCCTCCTGGGGTTCGAAATCAACGAGCACCGCCCATTCAAGAAGGGCCACGCATGATTGATCAAGACATTCTGGATCTCGATCTTGATCCCATCGCCTTCAAACTGAAACTGGATGAGGACTGGTCGCTCGAAGAAATCGACGCGGGCATCATGGACTATCGAGCCATGCTTCAACTCATCCGAAACGCGGACGGCCAAAGTGTCGCTCCGAGTCCGACGATTGATACGGTGTGGCACCACCACATTCTAGATACGCGCAAATACATCGACGACTGCATGGCCCTTTTTGGCCGTTACATTCATCACTACCCGTACTCCGGAGTATTCGGCGAGGACGACGCTCGGGAGCAACATGCTCGATATGAACGATCTTGTGCGGCCATTCGGGCGATCGTGTCTAAAATTCAAACCCAACCTGGAGTATAAAATGCTTAGCTTCAAAGCCAACTGCTACAGCTGTGTTATGTGCAAAGGCGGTGACGCCGCACCACCAATGCGGCGTCCTAACCGATCTGATCTGATGGCGCTGTTCGAGACGATTCCGGAACGGGCGATCCGGTCGATCTGCCAGAGCGACTGCCACTCGACCTGTAACAACACCTGAGACCTCGAGACGCAGATGTCGCCCTTCTCTCTATGAGAAGGGCGACTTTTGGGTCAGAAAGATTCAAATCCTTAGCCTAATGGTTCGACGTTTTGAGGAACGCGGACCTATATGCTCACGCCTAATCCTCCCAGCTCCACGATGAATCTGGCCGCGATTTTGCGCGGTCCAGATAGTCGAGCTGTGACGCGGTGAGGCACGGTTTCACTCGTGCGAGCTCCCAGTCCTTGAGGTTCCTGAGCTGAGCCTTCTCGCGGTTTCGTTTGATGGTCAGTTTGAAATCTTTGGGATTGTAGGCGATCTGAAAATTCGACAGCCGCCACAGAACGATCGACAGCTGTTTGGGAGTGAACGCCCCGCGTGTCTGTAGATAGTCGACAAACGACCGAATATCGAAATCCTGATCCTTGTTGGCCAGCGCCACCAGCGCCGAAACGACTCGTCGATGGCGCGCGTCCTCCACGAGTTTACGACGGTCTTGGCTGACTTTCCGTCGGGTGCCCGCAGCATCCAGTGTCCGGCCTTCTTCGTCCGTCGCAGCGATGCCGAACCGATTGATGCATTCGGACCCGATCAGAAGCGATTCATGGGTGAAGAGGTTCTGGATCTCGAACTGGTAGCGGATGTCTGGGTGGTCGCAGAGCTGGCAACTGGCGGAAGGCGTCTCCAGGTCATGGTAGTGCCCGGCGTATCGCCACTCCTTGAGAGCCTGAGCGAGGTCGCGCCGCTCCCTGCTAAGGGGCAGAAAATTGGCGGCGGCGCGACTTGCCCAGCTCATCTCATTTCCTCACTTTTCCAGCGCAAACTACCAGACCTTGGACGGACGTACCGGCGGCCCACTCGGTAGCGGACGAGGAGACGTCGGATAGCTCGGTCGGGGTGGTATGGGTGTCGTGGGCCGTAGAGGTGTCATCGGTTTCATGCTGCCCGCTAGTGCTTACGATCGCGGGGCGGGTTCGGGTCGTTGCCGTAGGAATCGGAATCCCGAATGCGCCCGTCGGGCCGATGGATGATGACTTCCCCCCGGTCACGGATGGCGCGTTCGCGGGCGGCGTCGATGGCGCTGCCTTGCGTGGGGTGGGTGGTGCCGACGCGGTCGGCCCCTTCGCGGCGGGTGGCCCAGCCGTCCTTGTGAGGGACGACGTGGATGCGCTTGTTGGTCATGTCGGTGGTTCCTTTCTCTGTTAGCAGTCGGCCAGATCGTCGAGGTTGTTGCGGCCGGTCTTGTCGGGATCGGTGCGGAGGTATTTCCCCGACGTTCCCTTCACGACCCGGATTTCCACGCGCTTCACGCCGGTGCCGACGTGGTAGGTATGGAGGCCTTTTTCGATATCGCTGATCGCATCGGCCTTGAGTCGAGGTGACCAGTAGCCGTCACCGCACAGCGCGGTGATGTCCCCGTCTTTATCCTTCCGGGACCGAAGCACTTGGCGGTCAGCCATGATGGTTCTCCTTTTGCTTGACCGTTCTCATTTCGTACTGCATTCTTGACGAACTCGTCATGTTTCCCGGCGCAGACCATCCGAAGGGCCGACGTGTAGGGTTTGACGGGAAAGTCATCAGTACTATACGGAGTCGTCATGTCCGAGTCAAGTGCGGAGGTCGTTTTCGCCACACGCCTCAGGGAAGCCAGAGAAAGCCGAGCCTGGAACCAGGCGGAGCTGGCGCAGCGTGCGGAGATGCAGCCCTCGGCCATCGCCCATTTCGAGGCCGGCCGTCGAAAACCATCCTTCGACAACGTACGCCGGCTGGCCAAAGCGCTGGATGTTTCCGCCGACTATCTGATGGGTGTCAAAGCCACCGTCGCATTTCGCAATGAGGAGCTTCTGACCTCCGACGACCGCCAGCACATCCAAGATCTGATCGACCGATTATCGGGACAGGTGGCGAAGAAATGACCGCCCGCTTCCGGCTGACGATGGCGACCCAGTGTGGCGAGAAGCTCGCCCGCGACCAGGGATATTCCTCACTCCCGGTCGACCCCATCGCCATCGCCCGAAAGCACGACATCCATGTCGAGAAGAAGCCGCCGGACATGAAGGGGGTTTCCGGCGCGCTGATCTTTGCCGAACCGAACCCCATCATCATCTACTCGACCGAGCATGCGAATGCGGGGTTTGAGAATTTCAGCGTTGCCCATGAACTCGGGCATTATTTTCTTCCGGGACACCCGGAGGAAATCCAGAGTGCGGGCGGTGCGCATATGTCACGCTCCGGGTTCAGCGAAGGCGATAGCTCGATTGAGATCGAGGCCGACCATTTCGCGGCCGGGCTGCTCATGCCCGACTATCTCGTGCGCATGGAGCTGACGTCGGCCCAAGTCGGCTTGGGCGGTATCCGCCAACTTTCCGAAAAGGCACACGCGTCGCTCACAGCAACTGCCATCCGTGCCGCGCAGTGCGCCCAGTTTCCGCTTTGTGTCATCATCAGTGCAGGCGAGACAGTGTCCTACGCCTTTCCCTCGGACAGCTTCAAAGACCTGGGTCGCAACATCTATCTGCGCAAGGGCTCGGCGCTCGCTGTTGGTTCGGCGACCGCAGCACTAAACGCCCGGCCCGACGATGTGCGCGCGGCGATGGAAATGACCGGCGAGTGCCGTCTGACCGACTGGTTCGACACGGACCGGAATTTCACTCTGGACGAGGAGGTAGTCGGTCTTGGCACCTATGGCCTAACCCTGACGGTGCTCTCCTCGGAGCCTCTTACTCTCCGGGACGAGGACGAAGAAGACGAGGACGCCGCACTGGAAGATTCGTGGACGCCCCGCTTCGCGCATGGGCGATAGCGATCAGAAGAGCGAAAGCTGCTCGCTGCTCGCAGTGTACATCCGCCATTCGCTGGATCGGGCCATCTCGTTGAGCCAAGCTTCGACGTAGGCCACCGGCCCACCGAACTCGTCGATCTCATCAGGATGGAGGAAGTGCGAACGGTATCCCGTCTCTGTGATTGGAAGCCGTGCACGCTCGGGTGCGATGGACCGAATGTCCAGATGCGCCGAAGGCAGGTCACTACTGCGGCTGGCGACGTTGAGCCAGTTCGGCTCATATACGACCTCAATCGTGATGCCCTCCCACTGGAGGGTGTCGATCTGGATGTTGCGTTGGCTCTCCATGGCTGGCCTCAGTATTCCGAGGCCAGCATGATGGTGACGACGCGCCGGGTGATGCCCGGGTTAGCAGGGTCTTCGGACCCGTAGCTAAGCGAGCTGTCGTAGTAATCGATCTTCCAGAACAGCTTCTGCCCGGCGAGGTCAAAGGACCCGAAGTCGTGCTCGCCGTAGGGGTCATCTTCGGCCCTGAAGCGGTCGTAGGCCTGGACAGCTCGCGTGGCCAAGGCGACGAAGACCGCCCCTTGGTCGGCCACCCCACGGGTGAGCATCCACTGACCGCTGACGGGCCCGGCGTTACGGAAGGCGTCATTGAGATCGCTGATGCGGTAGCGGGTGGTGATGGAGGGGCTCATTTCTGAGCTCCCTTCTCGGTGATGGCGCGCATGACGATGCGGCCTTGAAGCGGGACAGCGTCACAGCTGATGCTGAAGCCATTGCCATCCTTGTTCGGCCAAGCGGCCCCGATGGGGGTCCAGCTAGAGGCGTCTCCGTCGCCGACGACGCGGTAGAGGCGGTGGGTCGGCTTGTTGCCGGCCGGTTGGGGTTGTTGTTTGGGCATGGTGGTCTCCTTCCAGTTCGGCCGCGGACCATTCCGCGGCTTCATGGGGAGCCAGGGCAGCGGGCCATGGAGCAGGCGGTCACACCCCGTGCGTCAGCACGTCCGCAGGGAGCGGAGCTGCACGAAGCCGAAGGCGAAGGAAGCGAGCTGGGTTGAACGTCTGCGGGCCCGATGCAGAACGCTCACACAAAGAAGCCGTGAATGGTCTTGAGGTGTAACGGCAGGCCACCTGCCAGGACGGAACAGCCCTCCGGTCAGCACATCGACTGTTCGAGTTTGTGTTTTCGGCGATGGCAGTCCGGAAGGATTGCGTCTCAGTCGTCATGCATGAGGGGCGCGAAAAGGTTTGTAAGCGCCGCGTTGTCAAACCGATCCGGTTCGGTTGGGGCGCTCGCAATGGCGGGAGCTTCTTCGACCGACGTGCTTTCTTCAATTTCGGTTTTTCGGTCTTCTACTTTGGAAAGCGCCTTCGCGAGAACCTCTGGCGCAACACCTGCCCGAGGCGCAAGCTTCTCAAGGGCTTTGGCATGATCGGTCAGCGTCGATTCCGAGTCGATTTGCCCAATGGCCAGTTCGACCTCTTCAATTTCCCGACGCACAGCCTGCATCGCGGCCTCGCGGATGTGATCGCTGACCGCCGGTCGCGCCGTTTCCACCGCCTCGAAGATGTTTTCCAACTCGTCGTAGGACATGCTCCAACTCAGCAGGCGAATGATCTCACCTTCCAGGATTGTGATCAGCGTGTCGGTAACGGGAAGGCCAGGGTAGTAGTCGTCGTCCTTCAACCGGCTGACGAGTTCAACCAACTCGGCGCCGTCCCGCCAGGCGCTGAATCCAGACCATCCTGGTGGGGCGGGCGGATTGTTGGCCAGCTGAATAGCTAGGTCGGAGAAACGTGTATCGGCGGAACCGTCGAACCACACCAACAAGAGCTGAAGCCTCTCGACATTGCTGATGTCATCGACGGAATAGCTGGACGGCTGGGTTTTCTTCCAGGTTGGAAATTCGAGAAAGCGTCCGGCGACGTCGATGAACGACAAGGCAAAACGTTTTAGCTGAGGCGCACTGAAGTCCTTCCGGGGTGCCGCTTTCCATACCGCCTCCGCCCAGCGGGCGCTTTGGGCAGCGGATGCACAGTCACAGAGCAACTCGATGTCCTGAATGTAACCGCTCATGTAGTCGCGGAACGACGGGTTCACATAGGAGACCCGACTGTCTCGGAGGGTGATGAACCCACCCTCCAGAATTCGGATGGATTCCTCGAAATCCTTGGGATCGCGCGCTAGGCTGTATTTGGCGCACAGGTCGCGATGCAGCGGTTCGTAGGCGGCCCTGAGAACATCCAGTTCCACGCCGTATTCGGAGCAAAAATACATCGCCAGCAGCAGATGCCGGCACTTCTCCGGGATGTGTTTTCGGTAGGCCGTGTCCCAAAGCTGAGACGGATTTTTGAGCGCGGCGATGAACGCAGCCGGATAGGCCTCGGGCTCAACGTCATGCAGGCGATCACCGTCGGTCATCCATTCGATGACGCGGGGATTGTAGTTCCGATGATCGACGATCTTGGGCACCGTTCCGCTGGCAATCAATGCGCGGACATGGGCGCGGGGCGTGCCCGCGACCACGAGGTGATTGTAGAGAATACGCGCCCGAATGCGCCGGGTGTAGATGCCCACGTCCAGAAGGTAGCGGCTGATGTCGAGGCGCGTGTCGGCGAGGTATTCCGACGTGCGTCGGGCTTCTTCGAAGATGTAGGCTCGGGTCGTGAGAATGAAGCGGGCGTTCGGCGAGCCGCGAACGCGCCGCATAAACCGGGCGAGATCGGAGTCCTTGGCGGCAAGCGCCTGCTCGTCCAAGGCGATCTTTCCCAGAAAATCGTCGAACAGGAAGATCTGGCGCTGGGTATCGATGATCGCGCCGAAACCATCGTCCAAACTGCGGATGGGAATGAGCCGCCAGCCTTCGGCCAGATAGGCGTAGGACAGCAGTTCGGCGAGGGTGGTTTTTCCCACACCCGGCGGCCCGGAGATAATCAGCACATGCTGGTCTTCTAGCACTGTTTGCGCCTCGGAGAAGCTCGGGTTCTGCGCGTAAACGCGCACCTTGGCTTCGATCTCATCCTTGGTGATGGCGGCAAAGGCGTGCGCGGCGGCATGCAGAATCCGTTCGAGAACCGCCGTGCTGGAAAGCCAAAGCTTGATATGGGCTTTCTCGATCGCAGGAAATTTTCGCAGCAGGGCCGTTAGCTCAGTTGCCCCGAAAACATCTCCTTGATCGTTTAGTGACGGACCGATCAGCGCGGCGAGCTTCGCCTTCTTGGCCGGCGTCAACAATTGCGATGTCGCTAGAAGATAACGATCCGCACCCAGTGCATCGATCGAGGGCCGCTCGCGCTTCATCGCAGCGCTCAGCTGCGCAAACGTCGAGCCCTGGTAATGTTTGACCTGGAGTATCGTCGTGGTCGCACCACGCGCGTGACGACCGTCCATCCCGCCATCCGGGCCTGGCGCGAACCCTTCAAACGAAATCCCAAGTTCCGCGCCGATCAGTTCACGGCACAGATCTTCAAAGTCCGCTGAGGAGAGATTGGAAAAATCATGCGCCATGGGCGATCGCTTCGCCGACGATGTCGGCTGCCTCCACCGTGACCAACGGTAGGGTCGCGATGTTGAGGTGGTAGCGCGTCGACTTGTTCTCACCGGTGCGCCGGACCGCCCCCATGGCAGTCAGCGCCGCCAGGTCACGGGTGGCGGTGGCTGGCGGCGCGGCGGTGATGGTCATGTAGTTGGCGGCGCTCATGCCGCCGAGGAAGCCGTCCGGCCCAGCCGCGAAGAGGCGGAGTAAGGCCTTTTCCTGCCGTGGATTAAGTTGGCTGCCGAGGCGCTCCAGCAAACGTGACTTCTCCAGTACGAACTCGACCTGCCGCAAGGTGTGCTGTTGCGCCTCCAAGGTCTTGGCGGCGAACCACACAAGCCAATCGGTGACTTCCAACTTCCGATGGGCGCGTTCCAGCTCCGCATAGTAAGCCTTGCGATGCTTCAACAGGATGCTGGCCATGCCGGTGATCGCGGGCGTCGTAAGGCTTTGGGCCAGAATCTTCTCGCTGATGGCCCGCCCGACGCGGCCGTTTCCGTCCTCGAACGGGTGGATGCTCTCGAACCAAAGATGGGCGATGCCCGCGCGCGTGATGGCCGGGAGGGGCGAAGAGCCGGTCGGCCCGCTGCGCTCTAGCCAGTGCCAGAAGCGGTCCATTTCGTTTGCGACGTCATCGGACGGGGGCGCTTCAAAATGCACTGTCGGCGCGTGTAGCGGCCCGGAAACGATCTGCATGGGATCAGCATGGGTGCGGTAGCGACCAATATCTTTGAGGTCGGTGCGGCCGTTGGTGATGAGCCGATGCCAGCGGAAGAGCGCGCTTTCGGTCAACGGGATGGCGGGCTGCTCGTAGAGATCGACCATCATTTCCGCGATCCCCGCTTCTGCGGCAGAAACGCGACGATGGTCGCTATGCAGTCCAAGATGCTTGCGGATTGACGATTGGACGCTGTCGCGATCGATCGGCTCGCCTTCAATGGCGGACGTGTCCACCGCTTCGCGGCTCATCAACTCAATGGTGAGGCTGTCGCGCTCATCGGTGCTTAGATGTTTGGATGCGCCAATCACCACGCCTGCATGCTCGGCAAAGAGGGCTTCGGCCCGGGTCAGCTTGCGATGATCCCAGCGAAATTCCGGCCAATCGTCCTGTTGCCAGTTCCACCTCATGATCGATAAATACTCTATTTATCGATCATATTCTAGCGGAATATGATCGATATGTGTAGCTCCTATCCATCACATTGCCCCATGGCGCTGCCCGGCCGCCACTCAACCCGGCAAGCCGATGCTCGAACCAATCGTGTTGCAGATCGAATAGACCGATGACCGAAGCCGAGTTTCGCGCCTATTTCGATGCGCTGCTCGCGCGCCGGTCAGAAGCGACATTGCCCATGAACCGTCCCGTGGTCTTTGCCGACGGCACCGCTTCGCAACCATCACGTTGCCACGAAAACGTGGACCGTTGGGTCCTTGAACATCCGCACGATTCTGCGGTGCGGGGCTGGGCGATCATATCTTCATGGCCAAGCAGTTGCTTTTTCGCTGCGCATTCGGTTGTCGAGAGCAACATTGGACTGATCGACATTACGCCTCAGGATTATCCCGTTTGGTTTCTACGCCACGAAGGTGAGGAGAGTATCTTTCGAGCCCTCCAGCCAGGCTCTGCCTCGATTATCTGGCCGCCGATGGATTTAGTGCCATGACGATTTGACGTGGACATCCTCGTCAAATCGGTTCCCGGTGTTCTTGTTTTGATCTAGTGTTCATGCGCTCGCTCGCAATCACACCGGGGCAGGGAAGTTAACCGCTTGCGCGCCTACGACCGAATCTGACGTAGCGGCATCGGAGCCTTACAGCGGAGCAAGAGAAGGAGATTCGCATGCCGATCGGCACCATCGACTTGCAACCGGATGAACAGGCGCTGCTAGATAACATCGAGTTCGATGTGCTGGCGCTCGAAGACTATCCGGATGTCGCGGCCAATGCCGAATGGGTCTGCGCACTCACCGAGAGCCTGATAGCACGCGGCGCGATCCCCGAGGATCGACGCCGCTATTTCACCGATCCCGACTTTCACGTCGGGGGCCGCAAGTCATCGCGTCTCCAGATTTTTCAGCGCAATGGGAACCAGTGCGACGAGGTGTTCAAGCACCCGCATTTCCTGCCCTACCTGCACTACTTCATCCACGGAGCTGATCTTCCGGCACCTGCCGTTACGAGTTTTCAGCAGGCGGTGGAACGCTGCGGGATGGTGACATCGAGTGACATCGTTCCTTTGGGCAAGCATGCGCGCGCGTTGACGCGCGCGCACAAACTTCCCGCCTATTTGGCGTGCGAGGAGTTCTTCAAGCTGGCGATCGACCTGGGCGTCGGCCTGATGGCGGCAACGATGATCCGCAACAGCGTGCGCACGGTGCGGTAGCCATGCAGTACGCAATGGTGGACGGCAGCAGGGTGGAGGCCTTTCCAAGCGGGAAAGGCACATGCCCAATCTGCGAAGCCCCGGCGGTCGCCAAATGTGGTGAGCGGGTGATGCACCATTGGGCGCATGCCAGAGACCGGCTTTGCGATCCGTGGTGGGAGAACGAGACCCCATGGCATCGCGATTGGAAAGCCCATTTCCCGGCAGACTGTCGAGAGGTCGCGCACGTCGCGGGCGATGACGAGGTTCACCGCGCGGACGTAAAAACCCCCACCGGCATCATCGTGGAAATCCAGAACTCGCCGATCTCCGACACGGAGCGCAAATCCCGCGAGGCGTTCTATGGCAATATGATCTGGATCGTGAACGGGGCTCGTTTCAAGGAGCGGTTCCACATTCTGCATGCCTTACCGGACCCGGAGTCCGAGCTGGCGAAGGACATCGTGTGGTTCCGGGCGAGGCACAACCAGGCGCGCGGCCTCTTCTGGCGGCGCTCCCTCAATCCCGACCAAGTTCCGGGAGCGGGTGGAATGGTCTTGATCCACGGCATCGACAGAATCGACGCCGAGGTGGTCGCGCTCAGTCGCGGGCATTTTCAGTACGATTGGGTGCGCGCGCATGCGGGGTGGCTGGAGTCTGGATGCCCGGTCTATCTCGATTTCGGCGATGACTGGCTATGGCGGCTCGAACGCTACGGCGATTACGGCCTGCCCTGCGTCTATGCAGTAGGACGCCGCAAGCTCGTCTACGACCTGATGATCGAACGCCGGTCAGAGGATCTCGCCACCCGCTTCTATCCGCTCCAACCGGGCTAGGAGTTCGGACCGTGCGCAAACCTCAACGGACCATCAAGCGGGTAACGGACCTTGCCACCGGCAAAGCCATCACCAGCGACGATCTCCTGAATGCCGACCCGGATCGCTACCAAGCCATCCGTCGGGCCTGTGTCGCGGCCCGCCGCGAGGGTGTTGCCGCGTTCACCTGCGAACGCTGCGGCCACGCCGTCTACGCACCGCGTTCCCCCAACACGCGCCTTCCACTCTGGCGGCATCACCGAGGCGCACCGGAGGCATGCCCCTGGTGGACGGGCATTCCCGGCACTGTGGATGAGCGCAGCGCCGGTCAGTTTCAAGGGGCGCAGGAAAGCCCGCTGCACCAGTGGCTCAAACATGTCGTCGGCGACGTTCTGAACGGCGACCCGCAAACGCATCCTGGCTCGGTAAGTGTCGATGCCTATGTCATTGGTGAGTCCAATCGTCGGCGGCCCGACGTGTTTGCGGTCCATGCCGAACGCAAGATCGCGGTCGAGATCCAGTTATCGACTACCCAGCTCCCCATCATTGATGCGCGCGAGCATTTTTACGGCCGCGAAGGCGTCCATTTGATCTGGGTGACATGGAACTTTGAGCCGGTGGAACGCAGCCGCCTGCGCACCGCGTTCGAGGACATCTTTTACTCGCATAACAAGAACATCTTTTCGTTGGACGAAGACGTGCTCGCCCAGGCCCGATCTGAGGGCCGCTTCCTCCTTCGAGTCTATTGGCAGGAGGAGGGCATGTGGGTCGCCGGTGTCTTCGGTCTCAACGAGCTGACCTGGCAGGAAAGCGGCTTACCCTACGCCAAGGCACCGCCATTGCCGTGGCATCTCGACTTCCTGCAACGATGGGAAGCGGGCACTGACTCAGGCGGCACCGCGTGGGAAGTTCGGCGGCCACTCCTGGAAGAGTTGATCGACCGGCTCGAACTCTCATCAGCGACAGTGGCGTCACTGGACACCGCCCAAATCGGACCGCTGATAAACACCGTGCGGTCGATTATTGCGGGCCGTCCGGTCGCCACCCGGCAGACAAGGTTGTCCGAGGTGTTGAACACGTTTTTCCACCTGACGGAGCGGCAGCCCTATGCTCGCATGATCGTCCGTGTCGTGGAAGCAACCGGTCATGAGGCGTTGTTGCAGCGTCCCAGCACTAAGGCCAAACTCGCCACCGCCTTGCGATGCCCGCAAGCGGGTCAACGCAGCATCGCGGGGCGGATTGTGTTGGCGCTCTTTCCCGATCTGCTGCCGGCCTCGCCGCTGCTCAAGGCCGCCTGACGATCGACCTCAACGCGTCGCGATGGATGGCAGAAGCCGGTAGCGACATTGCGTGTCGGAGCGAGTTGCTCTTGGTTTCGGCACAATGGGAAAGGGCTAGCGGTTACGAGCCTAGCTCTCCGAAGGGGTCGTTGAAGTCGATGGTGCTCAATCGGGCACCGCGCTTTAACTCGCCCCCCTGTCCGACGTCGTGGGTTACCTGTCGGAGGGCGTCGGCTTGTGAAGCGCTTCATATACACACGTCAAGATGTTTGATATGGAATCGCGAAATGCCAAGTTATCGTAAATATAAGCGGCAACTAGATCAAAGGTCATCTCAACGACCTCCCGATTCTCGGCACGAGATAATCTTGGGGGTAGGGAATGGATTAGCGTTGTAAGTGATCCATGGACATCCGTTATAAATGTCGGCTGATCCCATGCCATCAGACTATTCTTGGCGACATATCCACGAAATATGTGGCCCGTCACTTCAAAGATGACATACTAGACGGTTTTTTGTTCATGCTGGCAGAAAGCGTGATGATCCCCGCCCGGATCTGCGAGCCAAAAAGGGTAAGCCCGCTGAGAACGATCTACTGTGACGCTCTTTTGCCCGACGCCAGGAGTGGATCAAACAACTGCTGCCACAACTGGCGCCGATCAATGGGAAGGTCTGCCGTCAACAGCATGCCAGGACGGACTTGGCGACGGTCACCATACGCGACCACGTGTTCGCGGGTTAGGAATACATCGATCTCATAGACTGGCTCAACCTGCTCGATCGGATAGGCCAACTCACCAGGGCGAACGACGACGGGGTGTATCGCACGTACGTGTCCTGGGATCATGCCGAAACGTTGAAATGGGAACGCCTCGACCTGTATGTTGGCCTCTTGGCCAATCTCGATGAAGCCAACTGCGCGGGTTGGCACCAGCAGACGCGCGTAGAGCATTCCACCCTGCGGGACTATCGTGAGTAGGCTGCCATTGCTCGCAGGCGTTAATCCAGTACGCGCCAGAACTCGCGATACGGTTCCAGCGACGGGGGCGCGCAGCACATAGCCCCTTGCGACTACGAGCCTCTCTCGTTGCTGGCCAACTCTCGCGATCTCCGCATCAAGCGCCGCCTGCTGATCCGCTTGTCGCGCCGGCATCGCCGAAATCTGGGCCTCCAGATCCGCTATGCGCGCGTTCGCCGTCGCGATCTCTCCTTCGATTTCCCTAAGTGCTTCACGCTCCGTCAACAATGCTCTTCGACGGCGATCTAGTTCAGATCTCGGTGCGAAACCTTGGGCTTGAAGGCTCTGCACCCGGGCGAGATCAGAGGCAGCCAGCTCAATCGCACTTTCTTGATCGAGTCGCTGTTGGGCAAGTATACTGATCAAACTGTTCTGGGCGATGATCTGATCGCCTAGTCGTTCCCGCTCGGCAGCGTAACTCGACGATGATGCATCCCGACGCTGCCGAAATGCGGCGATCTGCCGGTCGGTTTCGGCAATCTGGATGTCCAGGGCCGGTCCTGACTCCAGACTTCCGACGTCACTCGTGAACTCGATCAGGGGATCGCCTGCCGCAACCGTCTGGCCTTCACGGACGAAAACGCGGCTAACACGCCCGCCCTGGAGTGGGCGAACCTCGACCAGGCCGCGCTCGGAAAGAATGAAGCCGGGTACCGTTTCTTTCCGCGTGTAACGGCCAAAGGCGAGAACAAGTACCATCGCCAAGCAGGTTAGGGTAAGGACGGCTGTCCAGATCGTGAGAGACGGTGGGTGGGCCAACCGCACCTCGCCCATCAACCGGCGGCGCTTGGACTGGACGGCTTCTTCTCTAAAGAGCTTCACAGATGACCTGCAATAAGAGAGGTCGTATCCGATGAAGTTTTGGCACCCGTAATCTCGGTCACTATCCCTTTTTGTACTAAGAGCACTCGATCGGCACCCTGGATGGCCGCCTCACGATGTGCAACCATTATCCGAGTGAACTTCATTTCTCCCAGGGAAGACATAACACGTCGTTCAAGCTCCGGGTCTAAGTTAGCAGTGCCTTCGTCCATAAAAAGTATCGCCGGCTCTTTGTACAAAGCTCGCGCAAGAAGCAGTCTCTGCTTCTGACCACCTGACAGAATTGACCCCATATCGCCAATAAGACTGTGGTACCCCATTGGCATGCTCATAATCTCCTCATGAACTTCCGCCTGCCGGCAGGCGCGTTCTAGGCGGTGCATGTCGACATGGGCATCGAAGAAACACACGTTGTCGGCAATGGTGCCGCTGAGCAGTTGGTCATCCTGCATGACCACCCCGATACGATCTCGAACGCCCCGCAAGCCCAAGCTGCGCATCGACTGACCGTCGATCCGAATTTCTCCGTCGGACGGCTCGTAAAGTCCAATAAGCAATTTCAGCAGGGTAGATTTACCGCCACCTGAAGGACCGACGATTGCTACCGACTCGCCGGCAGAAATCGTGAATGTCGCTCCTTGAAGAACCCAAGGATCATAATCACCGTAGCGAAAACGCACGTTCCGGACTTCGACGTTACCCGTCAGCGGGTTGACAAGCCCATTGCCCCCTCCGAGTCCTCGTTCGGGATCGGCATGAACTATGTCTGCCAAACGTTCCAGATGCAGGCCTAGCATCCGGAACGTGAAGTAAGCACTGAACAGGCTGTTCATACGAGCGACAAACTGGGCTGAGTAAGCCTGAAACGCAAACAACATGCCCAAGGTCATCTCACCACCGATGACCTGGATCGCACCTAGATACAGCATGACCAGTGCGAGCAGGGCACCAATCACGCCCATGCCGGTCCCGCCCCATAGATTGAACTCAGCGAAGCGGAACGCGGCATTTTGCTGCTCGGCAAAGGCGTTCTGCCACACGCTGTGACGTTCCGCTTCGCGACCGGCGATCTTGATGGCGCGCGCGCCCCGGACCGTCTCCAGGAATACTGACTCGGTCTTGGCGCTGAGATTGATGTTCTCTTCGGCCAGACGGCGGCTTGTCGGAAAGGTAATCGCGCGCGTGACCAAGGTGATGAACAGGTACACGGCGACGAGCGCTGACAACCCCGGGGAGTAGAGGATCATTACGATGGCGACGGGTATCACCATCATTGCGTCAAGAACCATGCCGACGAGGCCGCCGGTCAGGAATGACTGAGCAGGCCCAAGCGAGCCAAATCGACTAACAACATCGCCGATGTGTCGTCGTTCGAAAAAGGTGCTGGGCAATCGCAGAAGATGAGCGAGTAAGTTGCCAGATAGTTGGATCGACATTCGCTGGCCTGCGTGTAGCTGGATATAGCCACGCAAGGATTGGATCGCGAACTGAATGACAATGAGTGCGCCGAATCCAATGAGTATCGCATTCAGAAGATCTGAGTCACCGCGACCAACCACGTCATCCACGACGATCTGACTTGCCAAGGGCGTGATCAAGCCGACTGTTTGTAGCAGAAGGCTGAGGAGGAAGACCTGCAGCAGGAAAGGCTTGAGCCCGGAGAGGCGACTCCAAAGGTCGCGCAGCCGCACCCGCTCGACGTGCTCTCTCTTCTCGAAATGGGGCGCAGGCGTCAACTCCAGCGCTATGCCGGTGAAGTGCTTTGAAACCTCTGCCATCGGAAGTTTGCGCTCGCCCCGCGCTGGATCAGCTATCCAGGCTTGGCCGCGCTTGACCCGGCGGAGCACGACGTAGTGATCCAACCCCCAGTGGATGATCGCGGGGGTATCGAGCCGTTCCAGCTCGGCAAGCTCGCATCGCACGGGGCGGGCGGAGAACCCTAGGGCGTCCGATATATCGATCAGACTCTTCAGGCTTGAGCCCGAAAGCGAGATCGGAAACCGGCGTCTGAGCTCGGCCAGAGACTCTCTTCTGCCGTGGGCGGCCGCCACCATGGCGATGCATGCCAGTCCACACTCTGCGGACTCCGACTGAAGGACTACCGGCTCGTTCATACGCCGCCCCCACCGCTATCGGAGTCTTGCTAGGCCTTGACACGAGCGGGTGACCCTATGTCAAGGTTGTATGGCGGCGTTCGCCGCAATTCAGTGGCAGCAGACTCTTGGAGGATGTTATGCGTGAGTTGACGATCGACGAAACGATGGCCGTTTTCGGCGGCCAGGACACCGGTGGTGGTGGCGGCGGCGATGGCGGTGGCGGCGGTGGTGACCAAGGCGGCGGGGGCTCCGGCTGGGGCGACGGCGGCGGCGGCGACTGGGGCGGCGGCGGTGGCAACGACAGCGGTGGGCCCACCGTAGGATGGAATGATTTCCCCATCAGCGAGCCTGGCCCCAACACGCGCGGTGACCTGTATCCGCCAATCGATGCCGAAGGCCCGGAAATCCGTTGGCCTGACGGTACAACCGTAAATGTAGGCGTCACCGACGATGGTGGCGGCGGCGTCCGCATCACCATTCCTTTCTAAGCTGGTCGCATAGAAGCATCCAGGACCGCGGGGTGATGGACATGGCATCTACCATTCGGTTTCAAGCCATCGCGGTCCTGGCATCGCTAGTTTTCTCGGCTTCATCTGGCACGCCTACCCACGGCCGGGCCCAGCAGCAGACGCCCGGCCATGGTGAGATCGATGCGAGCCTCACCTACAGCCTGTCGGGGCCGGCCCTACTCCGCATTAGTGGCGGGCGCGAACTGGCCGTAATCCTTCCGAAGATCACGGACGCGCCATCGCTACCGGAAAGCGACTGGCGTCTCATTTATCGGCTCACGGACACCGACTGGGAAGCGGGCTGGAGACTGCGTCAGACGCTGTGCGACAGCGCTCGAACTAACCTGTGTGTGTTGGAGCGGTCCAACGGCGACAGAAGCGAGTGGGCGAGAATAGACGTCGCTGCGGCCAGCGTTCCCAGTGACTGGCGAGATTACGGTCCTATTCAGTTGCTCGATCTGGACTCGGCGTCCGCATCGCTGGTTGTGCGCCGAGGTGCCGGAGAAGAGGCGACCATAGCGGTTCTGGGGCTCGTTGACGCCGCTCGTACTGTCCGCGAAATCTGGCGGGCTGATCCATTGAATGCGAACGCTCACGCCCGCTTTCTTCCACCGCAGGGCGACGCGCGGCCCATTTTGCTGATGACGGGAGGCTCCGTCTCGCGGTGGCGCATCGTCGGCGGGCCTAGCGACGGAGTGGAACGCACCGCGCCGGGCCGCCTCAACAGCTTCGTGGGGCGCACTGCTTTCTTCGTGTCCACTTCATCGGACGGCACGGAAAGTTGGTTGGGCTACAGCCAGATACCGATTGGTTCCGGCGACTGGGACCAAGACGCCCTGGTCTACCAGGGTGGGCCTGCCGACAATCCGACGATCTACATCGATAAGAGCAGATGGCGCTTCTGGACCTTCCAGCAGCCCGCTGGAGTACTTGCCAGGGGCGCGTTCGTGGCTGTGACGCGCGAGAACGATCGCCTCAGCCTGTCGGAGATCTGCCGATCCACGGCGGAGGCTACGACGGTCGCTATGGGTATCGACACCGTGTCCGAGTGGCTGAGCGACGCCCGCCAAGCGTCGCTTCACGGTGGACGGCCCGGCAGCCATATGCTGATCCTCTCCAAGACTGATCTTGCGGGCAATCTCTCCCTCACACTCCTGATCGATGGATCGGATCCAGATGCGCCCGCGCAGGCGGTCCGGAATTGCGGCGAGACCCCCGTTGCGGCGATCGCCCTGCCCTTGCCGGAGTCTTCCCCCCCTCTCGACGTCATGGGGATCCGTCATGAGGCAATCGCTGATGACGGTACTGCCATCACCTACGACGTGATCGGCGATGCGCAGCGGGGGCGGATCATGATCCGTCCCTACGGCGCGTATGGGATTACACCCCAACCGTACCTCGCCAGGCCATTCGAACGGGCTTGGGTCGCGCAAGGCAATGCGCTTGTCGTGCCTAGACTCAGGGGCGACGAAGGGGAGCCGGGCTGGATTTCCGCAGGTCAGGGTCGCAACAAGCAGCGTACCGTAGATGACCTGATCGCTGTGGCCGAGGATCTGGGCCGACGGTATCCAGCGGCCGGACGCCTCGATCTTGTTGGAATGAGCGCCGGCGGCTTTGTCGCCGCAAGAACTGGCCTCGCTCGCCCCGAACTGTTCGATCGGATCATTCTTATCTCGGCAGTCTTGGACTTGTCGCTGGGTGAGGCGGGCCAGACCGGTAGTCTGGATCATCGCGAATTTGGCCCAAGCGACGGGACATTTGCCACCTGGTTCAGGGGAGTGCCGGCAGTTGAGGGCCAAGCTCCACGCTTCATCCTTTTGCATGGCAGCCGTGACGACTTGGTGCCCCTAGCGTCGACCACTGGATTTGCGGAGTATGTGCGCAGCTTGGGCTATCAAGCGCGCGGCTTGGCCTATCCGACGCTCGGCCACGAGCTCGCGGATGATCCGCAAGTCTGGAGCGACTTCGAGAGGTTGTCCCAATGAATCGTCATGTTTTTGAGGCTCAGGCTGGGTTGGTGAGCCGGTGCCTGTTGGCGGGACTCGTTCTCTGTCTCTCCGCGTGCGGAGGGGTCCAGCTGGACATGCAAAGCATCGGTGCTTCGGCGCTGAGAAAAACCTGTGAGAACTCTTCACACTGCGACCTGCCATGTGACCAAGATCGCGCACGCAGAGACTGCGCTTCCGGTCAACGTGCCCCCGGGCAATAGCTTAAAGGCTAGCGGAGAGGGCGCGGGCGACGTCGAATATGGACGGCCCAAGGATCACGGGCATCGCTGACGATGCGAAAGCGATAACTTTCGATGCGTCTGCTCGCAGAGGGCAATACCTGATTGGCTCAAAATATCAGTCGAGTGTGATGTTGGTGGTGGCCCGTGGCTGATCGTACTGGCCTAGCTGTCCAACTTTTTTGGCGCGCTCCCGGGCGGACAGGCGGAGCACGTGGGTGATCGGACGTCGAGCTGGCAGCTTGAGCCTGGCCATTGCCACGACAACGTCGAACGCTGGCTGGCCCAACATGCGGAAGGCAGGGCCGTGCGCGGATGGCTCCACGTGCCCTATGTCGCTCCGCCGGGTTACACCCGCTTCTACTCGCACTCGGTCGTCCTGACGCCGGATAGCCGGCTGCTGGATGTCAGCCTTTCGACGCGTGACGGCCGTCATGCATTCATGCGGCATCCAGGTCCCGAGATCGCGTTCCTTACCGCTGTGGCCAACAACGGGCTGCCTATGATTGACCATCTAATTTGACGGCCGGTCGGTAGGGCGCTCGGGTCAACGGCGGTCCTCCCCATACATCGCAATGTATGGCCAAACGCCTGGGTCGTCAGGGCGCGGCGAGCGGCCTTGGCCAGGGTGCGGGACGGGTCCCGCTGCGCGATCGGGAGCCTGCCTAGATCGCGCTCGCGCTGGGGTGAAACGGGGGTGGCGCTAGAACCCCCTCCAACCCCCAAGGCCTGTTGCGGCGATGCACAAAAGGCCGGGAATCCGACGATGATTACAACCAATAGGCGAGTAAATCTAGAGTGCACATCCGCCAGGATGTATAAGTGCACACATCTCGCCATTCTTCCTTACGGTCGCTCGGCAGGCTTCCGTTCTGGGGGTTGGGGCATGGCCATCTATCACCTGCGACTCAAGGTGATCTCACGCGCGCTCGGTCGGGCTGCAAAGCCCGGTGGTGCCACTCGTCGTTCGGCCATCGCGGCGGCCGCTTACCGATCCGGAGAACGGCTCTACGACGATTCTCAAGGCCGTTGGTTCCAGTTCGACAAGCCGGACGTCGTCCATACGGAGATCCTCGCACCTGCCGGTGCGCCGGCCTGGGTGTTCGATCGCCAGACCCTCTGGAACCTGGTCGAGCGCGCCGAGAAGCGCATGGACGCGCAGCTGGCCCGCGAGGTGGAGATCACCCTGCCGCGCGAGCTGAGCCGGGAGGAGCAAGTCGCGCTGGTGCGCGGCTTCGTCCGGGAGCATTTCGTCTCGCAGGGCATGATTGCCGATGTCGGTATCCATTGCCCGGATGCGGCCGATGGGCGGGAGCAGCCCCATGCCCATGTGATGCTCACTCTCCGGCCACTGGACCCGGATGGTCCTTTTGGGTTTTCGGCTAAGAAGGAACGCGACTGGAACGAGCGCGAGGACGTGGCCCATGCGGTGGCGGAGGCGCGCAAGCGCTTCAACGACACCGGGCTGCCAGAAGACAAACAGGCCCTTGATGCGGCTGAGGCCACGCGCAACGTGAACATCTGGCGGCGGGAGTGGGCGGCGCACGCCAACCGCGCTTTGGCGGAGGCGGGCTCGACCGCGCGGATCGATCATCGGACGCTCGAAGCCCAGGGCATCTTCCGCCTGCCGCTGCCGAACCTCGGCCTCGCCCGGCATATCGAGAAGGCCTACGACTACCTGAAAGACCGCGTGACCCAGTGGGTCGCGGTCAAGAAGCGCGCCGCGCTGCATACCGAGGCCGAACATCTCAAGCAGCGGGACCCCGCCAAGCTGGCGGACTTCGTGCTGCGGCTCGGCGATCTGGCCGAGAGCTTCGCGGCACAATTCCGCCAACCCGAGCCAACCCGTACCCAGGAGGCCGACTATGAGAGATGACGATTTCGATCAAATGTTCGGCCGGACGCCGCCGGAGCAGCGGCCGAGTTTCGTCGACCGGGTGACGCGAGGCGAAGCGTTCGGCGGACGAGTGGAAGCCCCTGAAGCAATGAGCACCGAAAGCGAGGCGATCGGGCCAGCTTCCGACGGCTACTGTGCGTTCGGCATGATGCCAGCGAGCCAAGTCCATGCGTCGTGCGAGCTGCGCTGGTGGATGGACGGAACGACCGTGCCGGAAGGGCTGGCGTTTCCCTACCGGCTCCTGATGGAAGTGGGCTTCTCAGGTGATGACACGCTGCGCCTCCTGTTACCGGACAAGGTTGTTGAGATAGCAGGAGAACAACTCGATCCACTACGCCAAGGTTTGATGCGCCAACGGATCACTTTGGTTCAGCAATGGTCACCCTTGGTCTGGCGATCACGACCGACAGAACAAACTTGGGTGAGCGCAATCAGAACGGTTAGATGACCCCTTGCAGCAGCACATTTTCTAGTGAACATTGTTCTAAGACCGTTGGGGGGGCACATGCCGAAATATACCATACATATCAATCACAATGGCGTAGTTCACGAAGTGATTGTTTTTGCAGAGCATAGAGTGGACGACATGCTACGCGCAGCGAGCGCGGCGATGGGGGTTGCTGCATCTGCGCTGAAGCTGCATGCGGCTTGGATTCACAGAGATGACGGTAAAACGGAGAAAGTCCACTAACGCGCGTGAGAATCGTCGCTTTGTTCTAGCCTCGCCACTCTGTCAGCTAATGCTGAGAACCTCTTTCGCTCTAACGAAGAAACTATCAGGTTGGTGAGGCTGTCAACCAAAACGATCCCGGTCAAGATCGCGACACCGCGATCAAGGCCCTTTACATGTACTGTAGTTTTTGGCGTCTCCATACAGACATCATAGCTGATAGATTTAGCCCTTGTGTTAAGATTGTGTTACAATCAGCTACTGCCTATTTTTTGCCTCAGATTGTGCGTTTCTTTGAATGTTTGACTATTTGTTGTCGCAATAGCTCGAACTGAAACCATGAATTCAAGCTCCTGTTCGTCGTTAATATAGTCGGAGAACAGACCAAGAATATTAGATCTAAGTTCCCTTGATCCTAAGCGTCTGTTATGAATACGCGCGATATTTTCGATGAAATTGAGCAAGTTTAGGGTGCATACCAGGACCTCATCTTCCCCTTTGGCCTGCCTCAACTCGCGGCAATAGCGCTCGTATCGTTCCCAAAGACTAAGTATTTCGGTCGCGATAGACTGCCGCTCTTCACGAATGAGCGCCCGAGCAGAGAAAAGCAACGCCATAGTGGCTACTATTGCGCTAAGCAACGTTGCGATTAGGAGCAGTTGCTCCCCATCTGCAAAGCTTTCGGTCACAGGCCTTACTTCAAGGGAGGAGCAGGAGGTTTGTTTCTGGCTGAGATTGCGCTGGCTGCTGCTGCCGTAAGAGTAGCCGCTACAGCCACCAACGACAGGAGGCCGCCCCGGCCTGATCCTAGGCCAGGGTATCCGGCTAGACTGCGGAGGATGGTTTCTAAGCGCATTTCTCTCTCCAATCAGTCAGACGATACGGTCTCCTAGCTTGGCCGTGGTGTCAATCGCTGACCACGGTTCCCCAAGCTACTGCCCGAACGTCACGTGCAAATAATTCCGTCCGCTATCCGCAAACCGTCGCCCCGCACTCAGCCATAGCCCCGTGACGCGCCCGCCATTCGCCGGCCCGCCGGTCGCCAGGTCCCGCGCGAAGACGGCGGGTTCGATCTCGACATCCATGGCTTCGCTGAAGCCGCTGTTGAAGTTCGTTCCGCCGCCGGTGCCGCGATTGCGGCCCCAGTTGTCGTTGGAGCCCCGGTTCGAGCCGCTGCTCCAGTTGCTGGAGCCCTGGTTCTGGCTATACGACCCGCCGAAGCTGCTGCTCGACCCGGCGTTCTCGCCGGAGCCGCTGTTCATGCCGCGCGACCAGTTCGAGGACTCGCCCTCACTGGCGTTGTAGCGGCGCTGGAGCGACCGTCCGATCGTGTCGGATGCCCAGCGGTTCGTGGTGAAGTCGGCGTTGTTGTGGAAGATCTTCGTGACGAAGTTGGCGAGCAGCATGTCAGCGGCGTGCTGCGGCTGAGGCCCGCCCATCTTGGCGTAGTAGGTCGGCAGTGACTGGGTGAGGTAGACCGTGCAGGCCCGTGATGACCGGCAGGTCGATTGGTAGTCGGTGTCGAAGCTGTTCACGAAATACTGCGCCTCGTCGGCCCAAAGGAACACGGGCCGTTCGCGGTGTTTCGGCTCCATGGCGTTGCGGGCGAGTACCGCCCGCTGCCACATGTACTTGAAGAGCTGCTGGCCGATGATGCCATCCTCGTTCCAGGTGAGGGCGGACATGTCCATGATGATGATCGCGCCGTGGAACGTCAGTTCGGGCACGAGGTTGGTCTCGGTGCAGAAGGCACGGTGCAGCCGGCCGCGATTGAAGCGGTCGAGCGCGGTCGAGAGGGTGATGGCGATGTTGCCGCGCGTTTTCGGATCGAGCTGGGCGTACTCGTAGCGCCAGTAGCTGGACGTCTTCAGGAAGTCGTCCTCGCTTAAGGGGCGGACCGGCCGTTCACGGGCCGCCAGCAGGGCCTGGAACATGAAGGAGCCGCCCTGCCATTCCGGGGTTTGGAGCTGTTCGGCGCTGGTCGGCGCGGAGCTAACAAAGCGGATGATGTCGGGGATGCTGACATTGCCGGTGGCGGCGTAGAGGATTGGAATGGAGTTGCGTAGCAGCTGGCGCGTGGCGTCTTCCCAGAAGGGCTCGCTGCGGGCCCCGTCGCCTTTGGAAAGGCGGGCGGCTTCCAGCACCCGCATCAGGCATTCGACCACGCTGCCGATGCCGTCATGTCCCTGCCGTGAGAGTTCGTAGGCCAGGAAGTTGAAGCTGCCGCCGCGCTCGCCGAACAGCATGACTGAGTTTGCTCGGCCGTTTTCCTTGGCGTAGCTCAACCAAAGTTCGACCTCGTCGGGTTTGGCGGCGAGGACGAGGCCACCCATGCCTGCGCGGAGGTAGGCCGATGCAATGGCTCTGCCGCTGCCAGACGTCTTGCCCGAGCCGATACCGCCGAAGACATGGACGCCCTGGCAGGCGTCGCGAAGAGTGAAATGATCCTGAGATGACAGGCGCAAGAGACGCGTGTCGAGATCGCTGACGTAGCCCATGAAATCCCCCGATCCGCGAGTAGCTTTTCAACTGCAAAGCTAATGCGCTGGCCCGCTTCGCTGTGAAGTAGATACTACCTGAGCGAGTCTTGAGGGTTCGGGGATACAGGTGATGGGCGAGCGGGGTCTATGGGGAGCGGTCGGTGATGCGGTCGCCGATATTCGCAGCAAGCTGGTCGATGAGGGCTGGTTCGGTCGCCGTGTCGGAGAGCGGCCCGGCGGGGGTCTCGGTGATGGCTGGGACGGCCCGACCATCCACGACACGCCCCGCGATCTGCCGCGTGGTCCCAGCTTTGAGGAAGCCTGGGCCGTGCGCGAGCCCGCTGATTTGCAGGGGCGCGGGCCTGAGCCTGGCATGGATCGCTGAAACGAGGGGGACGTGATGCACAACTATCAGGGCATACCCATGCCGACCTGGGCGAAGTTCACGATCTGCGTGCTCTTCGACCTTTTCGATTTCACCATCGGGCGTCTGCTGCTCGGTGTGAGCATCCTGGGTGAACTGGGCACGACGGTCATTATGTTCGTGCTCTGGGGGCCCATCGGCCTGTTCGCGATCTGGGAAGCGGTCGACTTCACAGAGCAGTTGGACGGGTTCGTGCCGACCAACACGCTGATCGCCATCGCGGCCAGCAAGAAGCAGGCGGCCCCGCACGCATGAAGCCGCCCACCAGCTTTCAGTGGCTTGTCGGCAATAGCGTCGTGAGCCTCGTCCTGATGCTCGGGGCTCTCGCTGTCATCGGCATGTGGCTGATGGGAACGGCGACCGGCTGGGCGGCCTTCGCGGCCGCCATCGTGGCCAGCGTCGCGGCCAAGGCATCCGAAAAGGTTCGCGCTCATGCAGCCTGGGAGCGCGAATGGAATGGCGGCGGCGGAGGAGGCATTTCCCTGCCGCGCCACTGGCGGCTGGTGCCCGGCCTTGCGGCCTGGGCATGGCTCGCCTGGCTGAGCTTACAGCCAAGCGATGGCGACCCGACGCTCGAACTGGCTAGCGGCCTGTTCTGGATCGGCAACGCTGTGCTGGCGGTGTTCGTCGTCGTCCGGTTCTTCCGTCGCGGATCCCCGCGACGCGGCAAGGCTATTGTTGTTCAGTCCTGCCTCGCCGTGCCAATGCGGTCGCCCAGCGTGCGGGAGGCCTATCAGGCGCTGCCGAGGTTCGACGGCTAATCGCGCCAGAGGCGCTGTGCGAAGCTTCGCTCTTCCTCGCCGATGGCCTGCTGATAGATCGCGGTCGTCTCAAGGCGAGCGTGCCCCATCCAGCGCTGGGTGAGCGCTGGCGGGACGTTCTGCTCGGCGTTGGCGATGCCGAAGCCGTGCCGCAGGGCCTTGGGCATTGCTTGGGCCTCAGCGATGCCGGCGGCTTCCATCACCCGTTTCACCCGCCGCCATGCGGTCTGGCGGCACCATGGCCAGAAGCACGCTTCCGGCCCGGTCGCGAGGGCCAGCAACGTCCGCAACAGTTCGGACGGCACGGGCACGGCCCGGTGATGGATACGGCGTCGTTTGAGCGTGCGGAAAATGATCCGACCGGCTTCGACGTCCAGTCGGGCGGGTGTGAGTTCCAAGGCCTCGCTGAGACGGCAACCGCTGTAGGTCAGGACTGCGCAGAGTGCGGCCGTCGCCGCGTCCTGACGGGCTGCCTCGCAGAGGAAGCGACGACGCTCGGAACGGCAGATGTATTTCCGCTGGCCTTCACCGTCGAGCAGGGAAGCAGGCTCTCCGCGTGTCATGACGGCCCCGCGACCGAATGCGGGATAGCGTTGCAACAGGGCATGACCGCGAATGCGTGACTGGAAACCAGTTTCACGCCAGTCCAGTCGGCAAACAGCCCAAGTGTGCGAGAATATGAATCATGAGAATATTTGTTTCAGAACAATGCAGTAGAAACAACAGAATCCCGCATTCGGTTAAATGCTCCTTGCGATTTAGCAATCGAGGGGCGCGACGTGATGCATCTTTGCGAAGTTCGAACGGCGACTTCGCAGTGGTCGAACGCCTCACCTACGTTGGCCGCGTCAGCGGCCATCACTCTCTTGTTTTCCACTCCAACCGCTGTGACGGCGCAGGATAATCGTGCCGCCTACGATGTGGCGCTGCGCTGCTTAGTAGCGAACGGCCGCGCGGATGGAGTTGAGCAGCGTGCTGGCAACCAGGCTGCTGCCTCCCGCTATCAGGCGAGCGCACGTCAGTCGTTCGATGCAATGGTCGCGTTGGGAGTCGCGTTGGGTAAGAGCCGCGCACAGATGGACGCTGACATTGCCGAAAGCGTGGCCCGGGATCTTCCAAGAATGGTCAACGACCGGGCCTACTACCGCTCGGTCATAGGGTCCTGCCGCGCCTACGGTCTTATGCCTCCGGCTTAAGAGATAAGGCGACCGGTCTCGGAAGCGCGATGGTTGGAGACGACTGATGGAAGCGCATCATTCGCTGGAACCGAAATGCCAGCGTTGCGAAGGCTGGCAATGATGTCCGGCGAAACGAGCCCAGAGGCTGACGCTTGGGTCTGGGCCTGATCTTCTTGCGCCCGATCAGGAGAGATGGCCATGGCCTGTTCCAGCTCGGTGCCTGCACTGACAACCGTCGCGTATGCCGGAGCAAAGTCTGGGCTGCGATCGGCACCGAAGCGAGCGGCGTCCTGCAACTGTTCTCGGCTGAGACGTAGCGCCAACAACTCGCCTTCCGGCGTGCCCAAAGCACGCGCCGCCTCGATCGCTCGTTGGCGGGCCTCTTCGCGTTCCCGGTAGGCTTGCTCTTCCTGGGTTGAGCCGAACGTCAGGTAGGGGTCGAAGATCTTCCGCTCGTAGAAGTCATGCAGGAAGTCGCCCGTCACTTTCTGGGCGTGCGCCTGGGCGCTGTGGAGCGCCGCATGCGCTGTGTGGGCACTGGCGGAGGCGACGCGGCCCTGCTGCGCGGCCAGCTCGGCGGTCGCAACCACTGCCGCGACTTCGGCCTGCATGGCGCGAAGGCTGTCGGGTGAAGCGCGTTCGACTTTGCGGCCAAGCGCGGCGAGCCGCTGGAGCTGGCTTTCTGCAGCCGCGACGGAACCGCTATCACCGGTCGCGATCGCGGCGTGCCTCAATTGTTCGATCTGGGTTTCGAGTGCGGCCTGCGCGCTTTCGAGCTCGGCAGCGAGTATCGGCCGAATGCTAGCATTCGGGTCAACGGGAAGCGTCCGTTGACCTTCTCTGATGTCCTTCGCTGTGACTTCGCTCGCTATAGATTACCTGTGTCAACTCTGGTTTTGACCATTTTACCCTAGTCGTCGTTAAGTTTTCGTTAATCGTTTCCTCTGGGCGAGTGAGTCAGAAGTTCAAAGGGTTGACCCTTATCGACCACGCGGTTGCTTAGATTTCGGAGAGTGGCCGGGCCGAACTCCGGTCAAGGCTCTCGCTTCCGCGCGTTGCTTGTGCAGCTGCGCCCGCAGGCGGCTGAAAGGCCTTGGTCCGTCTCTTCCTGATGCCCGTCCGAAGGGCCTCATCCGGCGCATCCAGCGCGGGTCAAACAGGAGGACACTATGAACTATGCTGATTTCGCCCTGCGCCTCGGCGCGCTCTTGCAACTGATCGCCGCGTTCGTGGCGTTGATCGGAGTTTGGCGAGGGTCACCCTGACGGGTGGCCTTAGCTAACGAGCGCCTGCTGAGGGACCAATGCCAGCGGTCCAGGATTGTTCGCCCGGTGGAGAATGTCCTGCCGAAGGTTGAACGCGCGCGTATGCAGTCCAATCAACTCGGGGCAAGAGCGCTTGTCCGTCTCCTTCATGCCAGCAACCGTTTCATCCAACTTGGTCTTGGCCTCGGCTAGGACGAGGCGGAATTCGATGAGCTTGATGGAGACTTCGTACATTCCAAGATCGTACATTGGTGCAGCTCGGAGCGTTTCTATGACTGCTTCAAAGCTATCTGGCGCGTAGTGAGCGGCGAAGGTCGCCTTCGTCACATCGCCGGGGCCGCCCAACCGGTCTTTGGCTGCTATGAGGAGGTTTAGGCCAAACTCGACCGCTTCCCTCAACGTCTTAAGGGCAAATCTTCGGCTCTGCTCGCGTCGATCACGTTCTTCTCGGGCTTGTTGCTGGGCGATCATGAAGGCCGCGACAACTGCAAGAATGCCGCCTGCGGCCTGCGCCCATCCCGCCATCGCATTGAACCAGGTAGCGATGCCGCCCGTCTTGTTGGCTACCCAAAAGATGACGCTCACAAGCGCGGCTATGAGCAGCGTGAATGCCAGAATGTGAACAGCGTCCATAAACCTACGCATGGTTTTCCTCCTCCGGCGCGAGCCGGAAGATAGCGTCTCCAAAGTTGTACGAATAGCGATGTTAGCTGTGCGATGGCTGCGACCGTTCGGTCGCTTAGCGCCACCGTTGCGGCCCGTTCGGGCCTTCACTTCATACGCGGGCGCACGGCCAGTACTGGCCTAAATGCTGCCCGCTGAAAGGGATGGTGCGGCTAGAGGGACTCGAACCCCCACGGTCTCCCGGCGGCACCTAAAGCCGCTGCGTCTACCAATTCCGCCATAGCCGCAGCGGAGTTTGGCTATAGCTGAACGAGCGAATTCGGCAAGGAAATCGTGACCTAGGCGGGAGGGCCGGCCAAGCCATCGGCTTCGCGAAGAGGCCGTGCGCTCTGTCGTGCGGCCCGTGGCCGCTGCACGTTGATGGCGGTCGTGTCGAGCCGGTCCTTGATGTGGGCAGCGTAGAACTGCTCAATCATTTGCACACTGGTGCGGCAGTTATTGGCGATCTGATAGACGTCCGCACCCTCCATCAAGCGCATGGAAATGTAGGTATGGCGAAGGCTATAGGCCGTGCGTACCCGGCCGTCGCGATCGTGTTTCAAACCTTCCTCGCGAAGGATGGTGTTGAATGCGTCCCGATTAAATGTCGGGAAGAGCCGATCGGTCGGCAGCAAGCCTCGCGGCTCCGCCGCGACTGGCATCGGATGGTGTCGAACCGGCTTGTCCGTGCGCGCGCGGCGCGGCCAGACTTTGGCGGGGCTCTCCAACTGCCTGATGCGGCGCTCCCTCAAGCGCTCAAAAGGATGCACCGCGTTCGGCATGCTCTTGCAGTACCCCGTACCGGTCTTGCCCCGCACATCGATGACGAGGATGGTCTGTTTGGTGGCGTAGTCTTTTTCGACCACGACGTCCCGAAACTCTAGCCGTAGGGCTTCGTCTGGACGCAGACCCGTATTCGCCATGAACAGCACGAAGTCGTGAAGATCTTCGTAGCGTTCCTGCCAGCCGGTCCGACCTCCATCTGCTGCCCTCCTGGCAGTGGCTTGATAGAGGCGCTTGTATTCTTCCGGCGAGAACCAAGCCCGCCGCTCGCGCTTGGTCTGGCTCTTGTAGGGCATTTCCAGGTTGGGGAGATGAGATAGCCAGCCCATCCCCTCGGCGTGTTTTAGGGTTTGGCGGATCAGCACCATGTCTTGGTTCATGGTGCTGCGACCAGGTGGCTTCCCTTTGGCGCGGCTCCGCTCCTCAGCGGCGGTCGCCTGAACGCGAGACCGTTCCTCCGGCGTCTCCGTTTTTGCGAGAGCCTCCTCCTCCTCGCGTGTGATCCGCGCGAGGAGTTTGGCTAGGTTCTTGGCAATGGTCGTCTCGGCGCGGTGCAGCCGGTAGTTCTGCACAAGGCCCCGATTTACCTGTGATAGCGGCACTTTCGCAAAGAATGGAAGGATGCTCGCGTTCATAACGAGCTCGAGGTTTTTCACGTATGCAGGGCTGCGTACCGTCGCTGCCATCACGCGGGCATGGCGGATGTAGTCGGCAGCCGCATACCCGAAGGTCTTTTCTCTTTTCACGATCTCCCCATTTCGGAGCCTGCCCCGAAGGTCGAGATACCATTCCTCGGCGATGTCCTTCGCCCGAGCTAATTCGGTTTCGTGTGTAGATTCCCGGAAGCGCTCACCGCCGACGCGAGCGGCGCATTGCCAGGTTTTGCCATTTGCCCGCCGGTAAATTTGCAAGCGTCCATCGAACATCGTGTGCGTAGTCACAGCGCCTCCTCGACCGGAAACCCAGTCGCTTGAGAGTGATCAACGGCGCAGCTTAAGTGTGTCCACGGTGTGTCCAGCCTTTGCAAGCGCCAGATGAAAATACAGCGTTGATTTGACTGATATTTTCATCGTATGTGTTGATTTAGCACTCGATTTAGGTTCTGGCATCGCAAGATGTGGAGGTTCGAGTCCTCTCATCCGCACCACGCAAAAGGGCCCGGGATCGCTCCCGGGCCCATCTGCTTCGTCCTCGCTCGAGCACAGAGCCGCCGCATGTCGAGCGGTGGCGCCGACAAGAGTGTCAGTCCTTCTGATTGTCGACGCCGCGTCCCATGGCTTCGGCCGGGGAGGCGATCGTCGTCTCCTCGGTGATGTCGATGCCTTTCGCCAGCTTGGAGTTCCAGAACCCATAAGCGGCATAGAGCACCGCGCCGATGACTGCGTAGCCGCCGAGCAGCATCAACGGCAGCGGGTTGTCCTCGGCGGCGTGCTGGAACATCGGGACTAGGTTGTTGTAGGCTAGGAATAGGCAGGCGGCTATGCCCGCCACGGCGGTGGGAATGCCGCCCGGCACGCGGAACGGACGCGGCATCTCCGGGTGACTGATCCGCAAAACGATCACGCTGAGACAGACGATCGAAAAGGCCGTCGCGGTGCCGAGCGAGACCAGGTCGCCCAGGATCGAGATCGGCAGGAATGCCGCCGCTATGGCGATCAGGATCCCGAGCACGATCGTGCCGATCCAGGGCGTGCGGTACTTCGGATGGATTACCGCGAAGGCCTTGGGCAGAAGTCCGTCGCGCGCCATGGTGTAGAACACGCGCGTCTGGCCGTAGCAGAGCACCAGCATCACCGACGACAGGCCGGTGATCGCGCCGATCTTGATCAGGAAGCTGATGAGGTTCATCGGGCTGCCGTCCGCCAGGGTGATCGGCAGGTCAGCCCATTCAAGGCCCATGCGGTCGATGGCGACGGCGATCGGAGCTGGCGACGCGAGCTCCAGGTAGGGCACCACGCCCGTCATCACGGCCGCGACCGCCATGTAGATCAGCGTGCAGACGAACAGGGCACCCAGGATGCCGATCGGCACGTCCTTGGACGGGTTCTTCGCCTCGGCGGCGGCCGTCGAGACGGCTTCGAAGCCGACGTAGGCGAAGAAGATGATCGCGGCACCTCGGAAGATGCCTTCCACGCCAAACTGACCCGGGCCCTCGTTCTCTGGGATGAAGGGCTGCCAGTTCGCGGGGTTCACGTAGCTGACGCCGACAGCGATGAACGTCAGCAGCACGATGATCTTGATGACCACGATGGCGTTGTTGATGTTCGCGGACTCCGATACGCCCAAAACCAGCAGGCCGCAGACCGCCGCGATGCCTATAGCGGCCACCAGGTTGAAGGTGCCGGTCATCGGAAAGCTTGTCGCGCCAGCGTCCTGAACCAACTGCACCAGCGGGGTCGCCCACTGCGGGCCCTCGCCGCCGGCGTACTGTATGGACGGGAATATCTGCTGACTTATGCCGAAATCCGACAAGATTGAGACGACATAGCCCGACCAGCCGACCGCGACGGTCGAGGCCGCGACGCCGTACTCCAGAACCAGCAGCCAGCCCATGATCCAGGCGAAGACCTCGCCGAGCGTGCCGTAGGCGTAGGTATATGCGGAACCCGAAACCGGCATTGTCGACGCCAGTTCTGCGTAGCAGAGGCCGGCCAAGGCGCAGGCGATGCCCGCCACCACAAACGACAGCATGATCGCCGGGCCGGCGTTGGCCGAGGCCACCTGACCCGTCAAAACGAAGATGCCCGCGCCGATGATGGCCCCGATGCCCAGCGACATAAGATTGAGCGGACCCAGCGTTCGTTTCAGCTCGCTCTTGGCGGCTTCCTTCTGAATCTGGGCGACGGATTTCTTGAGGAACAGACGGTTCCCCTTTGGCCTAAGGCCTTCTGCGGACATACGTCTCGCCCCTCTGAAAACGCGGCGAGCCTCCCCGGATCGCCTATCAGCCGGACGCATAGTCGCAGGTCAGGAGACTCGCAATGACATTTCATTTGCATGAAGTCTTCGAGACTCTTCAATGATCTGGGCTGTGACGACCAAAGCGCAGCGGCGACGTGTCCGACGGCATCCGGTGCTGGCTTCCCGGGCCTGATCGGCTATAGATCGACAGAGAACTTCAGAGCGTAGGCAGCGGTCTAGACTGCCCTCGCGCCAGCATTTCGGGAGGGATCGATGGTAGGAAACGCACCGGCGTCAGGACAGGCTCAGTGGTCTTCCAAAGCGGCTTTCGTCCTGGCGGCGACCGGCTCTGCTGTTGGTCTCGGTAATCTTTGGCGCTTTCCGACAGAGGCCGGAAGCAATGGCGGTGGGGCATTCGTCCTGCTTTACATCCTGTGCGTCGTCTTGATCGCGATGCCGTTGCTTTTGGCCGAGAGCCTGATCGGGCGGCATGGCCAGCGTTCAACCATCGCCAGCGCGGTCCATCTCGCGCGCCAGTCCGGTGCCAGCCCGGCCTGGAGCCTGCTCGCTGTGATCGGCCTGATCGCCAATACCGCGATCCTGACCTTCTATTGCGTCGTCGCCGGCTGGGTCGTCTATTTCATCGGGACGAGCGCCGTTGATTTGGTGGGTGCCCTCGGTGCGGGTGAACCCTTCAGGGGTGCCTATGCGCCTCAATCAGCTGAGCAGATTCAGCAGATGATGCCGACCCTGTTCGCTGATCCTGCTCTGCTCATCGGCTTGCAACTGGCCTTCGTGGTCGTGACGGTCTGGATCGTCGCCCTAGGCGTTAAAGGCGGCATCGAGGCTGCGGCCACCTGGTTGATGCCGGCCTTCTTTTTCCTGCTGATCGGCATCACGGTCTATGCGGCCATCATCGGCGATTTCGCCGCGGCCGCGGCGTTTCTGTTTACTCCGGACTTTGAGCGGGCCTTGCAGCCGGGTGTTCTCAGTTCGGCGCTTGGTCAGGCCTTTTTCTCCCTCAGCCTCGGCGGTGGTGCCATGATCGCCTACGGAGCCTATGCTTCGCGTGACACCAATCTGGCCCAGACGTCCGGCATGATCGCGTTCGCCGATTCGGCGGTCGCCATCATCGCGGGCCTCGCGATCTTTCCGATCGTTTTCAGCGTCGGGATGGAGCCGAACGCCGGCCCGACCCTGATGTTCCAGTCCCTGCCGACGGCGTTTCATTCCATGCCCGGCGGTGCGATCGTCGGACTGCTGTTTTTCGTTCTCGCCTTCTTCGCGGCTCTGACGTCGTCGGTGTCCTTGCTCGAAATCTCAGTCGGCTGGATGACGGAGCGTTTCGGGGTCTCGCGTGGAGCAGCATCAGTCGGCATCGGCATCTTCGTCTTCGCGGTGGGCCTATTGTCGGCGTTGTCGTTCAATCTTCTCGCCGATCAGCGCCCCATGTCTCTTGTGCCAGGCTTCGAGAATGCCACCTGGTTCGACGCTATCGACGGGGTCACCGGTCGCCTGTTGTTGCCGCTGTCGGGTCTGATCACCGCCGTCTTCATCGGCTGGGTTGCGGACCGCAAGTTGGTGAATGCCGAAACCGGCCTGAGCGGCGCGACTCTCGGGGCCTGGCGTTTCCTGGTGGCCTGGCTGTGTCCGTTGGCGGTGGCGGGCATCCTCGTGATCGGTCTGTTCCCGCAGCTTCTGGGATAACCTCCAAACCGGACCAGGAATGACGCTGCCGATCCATGCGGTTCTGGAGCCGCTGAACCGTGCGCTCAGGCAAGGTAACGTCGTCGTCCTCGCCGCCCCTCCCGGGGCAGGCAAGACGACCGTTGTGCCGTTGGCCTTGCTCGACGCCGACTGGCGCAAGGACCTGCGTATCCTGGTCCTGGAGCCCCGACGTCTCGCGGCGCGGGCGGCGGCGGAGCGTATGGCGGCGACGCTGGGCGAGGTTGCTGGCCAGACCGTCGGATATCGCACTCGCTTGCAGAGCCGTATCGGTCGGGCGACGCGCATCGAGGTCATCACCGAGGGCGTCTTCACCCGGATGATCCTGGACGATCCGGCGCTGGACGGCGTCGCGGCCGTACTGTTCGACGAATTTCATGAACGGAGTCTGGACGCCGATCTTGGTCTGGCGCTCGCGCGCGACAGCCAGTGCGCGCTTCGAGACGATCTGAAGATCGTGGTGATGTCCGCGACGCTGGATATCGAGGGGGTCTCGCGGCTGCTCGACGGTGCGCCTGTGGTTCAGGCAGAAGGACGCGCCTATCCGGTCGAAACCCTCTATCTGGGTCGCGATCCGGCCGAACGGATCGAGGCCGCCATGGTGCGGGCCTGTCTCAAGGTCCTTGGCGAGCAGACGGGATCGGTGCTCGCCTTCCTGCCGGGTCAGGGCGAGATCCAGCGCGTGGCCGGCATGGTCGGCGACGCCCTGCGCCTGCCGAACATCGACGTCGTTCCCCTGTATGGCGCGCTGGACCGCGTCGAACAGGATCGAGCGATCGAGCCGTCGCCGCCCGGCCGTCGCAAGCTGGTCCTCGCCACCTCGGTCGCCGAGACCAGCCTAACGATCGAGGGCATCCGGGTGGTGATCGATTCCGGCTTGTCGCGCGTCCCGCGTTTTGAGCCCTCCAGCGGTCTGACGCGCCTGGCCACTGTGCGGGTCAGCCGCTCTTCGGCCGAACAGAGGCGGGGACGCGCCGGGCGGACCGAGCCGGGCGTCTGCTATCGGCTGTGGGATGAGGAGACGACGCGAGGGCTCGTCCCCCATCAGCGGCCAGAGATACTGGAGGCCGACCTGACGGGCCTGGCGCTCGACTTGGCCCGCTGGGGCGCGCGGTCCGCTGAAGGGCTGGCCCTGCTGGACCCGCCGCCTGCCGGGGCCTTCTCCGAGGCGCGGACGGTGTTGGCCCGGCTTGGCGCGCTGGATGAGTCGGGAGGATTGACGGTTCATGGCCGACGGTTGGCCGACCTGCCCCTCGGACCACGACTGGCTCATCTTCTCGCCGTCGCTGCCGACGCGGGGCAGGCGGCGCTCGGCGCTCGGATCGCGGCCATTCTTAGCGAGCCGGGGCTGGGTGGCCGTGACGCCGACCTGCGCGAGCGGCTGAAGGCGTTCGACCGAGACCGCTCGCCGCGCGCCGGCGACGCCAGAAAGCTGGCCGATCGCTGGGCGAGGTCAGCGGGCGTTCCCCCAGTCCACCGGGGCGGGATCGACGAGGGCGCGCTGATCGCGGCCGCTTTTCCCGAGCGGATCGCCAAGGCGCGGGGCAAGCCCGGAGAGTTCCTGCTGGCCTCGGGCCGCGGCTGCTTTGTCGATATGACCGACCCGTTGGCGACGGAGTCCTGGCTCGCGGTCGCCGAGCTCGGAGGTGGTGAGGCAAAGGATCGCATCCGGCTGGCGGTACCACTCGATCCGGAGGGGCTCGCAAAGATGTTCATCATGGAGGAGCGGCTCTCTCGGGAGCCCTCCGGCAAGCTGATGCTTCGCCGTCTCCGACGGCTTGGGGCCATCGTGGTCGATGAGCGCGTCGTTGGCATGCCGAACCGAGAACAGATGACGGAGGCGCTCAAGGCCCAAGTCGAAGCGGAAGGGCTGGCAGGCCTCGAATGGGGCGAACGGTCCGGAGCCCTGCGGGCCCGGCTGTCGTTTCTCCACGGACTCGATCGTGACTGGCCAGACGTTTCCGACGTAGCCCTGAAGTCGTCGGTCGATGTCTGGCTTTGGCCATTGCTGGACGGTGTCCAGGCCCTCGACCAGATTAGCGATACCGCCATCGAGCAGGGGCTGAGAAGCCTGATCCCCTGGGACAAGCAAAGGGCACTCGACGCGCTGGCTCCGGCCCGGCTTACGACGCCGCTGGGGTCAGCGGTGATCGATTATGCGGCCGAGGGCGGTCCCCGTGTCGATATTCGCGTGCAGGAGCTGTTCGGCGTGACACAGCACCCAACCGTGGTGGCCGGTTGCGTGCCCTTGACGTTGGCGCTGCTGTCGCCGGCTCGCCGACCGCTCCAGGTCACGGCCGACCTGCCCGGCTTTTGGAAGGGGTCATGGGCGGCGGTCCGAGCCGAGATGCGGGGGCGCTACCCCCGTCATCCCTGGCCGGAGAACCCGGCCGAGGCGGCACCGACGAACCGGGTCAAGCCGCGCGGAACCTAGGCCTTCTCGATCGCAGCGGCGATGTCGTCGGTTGAGTGGCCGGTCAGGTCCTTGGCGATCTCGCCGACCAGCTTGTGCTCGGTCTCCTTGTGCCAGCCCTTTCGCAGTTGCCCCAAGGTCTTGGGCGCGGCGATGACCAGCAGGTTGTCGACCTTGTTCGACAGGACCCATTTGTTCAGCACATCGGCGACGCCCATGGCGAAGCCGTCTTCCGCCTGGGTGTCGTTGTCCGGGTTGGCCTCGCTGGAGATGCGACCGGCGGCCCCCGAGGCCCGCGCCTCGATCGCCGGGACCGGCCTGGCGGTCAGCTTGATGTCCTGCTGTCCCGTGTTCTCGAACAGGGCCAGCTTTTCGCCATCGACCACGGCCACGAGGGTGCCTTTGGGAAGTTTCATCTGGTCGCTCCGATTGTTGGGGGGACCCACCCAACGATCCGGACCCGTGGGGGTTGCCCCCATCAGCCCGTGATCGCGTCCGTCACGGCATAGGCCATGATGCCTGTGGCGACCGCCAGGTTCAGACTGTCGGCGCGTCCTCGCATCGGAATCTTCACACTGACGTCGCAGGCGGCGGCCAGGGCGTCGGTCAGCCCGGCCTGCTCATTGCCCATGAGTATCAGAGCCGGGCGGGTATAGGCAGCGTCCCGGTAGCCGAAGGTGGCGTCCAGCCGAGTGCCGACGACCGAGCCGGGCCAACTGGCTCGCCAGGCCAGGAACGCCTCGGATGTCGCGTGGGTGATCGATACCGAGAAAACCGAGCCCATTGTCGCCCTGACGGCCTCGACCGAGAACGGGTCCACGCAGTCGCCGATCAGGATGACGCCGCCGCAGCCCGCGCTGTCGGCCGTCCGAACAATGGTCCCCAGATTGCCGGGGTCGCGCACCTGTTCCAGGGCGATCCAGCAGGGAGACGACGCAGGCTCCAGCGCCGCCAAGGGAGCGTACGCCTGTTCGAACACCCCCAGAACCGTCTGCGGATTGTCCTTGCGACTGATCTTCTCGAGGATCGGATGGGTCACGGTGACGATCTCGCCGCCGCTGCGCACGGTTTCGTCCTTCGCTCGCTGCAGAAGCGGGTGGTCGCGGGCGTCCATGCCGACGAGCAGCATCTTCGGGGCCCGGCCCTGATCCAGAGCCTCGCCGATGAACTTCAGCCCCTCCGCGAGGAAGAGGCCCGTCGCCTCGCGCTCCTTGCGCATGTGCAGGGCCCGCACGGCCTTCACCGTGTCGTTCGTCAGCGACGTGATGACCCGGCCGTCGCTCACGCCGTCCAGCGCGCGAAGAAGCTGAGACCGATGGCGCGGGCGTTCGGCCCGTCTTCGGACAGAGCCAACTCGCCCCAGCCGATGTCTCCCGAACGGGCACCCATCGCCTCCGCCATGAGATGGGCCAGGGACAGGCCGGAAACCCGGGCGGCGTAGGCGTTCAGTAATAGGAAGTCGGCGTCGTCGGCCAGAAGCGCGGCGCAGTCCTTGAGCAGCGCGGGCAGATCCTCAAACAGCCGCCAGACCTCGCCGGTCGGCCCGCGACCATACTTGGGCGGATCCAGGATGATCCCGTCATATTTCGAGCCCCGGCGGACCTCGCGGGCGACGTACTTGCGCGCGTCTTCAACGATCCAGCGGACAGGACGGTCCGACAGGTCGGACAAGTCCGCGTTCTCGCGTGCCCAGGCTACCGACTTTTTGGAGGCATCGACGTGCGTGACCTCGGCTCCCGCCGCCACACAGGCGAGCGTCGCCACCCCAGTGTAGCCGAACAGGTTGAGCACCTTCGGACGGTCGAGACCCCTGACCCGATTGTCCAGCCAGTCCCAGTTGGCGGCCTGCTCCGGAAAGAAGGCCAGGTGGCGAAAGGCCGTGAAGCGGCTGGTAAAGCGCACGTCCCGCCATGCCAGAGGGAAGGCCTCGAGCGGACGTCCGGAGAAACGCCAACGGCCGGCCTCGTCCTCGTCGTCCGGGTCGAAGGTGGCGTCCGCCCCGTCGAAGGCCTGAGGGTCTCGTGGGCTCCACCAGCATTGAGGCTCCGGCCTTACGACGCTGTAGGGGCCATATCGCTCAAGCTTTCGGCCCGCGCCGCTGTCCAGAAGGGCGTAGTCCGGCCAAGCGTGGGTCAGCACGGTCTGTGGAGCGGGGGACAAGCGGGGCGGCATGCGTCAGGCCATAGGCTGTCAGGCGGCCTCGCGTCCAGTCAGCGAATCCGACCGCACCGCCGCCGGTCGGGGGTCCGCGAAGTGTCGAGTCTTGTCCCAGGCGAACGGCTCTCGCAGCAGGCGCCAGACGGCATGGACGAAAGCGAGGCTGAGCAGGGACCAATAGGCCGGTGCCGATGCCATGTCCCGGAGTGAGTAGTGTAAACCTGCGCGCCTGCATCCAATCGCCGCGTTCACCCAGGCGGCCAGGGCACCCAGGCCGAGTACGCCGACGGCGAACAGGGGCGTTTCGGGCACGAGACCTGCAGCGATCGCGATCAGAACCATCGCGATGATCCAGGCCAGGGACACGGCATGCAGCGCGGCTGAACCAATGGCGACGCCCAGCGTCATGGTTAGCGAAAGGCCTCCGCGCCAGCCCAGTCCGCGAGGATCGCGCGTGTGCACGCCCCAGGTCTGCATGAAGCCCTTCAGCCATCGGGTCCGCTGCGGCAGCCAGTGCTCCAGGTCGCCCGGCGGCGGCTCGTAGGTGGGTCGGGTCAGGGTGTCCAGTCGGCCGCCCGCGCGCCACAAGCGATATCCGATGTCGGCGTCCTCGGTGACGTTGTGATCATCCCATCCCCCGATGGCGCGCAGAGCGTCCACGCGGAAATGATTGCTCGTTCCGCCCAGAGGGAAGGGCAGGCTAAGGCGGGCGAGCCCGGGCAGCGTCACCTCGAAGAGCGAGGCATATTCGATGGCGAACTGCCGATCGAGAAAGGGGCTGCGGGTCGAGTGCGGCGTTCGCACTCGAAGCGGCGCCTGAAGCGCCCAGACATTGACTGCGTCTCTCGACAAGAAGCGTACGGCCGCTTCGCGCAGTTGCAGGGGGTGGGGGTCGTCTTCCGCATCGTAGACGGTCAAGAACCGGCCGGTCGCCCGGCTCAGGCCGACGTTGAGCGCTCGTGGCTTGGTGCGCGGACCGACATCGGGCGCGGTCAATACCGAAAGCCAGGGCGGCAAGGTTAGCGTGTCGATGGCGGCACGGGTTTCTCGGTCATCCGCTTCAAGGAGGAGGAACCCCTCCAGGCGGTCTGTCGGATAGTCGATGCGCGAAAGTCGCTCGACGAGTTGGGCGACCACCTCGGCTTCGTCGTAAAGGGCCGAGAGGACCGTGTATCGAGGAAGCTCAGCGGCCGACAGTCGTCCTGTTGTCCCGTCTGATTGCAGGCTGGCGGCCAGAAGCACCGCGCGCCAGGCCGCCGCTGCGAGGAAGCCCAGTTGCAAGGCGAGGATCAGCAGGGTCAGGGTCAGATCGGAGTCGACCACCGCCCCGACTGTGATGCTGAGTGCGAAGATACAGATCGCGGCGACCTGAGCCGCGGAGGGCGCAAGTTTGCTGGCGTAGTGCGCATACGCCTTCGCCACGCTGCGCTGTGCGTGCCCCCGTCCCCTCACAGGCCTTTGGCTAACCCGCCCGTCCGGCGGACGGCAAGTGCTTGGCGTCCGGACAGCGCGGCGCTAAGCACGGGTCGGACGGCGCTGCTGCGCTGTCGGTCAGAAAGCCCGTCGATTGCCCGTAACGCCTGTCGCTCTAGACGCTCCCGCGAAAGCGAACCGCAAGCCGAAAGGCGAGGGTCATGTCCGACGCGCTGAGATCCTCGCTGCCGCAGAGCGTATCTTCGTCGAGCTGGGCTATGAGGGCGCGACCATTCGAAAGATCGCTGACGAGGTCGGCCTGTCCTCGACCGCGCTCTACATGCACTTCGCCGAGAAGAATGAAATTCTGCACGAGATCTGCAGGGACGCGTTCGAAAAGCTGAAACAGGCGAACGCCGGGGTGATCGCCGCAGACGCGGCCCCGGAAGTGCGTCTGCGGCGATTGATCGAGGCCTACATCGACTTCGGCTTCGCCAATCCCAACGCCTATCGATTGATTTATCTGACCCGACCGTCGGAAGCCCGCGAGGGTGCCCAGAGCGTGGCTCAGGGGCTCGGAGCCGAGCTGTATCGCTCGTTCGAAGCCGTGGTTGCGACCGTCGCGGCTGAGGGGCGGCTGAAGGGCGACGTCCGGCCCGTGGCTCAGGCCTTATGGGCCGGAGCGCACGGGATCGTCTCCCTGATGATCACCAAGCCCTACTTCGACTGGGTAGACCGGGATGTCTTGGTCCGCACACAGCTAGATGCCCTGTTCTCGGGCATTCTGAAGCCTTAGGGCGCGTCTTCGACCCGAGGCTTGTCGATGCCGCCTTCAGGGGGCGTAGGGACGCGGTCCACTGTAGCCCAGCGAGATGTCCTGTGATGTCGTCAGCGGGGCGGAGCCGCCGTTCAGGCGGGCCTTGTAGACCGCCATGTTTTCCATCACCCGCATCATGTAGTTGCGCGTCTCGGTGAAGGGCGCGCATTCGATGAAATCGACAGCATCGACGCTTCCGGCAGAACCGGCTCGAGGATCGCCACAGCGGGCTACCCACTGGGGCCCTCGGGCCGGACCGGCGTTATAGCCCACGGTCGTCAAAAGCATCGAGCCGGAGAACTGGGTCATGAGCTCGCCGAGGTGATAGCTTCCCAACGTCATGTTGTAGTCCGGATCCCACAGGCGTTCCGCCGAATAGGGCATGCCGAGGCGACGGGCAACGCCCTGGGCGGTGGCGGGTAGGAACTGCATCATGCCGCGCGCGTCGGCTGACGACCGGGCGCGGGGATCGAAGCTGGATTCCTGGCGCGTGATGGCCAGGCTGAAGGCGACCGGAGCAGCACCTGGCACTTCCGGCGGGATACGGATCGGGTATTGACGCTCGGGCATCAGGAATCCGCGCTGGCTGGCGGCGCGGCCGACCATCATGGCCGCGAAGCCGTCGCCGTAACCGCGGGTCATGTCCATCAACAGCGCGAGGTCGGTTGCGCCAGGCAGGACGTCGTCGGCCTGATAGGCGAAGACGCGATACAGGCTCATTTCGCCGGTTTCGCCGAGGATGCGCGCCGCCCGGACCAGTTCATTGGCCTCGAAGCGGGCGCGGTCGGCATCGGTGATGACCGGGTCGGCGGGCAGGGTCAGGGTGGTGACGCCGGCCTTTTCGGCGGCGAGCTGGCCATAGAAGGTCTGGATGTGGCGGCCGCCCGCCGAATAGTAGCTCTGGGCCGAGGTCCGGTCGCCCTGGGCCTCGGCCGAGCGGCCCAGCCAATAGAGGGCGCGGCCCTGGGTGATCGGGGTCTGAGAAGACTGGCGCAGCACCTCAAAGTGCTGGGCAGCGAGCGTGGGGTTGCCCAACTTGGTTAAGGCGACCCAGCCAGCGAAGAACTCCGCGTCCACCTTGCGTTCGCCGCCAGGGAAGCCGTGCCCGGCCATGGAATCGTAGGCCGCACGCCATTCGCGGCGTTGCAGGGCGTCGAGGAAGTAGTTGCGACGTTCGGACCACAGGCTGTCCTGACCTTCGCGATGCGAAGGGGCGGGGGGCAGGGCAGCGAGGACGGCGAAGCCCTCGGACTGGCGGTTTGCGGCCCGAAGGATGCGGGCGCGCTCAAAGGCGATGACCGGATCCAGGGCCTGGGACGGCGACAGATTGGCGACCACGCTGTCGGAGCTGTAGGCCGTGCGCAGCGTCATGGCGGCATTGGCGATGGCCTGGCGCTCGGGGGAGACGAGGCTGACCATGGCACGCGTCGCGGGGCCATGCGGACCCAGTAGCAGCATGTTCAGCCGGGCCTCATGATCGGCCTGGGTCAGCCAGGTGCCCCAGCGGCCGAGAATCCGAGTCTGGGCGGCCGCTTCGAAGCTGCGGGTGCGCCACCACTCGCCGATCAGGGCCCTGGCCTCGGCCGCGCGGCCGCGCTGCTCGAAGGCGTCGGCCAAGGCCATTGCGCCTTCGACCGTCACAGGACGGCGCTCGCCGAAGAAGGCCAGGGCTGCATCGGGGCCGACGCCGGAGCGGTCCAGCGCGCGTTCGCCGGCGGACAGGCGGGTCTCCTCGCGGGGCCAGCCGTTCATCGCGCGGATGTCCTCGGACAGTTCGGCGAAGGACAGCTGTTCGGCGGAGGTGTCGATCAGAGCCCATTCAATGAGCTTCCTCGCCGTCGGATCGCTGATCGAGCCCAGGGCAATGCGGGTGCCGGCCACATCGCGAGCGCGCGCGGCGGCCAGACCCTCCCGGAACAGAGCCGTGTCGGCGTCGTTGAGGATCCGGGGCTGGTATCCGGCCGTCGGGACGGCCGTGGCCGACTGCTGGTAGGGCGTGCCTTGACGGTTCAGATCGGCCGTCGTCTGGGGAAACGGTGCGAGCGCGGCGAGTATGGCCGCGAGGCTGATGGCTAGCATGAAGTGTCCGATCCCCATTCGTGACGGTTGCGGGGTCGACCCCGGCAACCTACCCTCTCGTGTTCTCGAAGCGGCGACGGCCGCCCATCCCCCACGCAAGGCCTGACTGTTCCAATGACCGCCCCTTTGTTCAAGGGCGTGATCACCGCCCTGATCACACCTCTTCGTGACGGAAACGTGGACGAGGCCGCGTTTGAAGCTCTGCTGGAACGCCAGATCGCCGCAGGGATCCATGGCGTCGTGCCGATGGGAACGACGGGGGAAAGCGCCTCGCTGACGCCGGACGAGCATCGCCGGGTGGTAGAGCTGTGCGTCCGCATGGCGGCCGGGCGGGTGCGGGTCATCGCGGGCTGCGGGGCTTCCGCGACGGACAAGGCTATCGATTTGGTCCGCCACGCCAAGACCGTCGGGGCCGATGGGGCCCTGGTCGTCACGCCCTACTATAACCGGCCGTCGCAGGCGGGGCTGAAGGCGCATTTCGAGGCCGTCGCCGAGGCGGTACAGTTGCCGGTGCTGCTCTACAATGTGCCAGGACGGACCGGCGTCGATCTTGCGGACCAGACGGTGGCGGAACTGGCGGCGCATCCGAATATCGTCGGCATCAAGGACGCGACTGGCGACATGGGCCGCGTCAGCTGGATGCGTGCCCACATCGCCGGTCAGTTCGATCTGATCTCGGGCGATGACGCCAGCTTCTTGGGCTATGTCGCCCATGGCGGGGCCGGGGTCATCTCGGTGACGTCCAACGTCGCGCCCGAGGCGATGATCGCCTTGTGGAACGCCATGCAGGCCGGCGATCTGGCCCTGGCGCGGTCGTGGCAGGACCGACTGATCGGCCTGCATCGGGGGCTCTTCGCGGATTCGTCGCCGTCGCCGGCGAAGTACGCCCTGTGCAAGCTGGGCCTGTGCGGCGAGGAGGTGCGACTGCCGCTGGTTCCCACTCGCGCCGAGGCTCGGCCGGTCGTCGACGCGGCGATGGCGGCGGCGGGGCTGTAATGGCACCGCCCAAGGCAAAGGCGCCAATCACCACGGCCAAGGTGATCGCCGAGAACCGGCGAGCGAAATTTGACTATTTCCTGGAGGACAACCTCGAGGCGGGGATCATGCTGCTCGGCACCGAGATTAAGGCGCTGCGCGACGGGCGGGCCAATATCGCCGAGAGCTATGCAGCGGTGGAAGGGCGCGAGATCGTGCTGATCAACGCCGACATCCCGCCCTACAAACAGGCCAACCGCTTCAATCACGAGCCACGCCGGCCGAGGAAGCTGCTGCTGCACCGCAAGCAGATCGACCGGCTGATCGGGGCGGTCCAGAAGGACGGCCACACCATCATTCCGGTGAAACTTTACCTCAACGCCGACGGCAAGGCGAAGCTGGAAATCGCCCTCGCCAAGGGCAAGAAGCTGCATGACAAGCGCGAGGCCTCGGCTGAACGCGACTGGCAGAGGGACAAGGCCCGGCTGATGCGCGACAAGGGCTGACCGTCGGCGACCGGCCAAAGCCGCGTTCGGATCGTTCGGATCGATCACCGGGCTAGGAGCATTCACCTGTCACAGACCGAAGTCCCGACAACCTGACAGGGAGATGCGTCAGAATCGGACGCAGGGGCTTAAAGCTTTGCCAGCGGCCGGGCGTCGATGACATCGGGCAGGGTGGGGGCCGACATCGACCCGCCGTAGAGTCCTAGCGAGGGGCGAAACAGGCCTTCCATCGCCATGATGGCGAGCGTCAGCAGCCCAGCGGTGATCAAGACAAGGAGCGCGATTCGGCGCTCTTGAGCGGTGAACAGAGACGGTTTCTTACGCATGGCAGCCCCTCCCGGCTGAACCTCAGAAACGCAAGCGTGGCGGACACGTTCCGCCTCGGTTCCTGTAGCATGAACCCCGCTTGATTCGTGTGTCTGGCGAACAACAGTCGCATGAACGGCGGGGTTAGCGCGCGTTCACCGTGAGTCGTCGATCAGGGCCTTGGCGCGCTGAAAGATGGCCTCGAACATGGCGGGCGTCAGGCGGCCGGTGTTCGTGTTCAGCCGGGAGCAGTGGTAGCTGTTCAGCAGGGTGTAGCGGCCGACCGTGGCCTCCACGCCGTGGCCTGCGGGGGCGACCGAAGCGGGCAGGCCGTGCGCCTTGAGCACATTCTTTCTGGAGATGTCGCCGAGGGTGACGATGACTTTCAGTCGGTGCAGCGCCGCCAGCCGGTCGATCAGGAAGGGGCGGCAGGTGGCCTCTTCGGCGGGCGTGGGCTTGTTCAGCGGCGGGGCGCAGCGGACGGCGTTGGTGATCATGCAGTCGATCAGCGTCAGGCTGTCGTCGGGGCGGGCGTCGTAGCGCCCGGTGGCGAAGCCGGTCTTCAGTAGAGTCTCGTATAGGATCACGCCCGCGCCGTCGCCGGTGAAGGGGCGGCCGGTGCGGTTGGCGCCCGTACGGCCCGGCGCGAGACCGACGATCAGCAGCCGGGCATCGGGATCGCCGAAAGACGGTGCCGGGCCGTTCCACCAGTCGGGGTTTTGGGCCGCGTTCTCGGCGCGATAGGCGACGAGGCGCGGGCAGAGAGGGCAGTCGCGGGGTGGTTCGGGGGTCACACCCGCTCTCCCTTCGGGCGGCCGTAGTCGATGAGCAGGTCCGCGAGCTCAACGAAGGCATCGGCCTGGCGCCGCAGTTCGTCGGCGATCTGGGGCGGCTGGGACTTCATGGTGGAGACGACGGTGACGCGCACGCCCCGGGCCTGCACCGCCTGCACCAGCCGGCGGAAGTCGCCGTCGCCGGAGAACAGGATCGCATGGTCGATGCGGGGCACGAGTTCCAGCATGTCGACTGCGATCTCGATGTCCATATTGCCCTTCGTCCGGCTGTGCCCCTGGGCGTCCGTGAAGCGCTTCGCCGACTTGGTCACGACCGAGAAGCCGTTGTAGCCCAGCCAGTCGACGAGGGGCCGGACGGCGGAGAACTCTTCGCCCTCGACCACGGCCGTGTAATAATAGGCGCGAACTAGGACGGCTTTTTCCCGGAACCCCTCGAGCATCCGCTTGAAGTCGAGGTCGGCGTTGAGGGCCTTGGTCGCCGAATGAAGATTGGCCCCGTCGATGAACAGGGCGAGGCGATCGGTCGGGTAGGGCGTCATGAGTATTCCGTCTGCTGAAATGGGCGTCCCCGTCTCCGTCGAAATGGACGACGACCTCGATCTGGACGCTGCCGTCTTCGTCGCCCTGGGGTGCAATGACAAGGGGGTTTGGGCGGACTGTGGTCAGGCGCTGGAGGCGGCCCTGGCGCGGTTCCGGGCCGAGGGGATCGACGTCATGGCGCGGTCGTCATGGTGGCGGTCTCAGGCCTGGCCCGACCCGAGCGATCCCCCGTTCCTGAACGGTGTGGTGCGGGTCCGGACGGCGCTGGACTCGCATGGGTTGATGGCGGCGCTGGGCCGGATCGAGGAGGCCCTTGGGCGCCGGCGGGGGGCGAGGAACGCGCCCCGGACGCTGGACCTTGACCTGATCGCCTATGGCCGCGAGCACGGGGACCGCGGGGGCCTGATCCTGCCGCATCCCCGCGCGGCGGACCGGCTGTTTGTCATGGGACCGCTCGCGGAGATCGCGCCGGGCTGGCGCCATCCGGTGCTGGGCGAGACGGCGGAGGCCCTGCAGCGGCTGGCCGAGGTGGGCACGGATGCGAGGCCGATCCCTTGACCCGACGAGCAGTAACCCTGGCGCTCTGGCGGAGCCGGCTGCGCGAGGGGCGCAAGGCGATCTTCGTCGGCGGCCTGCTGCTGATCGGCCTGTTGGCCTACGTCGCCTTCATCGCCTTCAATCCCGACAGGCTGCGGCCATTTGGAAGCGAGCATCTCGGTACCGACGTGATCTGCAACACCTACGGCGAAGGGGGGCGAGTGTGTTTCTCCGCGCCGGAGAAGGTGTCGGAGTTTCGAGAGGATCGCCGAAAGAGATTGAACGACCCGGCGAAGTAACGCCCCAAATCCGCCAGTGTGGCGTTGCACAAACGCCTCGCTATCTGTATGCAGCGCGGTTCTCTCCGCCCCGAAGGATTCCCATGGCTCGCGTTACCGTCGAAGATTGCATCGAGAGAGTCCCCAACCGGTTCGGCCTGGTCCTGCTGGCCGGCAACCGCGCGCGCGCCATCGCCAACGGCGCGCCGCTGACCATCGATCGCGACAACGACAAGAATCCCGTCGTGGCTCTGCGCGAGATCGCTGATGAGACGATCAAGCCGGACGATCTGACCGAGACGGTTGTGGTGGCCCTGCAGCGCGTCGACGAGCGCACGGAAGCCGAGGACGAGGCCGAGATCGTGGGCCTGCTGGCCGAGCCCCAGCACATGAACATGGCCGAGGCCGAGCTGATCCGCGCGCTGCAGAGCGACCGCGACGGCGGGCAGGAGGAGCGGTACTGACGGCCGAGCCCGCCAACGGTATCACCATCCTCCCGGCGCGGGCCGGAAAGTCCCCGCCGAAGATCGACATCGCCAATGACACAGCCTCGCCGTCTGAGCCCCCTCAGGCGGCGAAGCGCGTTTCGGTGTTGCGCCAGTTCGAGCTGATCGAGGCGGTCAAGGCCTATGACCCGACCGCAGACGAGGCCCTGCTGAACCGGGCCTATGTCTATGCGATGAAGATGCACGGCTCGCAGCTGCGGGCCTCTGGCGATCCCTATTTCGCCCACCCCATCCAGGTCGCGGGCATCCTGACCGACTATCGGCTCGATACAGCCACCATCGTCACCGCCCTGCTGCACGACGTGGTCGAGGACACCTCGGCCACGCGCGACGACATCGCCTCCATGTTCGGGGAGGAGGTCGCGGTCCTGGTGGAGGGCGTGACCAAGCTGAGCCGGCTGGAGCTCCAGGCCGAGCACACGCGTCAGGCCGAGAACCTGAGAAAGTTCATCCTGGCCATCAGCCGCGACGTGCGGGTCCTGTTAGTCAAGTTGGCCGACCGTCTGCACAACATGCGGACGCTCCAGTACGTCAAGCCGGAAAAGCGTGAGCGCATCAGTCGCGAGACGCTGGAGGTGTATGCGCCGCTGGGCCGCTCCATCGGCATCCACCGGATCGCGTCGGAACTGGAGGAGCTGGCCTTCGAGCACCTGAACCCGACGGCGCGCACGGCCATCGAGCGGCGTCTGGAGGCGCTGAAGCTCGAGCACGGCCGGGCCACCCACAAGGTCACGGCCGAGATCCAGCAGGTGCTGTCCGAGGCTGGGATCGAGGCGCGGGTCTATGGCCGGCAGAAGACGCCTTACTCGATCTGGAGGAAGCTGCAGCGGAAGTCGGTGGGCTTCTCCTCCCTGTCGGACATCTATGGCTTCCGCGTTCTGGTCGAGGCCGAGGACGACTGCTACCGCGCGCTCGGCGTCATCCACCGCGCCTGGCCAATGGTGCCCGAGCGGTTCAAGGACTTCATCTCCACGCCCAAGTCCAACAACTACCGTAGCCTACACACCACGGTGGTAGGGCCGGGTGGCCTGCGCATCGAGATGCAGATCCGCACCGAGTCGATGGACCGCGTGGCCGAGGACGGAGTGGCGGCCCACTGGGCCTACAAGAACACCTCCTATGGCTTCGATCAGGAGGCGATGGAGCGGGAAGGGGGGCGCGATCCGCTCCAGAACCTGCGCCATCTCGTGCAGGTGATCGAGCATGGCGAGGGCGGCGAGGACTGGGTCGAGCACGCCAAGCTGGAGATGTACCTGGATCAGGTCTTCGTCTTCACGCCCAAGGGGCGGCTGATCACCCTGCCGCAGGGTGGGATGCCGCTGGATTTCGCCTATGCCGTCCACACCGAGGTCGGGGACACGGCCGTGGGGGTGAAGGTCAACGGCGAGCTCAAGCCCATGCGCACCCGGCTCCAGAACGGCGACGTGGTCGAGATCATTCGCGGCAAGAAGCGCGAGGCGCCGGCGGACTGGCGCAGCCTGACCGTCACGGGCCGGGCGCGTTCGGCGATCCGGCGCCATATCCGCTCATCAGAGCGCGACGAGTTCCTGAAGCTGGGGCGGACCACGCTGGAGGCGACCCTGACGCGGGCGGGCAAGGCCTTGGCCGACGTCACGCTGAAGCCGGCACTGGAGACGCTGGCGCTGGGGTCGGAAGACGACTTGTTCGACGCCATCGGGCGGGGACGGCTGCCGGTCAACAAGGTGGCCGAGACCCTCTTCCCGTCGCTGAAGGGCACTCTGGCGACAGGGACGGAACGTAAGAAGATCGCCGACGACAAGGCGCGTCTGTTCGTGCGGGGCGGGGGGCTGACGCCAGGCGTCTCGATGCACTTCGGTGAGTGCTGCACGCCGGTGCCGGGCGACCGCATCGTCGGCATCCTGGAGCCCGAGACCGGCCTGACGGTCCACGTCATCGACTGCCAGCGCTTGGCCGACTTCGCCGACGACGACAGTGTCTGGAACGATCTGCAATGGACACCCGAGGCTGAGCAGGGCGCCGTCGGCATGGCCCGCTTCCGTGCCACCATCAAGAACGCGCCGGGCGTGCTGGGCCAGGTGGCGACGGTGATCGGGGAGGCCGGCGGCAACATCCTGAACCTCAAGATGGCGCACCGTCAGCAGGATTTCTTCGACGTCGACCTGGATGTGGAGGTCGCCGACGCCAAGCACGCCACGACGATCATGGCGGCGCTGCGGGCGAACCCGAGCGTGGATACGGTGGAGCGGTCGCGGGGGTAGCTTCACGCCAGTCCAACTGCAGGGTGGTTGACGAGAACAAATACGCAACATAGAACATTCCCGGAACACGCAATCTGGGGATAAGACGATGTCGAGGGTGGTTCGGGAGACGCTGTCGCTTGCGTCGTGCGGCGGCTTTGTCTGGATGGTCTGGCAGGTCGCCCTTCTGGCGCGATGAGTCGTTTCGGGCCTGCCCAAGAGGATCAGGCCATCAGCGCGCAAGGCTCAGCACAGGGTTTCGTCCACCTTCGGGTCCGCTCGGCCTATTCGCTGCTGGAAGGCGCGATCAAGGCGGGGAAGGTTGGCAAGCTGGCAGCCGATCATGGCATGCCGGCAGTGGGGGTTGCCGACCGGGCCAATCTGTTCGGGGCGCTGGAGTTCTCCGAGGCCGCCAAGGGTGTGGGGGTTCAGCCTCTGATTGCCTGCGCCTTGCCAGTGACAGGCATCGGCGGGCGGCGGGCCGAGCGCTGGGCCAAGGTTCCGACCATCGTCCTGATGTGCCAGTCCGAGATCGGCTGGCGGAACCTGTCGGCCCTGTCGTCCAAGGCCTACATGGACGCGGCGGGCGAGGACGCGAGCGAGGGCGAGCCCTGCGTGCCCTGGAGCGAGGTGGCGGCGCGGTCGGAGGGGTTGATCCTGCTGTCGGGTGGCCCCGATGGGCCCATCGACCCGCTGTTCGTCCAGTCCAAGGCCAAGGACGCGGCCGAGGCCCTGGCCGAGATGACCCGGGTGTTCGGTGACCGCTTCTATGTCGAGCTGCAGCGGCACGGCCTGGCCGACCAGGCGACGGCCGAGCGGGGGCTGGTCGAATGGGCCTATGCGAACGACGCGGCCCTCGTCGCCACAAACGACGTCCATTACGCCAAGCGTGATCAGGCCAGGAGCCACGACGCCCTGCTGTGCATCGCCGACGGCGCCTTCACCGGTCAGGAGGAACGGCGGCGGATCACCGACCAACATTACTTCCGCACGGCGGAGGAAATGCGGACCCTGTTCGCCGACCTGCCGGAGGCCTGCGACAGCACGATCGAGATCGCCCGGCGCTGCGCCTTCCTGGTCAAGACCCACGCGCCGATCCTGCCGCGTTTCGATGCCGGTGCCGGCAGGACCGAGCCGGAGGAACTGCTGCACCAGGCGCGCGAGGGGCTGAAGACCCGGCTGAAGCAGATCACCCCCGCCGCGCCGGAGGAGGAATACTGGACCCGACTGGAATGGGAGGTCGGGATCATCACCCAGATGGGGTTCCCCGGCTACTTCCTGATCGTGTCTGACTTCATCAAATGGGCCAAGTCGCACGGAATCCCCGTGGGGCCGGGCCGGGGCTCGGGCGCGGGCTCGCTGGTGGCTTGGGCCTTGACGATCACGGACCTCGATCCCCTACGGTTCGGCCTGCTGTTCGAGCGGTTCCTGAACCCCGAGCGGGTCTCCATGCCCGACTTCGACATCGACTTCTGCCAGGAGCGGCGCGAGGAGGTGATCGGCTATGTCCAGGAACGGTACGGCCGCGACCGGGTGGCCCAGATCATCACCTTCGGCACTTTGCAGGCGCGCGCGGTGCTCCGCGACGTCGGACGGGTGCTGCAGATGCCGCTGGGGCAGGTCGATCGCCTGGCCAAGATGGTGCCGAACAATCCCGCCAACCCGACGACGCTGGCCCAGGCCATCGAGATCGAGCCGCGCCTGAGGGAGGCGCGCGACGCCGAGGCCTCGGTGCGGACGCTGCTGGAGACGGCGCTGGAGCTGGAGGGGCTGTACCGCAACGCCTCGACGCACGCGGCGGGCATCGTCATCGGCGACCGGCCGCTGGTGGAGCTGACGCCGCTCTATCAGGACCCGCGATCCGACATTCCGGCGACCCAGTTCAACATGAAGTGGGTCGAGCCGGCGGGTCTGGTGAAGTTCGACTTCCTGGGGCTAAAGACCCTGACGGTGCTGGACCGGGCGCACGGATACCTGTCGCGGCGGGGCGCGGCGGCCGATTTCAACCTGCTGGCGCTGGATGATGCGCGCACCTATGAGCTGATGGCGTCGGGCCAGACGGTCGGGGTGTTCCAGCTGGAATCCCAGGGCATGCGCGACACCCTGAGAAAGATGCGCTGCGGCTCCATCGAGGAAATCACGGCCCTGATCTCGCTCTATCGGCCGGGGCCGATGGAGATGATCGACACCTACATCGACCGCAAGTTCGGCCGCGCCGAGGTCGATTATCTGCATCCCAGCCTGACCGAGGTCCTGACCGAGACCTATGGGGTCATCATCTACCAGGAGCAGGTGATGAAGATCGCCCAAGTCCTGGCGGGATACTCGCTCGGCGAAGCCGACCTTCTGCGCCGCGCCATGGGCAAGAAGAAGAAGGAGGAAATGGATTTCCAGCGGGCGCGCTTCATCAAGGGCGCCGCCGAGAAGGGGGTGCCGGACGAGCAGTCCGGCGGCATCTTCGACCTGGTGGCCAAGTTCGCGGGATACGGCTTCAACAAGTCCCACGCGGCGGCCTATGCCCTGATCAGCTATCAGACGGGCTGGCTGAAGGCGAACCATCCGGTGGAGTTCTTCGCCGCCTCGATGTCGCTGGACCTGTCCAACACCGACAAACTGGCGGTCTTCTATCAGGATGCGAGAAAGTTCGGCGTGGCGGTCCGCAGCCCCGACGTGAACGCCTCGTCCGCCGACTTCGACGTGAGCTGGGAAGGTGAAACCGGCGCGGTGCTCTATGCGCTGGGGGCCATCCGCAACGTCGGCCTGGAAGCGATGAAGCACGTCGTCGAGGTGCGCGAGAGCTGTGGGCGGTTCGCCGATATCTTCGACTTCCTGGAGCGGGTCGATCCGCGCAGCGTGAACAAGCGGGCGCTGGAAGGGCTGGCCAAGGCGGGGGCGTTCGACAGCATCCATCCGAACCGTCGCCAGCTGTTCGAACAGGCCGATGTTCTGATGGCCTATTGCCAGAGCGTGGCGGCCGAGCGGGCGTCCTCGCAGGTTTCGCTGTTCGGCGCGGATCAGGCGAGCGCGGCGCGGCCGCGACTGAAGGCGGTCGAGCCCTGGGTGGGGCCCGAGCGGCTGGACCACGAGCTGTCGGCGGTGGGATTCTACCTGTCGGGTCACCCGCTGGAGGACATGGAAGGCGCGCTGCGTCGGAAGCGCGTGACCTTCGTCGCCGAGGCCGTGCAGCGCGCTGAACAGGGCCACGACGCCTTCCAGATGGCGGGGGTTCTGCGCCGGCGTCAGGAGCGGGCCAGCGCCAAGACCGGCGAGAAGTTCGCCTTCTGCGCCTTCTCCGATCCGACGGGGGAGTTTGAGTGCCTGGTCGGGGCAGAGCTCCTGCGCGGCAGCCGCGACCTGCTGGAGGTGGGTGCCGCCTTGATGGTCAAGGTCCGGGCCAAGTCGGCGGACGGCGAGGTTCGCTTCTTCGCCGACGAGATCAAGCGGCTGGACACGGTCGTGGACGATTCCGTTGCCGGCCTGCGGGTCCACGTGTCCTCGCGCGGCACAGACGCGTCGGCGCTTCAGGCGCGACTGTCGCGGGCGGAAGCTAAAGGAAAGGGCGGAGAGATCACCTTGGTCGCCTCGCTGGACGGCAGGCGGGAGATCGAGCTGAAGCTGCCGGGACGGTACCGCCTGGATGGGGCGCTCAGGGGTGCGCTCAAGTCGGCGCCGGGCGTGCTGATGTTGGAAGACGCCTGAGCTCCGACCGCCCTGACCCGCTACTCCAGGTGAGCCCGAAGGGAACTTCCGTTCTCGCGAGTGGTTCTCCCGGGCCTGAAGGGAGATCATATCATGCTGAGAACACTTCTCGCCGGAACCGCCTGCGCGGCTCTGCTGGTCGGCTGCAACCAGGCCGAAGACCCCGTCAACGCCGTTCAGGACGCCGCATCGGTGCCCGTCGGCCAGATGTCTGCCGCGACCATGGGCGCCAACACCGTGGGCGGTTACGTGCCCAACGCGGCGATCGGCGACATGTACGAGATCCAGGCGGCCGAGATTGCCGTGGAGCGTACGACCAACCCGCAAATCCGTGAGCTGGCCCAGATGATCCTGACTGATCACCGCGCCGCCAGTGAAAGCCTGATGGCCCTGGCCCCTCAGGCCGCGCCTGACGTGACCCTGCCGACGGAAATGGACGAACGCCGTCAGGGGTTGATCGACAACCTGCGCACGGCTGATGCCGCCGCCTTTGATCAGGTCTTCCTCGACCAGCAGGTCACCGCCCACCAGGAGGCGCTGACGCTGCATCGTGGCTTTGCCGACAACACCGATGCGCCTCAGTTGGCGACCCACGCCCGCGAGGTCGCGCCGAAGATCGAGATGCACTTGGAACGCGCCCGCGCGCTCGAAGAGGCGATGTAGGCTCCGGTCAACGTTCGATCGTCCTGGCGAGGCCGCGGTGGACCGCGGCCTCGCTTGCGTTTCGTCATGATCCGGCGTAAGGCGCGCCCCACTTCACACGCGTGGCGTGGCGCGTCCGGGGAGACATCCCGGCCGCTCCGTTCCGAGGGGTTCGCATGAACCCTTTAAGCGCCCGCGGCGGATCAATCGGATAAAGGACGAAAAACAGATGGCTCTGCCTGAATTCTCCATGCGCACCCTGCTCGAAGCCGGCGCGCACTTCGGCCACCAGACGCACCGGTGGAACCCGAAGATGGAACGCTACATCTTCGGATCGCGCTCCAACATTCACATCATCGACCTGTCGCAGACCATGCCGCTGCTGCACCAGGCCCTGGTCGCCGTTCGCGAAGTGGCCGCCAAGGGCGGTCGCGTGCTGTTCGTCGGTACCAAGCGACAGGCCGCTGACCCGGTCGCCGAGGCCGCCAAGCGTTGCGCTCAGTACTATATGAACAATCGCTGGCTGGGCGGCACGCTCACCAACTGGAAGACCGTGTCGGGCTCCATCGCCCGTCTGCGCGAGCTGGAAGGCATTCTGGAGCGCGGCGGCGAGGGCCGGGTGAAGAAGGAGCTGGTCAACCTGGCGCGTGAAAAGGACAAGCTGGAGCTGTCGCTCGGCGGCATCCGCGACATGGGCTCGATCCCCGACATCATGTTCGTGATCGACACCAACAAGGAAGCGATCGCGATCCTTGAGGCGCGCAAACTGAACATCCCGATCATCGCCATTCTGGACACCAACTGCGATCCGGACGGGATCACCTATCCGATCCCGGGCAACGATGACGCCGCGCGCGCCATCCAGACCTACTGCGACCTGATCGCCGACGCAGTGCTGGACGGCCTGGCCGCCGGTGCCTCGGCGCAGGGGATCGACCTGGGCGCGATGGAAAACCCGGAAGAGCCGATGCTGCGAGAGGCCTCGGCCCCGGTCGTCGCCGACGTCGCTCCTGAAGGCGCGGAAGCTGCGGCCGAAGAGATGCTGGCTGCCTGGGGCGAGGAGGCTCCGGCCGCTTCGGACGAGGCTCCGGTCGCCGAAGAAACGACCAACGCCTGATCGGATCGGTCCGGCGAACCGGACCGTCCGCAAACTGAAATGCGGCCGGGGTAACTCCCCGGCCGTTCCCGCATACGAAGAGACCTTAGGAGAGCCGATATGGCCGAGATCACCGCCGCCCTCGTCATGGAACTGCGCGCCAAGTCCGGCGTGGGCATGATGGACTGCAAGAAGGCGCTGCAGGAAACCGACGGCGACATCAACGCCGCCATCGACTGGCTGCGCGCCAAGGGCCTTTCGAAGGCCGCCAAGAAGGCTGACCGCGTCGCCGCCGAAGGTCTGGTCGCCGTGGCCAGCCGTGAAGACGGCAAGGGCGAGATCGGTGCTGCCATCGAGTTCAACGCCGAGACCGACTTCGTCGCCCGGAACGAGCTGTTCCAGAACGCCGCTAAGCAGTTCGCCCAACTGGGTCTGGAGCACCACTCCGTCGAAGCGCTGCACGGCGCCGAGCTGGAGAACGGCAAGACCATCCAGGACGAGGTCACCCAGATGATCGCCACCATCGGCGAGAACATGCAGCTGCGCCGCGCCGCCCGCCTGTCGGTCGACGAGGGCGTCGTTGCGTCCTACGTCCACAACGCGGTTTCGCCGGGCGTCGGCCGTATCGGCGTGCTGGTCGCTCTGCACGGCGGCGGTGACAAGACGGCCCTGCGCGAGCTGGGCCGCAAGATCGCCATGCACGTCGCCGCGACCGCGCCGCTGTCGCTGAACACGGACGATCTGGACCCCGCAGCCGTCGAGAAGGAGCGTCAGGTCCTGACCGAGAAGGCCAAGGAAGAAGGCCGTCCCGAGAACATGATCGCCAAGATCGTGGAAGGCCAGATCAACAAGTTCCAGAAGGATGTGGTGCTCACGAAGCAGCCGTTCGTTATGAACCCCGACGTGACCATCGAACAACTGGTCGCCGACACGGGCAAGGAACTGGGCGCGCCGGGTCTGCACCTGGCCGGTTTCGTCCGGCTAGCGCTCGGAGAGGGCGTGGAGAAGGTCGAGGGACCGGACTTCGCCTCGGAAGTGGCCTCTATGATGCAACCGCAAGCCTGATCTAGGGCTTGACGAAGGACCTGGGGCGCGGTCGGCTTGGACGCCGGTCGCGCCCTTCGTTTATGATGGTATGCCCGATTCCTCCCGGACGAGACCCCGATGACCGACGCCCCCACGCCTGCGCGCTACACCAAGGTGCTGCTGAAGGTCTCGGGCGAGGTCCTGATGGGCGATCAGGGCTATGGCATCGACATGAACACGGTCGATACCGTGGCAGCCGCTATCGCTCAGGTCGTCCGCAGCGGTGTTCAGGTCTGCCTAGTGATCGGCGGCGGCAATATATTCCGCGGACTGTCGACGGCGGCGGCGGGAATGGAGCGGGCCAGCGCCGACTACATGGGCATGCTGGCGACCGTGATGAACGCGTTGGCCATGCAGAACGCGCTGGAGAAGATCGGCGTCGACACCCGGGTTCAGAGCGCCATCCCTATGGCCGCCATCGCCGAGCCCTATATCCGCCGGCGGGCCGTTCGGCATCTCGAGAAGGGCCGCGTGGTGATCTTCGCCGCCGGGACCGGCAATCCCTATTTCACGACCGACACGGCGGCGGCGCTCCGCGCGGCCGAGATGGGCTGCGACGCCCTGCTGAAGGGGACGTCGGTCGACGGCGTCTATTCGGCCGATCCCAAGAAAGACAAGACGGCGACCCGGTATCAGACCCTGACCTATCAGGACGTGCTGAGCCGTGATCTGCGCGTCATGGACGCCTCGGCCATCGCCCTGATGCGCGAGAGCCGGATCCCGATTGTGGTCTTTTCAATCCGCGAGGAAGATTCCCTGCGCAAAGTGCTGAACGGCGAGGGGACATTCACCGTCATCGGCGATGCGCCCAAGGCCGCGGCCTGATACAGCGACAAGAAACGTACGGAGACGTCACTCATGGCAAAGCCTGACCTCAAGTCCTATCGCGACCGCATGGACAAGGCGGTGGCCTCGCTGAAGGAAGAGTTCCAGGGCCTGCGCACCGGCCGGGCCAACGCCGGCCTGTTGGATCCGGTGCAGGTCCAGGCCTATGGCTCGACGTCGCCCCTGACCGCTGTGGCCGCCATCAGCGTGCCCGAGCCGCGCATGATCTCGGTCAGCGTCTGGGACAAGTCGATGGTCCAGGCGGTAGAGAAGGCGATTCGGGCCGCCGGTCTGGGACTGAACCCCATCACCGACGGCACCATGTTACGCATCCCCGTGCCGCCCCTGACCGAGGAACGCAGGAAGGACCTCGCCAAGCTGGCCGCTAAATACGCCGAGCAGCAGAAGATCGCGGTCCGCAACATTCGTCGTGACGCCAACGACGATCTGAAGAAGGCCGAGAAGGCGAGCGAGATCAGCCAGGACGAGCAGAAGAAGATGGAGACCGAGGTCCAGAAGGACACCGATGCGGCCATCAAACGTATCGACGAAGCCTTGAAGACCAAGGAAGCTGAGATCATGCAGGTCTGAGCCGAGGCTCCGGCGCTGCCACAGGACTGGACAAGCGGATGACGGCCCATCCCGGCGCCCTGGCGGACCCCGAAGCGGGGCCCCGCCACGTCGCCCTGATCATGGACGGAAACGGGCGCTGGGCGGAAAGCCGGGGTCTGCCTCGGGCCATGGGGCATCGCGAAGGCGTTCAGGCCCTTAAGCGCACGGTCCAGGCAGCACCGGATTTCGGTGTCCAGTGCCTTACGGTGTTCGGTTTCTCGACCGAGAACTGGCGCCGACCGGCCGAGGAGGTCTCTGACCTTATGGGGCTTGTTCGATCCTATGTCGCCTCGGACCTGAACCGGCTGGAGCGGGAGGGCGTGAAGGTGCGGGTGCTAGGCCGCCGCACCGGGCTGCCTGCCGACATCGAGGCCATCGTGGAGCGGGCCGAGCGGACGACGGCGCACAACAGCCGCTTCCTGCTGCAGGTGGCATTCAACTACGGCGGCCGGGCCGATATCGTCGATGCGGCCCAGAAGTATGTCGACCGGCTGCTGGCCGGTCAGGCGACCGGGCCACTGGATGAGGGTTCGTTGGGGGCCGGCCTTTCTACGGCGGGCGGGCCACCGGTCGACTTGATCGTGCGGACCTCGGGCGAGCAGCGGCTGTCGAACTTCCTTCTTTGGGAAGCGGCTTATGCCGAGCTGGTCTATCAGAACGTGCTGTGGCCGGACTATGGGCCCGAGGCGCTGGCCGACGCAGTGTGCCAGTTCCGCCAAAGAGATCGGCGGTTCGGGGCCATCGCCGCCCGTCCGGTGCTCGCGGCCGGCTGATGGTCTCGCTGAGAAACCTGGGCATTCGGGCGGCGTCAGCCCTGGTTCTGGCTCCGATGGCCGTGCTGGCCATATGGGCGGGAAGCCTATGGTTTCTGGCGATCATCCTGGCCGCGACGGTGCTGCTGGCGCGCGAGTGGGCTGCGATGAGCGCGCCGGGTCGCCGCGAACTGATCGCAGGCGGTGTGGCGCTCGCCATCATGGCGGCGACGATCACGGCCCATACCGGGGCCATGTCCCCGTCTCTGGTCGTCCTGGTGTTCGGGGCCGCAGCCGTGGCGCTCTATGCCCGACGCCTGGGGCAGGAAGGCGTCGATGCCGCCTATGGCGTGCTTTATCTCGGCTGGCCGGCGGTTCTGCTGATCTGGCTCAGGGACGGCGATTCCGGGGTCGGGTTGAGCTGGACCATTCTGGTGTTCGTCGTGGCCTGGTCCGCAGACGTCATGGCCTTTCTGGTCGGCAGTCTGGTCGGTGGACCCAAGCTATGGCCGCGCTATTCGCCCAACAAGACCTGGTCGGGCTTCGTCGGCGGCCTCGTCGCGGGTTCGGCGGCGGGTTGGCTGGTGGCGACCTTACTACCGCTTGGCCTGCCGGATCCTAGCTGGGGGCTGGCACTGGGGCTCGCCGGGGCCTTGGCCACGATGGCAGGCGACCTATGGGAATCGGCGCTGAAGCGCCGGTTCGGGGTGAAGGACGCAGGCGGCCTGATCCCGGGCCATGGCGGCCTGCTAGACAGGGTGGACGGGTTGATGTTCGCCGCTGTCGTTATGGCGGCGGGACGGCTGGGGACGATCATGTTGGACGGACGGCCATGATCGAACGACGCATCACGGTTCTGGGATCCACCGGCTCGGTGGGAACCTCGACACTGGATCTGATGGAGCAGGTCGAAGCCGCCGGCACAGGGCGGTTCGAGGTCGTCGCCCTGACTGGGGGAGCCAACGTCGGCAAGCTGGCGGAGCAGGCGCGGCGTTGGCGACCGGCTGTAGCGGTGACGGCCGACGAGGCGCGGCTGGGTGAATTGGCCGAGGCTCTCGCGGGCACCGGCATCGTCGTCGCGGCGGGCGAAGCGGCGATCACTGAGGCGGCGACGCGGCCGACCGATCTGGTGATGGCCTCGATCGTCGGCGCTGCAGGGCTGAAGTCGGCTTGGGCGGCGGCGGCGACCGGGGCGACCCTGGCGCTGGCCAACAAGGAAAGCCTGGTCTGCTGTGGCTCCAGCCTGATCCAACGGGTCACGACGGCGGGCGGGCGGCTGATTCCGGTTGATTCCGAGCACTCGGCTATCTTCCAGGTGTTTCCGGCCGGGGCACCCGAGCAGGTGGCGCGGCTGATACTGACGGCGTCGGGCGGACCCTTCCGTCGAACGACGCGCGAGGCGATGGCGGCCATGACGCCCGAGCAGGCCGTGGCCCACCCCAACTGGAGCATGGGGGCCAAGATCAGCGTCGACAGCGCTACCATGGCCAACAAGGGCCTGGAGATGATCGAGGCGGCCTATTTGTTCGGCATGCCGGCAGACCGGATCGACGTCGTGGTCCACCCCGAATCGATCGTTCACAGCCTCGTCGAGTTCATCGACGGCTCGACCTTGGCTCAGATGGGGCCTCCGGACATGAAGACGCCGATCGCCTGCGCCCTGGCCTGGCCGGACCGGATGGCCTGGCCTGCACCCAAGCTGGATCTGGCGGTCATGGGCCGTCTGACCTTCGAGGCCCCCGATCCGGAGCGGTTCCCGGCGCTGCGGCTGGCGCGAGAGGCGCTGGAGGCGGGGCATGGCGCGCCGACGGTGTTCAACGCGGCCAATGAGATTGCGGCTCTTGCGTTTCTTGACCGTCGCCTGGGCTTTCTCAATATTGCCACGGTCGTCGCCGAGACGTTGGATCGGATGACGGCGACGGGGGCGGGTTCTCAAGCTGGAGACGGCTGCGAAGGGGCTCTGGCGCTGGACGCTGAGGCTCGTCGCGTCGCGGCTGGCTTCGTCCAAGCTCTGGCCATCGCCGCCTAGGCGATGGTCGAACGGTAATGGAGACGCGGACGCCGCATGCTGGACGCCCTGACCTCGGTCCTGACCTACGTCGTGCCCTTCCTGCTGGTGCTGACGGTCATCGTCACCATCCATGAGTTGGGCCACTTCTGGGTGGCGCGGGCCTTCGGCGTGAAGGTCGATCGCTTCGCCATCGGTTTCGGCAAGGCCATATTCAGCCGCACCGACAAGCACGGGATCGAGTGGCGGGTCGGCTGGATGCCGCTGGGCGGTTATGTGAAGTTTTCCGGCGACATGGACGCCTCCAGCGTGCCCGATAGCCGGGGTCTGGATACGCTCAAGCGCGAGATTGTCGCCCAAGACGGCGTCGGGGCCGAACGCGACTATTTCCACTTCAAACCCGTCTGGCAGCGGATGCTGATCGTGGCGGCGGGGCCGTTCGCGAACTTCGTGCTGGCGATCGCCATTTTCGCCGTCCTGTTTTCCATCGTCGGTGTCGAGCTTCGTCCGGCGCGGGTGGCCGAGGTAACGCCGGGATCGCCGGCTGCAGCGGCCGGCTTCTTGCCGGGCGATCTGATCACGGGTCTGGATGGCCGTCCGATCGAGGACGCGGGCGAGGTGACGCGCAAGGTCAGCCTGTCCAGCGGCGACGCCGTTCGCTTCACTGTCGAGCGACAGGGGCGTGAGATCGAGTTGATCGCCACCCCGGAACGCGAGGTTCTGGACGATCCCATCGCCGGGCGCGTGTCGGTCGGGCGTATTGGATTGGCCCTCGCGTCATCCAGGGCCGAGGCGCGGCAGATCCGCTACAATCCGATCGAGGCGGTGGGGCAAGGATTTCGGGAAACCGGCGACATCCTGGGAACGACCCTGACCTATCTCGGCCGCATCTTCACGGGCCGCGAGAGCGGGGATCAACTGAGCGGGCCGCTGGGCATCGCCAAGGCGTCCGGGGCCCTGACCAATGCGGCCGTCGCCGCCAATCCGGACCCGGTGGCGACGACAATCAACCTGCTTCTTACGCTGACCAGCTTCGCCGCCATACTTTCGATCGGAATCGGCTTTCTAAACCTGTTGCCCATTCCGGTTCTGGATGGTGGCCATCTGGTCTTCTACGCCTATGAGGCTGTGGCCAAGAAACCAGTCGCGGCCGCGGTTCAGGAGGCGGGCTACCGGGTCGGTCTTGCTTTGCTTGCGGGTTTGATGTTGTTCGCGACCTGGAACGACCTTCAGAAGTTGAACCTGTTCCAATTCCTCGGCGGGCTCGCAAGTTGAGCCGACGCCAGCCCCCGATGGTTTTCCGAATGACCCTGACCGATCCCCGCGACGCGACCACCCCGGCGGCCCGACCCTTGCGCCGGATCTGCGCCGCGACGGCCAGTTTGTTGGCTCTGGCGGCGGCCTCGCCCAGCCTGGCTCAAAGCGCTCCGGCACCGGCTGTGCAAACCGGGCAGATCGCCCAAGCGGCCGAGCCTGCCCCTGAAAGCGGCGTGGTCAATCGCATCCTGGTGCGCGGTAACCAGCGCATCGACCAGACCACGGTCCTCTCCTATCTGCCGATCCAGCCCGGCGACACCATCGACCCGGTCACTCTGGACGTCGCCATCCGCACCCTGACGCGGACGCAGCTGTTCGCCGACATCCAGATCGGGCTGCAGGCAAACGGCGATCTGGTGGTCGAGATCGTCGAGAACCCGATCATCAATCAGGTGGTGTTCGAGGGGAACAGCGCGATCAACGAGGAGAAGCTCCTCGAGGAAGTCACCATCGCGCCGCGCGGGATCTACACGCGTGCCCGGGTCCAGGAGGACGTCGGCAGCATCATCGAGCTGTACCGGCTGTCGGGCCGCATCTCCGCGACCGTGACGCCCAAGCTGATCCAGCTGGATCAGAACCGCGTCGACGTCGTCTTCGAGATCGACGAAGGCCCCGAAACGGGCGTCCGGTCGATCACCTTCCTCGGCAACGAGGCCTTCTCCGACGCGGAACTTCGCGAGGTGATGGTGACGAAGCAGTCGCAGTGGTGGCGGCTGTTCACCAAGAACGACAACTACGACCCGAACCGGTTGGACTATGACCGCGAGCAGCTGCGCAGCTTCTATACCAACCGCGGCTACTATGATTTCCGCATCGTTTCAGCGGTTGCCGAACTGGCGCCGGACGATGCCGCCTTCGGCATCACCCTGACGGTCGACGAGGGGGATCGCTACAACTTCGGCGAAGTGAACGTCGTCACCGAAAACGACCGGCTGAACGCGGACCTGCTTGAGCGTCTTCTGCCCATTCGTTCCGGCGACCTCTACGAAAGCGACAAGATCGAGAGCGCCGTCGACGCCCTGACCTTCGCGGCCGGGTCCGCAGGCTACGCCTTCGTCGAGATCAACCCGACGTACCGGCCGAACCCTGACACCGACACCGTCGACGTGACCTTCAACATCGCCGAAGGCCAGCGGGTCTACGTCGAACGCATCAACGTGGTCGGCAACACCCGCACCATCGATCCCGTCATCCGGCGTGAGCTGTTCCTGACCGAAGGTGATGCGTTCAATAGGGCCCTCCTCGAGCGATCGCGCAACAACCTGCGGGCGCTTGGCTTCTTCAGCGAGGTCGAGATCGCGGAGGTTGAGGGCGCGGCACCCGACCGATCCGTGGTCAATGTCACCGTGACCGAACAGCCGACGGGCGAGCTGTCGGTGGGGGCCGGCTTCAGCTCGGTCGACAGCTTCGTGGTCAACCTGGGTATCTCGGAGCGGAACTTCCGGGGTCGCGGGCAGAACCTCGTCGCCCGCATGGAGTGGGGTTCGCTGCGGCAGCAGATCGATTTCCGCTTCACCGAGCCCCGCTTCCTGGGGCGCGACATTGGGGCCGGGTTCGATCTGTTCCATTCCCGCTACGACTTCCAGGACGAGTCGTCGTTCGACTACCGGTCGACGGGAGCGGGTTTGCGTCTGACCTATCCGCTGAACGGCTACAGCCGTTTCTCGACTCGCTACTTCATCAAGGACGACGAGATCATCGTTCCCGTCGGGTATTGCGACACCGGCGGGTCTGGTTCGAGTGCGCTCTGCGAGCAGGTCGGGGCGTCGCTCAACTCCTCGATCGGCTACACCTTGCTGGTCGACCGTCGTAACGATCCGATCCGTCCCACGCGAGGTTGGACCGGTTCTCTGCGCCAGGACTTCGCTGGCCTTGGAGGCGACGTCAACTATCTGAAGACCGAGGTTGACGGGACGTTCTTCTATGGCCTCACGCCCAGCTGGATCGTCTCGGTCAGCGGCTCGGCGGGCTATGTCAGCGGCTGGAACGGGGACGCGGTGCGCATCAACGACCGCTTCTTCAAGGGCGGAAACTCCTTCCGGGGCTTTGAGAACGCGGGCATGGGGCCGCGCGACCTCAACACCAACGACGCCTTGGGCGGCAACTTCTATGCCGTGGGCAGCGTTGAGCTCACACTCCCCAATGGCCTGCCTGAGCAATATGGCATCCGTACCTCTCTGTTCGCCGATGTCGGCACTCTGGGCGTGCTTGACGACCGCTACACGCTCAACAGCAGCGGACTGGTCGACACGACCATCGTCGACGATCTTTCGCTTCGTGCTTCGGCGGGCCTCAGCGTGCACTGGCGGTCGCCGATGGGTCCGATCCGCTTCGACTTCAGCAAGATCCTCAGCCGAGAAGACTACGATGAGACCGAGACCTTCCGCTTCTCGACCTCGACCCAGTTCTAAACAGCGGTCCAATCCAGACCGCATAAGGTAAATCCGATGAAAATCTTCGCCATTGGGGCGTTCGCCCTCGCTTCGCTGTTCGCCTCGACGGCGGTCGCTCAAGCCCAGGGTCCGGCCAACCTCGGCCCCGCGATCCCGGGCGTCTGCGTCTATTTCAACCAGCGTTTGCTCGCTCAATCGACGGTCGGCCAGTCGGTTCAGACCCGAATGGAGCAACTGACCCAGGAAGTGCAAGGCGAGCTCCAGCCCTACGGCGCGACCATTCAGTCCGAACTCCAACGGCTTGAGAATGGCGGCGCGGCGGTGACGGACACCGATCGCCAGGCATTCCGGGCTCGTGTCCAGGAAGCCCAGCAGCTGGAGCAACTCCGTGAGGTCGAGCTTCGATACACCCTCGAGGAACAGCGTCGCCTGATCTCGGAAGCTGTCGAACCGATCCTGGTCGCCCTCTACCAGGAACGTGGCTGCGGCATCCTGATCAACCGGGAGAGCGTGTTCATTCTGAACCCGGCCATGGACATCACCGACGCGGCCATTGAGCGTCTCAACGCCCAACTGCCGTCGCTGAGCTTCAACCGTCTGCCGCTTCCGGCCCAGACGGCGCAGTAAGGCGGATGGGCATCGCGCCCGACCCTCGTTTCTTCGACACGCTGAGCGCGCTTGGCGTCGCCGACCTCGCGGCCCTGACGGGCGGCGAGGTCGTTCGCGATTGTGGGACCAAGATCGCTCGGGTCGCGCCCTTGGCGTCGGCGGGGCCGGATGCGGTCGGCTTTCTGGGTGATCGCAAGTTTCTAGAGGCGCTTTCCGCGACTTCGGCCGGTTGCGTGATCGTGCCGGTCGCAGCGGTCGATGCCGCGCCGCCCGGGGCTTCCGTGATCGTCTCGCGTATGCCCCAGGCCGCTTGGGCCGCGGCGTCCGAGGCGCTGCATCGGCCTGTCCGCTTCAGCCCGAGTTCACCAGAGGACGTCGTTGAGGACGACAGCGTCGCTTTGGAACCCGGCGTGGTCCTGGGCCAGGGAGCCCGCATTGGCCGAGGAACGACGATCGGAGCCAATACGGTGATCGGTCCCGGCGTCCAGATCGGGCGGGACTGCGCCATTGGTCCGAACGTCAGCTTGCGATTCGCCCTGATTGGGGATCGAGTGAAGATCTATGCTGGCGCCAGCATCGGCGAGGCGGGCTTCGGGGCCGCAGGCGGAGTCTCAGGGCCGGTCGACATCCCGCAACTGGGTCGGGTCATCCTTCAGGACGGCGTCACGGTTGGGGCCAACACCTGCATCGACCGGGGGGCTTTCGACGATACCGTCATCGGCGAAAACACGAAGATCGATAACCTGGTGATGATCGCCCATAACTGCGTGATCGGCAGGAACTGCCTGATCGCGGGGCATGTGGGCATTTCAGGCTCCTGCGTTGTCGGCGACGGGGTCATCTTCGGGGGCAAGGCGGGGATCGGCGACCACATCAAGATCGGCGCTAGCGCGCGGGTCGCGGCCGGGGCTGGGGTTCTGGCGGACATCCCGGCAGGCGAAACCTGGTCCGGCTATCCGGCGAAACCCATTCGCCAGTTCTTGCGCGAGACCGTCTGGGTCTCCAGACAGGCGGGACGCAAAGGGAACAAGGACGGATGACTAACGACGGCGGCAAGATCGATTACGCCGAGGTGATGCGGCGGTTGCCCCACCGCTATCCCTTCCTGCTGGTCGACAAGGCCGAGGACTTCGTGCCCGCGACCTCGATCACCGGCATAAAGAACGTCAGCCACAACGAGCCGTTCTTTCCGGGGCATTTCCCGATCGATCCGGTCATGCCGGGCGTCCTGATCGTCGAGGCCATGGCCCAGACCGGCGCTCTGCTGATGTCCAAGACGCTGGACGTGAACGTGGCCGACAAGGTCATCATGTTCATGTCGATCGACGGGGTCCGGTTCCGCAAGCCCGCGAGGCCGGGCGATCAGCTGCGCATGAAGGTGGTTGTGACCCGCGTTCGGGGCGACGCCTACAAGTTCCGGGGTGAGACCTTCATCGACGGCAAACTGGCGGCCGAGGCCGAGTTCATGGCCATGGCCGTGACGGTCGATCAGCCCGTCGCCTTGTGAGCACGCCATGAGCCGCATTCACCCGACGGCCATCGTGGACGGCTCGGCCGAGTTGGCTGACGATGTCGTCATCGGGCCCTGGTGCACCGTTGGGCCAGGTGTGACGTTGGGTCAGGGCGTTCATCTGGTCAGCCATGTGGTGATCCAGCAGGACACGAGCGTGGGGGCCCGGTCGGTGATCCATCCGTTCGCCGTGATCGGCGGCGACCCTCAGCACAACGGCTACAAGGGCGAGCCCGTGCGGCTGGAGATCGGTTCGGACAACGCGATTCGCGAGCACGCGACTTTCAACCGGGGCACGCCGCAGGGTTCAGGCGTGACCCGGGTCGGATCGAATGGCCTGTTCATGACCGGTGCCCATGTCGGCCACGACGCCGTGGTGGGGGACAGCGTGGTCATGGCCAATCAGGCGACGTTGGGCGGCCATGCGCGGATCGGCGACCGAGTGTTCCTGGGTGGACTGTGCGCCGTGCATCAGAACGGCCGCGTGGGGCAGGGCGCGATCGTCGGCGGCCTGGCCGCCGTAACGCGCGACGTCATCCCGTATGGATCGGCCTGGGGCAACCATGCGCGGCTGCATGGGCTGAACCTGATCGGGCTGAAGCGGAAGGGGTATGGCAAGGACGCGGTGCGGAGGCTGCTGGCGGCGTTCCGGGACCTGTTCGAGGGGGAGGGCGTCTTCGCCGATCGGCTGACGCGGGTCGAGGCGGACTACGCGGACCTGCCGGAGATCATGGAGATCGTCGCCTTCATCCGCGAGCACGCCAAACGGCCCCTGTGCCTGCCGGAGGCCTGAGGTGGCGACGGGCAAGCTGGGGCTGATCGCGGGCGGCGGGGCCCTGCCACTGGCCATCGCGGCGCGGTGCGAGGCCGAAGGGCGGCCGGTGTTCGTGGTGCGGCTGATGGGGTTCGCCGACGTCCATCTCGTTCGATACCCTGGCGTCGAAGCGGGCATGGCCGAGATCGGCAAGGTGCTGTCGGCCTTGAAGAAGGCGGGCTGCGGGGCCGTGTGCTTCGCGGGCACCGTGAACCGGCCGGATTTCAAGAGCCTGAAGCCAGATCTCAAGGGCGCGACGGTCCTGCCGGGCATCATCGCGGCGGCGACGAAGGGCGACGATGCCCTGCTGCGCAAGATCCTGTCGGTGTTTGAAGCCGAGGGCTACGCCATCGAAGGCGCCGATGACATCCTGGGTGGAGAGACCCTGCCGGCCGGGGCCTTGGGGCGTGTACAGCCCACCGACGCTCAGTTGGCGGACCTACGGAAGGCGTTGCACGTCGCTGAAAAAGCGGGGGAACTGGATATCGGCCAGGGGGCGGTTGTGTGCGACGGCTTGGTCCTGGCGGTCGAGGCGCAGGAGGGGACGGACGCCATGCTGGCGCGGGTCGCGGGCCTGCCGGCCGACCTGCGGGGCGCGGCGGGGCACCTGAAGGGGGCGCTGGGAAAGGCACCCAAGCCTATCCAGGACCTGCGCGTCGACATGCCGGTAATGGGGACGCGGACCGTCGAGATGGCGGCAGCGGCCGGGCTGGCGGGGGTCGGCGGGGTGGCGGAGCGGCTGATCCTGATCGACCAGGCGGCGATCATCGAGGCGGCGGACCGGCTGGGCCTGTTCGTCTGGGGCGAGCCGAGGTCATGACCAACCTCGCCAACCGCCGGGCCGCGCGATGAAGATCATGTTGGTGGCCGCCGAGGCGTCCGGCGATGCGCTGGGGGCAGGCCTGGCAAAGGCGTTGAAGACGCGGCGACCGGATGTCGAACTTGTCGGTGTCGGCGGGCCCAAGATGGCGGCCGAAGGCATCGTCAGCCCGTTCGACATCGCCCAGCTGTCGGTGCTGGGCTGGATCGAGGGCCTGCGCGCCCATGGCCGGGTCAAGGCGCGGGTCGTCGACACCGTGGCCCTCGCCCAGCGAGAACGTCCGGATGCGGTCGTGCTGATCGACAGTTGGGGCTTCACCATCCGCGTCGCTAAGGCGATCCGGGCGGTGCTGCCCGACGTGAGGCTGATCAAGTACGTCGGGCCGCAAGTCTGGGCTTCGCGGCCCGGGCGGGCCAAGACGCTCGCGGGGGCGGTCGATCATCTGCTGGCGTTGTATGCCTTCGACGCGCCGTGGTTCGAGCGGGAGGGCCTGCCGACGACCGTCGTGGGGTCCCAGGCCCTGCACGTGGACATGAGCGGGGCCGACCCGGCTGCCTTCCGTCGCTCGCGCGGCATCGGGGTAGAGGCTCCTTTGCTGCTGGTCCTGCCCGGAAGCCGGCCCAGCGAGATTCGGCTGATGACGCCCGTCTATGAGGCGACCGTGGCGCGGTTGAAGGCCGAGCGGCCGGGGCTGGAGGTGGCGGTCGTCGCCGCCGGCACGGTGGCCGAGGACGTCGCCGCCCGCGTCGCCGCCTGGCCGTTCCGGGCGCATCTGGTCTCGGAGGCGGAGAAATACTCGGCCATGAAGGCGGCGACCGTAGCGCTGGCGACCTCGGGCACCGTCTCGACCGAACTGGCGCTGGCGGGCGCGCCGATGGTCATCGGCTACCGCTTCCAGCCGCTCAGCTATGCGATCATGAAGCCCTTCTTCACCGGTAAGTACGCGTCCCTGTTCAACCACGCGGCGGACGCGGAGATCGCCAGGGAACTGATCCAGACCGACGCGACGCCGGAGCGGTTCCTGACCGAGGTCGGGCGGTTGCTGGACGATCCGGCCAGGCGGGCCGGCCAGGCTCTGCGCCAGACGAGGGCGCTTGACCGAATGGGGCGAGAGGGGCGCGACCCGTCGGAGATCGCGGCGGAGGCGGTGCTGAACGTCCTGATGGCGCCCGGCCGCGGTTCGGATTAGGTTGCCACATGAGCTTTTCTCGTCCCCCCAAGAAGAGCGAGACCCTGGAGGTCCGCCTGCCGCTGGAGACCAAGGTCGCGTTCATGGCGCGTTGCCGCGACGCTGGGACGACCGCGAGCGAAGTCGTGCGCGATCTGATTGAGCGCGAACCTCTGGCACGTACCGCGCGGCTGAGGGGATGGCAGGCGGGACTGCTGGCCGCGGTGGGGATCGCAATCGGCGCGGTCGCCGCGCCGTCGATCGCACAGGCCCTGCCGGGCTCGCGGGTGGCCTTCGACCAGATGGACGCCAATCGTGATGGCGTGATCAGCTTCGCCGAGTTTCGGGCGCATTAGACGATCGGCTGCAGGACGCGGCCAGGGCGCAGTCTCGGCCAGGTCCACGGTTTCCACAGGGCGGCTCCTGGTTGCCAGGACGCGACGACCAACTCCGCCTCTCCAATCAGGTGGTCGACGGGTAGTAGGCCGACGCCGACCTCGGGGCCCCAGCGACTGTCCAGAGAGTTGTCGCGGTGGTCGCCCATCACGAACAGCTGGCCGGCAGGGACGATGACCGGCGGGCGGTCGTCACCGGCCAGGTCCGAACCACCCTCGAAGGTGACGTAATGGCGTCCGTCCGGCTGGCGTTCCTCCACCCGCATGACGGCTCGCGTCGGCTGATCGAGATCGAGACCCGGGCCCAGAGGACGTCGGACCAAGGGACGGTCGTTGACCCTGACCTCGCCGTCGATGATCTCTACCCGATCGCCCGGAAGGCCGATGACGCGCTTGATCCAGGTCTCTCGTGGCCGGGTCGAGTGCCGAAAGACCACGACGTCCCCCCGCTCCGGAAGGCGACCGAACAGGCGGCCGGGCGGCAGGGGCGGATGGAACGGCAGTGACGCCCGGCTCCAGCCATAGGCGGACTTTGAGACCACCAGATAATCGCCGACCACCAAGCCCGGCTCCATCGAGGCCGAAGGGATGGTGTAGGGCTGGAACGCCGCCGTCTGGAAGACAACGGCGATGCTCGCCCCGACGCCGATGGTCCTGAGCAGGTCAAGCAGTTCGGAGATGGAGGAAACGGGGGCGTCGGGTTCGGTGGTCTGGTTCATGCGGCCAGCTCAGCCCCGGGCATGCCGAGCGCCAAGCGAAGCCTTGTCCGGACGCCGTGGAAATCTTGTCCGGACAACGAGGCGCCCGCCGTATCGCCGACCGGCCTGGGAGCTCCTGTCGAAAAGTCGGGTCGGCCTGTTGTCGAGTGATCGCTGGATGTCGCGGCCGGCACTCGAGAAAGAGCGTTTGACCGCTGACACACGCTGCGGTCGTCTGATACGAAGCAGCTAACGCGGCATCCTTGGGGGCACGTTCGAATGCGACTTTCGATTCTGGTGGGTGTTGCACTTCTCCTGGCGTCCTGCGCGACGATCAACGAGGTGAGCCAGGAATCTACACGCGAGGAAACGGTCAGATTGACGCCAAGCGGAGACCTCGCGCTTTTCGCAGGCGGTTACGGCGACGATTCCGATTTCTCGTTTCATATCTACTACCCGATCGACGCCACCGATCTTTCAACACCCACGCAAGTGTCATGGACTGTCAACTTTTGAGACTACTGCCGCGATCGCGCCAGCTGGGTTCACTCTGTCCTGATCGGTCCCTCGGGACAGGTGTGGCGGGGTCGGCGCACCTTCGTTCCGCCTGGACCCAATCCTCCTCAACATTCGTCGACCGGCTCGACCGGGTCCGAAGCCTATGGCGGACCGCCTACGCCGGGACTTTTGCAAGCGGCGGCGCAAGGAGGTCGGTTTGTTCTGGCGCTTGAGGACCATGAAGGGCAGCGGTGGAACGTGGTCTCCATCGACACTTTGACGCCCGTGGAAAGAAATCGGATGTTTGCCGCGCAGTCGGCAGGCGAACCCCGCACCTCCCAGCTTCTGCAGGTCCGCGTGAGAACGCCTCCGGCGGCACCCTGGCCCCCGCAGCCCTGTCCTTAGATTTCTGTCGATCTGAGAACCAAAACGCCGGGGTTTGAGCCCCGGCGTTTCTCGTTTTTGGCGTTTCTTGAACCTCAGCCCCGGTTCTGGATCGGCACGTAGTCGCGTTCGGTCGGGCCGGTGTAAAGCTGGCGGGGGCGGCCGATCTTCTGGGACGGGTCGGCCATCATTTCCTGCCACTGGGCGATCCAGCCGACGGTGCGGGCCAGGGAGAACAGCACGGTGAACATCGAGGTCGGGAAGCCCATCGCCGACAGGGTGATGCCCGAATAGAAGTCGACGTTCGGGAACAGCTTGCGCTCGATGAAATACTCGTCGTTCAGCGCGATGCGCTCCAGCTCCTTGGCGACCTGGAACAGGGGGTCGTTAGGGTCGCCGACGGCGGCGAGCACCTCGTCGGCGCTCTCCTTCATCACCTTGGCGCGGGGGTCGTAGTTCTTGTAGACTCGGTGGCCGAAGCCCATCAGCTTGTATTTCTTGGCCTTCACGCCCTCGATGAACTCCGGGATCTTGTCCGGGGTGCCGATCTCCTTGAGCATGTTCAGCGCCTCCTCGTTGGCGCCCCCGTGCGAAGGGCCCCACAGGCAGGCGATGCCGGCGGCGATACAGGCGAAGGGGTTGGCCCCCGACGAACCGGCAAGGCGCACCGTCGAGGTTGAGGCGTTCTGCTCGTGGTCGGCGTGGAGGATGAAAATCCGGTCCATGGCCTTGGCCAGGATCGGATTGACCTCATAGTCCTCGGCCGGGACGGCGAAGCACATCCGCAGGAAGTTCTCGGAATAGGTCAGCTCATTCCTCGGCGTCACGAAGGGCTGGCCGATGTGGTACTTGTAGGCCCGCGCCGCGATGGTCGGCATCTTGGCGATCAGGCGGATGGCCGAGATCTCGCGCTGGCGGGCGTCATGGATGTCCAGGCTGTCGTGGTAGAAGGCCGACAGGGCGCCGACCGCTCCGACCATGATGGCCATGGGGTGGGCGTCACGCCGGAAGCCGTCGAAGAAGCGGTCGAACTGGGCGTGCAGCATGGTGTGGCGCGTCACAACTGTCTCGAACGCCTCAAACTCCGACGCCGTCGGCAGCTCGCCGTTCAGCAGCAGGTGGCAGACCTCGAGAAAGGTCGATTTCGAGGCCAACTGGTCGATCGGATAGCCACGGTGCAGCAGGGTGCCCGCGTCGCCGTCGATGAAGGTCAGGGCGCTTTCGCACGCCGCCGTCGATGTGAAGCCCGGGTCGAAGGTGAAGGCGTCGGTCGCGCCATAAAGCTTTCGGATGTCGATGACATTAGGGCCGGTCGAACCCGACAGGACCGGCATTTCGACGGTCTTGCCTTCGTAGGTCAGGGTTGCCGTACCGGCGGGTTTGGATACGTCGCTCATCAGCGGCCCCTTTGTACTGGAGTGTCGCGACCGGTCGGGCCAGCCGTCTCGGAAAGGTTACGGACGTTCACTTAGTCTGTTGCAGCGCATCATCCAAGCGCCCCAAAGCCTCTTCGCGCCCGAGGGCCGAAAGGATGCGGGCGATGTCGGGCGAAACCAGGCCGCCGGTTAGTGCCGCCCGCATCGGAGGCCCGATCTTGCCGAAGCCGACGCCCTCGTCCTCGGCGAAGGCCTTGAGCTCGGCCTCCAGCGCGAAGACGTCCCAGGACTGGAACAGGGCCAGGCGATCACGCAGGCGGCCGACGCGGTCAGCGGTTTCGCCCGACAGCAGGGCCCGCGCCTTGTCGTCGAGGGCCACCGGGCGGCGGGCCAGGACGAAGGCGGTCTGGTCGGCCAGCTCGATGAGCGTCTTGGCCCGGTCCTTCACGAAAGGCATGGCATGCTGGAGTCGTGCCTCGTCGCCCTCGTGCAGGTCGCGGCCGGCCGCGAGATGGGCATCGAGCGCCAACTTGGCCAGGCGGTCGTCCGAGGCCAGACGCAGCCAGTGGGCGTTCACATGGGCCAGCTTGTCGAAGTCCAGCCGGGCGGGTGCCTTGCCGATGGCGTCGAGGTCGAACCAGCTCTGCGCCTGTTCGTCCGAAAACAGCTCGTCGTCGCCGTGGGCCCAGCCGAGGCGGGCCAGGTAGTTGCGCATGGCCTCGGGCAGATAGCCCATCTCGGCGTATTCATGGACGGCCTGGGCCCCGTGACGCTTGCTGAGCTTGGCCCCGTCCGGTCCGTGGATCAGGGGGATGTGAGCGAAGACGGGCCGTGTCCAGCCGAGGGCGTCGTAGATCAGGCTCTGCCGCGCGGCGTTGTTCAGATGGTCATCGCCCCGGATGACGTGGGTCACGCCCATGTCGTGGTCGTCGACCACGACCGCGAGGTTGTAGGTCGGGGCCCCGTCCGAACGCAGGATGACGAGATCGTCCAGCGCCGAACTGTCCCAGCGGACCGTCCCCTGGACGGCATCCTCGACGACGACGGCAGTGTCGAGCGGGCGGCGAAAGCGGACGGTGTGGGGCTTGGTCAGGTCGTCGACCGTCGGCTCGCGGTCGCGCCAGGGCGAGACGAAGTCGCGGCCCTCGGCCTTCGCGGCGTCACGCAGAGCACCCGTTTCCTCGGCGGTCAGGAAGTCACGGTAGGCGTGGCCGGTCTCCAGCAACCGGTCGACCACCTCGCGGTGGCGATCGGCCCGGGCGAACTGGAAGACGGGCTCCTCGTCGGCGAACAGCTCCAGCCAGGACAGTCCGTCGAAGATGGCCTTCACGGCGTCGTCGGTGGACCGCTCGCGGTCGGTGTCCTCGACCCGGATCAGGAACTTGCCGCCCCGACCTTTCGCGTACAGGTAGTTGAATAACGCTGTTCGTGCGCCTCCTATGTGGAGGGAACCGGTCGGCGAGGGGGCGAAGCGGGTGACGACGGGTGTGGATGAGGCTGTGGGCATGGGGGAGGGGTCCGATCGGGCCGCCCTTATAGCCTCGGACGCCGCAAATCCCAGCCTGTCGGCGCGGCTGGCGGCCTGGTTGAAGGACGAGGCGGCGGCACAGAGCCTGCGCTGGCGGCTGTGGGCGCCGGTGGCGTTTGGCGGCGGAGCCGCGATGTACTTCGCGCTGAAGACCGAGCCGCCGCTGTGGCCGCTGGTGCTCGCGGCGGCGATGGGGGCTGGAAGCTGGTGGGCGGCGCGGCGGCTGGGCGCGGGGCGGGTCGTGACCCTGCCGCTCATGCTGCTGGCGTGTCTGGCGTTGGGTCTGGCCGTGGCCAAGGTGAGGACTGAGCGGGTGACGGCGCCGATCGCGCCGGCGATGGCCGAGCCGACGGTCATCGAGGGCTGGGTGCTGGATGTCGACAGCCCCGGCGAGCGGGGACATCGGATCGTGCTGGCGCCGGTGCGAATCCGGGGCCTGGGGCCAGAGGAGACGCCGATCCGGCTGAGGGCCACGGTGCGGGGCGAGCCGCCCCGGCCGGGCGAGGCGATCCGGCTGTTCGCCATCCTCAATCCGCCACCGCCGCCGGCCAGCCCGGGGGCGTATGATTTTGGCCGGAACGCCTTCTTTCTGGGCATGGGCGGAACGGCGTTCGGCCTCGGTGAGACGCGGGCCGTGGCGTTGCCCGAACCGCCGGAGGGGCTGAAGCGAACCATGGCGATCAATGCGATGCGGTTCGCCCTGGCGGAACGGATCGTGGCGCGGCTGGGCGAGCGGACGGGCGGGATCGCGGCGGCCATGGTGACCGGGCATGAGACCTGGATCGGGCGAGAGGATCTGGACGCCATGCGGGATTCGGGGCTGGCGCACATTCTGTCGATCTCGGGTCTGCACATGGCGATCGTGGGCGGGTTCGTCTTCTTCGGAGCGAGGATGGGCGTGGCGGCGTGGCCGTGGCTGGCGTTGAGGGTCAACGGCAAGAAGGTCGCGGCGATCGCGGGACTGATCGCGGTGGGGAGCTATCTGGTGGTGTCAGGCGCCCCGCCGCCAGCGCAGAGGGCGGCGATCACGGCCTCGGTGGCGTTCGCCGCCATCCTGCTGGATCGGCCCGCGATCACCATGCACGCCCTGGCCGTGGCGGCCATGATCGTGCTGCTGATCCAGCCCGAGGCTATCGTGACGCCGGGGTTCCAGATGTCGTTCGCGGCGACCGCTGCGTTGGTGGCGCTGGCCGAGAGCTGGCCGCCTCGACCCCGGGACATGGGCGTACCCTGGCCGATCGCGGCGGTGCAGAACGTGCGGCACTGGCTGGTTGTTGCGGTGGTGGCCAGCCTGGTGGCGGGTCTGGCGACGGGGCCGTTCGCGATCCAGCACTTCAACCGGGCGGCGGTCTATGGGCTGGTGGCCAATCTGGCGACGTCGCCCATCGCCGACTTCGTGATGATGCCCGCACTGGCGCTGGGGGCGGTGCTGGAGCCGTTGGGGCTGGGGGCGCCGTTCCTGTGGGTCGCGGGCCGGGGTGTCGATGCCATGCTGGCCATCGGGCACTGGACGGCGGGGCTGCCGGGGGCGGTGCGGACGGTGGCGAGTGCGCCGGAATACGTGCTGCCGATCGCCTTCCTGGGCGTTCTGTTTCTGTGCCTGTGGAAGGGGCGGTTGAGGTGGGTGGGGTTGCCCTTCGCTTGTGCGGTGCTGTTGTGGCCGAGGGCGGAGACGCCGACGCTGTGGATCGGGGACGCAGGCACCAACGCGGCCTGGAGCGACGACGGGCGGGCGGTGGTGATGCGGCCGGGCGTTCGGGAGTTCGCCGTGGATCTGTGGTCGAGGCGGCGGGGGCTGGAGCTGACGCCAAGGCCGGAGGAGCGCTGGGCGTGTCAGAGGTCGGGCTGTTCGCCGATGGACGGGGCGGTGCCGGTCGCCCTGTGGTGGAGTCGGCGGGCGCCGACGGCGGATCAGTTGGCTGGGCTGTGCCGAGCGGCCGAGGTGGTGAGCGTCCGGGCCGAGGTCGTGGTTCTGCCGGCGGCCTGCACCGAGCGGCTGGTGCTGGATGGGGTCGACTTCTCGCGGGGCGGGGCGGTCGAGTTGTGGCGACGCGAAGGAGGCTGGCGGGCCCTATGGACGGCCGATGTTCGCGGCGACCGCCCGTGGAGCCGGATCGGGGATCCGGACGTCAGTGATACCGGCGGATGAGGCCCACCAGCTTGCCCTGCACCTCGACCTGGTCGGGGCCGAAGATGCGGGTCTCGTAGTTGCGGTTGGCGGGCTCGAGCGCGATGGAGCCGCCCTTCTTCCTCAGCCGCTTCAGCGTGGCCTCTTCGCCTTCGACCAGGGCGACGACGATCTCGCCGGAGGTGGCGGTGTCGGACTTCTTGATGACGACCAGGTCGCCGTCGAGGATGCCGGCCTCGATCATCGAGTCGCCCTCGATCTCGAGCATGTAGTGTTCGCCGGCCCCCAGCATGGCTTCGGGCACGGAATAGCGGCCGTTGTCGCCTTGCAGCGCCGCGATGGGGGCGCCGGCGGCGATCTTGCCGACCAGGACCAGTTCGCGGGTGTCATTGGCGGGCTCGGACGGCTGGCTGCGTCCGCCGCCCTCGATGACCGCCGGGGTGAAGCCGGCCCGGCCGCGCGGGGCCCCGGTCGTGGCCTGTTCCGGCAGCTTCATGACCTCCAGCGCCCGGGCGCGATGGGCGAGGCGGCGGATGAAGCCGCGTTCCTCAAGCGCCGTGATCAGGCGGTGGATGCCCGACTTGGAGGCCAGATCCAGCGCCTCCTTCATCTCATCAAAGGAGGGCGAGACGCCCGTCTCCTTGATCCGCTCATGGATGAACATCAGGAGTTCGTGCTGCTTCTTGGTGAGCATGGCGGAGAGCCTTCAGAACAAGTCGTGAACCGTTGCCGATGTTCTGTAAGTGTTCTTGCCTAATGTCAACTTAACGGCAGAGCCGGCGAGATTGCGGCTCAGTGGCCCGGCTTGCGGACCCAGCATTTGCCCTTGCCGCTCTTGAAGGCTTCGTGCGGCGTGACGGCCAGGAATTCGTCAAAGGCCTGACGCACGCCCGGCCACTTGCCCTTGTCCTTGCCGAAACGCTCGGCGTGGTAGTCGTCGCCGATCAGGACGCCGCCCGGGTTCAGTTGGGGCCACCAGGCTTTCAGGTCGGCCATGACGGACGAATAGTCGTGGCCGGCGTCAATATGGATGATCTCTGCTCGAACGTCGCGGGTCTTGAGGAGTTCGATTGCGTTGAGGCTGTCCAGCGGCAGGGGGAGGACATAGTCGATCAGTCCCTCGTTTTGCATGTTGGCGGCGAACTGTCGGTAAAGCCGAGGGTAGCCGTACTCGAAATCCAAGGCTGACCCGTATTCGGCCTGGAGATAATGTTCGCTCGAACCGAGCCAGGTGTCGATCGCGATGACGACCGCGTCGGAGCGTCTGGCCTTGAGGGCATTGGCCATGGTGGCGACCGATCCGCCCTTCCACACTCCGATTTCGATGATCACCTTGGGATCGACGGCCGCGATGGCCTCCGTCAGGTATCTGTGTCCGGATTGCCAGCCCTGAAGGTCGGTGGGCAACAATGCGGCCGGGACGTCCTTTATGGGGTCCCGACCGTGGAACACCCGGTCGATCAGGTCTTGCCGAACAGCCATGTTGTTTTCTCGAATGAGGCACAATCTTGTCATTGAGCCAGTGCGGCGCCCAAGATTCAAACGCAAGCTTTGTGGCCAAGCTTCCGGTGAACACCGCTCAGGCTTGCGGGTCGACGCCCGTGCCGGTCAGCAAGACCCGCGTCGCCGCTTCCACGTCCGCCTGACGCATCAGGCTTTCGCCGACCAGGATCGCGCCGGCACCGGCCTGGGCCACGGCGGCGACGTCGGCGGGGGTGAAGATGCCGCTTTCGGCGACCAGCAGGGCGTTGGGCGGAGCCAGGTGCGCCATGCGGGCTGTGGTGGTCAGGTCGACCTCGAAGGTGCGAAGCGACCGGTTGTTGACGCCGATCAGCTCGCCGCCCAGGGACGCGGCGCGGGCCATCTCGGCCTCGTCGTGGGTCTCGATCAGGGCGTCCATGCCGAACCGGCGGGCCTCGGCCAGCAGGTCGGCGGCGAGCGAATCATCGACCATCGACAGGATGATGAGGATGCAGTCGGCGCCGAGCGTCCGGCTCTCGGCCACCTGCCAGGGGTCGACGAGGAAGTCCTTGCGAAGGCAGGGCAGGGCGACGGCTGAGCGGGCGGCGACCAGATAGGCGTCGTCGCCCTGGAAGCTCGGTCGGTCGGTCAGGATCGACAGGCAGGCGGCGCCGCCCGCCTCATAGGCGAGGGCCAGAGCCGGCGGGTCGAAATCGGCGCGGATCAGGCCCTTCGACGGGCTGGCCTTCTTGACCTCGGCGATCAGGGCGGGGCGGCCGGGCTGGGCGGTCTTGCGCAGGGCGGCGGTGAAGCCGCGCGGCATGCCGGCGACGAGGGCCTCGGATTCGATCTCGGCGAAGGGGCGTTCGCGTTTGCGGACGGCGACGTCCTCGCGCTTGTAGGCGGCGATCTGCTCGAGGATATCGGTCATGCCTCGGGCACCTCGACCGGAGCGGAGGTGATGCGGGCCAGGGTCTCCAGCGAGCGGGCAGCCGAGCCGTCGTCGATGGCGCGGGCGGCGAGGACGACGCCTTCCCGGAGGTCGGCGGCGCGGTCGGCGACGACCAGGGCGGCGGCAGCGTTCAGCAGGACGACGTCGCGATAGGGGCCGGGGGCCCCGGCCAGAAGGGCGCGAAGTGCCGTGGCATTCTCCTCGGCGTCGCCGCCCCGCAGGTCCGCGAGGGTGGCGCGGGGCAGGCCGGCGTCCTCGGGCGTGATCTGGAAGCGGCGGACGGTCCCGTCCTTCCACTCCGCGACATCCGTCGGGCCGGTGGTGGTGAGCTCGTCCAGGCCCTGGCCGTGCACGGTCCAGGCGCGGGTGGCGCCGAGGCGACCCAGCACCTCGACGAGGGGTTCCAGCAGGCGGGGGTCGTAGACGCCCATGACCTGGCGGCGGGCACCGGCGGGATTCGACAGGGGGCCTAGCAGGTTGAAGACAGTGCGAAAGCCGATCTCGGCCCGGATCGGCGTCACATGGCGCATGGCCCCGTGGTAGGCGGGGGCGAAGAGGAAGCAGATGCCGGCGTCGTTCAGCGCCTGCTTCTGGCGCTCGGCCGGGGCCATCAGGTCGACGCCCAGCGCTGCCAGCACGTCGGACGACCCGGACTTGGAGCTCAGCGCCCGGTTGCCGTGCTTGGCGACCTTGAGGCCGGCACCGGCCAGCACCAGCGCCGCCGCCGTCGAGATGTTGAAGGTGTGGGCGCCGTCGCCGCCGGTGCCGCAAGTGTCGATGACCTCGTGAGGCGTGTCGAACGGCGTGGCGGCGGCTCGCATGGCACGGGCGAAGGCGGTGATCTCGGGCACGGTCTCGCCCCGGATGCGCAGCGCCGTGACGGCGGCGGCGACCTGGGCGGGCGTCGGTTCGCCTCTCAGGCAGGCGGCGAAGAACTCACCGGCCTCGGCCTCGGACAGGATCTGGCCGTCGACCAGCTTGGCCAGCAGGGGCTTGATGGTGTCGGACATCAGACGACCGCGAGGCGGCGAACGTTGGCCAGGTCCAGGAAGTTGGCGATCAGGTCGTGGCCGTGCTCGGTGGCGATGGATTCCGGGTGGAACTGGACGCCGTGGATGGGGCGTTCGTGGTGCTGGACGCCCATGATCTCGCCGTCCTCGGTCCAGGCGGTGACGTCGAGCGTATTGGGCAGGGTCGCGCGGCTGATGGCCAGGCTGTGATAGCGGGTGGCGGTGAAGGGACTGGGCAGGCCCTTGAACAGGCCCCGGCCGTCGTGGGTGATCGGCGAGGTCTTGCCGTGCATCAGGGTCTGGGCGCGGATCACGTCGCCGCCGAAGGCCTGGCCGATCGCCTGATGGCCCAGGCAGACGCCCAGGATCGGCATGTCCTCGGGCGCGGTCGTCAGGATGGGCAGGCAGATGCCGGCCTGATCGGGGGCGCAGGGGCCAGGCGAAAGCAGCACCGCCTCGGGCCTCAGGGCCCACGCCTCCTCGACCGTCAGGTCGTCGTTGCGGATGACATGCGTCTCCGCGCCCAGCTCCGCGAGGTAGTGGACGAGGTTGTAGGTGAAGCTGTCGTAGTTATCGACGACGAGGATCATCCAGGGCTTCTAGGGCCTGGCTTGGCCGCCGCCAAGCGAGGAGGCGCGGCAACCTTCGGTTAACCGAATGGGCGTGAGGTCGCAGGGCAATCAAGGGAGAGCCCTGCCGTGGCCGATGCGTTGAGCCAGATCGAAGCCGCCCGCAGCCATCTCAGCGTTCCGGAGACGAAGCCGGGGGCGCTGGGACTGTTGGGCGCGACGGCGCTGGCGGCGACGGCGGCGGTGCTGCTGGCGGGGGTCATGGTGCTGGGGCCCGGCGTCGTGATCGAGGACCCGTCGGCGGTCGCGGCGACGGAGTAGGGCGTTTCCGGGCTTCCCTTCTGTTCGCCGGAGACAACCGCCGTCATTCCGGGGCGGCGCAGCCGAACCCGGAACCCAGGCTGGCGGGACACGCAGAGAAGCTGGTTGTTGAAGACCGATGGCGTGGCGCCGTGTTGAGTGTGCGGTCACGGGCCCGCCTCTGGCGGCTCCGCCGCCTGTCTCCGCCCAGGGGGCGGAGAGCCGGTGAGACATGCGTCATCGCTCTTCCGCTGTGAACGGGTTGGGGAAGTGACGGAGCCTGGGCGGTTGCCCGGAACCGATGTGGCCCCCTGCTTTCGCGTTACGGGGACCGATGATATTTTCGGCTCGCGCCGAGGCTCCGTCGC